>WNFW01006631.1_pt1 | contig 14693 bp, 18 predicted proteins | sample 5400131 | NCBI WGS metagenome assembly WNFW01 (sample SAMN13153362, study PRJNA577476) | soil metagenome | isolation source: 20 cm soil or saprolite under grassland replicate 1 | place: USA:California | collected 2016-06-15 | reverse complement strand
TTCGCCAATTAATTCTGACAGGATTGATCGTTGGAATCGGCGGACAGTTGGGCGATCTTTCCATTAGCGTGATCAAACGCGACATCGGAACCAAAGACATGGCCGCGACAATTCCCGGGCATGGCGGCATTCTGGATCGAATCGACAGTTTGATTTATGCCGCGCCATTGTTCATGCACATGGCCGGCTATTATTATCCGCTGCGATGAAAGGGTGGCGTTACGATTCTGCGAATGATGTCGAGCGAACGCCGCTCGAGCGGCTCCGCGAATTCCCGCGCGAACCCGACATGCTCGTCTATGGATTGCGCTCGCTCGGAGCATTGATTATTCGCGCTTTGTTGCGGGTTTATAACCGCTTCGAAATTGTCGGTCACGAAAATCTCCGCACCAATCGGTCGCTCGTGATCGTGGCAAATCACTGCAGTCATCTCGACACGCTTTGCCTGCTGGCGGCGCTGCCATTGCGAAAACTGCATCGCGCATTTCCGGCCGCGGCATCAGATTATTTTTTTCAAAGTGTGCCGCGCCTTTGGATTGCCGCGGTCATCATGAACGCCCTGCCGTTCGCGCGCCAAATCCGCGTCCGAAAGAGTCTCTCGCTTTGCCAGGAACTGCTCGCGAACCCGGGAACGATCCTGATTATCTTTCCCGAAGGGACAAGATCGACAACGGGTGAGATTCGCGAATTTAAATCCGGAATCGGCGCACTCGCCGCCGGACGGGACGTCGCCGTCGTGCCCTGCTTCATCGACGGATCTTTTCGGGCCTGGCCGAAAGGCCGGCGACTGCCGAGACCAGGCAAACTTCGATTAGTCGTCGGCGCGCCGCGCAATTATCGCGCGCGGAACACAGACAAGATCGACATCTGTGCTATCGCGGCGGAATTGCGCGATGCAGTAAACGAGCTGCGTCAAAAAAATGGAAGCCACTGAGCAAACGTTCCCGAGTTGGGACGGCGCTGAATTGTTTTATCGCGCGTGGATCCCACGGAAACCCGTGAGCAAGGCGCTGTTACTTTTTCATCGCGGTCACGAGCATTCCGGGCGCTGGCAGGAGACAGCCGACTCGTTAGGCCTGGATAATGTTGCGATTTTTGCATGGGACGCGCGCGGTCACGGTCGCTCGCCGGGGGAACGCGGCACGGCGAACAGTCTGCATGATGTGATCAAAGACGTGGACGCCTTTGTGCGTCATATCTCGCGGAGGCACAGCATCGGTCTCGAGAACATGATCGTGCTCGCGCACAGCCTCGCCGCTGTCACCGTGACGGCGTGGGTGCACGACTACGCGCCGCCGATTCGCGCGATGATTCTCGCGACGGCCGCATTTCACGTAAAGCTCTACATCCCGTTTGCGATCGCGTCGCTGCGACTGTTCCGGCCACGATTCGTGAAGAGCTACGTGAAATCAAGAATGCTGACGCACGACAAAGCGCAGGCCGCTCTTTACGATTCCGATCCGCTCATCTTTCGGCAGATCGCGGTGAACGTGCTTCTCGATCTTCACGACACCGCGAAACGCTTGCTCGCCGACGCCGGTGCAATTCAAACGCCTACTTTGGTGATCGGTGCAGACAAGGATTGGGTCGTGAGTCTGAAAGCGCAACAAAAGTTCTTCCACCGCCTGTCCTCTGCCGAGAAGCGGATGCGCGTAATTCCAAATGCATATCACGCGATCTTTCACGAGAAGGATCGACGCATAGTTGTCGATCCTGTTCGTGAGTTTATTTTGGATTGCTTCGCGAAACCGAAGACCCGTCCTTCGCTCGTAGATTCCGACAAGAACAGTTACACCTGGCGGGAATACGAGCGGATCAAGAACAACGGCGGCGCAAAATTTGCGATCGCGCGCGCCGGCTTGAAAGCGGCCGGACGTTTGAGTCGCGGAGTGGAACTTGGCTGGCGCAACGGTTTCGATTCCGGCTTGTCGCTCGATTACGTTTACGAAAATACACCACGCGGTATCACGGCCCTCGGCCGTTTGATCGACAAATCATATCTCGACAGCATTGGCTGGCGGGGCATTCGCCAACGCAAAGCCCATCTGGAAAAAGCGCTTCGTGATGTAATTCAGAAAACGCACGGAGAAAATCGTCCGATCCGGATTCTTGATATCGCCGCCGGCGCGGGCCGTTATGTGATCGAGACCATTCGGGCGATGCCGGAAATTTCAATTGCCGCGACGCTTTGCGATAACAAACGGGAAAATGTTGACGCCGCTCGCGTTCTTGCTGACGAATTCGATCTTAATGGCCAAGTTGTAACAAAACAGGGCAACGCGTTCGATCGCCCCGCGCTGGCTGCAGTCCAGCCGCGGGCGACGATTGGAATCGTCTCCGGTCTTTATGAATTATTTCCGGCAAACGAACCGGTGTTGAATTCGTTGCGTGGGCTGGCCGATGCGATTGAGCCCGGCGGCTATCTCATCTACACAAATCAACCGTGGCACCCGCAGCTCGAATTCATCGCCCACGTGCTCCGCAACCGCGAAGGCGAACGTTGGATCATGCGGCGCCGGACCACGGCGGAGATGGACGAGCTCGTGCGCCTTGCGGGTTTCGAAAAGCTCGAGATGGAGATTGACCAATGGGGAATGTTCACGGTTTCGATCGCCCGCAAGGTGGATCGTGCGCTCCGCGCGCGATGTTAAATGGCGGCGAAGCCGCAAATCGATAGCATCGACCAAGGGACTGGTCGATCCACCCGCAAAGCCCTCCTCGCTTCGGCCGGATTGTCCGCCCTTTTTCTGGTTGTTTACAGCGGCTGCAACTGGATCACCGCGCGGCGTGCTGGAGTCGGAACATTCTATTTCGAATGGGAACGCGGCATTCCATTCGTGCCGTTTATGATCCTCCCTTACATGTCGATCGATCTCTTTTTTGTCGCCGCGCCGTTTCTCTGTCGAACCGATCGAGAGCTACGAACATTTTCGCAGCGTGTAATCTGCGCGATCGTCGTTGCCGGAATTTGTTTTCTGCTTTTTCCGCTGCGTTTCGCTTTTCCGCGACCGCACGCGGATGGCTGGCTCGGCGCAATCTTCGATTGGTTTCGCGGAATGGATGCGCCTTACAATCTTCTACCTTCGTTGCACGCGGCGCTTATGTTGATCCTTGTTGATGTTTACTTCCGCCACACTCGCGGCCTTAGTCGCGCGGCGATAATTGCCTGGTTCTCGCTCATCGCCGTTTCGCCGGTTCTCACCTATCAACATCACGTCGTCGATATTGCCGGCGGTTTCGTTCTCGCGGCTTGCTGCTTTTGGCTTTTCCGAGAAAGATTTCTCCTCGCCTCCGAAAGACTCCGAACTTAATAATCCGAACTCGCCATTATGAATTACAACGACTTGATTCAACTTTACTTCGAGCGCTCGACCGCGATGCAGTCTTACTGGAACCTCTACGTTCTCATCGTCGGCGGGTTGCTTGCGTTTTCGTCGATGCGCAAGCAGCCTGCGGCCATCACGACTCTGATGGTGTCGATCCTCTTCGCCTTGTTCGCTTACAAAAATCTCGACGCGATGTACGATACGACTGCGCAAAGGTTTGCGACGATCCAGGCGATCAAACAATTCGATTCCAGTGGGGCGACTGCGCCAGCGGCGAAACCGGTTCGCGATCTGATCGAACCGACGCTCACGCCCGCAACTTACGGGAGTGTGCGCGCGACCCACGTGACCAGCGACATTCTCACGATCGCTGCATTGTGGGCGATGGAATTTCGGCGACGAAGATTAAAGCAAGCGCCCGCTGGCTAAATCATGAAAGTTCCACTCCTCAGAATACTTTTGGCGGCAATTATTGTTTTGCCGATCACTGCCACCGCCGCCGGGCTTCCGCCGTGGCAATTCGGAATGACGAAACAGCAAGTCGCCAGTTTCCAGAAGTTGGGACCTTACAGAACGTTCTCCAACGGAGACCTTGAAACGTTCAAAGGCCTGTATCGCGGGCAACAACACAACGTTCAGTTTTACTTCGTGAACGATCGACTGATTCGAATCGCGGTCTCTTTTGGAGAAGGAACGGATCGCGACAAAGCAATTGCTGCTTTTCGCCGGGCTTATGACATCCTCCAGAAGGACTACGGCCCCGTAAAGATCCCTGAAGTCCACGTTTCACGCACAAGCGCGCCTGTTCCTACAGACGCGATGGCAATCGGAGCAGCAGCAAACGCATATGTAACCGGTCATACGCATATTGTTCCCGTTAACCAGCCCAAGGATATGCGAGTTTCGGGACAGATAATGAGTTATGTAGCGAGTGGCGAAAGATTGTATGCCGTTGTGATCGATTTCGATCCACGCTAGCGCAAGGAGAGCGGCATTGTAGCGCCTCTACAACTCATGAGTTCAATCGCCGACAATCTTGAGGGCGTGCGCGCGCAGATTGCGCAGGCGGCCGCGAAATCAGGGCGATCAGCTGATGATGTGGAGCTCGTCGCCATCTCGAAGACGCACGAAGCTGAAAGAGTGCGCGAAGCGATCGAAGCCGGTCAGAGTTTGTTCGGCGAAAGTCGGGTCCAGGAGGCACGGGTAAAGATTCCGGAATTGCCGTCAAACTTGCGATGGCATTTCGTCGGACACCTCCAGAAAAACAAAATCCGTCATGCGTTGCCGCTGTTCGAACTGATTCATAGCGTCGATTCGCTCGCGCTCGCTCAAGACATTAATCGGATCGCTGAGGAAGATGGATTGCATCCACGCCTTCTTCTGGAAGTGAACGTGGCAGGCGAGGGGAGTAAGTTCGGATTCACGCCAGAGAAGCTGCGCGAAGACCTGGAAAACCTGCTCGCATTTTCTCGATTGTCGATCCTGGGTCTGATGACAATCCCGCCGATTGCCGAGGAAGCCGAAGCATCACGGAAATACTTTGTCGAGTTGCGTGAGCTGCGAGATCGCCTGCAGACAGAGTTTCATGTCGATCTTGCGCAGCTGTCGATGGGGATGACACAAGATTTCGCGATCGCGGTCGAAGAAGGCGCGACTCTGGTGCGCGTCGGAACGGCGATTTTCGGCAAACGCTCGAAAACGCAAAAGAAGGAAGCCACGGATTAACACAGATGTTCACAGATGAGGTCTGAAAGCCGGAACCGCCTTTTCCATCCGTGTCTCATCTGTGTGCATCTGTGGCTAAAGGATTCAGTCGGTTCGAGAATTGCTCTTCAAATCGACATCGTGGTAGGATTGAAACCCATGCGTCTGGAGCCGACGAACATTCAGCAAATCGGAAATGAGCTTGCCATTCAATGGAACGATGGAGCTGAGTCGTATCTCGATCTCCAATTTCTGCGGCGCGCGTGCCCATGCGCGGCCTGCGGCGGCGAGCCCGACGTTCTCGGAAACATTATGCGACCGAACGTAAGTTACTCGGAAAGCAGTTTTGAGCTGGCCGGTTTCGATGTTGTCGGTGGTTACGCAATTCAACCGCGCTGGCGCGACGGTCACGGCACCGGCATCTACAGTTTTCAATATCTCCGGCGGATATCACAGCCGGCGACATCGCGATGAAAATCGCCACTCGATTTACAATTGTCGCCACATCGTTGTTTCTTTGCGCGGGCGGAATTTTCATCGCGAATTCATCGCGGAAAGAAATTTCGAACAGTGGTGCCTGCTCGGAGCCGATCGATGCGACCACGAGCGATGATGGCTACCAATTTGCCGCGAGCAGCGCACGGCCGAAGCTTACGTTTCAGCAGCTCGAGACGATTATCCGTCGCGATCCGATCGCACAATCACAGCGCGGCCGAATGGAATTCGGCTCGGTGCGGATGGAGGAGGGGACGGCGTTGGCGGAAGTAATGTTTGTCAGCAATGACGGCCGCGTTCAGCCTTTTCTCTATAAACTTCTGCCGGAGCGCAATTCCTGGAAAATCGTGAATGTGCAGCGAATGTGGTTTGTTCCACGGTCACACTTGCTGCGGGGTATTAAAGCATAGGTAGGGGCGATTGACTCAATCGCCCGCGGGCGGTTCGGTCAACCGCCCCTACCTCGGAATCGTCACGCGCAACAAACTTGTCCCGTCAGCGCGCGGCTGAATTTGTCGATCTTGTAACGAAGCTGGCACGAGAAGAAACTCGCCCGGGCGAAGATCGACATCGAGGAGGCGAACACCGCCGGTGAGGCAGCAAACGATTGCAAAGTGTCCGGACCCAATGATTTCGCGCGGCGCATCGAGGTTCCATTTCTGAACTTCAAACAATTTGTGTTTCACCAGCGTTTCACCATTCGGGTCGGTTACCTTCGGCGCGACATCGGTGAAATCGATGCACTCGAGCGCTTGATCGACATCCAACTGTCGCGGCTTGCCAGTCGATTGGTCGACGCGGTTCCAATCGAACACGCGATAGGTGGTGTCACTGTTCTGCTGGATCTCGACCAGCACATTGCCGGCGCCGACGGCGTGGAAACGTCCAGCGGGCAGAAAAATGGAGTCGCCGGTTTGGACCGGAATTGTGTGAACAAGATCGGCGACAGTGCCGTCGAGCACAGCCTTCTCAAATTGATCGCGCGTGACAGCCAGGCGAAGTCCGGCCAGAAGTTTGGCCCCGGCGATCGCGAAGGCAACGTACCAAAATTCGGTCTTCGGTTCGCCACCAAGTTTCGCGGCGACTTTTTCCGGCGGATGCACTTGCAGCGAAAGCGTGTCGTGGGCATCGAGTAGTTTAACGAGCAATGGGAAACGCGAAGCGTCGGCCACGCTGCCGAAGATGGCGTCTCGATCGTGCGTCCAAAGTTCGTGTAACGTCCGGCCGCGCAACGGACCGTTCCGGACGATGCTTTGAGCTTCCGGGCGATCAACGATTTCCCACGATTCGCCGATCATGGCGGCGGGCGGTAGTTTTTTTCCAAATTGCGACGCCAGTCGGTGACTGCCCCAGATTCGTTCCATGAAGATCGGTTCGAAGGTTAGGGGAGTCCGAGCCGGACTGGCGGTTGTCACAGAGGTCACAGGTCAGAGATCAGATTTCGGAAAGATGCGGAGATTGTAGATTGCAGATGGACGAATGCAAAAGAGAGTGACCGTTTCACTTGAACATGAAGGTGGTTCGATTCGTCAGATACTGGATGCCGGCAATTGTCTGGATGGCGGTTATCTTCCTCGGTTCGACCGATATGCTCTCGGCCGAGCACACCTCGCGGTTTCTGGTGCCGTTTCTGCGCTGGATCGATCCACAGATCTCGCTCGCGGCATTGAACGCGATCCAGCTTGGCATCCGAAAACTCGGGCATCTGACCGAATACGCGATCCTGGCAATGCTGCTTTGGCGCGCGTTGCGCGGGGGCATTCGCTGGCAAATGAAGATGTCGCTCCTGTTTCTCGTCGCCGCGCTCGCCAGCGCAATCTTTGCCGCGAGCGATGAATTTCATCAATCGTTTGTGCCATCACGGATCGCATCGACGAATGACGTGATGATCGATATTTGCGGAGCGATGATCGGATTGGCGATCTGCCTAGCCTTTGCAGGAGGCGGGGCAAGAAAGTTCGACGGAGCGGCTAGGAGATCATAGATACGCATTCATGACTTCTAGGGTTGCGGCCAATTCGTTGTTGGCGATTCTGCTTCTCGTCGCAGGGACGGGTCCCGCCGCTGAACAAGATTACGCGGCGCGTTTCAAAGAATTGCACGACCGGAAGGCCGAGGCGGAGATCGAGCCTTTGCTCGAAGAATGGCGCGAGAAAAAGCCAAATGATCCGGACGCGTGGATCACGAGCGCAAATTATTATTTTAATCAACGCCAAGTGATGATCTCGACCAAGAAGCCGGAGAAAGGCGATTTCGTGGTATCGGATCCGAAAACTGGAAAGACGGCGGGAAGTATTTCATTCGAACAGAACAAGGGCAGTGTAAATCGGGCGGCCGAGCTTCTTCAGGAAGCTACCAAGAAGTTTCCAAATCGTCTCGATATCTGGTTCCGGAACCGCCGGATCAGTTCGTTCCCGAAAAACTGCACAGTTACGGGCTCTATTACGAAAAGAAAGAGAACCCGAAGGACGACAAGCGTTTCTTAGAGATCGCAAAGTTTTCAGCCGAGCAATTTCCAAATCATCCCTACGCGTTCAACGACGTTGCGATGTACTTCTCAGTGATCGGTGATAACGCGAAGACCCGGGACTGGCTTGAGAAGGCGAACAGAATCGATCCGAAGGACACCTTGGTGATGATGAATCTCGGCCAGATTTGTTCGAAACTTGGCGATAATCGCGGCGCACGAAAGTGGTACGAAGAAGTCATTAAAGTTGATCCAACGAGCGAGTACGCGCAGCAGGCGAAGGATGCGCTCGCAAAGCTGAAGAAATAGTCGCATCAGTCTGTAGTCAGAAAGATCTGGAACCGAAAATAGAGGTGGTGGGCCTGACTGGGCTCGAACCAGTGACCCTGCGCTTATCAAGCGCATGCTCTAACCAACTGAGCTACAGGCCCAAGAAAATTTAGCGAGTGAATCATTTAGCGATTTAACGAGTGCCGTCAACAACAGCCGAATCTCTGATTCGCAAAATTGCTAAATAAGATGGGGCCCAGATACGTCCAATCGGTTGCCATTTAACGAATCTAAATAGCTGGAACGCTGAGTCATACCATGAATCTTCGCCTAGCATATAAACTCATTGCCCGGGCCGAACACCAGCCGCTGGGATTCCTGAAAGTGCGCGGACGAGAAGAAGCGCGCGAGGTTCACCTCATGGCTGAGGCGGGATTAGTGAAAGCGACCGAGTCGGATAAATCAGATCCACCCGAGGCGATGATCACGAAGATCACGCACGCGGGCCATCAATTTTATCACGCGCTTCACAACGTGCGCAGTTTTCGCACAGCTGACCGCTTTGGCTTGCCGAGTCGTCTCGTAACCCCTTAGCTCTATTTCAAATAAATGGAGCCCGTTTATCAAACGGGCAGCACTATCGGATGCATCGAAGACCGGCTATCCGCGCGGACCGGTGCGCTGACAACCAAGCCGAGGTAGGTCAAGACAGAGATAAGCTCGACCTGCGAAACAAACACGAAGTCTGACATCGCCAGCTCGTAGAACTTTTGCTGCGTGCCGAGCGGGCCTACCAAAATCTGAACGAGCAAGGCGGCCAATTTCAGATTGCAAAATATCAGGGCCGCGATCATCGCCCGGCATGCTGGAAGCGACCCGCGAAGTCCAACGTAAGTGAAGATAACGAGGGCGAGCGGCAATGCGTATTTCACAAAGGTCAGAGGAAAAGTGAAAGCCACCTGCTTCAAGCCCGAAACTCCTTCACTGAGATACTTCAGGGCGAACGAGAAATCGATTTCTTGTGTGAAGAAGCCTTGAAATAAAATCCAGAAGGTCGTGATCAGCGTGGCGGCGAGGAACAATCCGGAACGGTCTGAGGCGAGTTGTGATTCGTCCTTCAGCGGACCAGGAACATCAAAAATAGTAACCCAAGAAGCAAAGAAGACCGGCACGACTGAGACCATCGCTAGTATAGCGAATGGCAGCCTCGCAAACCAGCAGGAGTAGAGGGGGAGGATTATGACGGTCGCGGCGACCAGGATTCGCGCGGCCGGCCGGCGAACAATCCAAACCAAATATGATGCGCAACTAAGGTACAAGATTGCACTCGCCGCGGAGCCGACAGCCGAACGCCGGCAAAAGTCAATGACGACATTGTGTATCCTGCCAATGTCCGGGCGTTGACCGCGAAGTAATTTGGCCGCGATCAGTAACATACAAAACGCGATCCAAGCTCGGGCTGTAAAACGAATTTGCCGAATGCGACGGGTCAGAATCAGGCCTAACAAAACAAAGGCAGCACCCAGCAACCAGGCGTTTAGGATATTCGGACCGAGTTGTGTTTTAAAAGCGCCGCTCGGCAACACGAACATCGCGATAGCGCAAAACGCCGCCGGCCACCCGTGCAACCCACGTTCGCGCACCAAGACAATCACTGTTCCGGCGGCAATAAGAGCAATGATCACGTAATGGGAAAATATCCAGAGCGAACGTTCCACATTGAAAGCGGTCAAGGCTGCGCCCGCGAGAAGCAGAAAAAGAACGCAAAGACGCCGGAACTCGCCTGCTTTGATTGCCCAGAAAAGTAAAACGGCTCCAATAAGGAATGCCAGCGCCACTCCCAAAACAGGGGTCGCGTAAAGCCAAAGTACGATCGCGAGAATTGCCATGGCGGCGAGTGGCCATATGGGAGATTTGGCAGAGTCTTTAGCCCTGAATGCCACTGCGATCCACGCAAGAAAAAGAACCAGCAATGGCGAGGAACGTTGAAAGGCAGCCATCATCAGTGAACGGGCCTGCGTCCGTCGTTCGGCAATGGCGCTCGCAAGATTGTCCGGACTGACATCGAGCGCCTCAGCCTGAACCTTTCGAAACATTTCGAGCCGCCGCTGAATTTCGGGTGTAAGCAACGCCGAATCGACCGCAGTCTCGATCCCAAAATAGCGACCTTCGTAATTGTTCGGTAGCGGCAGGTTGAGAGGGAGAGCCATGAAGAAAAGCATGTCGACTTGTTGCAACTGACCGAGCGGGCCGAGCGCTGCGAACAATTGCGGATAAATACCGCCCGCGAAGATTGCCACGGACCATGGGACGTGATTGCCGCGATCGTTATGCCCGTGATCGCCTGTGATAATGAGATGGTCGTTGTTCAAATCGAGCCGTCCGATCAGTTCGGATAACTTCGCGTCCACCGCGCGGTAGTGCCGCTCGTACTCGGGGTGGCCGGGATGCCAACGATGCGCCACGCTATCGGTTCCGCCAACATGGAGGATGATTAAGCGAACGTTTTTGTCCGACAAAACATCGATCGCTTTGTCGATCCCAGCTAGATCGCGGGCGAGATCCGATGTCCCGAGCTGGGGAGAATTTACCGTGATCGCGGCGTACTGGCCATATAGCCCAAGGATAATGAAGTCTGCTATGAATGCCGGCTTCAAACCGGCGCGCGCCGCGGTCGCCGGCAAACTACTACTGGAACCAGGTCCACCCGTGAAATCCTGAATTGCACTGGCGTAGGGACTTTCGCGTCCTTCCAGAAGTGTCTGAATACAGGGGAAACTCATGTTTCCGCTGGCGGTATGGACATCGAGGCAAATTGAACCGCGATCCTGCGCGAACGCCTTTAAATGTGGCATTACTTCATCCACAGCCTGGCGCCGTAAACTGTCGACTATGATTATTACCAGGCGAGCATCGCTGATTGGTTGAATCGATTTCCTTTCCGGCGTGGCGTGCCGATGTGAAGTCGGGCTCGAACGCGTGGCATAGATAAAGAATGCGCTGAGCGCTAATGGTAACAGCATGACCAACGTCAGGAGAATGGCACGCCGCCGCTCGGCGGGTCGGATTGGAGGAGGAGGAGGTTCCATCATCGTTCGCGATTACCGCCGCATCCGAATATTAGAGCCGAGGTTGTTAGTCAACAGCGTTGCCGAACAGACGTCCCCAACTTCGCACAGCGGTAACTCTTCGGCCGCTTTTGACGCATAGTTCGCCAAGGTCAAAAGGTTCCAAATGGTCGGCTTTACAGGTTTGAATTTCGCTACGCGAAATAATGTGCCCAGCTCATTACATTTTGCCCCACGCTCCATGGAGGCAAGGGGATTCGAACCCCTGACTTCCAGCTTGCAAAGCTGGCGCTCTACCAACTGAGCTATGCCCCCGCTTTCAGAATTGCCGAATGTCGATTGGCGATTGCCGATTTCAACCCCGAAAAACTTTCGGGGCTGAGTTCCTGCTTTCCTTATTGGATTTACCGCCACTCGCCGAGACCGTCTTTGGTGTCAACCAGAACCACGTCGTATTTCTCGATCATCGGCATCAGTTTTTGCTCGAGTTCTTCTTTCCAAAGTTTGCCTTCGTAAAACTGGGCCTTGAGCGGGTCGCGGCTTTCGAGATCGGGAAAAGCGCGCATAAAGAAAAAAGTGTCTGCATCTTCCACCGATAAAAATGGTCCCAGGATTTTCATTCCGATTTTTTGATGTTCGGGCACGCTCTTTGATTCGAATGTTTTAAGAAATTCGCCGCGCCGGCCAGGTTTGATTTTGTAGGTGCGCATCTCGATGATCATGCACAACGATCTCACTGCGCTGTGGCGCAAACAAGGACCGCCGGTTAATCGGCCCAGACCTACCAAATCCGGGCGCGCTGTTCGGGTGCGACGAACATTTTATCGCCTGGCTGCACTTTGAATGCGTCATACCAGGCGTCGATGTTTCTGGTTGGACCGTCGACCCGAAATTGTCGCGGTGAGTGCGGGTCGCTCACGACCTGTTTCCGAACGTAATCGTCTGAAACTTTTCCTCGCCACGCCTGCGCCCAACCAAGTAACACGCGTTGATCACCGGTGAAACCGTCAAGGACAGGCGCCGGTTGTCCTTTCAGCGACGCCCGGTAAGCATCGAGCGCCAACGTCAGTCCGCCGAGATCGGCGATATTTTCGCCCATCGTCAGCTCACCGTTCACATGTATTCCCGGCAACGGTTCGTATTTGGAAAATTGCGCACCGAGCATGTTGGCCCGTGCTTTGAATGTCTCCGCGTCTTTCGCGGTCCACCAATCGCGCAACGCGCCTGATGCATCGATCTTCCGGCCTTGATCGTCGAAGCCGTGGGTGAGCTCGTGGCCGATGATGCCGCCGGCGCCGCCGTAATTGATCGCCGGATCGGCATTCGCGTCAAAAACCGGCGGTTGAAGAATGCCAGCCGGGAATACGATATCGCGCAAACTTCCATTGTAAGCATCGTTGGTTTGCGGCGTCATACCCCAATCGCTCCGGTCAACGGGTCCCGAGAAACGACCAGTGTAAAAGTCCCAGCCCAGCGCCGCACAACGTTTCACATTGCCGGTGAGATCATCGTCGCGCACAACGAGCTTGGAATAATCACGGGGATGATCAGGATAGCCGACCTTGATTGTGTAGGTATCCAGTTTCTTGAGCGCTTCCTGTTTCGTTTCCGGCGCCATCCAATCGAGCTTCTCAATCCGGGCGCGATATGCGTCTTTCAAATTGGCAACGAGCGACTGGATCTTCTCTTTCGCCTCGGGTGGAAAATATTTTGCGGTGTAAAGCTGGCCCACGCCGAACCCCATCGTGCCAAACGTTCCAAAGCGATCGCCAACGCCGAAGTCGCCACCGCTGACGGTGGTGATCGCACGTTTCCAACGTGCTTGTTGCTCTTTCTGTCCGGATAATGTTTTGGCGTGAAGGTCGAAGTAAGCATCGGTAAACGCTTTCGAGAGATAGGGAGCAGCGTTATCGGCGAGGTGAAATGCTTGCCATGCCCGGATGGTATCGAGCGGCGCTTTCACATACGCGTCGACAATTTTTGGGAACGCGCTTTTCTCAGCCACGATGACGCGGGCGAGTTTCGCCATCTTTGCGTGCGCGAGAAATTTCTCCCAAGCGAAGCCCGGCGCGAGTTTCTTCAATTCCTGGATCGACATCGGATTATAAATCGCAACCAGGTCGCGCTGCTGCGTCTTGGTCCAGCTGGCGTCGGCAATTTTCGTTTCGAAATCAAGGATGTCTTTGGCACGCGCGTCCGCTTCCGGCCAATTCAGCAATCGCAGAATGGTCCCAACGTAATTTTGATACGCCGTTTTTTGGGCCGCGAAATCCGGTTTCAGATAGTAATCGCGGTCCGGTAAACCGATTCCGGCCTGAGTGATGTAGAAAGCGTAATGCTTCGGATCTTTCAGATCCGCATCAATCACGACGTTGAAGAGCGAGAACTCAAAATCCGTTGTCGTCCGCCCCATCAGCGCAGCGAAATCGTCCCGCGTCTTCGCGTTCTTGAGATCGTTCAACTCGGGTTCGATTGCTTTGGCGCCGAGGCCCTCGACGCGCGCTTCATTCATAAATGAATGGTAAAACGCGCCGACTTTCTCTTCGAGAGAGACGGGATTGTCATTCGGTTTGGCGGATAGCGCTTCCATCATGTCGTGAAGTCGTTGCTCGGTGCGATCGGTCATCGCGATCCGGAGCGAATAAGCGGGTTTGTCGGGAGGAATCTGTGTCTTGTCGATCCAAGTGCCGTTCGCGTACCGGAAAAAATCGTCACCCGGTTTGGTCGAAGTATCAGCGCCGGAGGAATCGAATCCCCAGTTGCCATATTGCGGTTTGCCGGAAGGCGCGTCGGCAGCGTGGGCGAGGCGAGCGACGAAGAAAGCGAGGAGCAGGAGCAATCGGAAAATAATGCGCATAGAAAAATTCAAGTTGAGAGGCGGGAGCGTAAACGAAACGGAGAGAAGCGACAATGTGGATTGAGGTGGATCGAGCAGTCCCTTGCTCGATGCTAATTTGGCGACGGAGTCGCATTTGTTTAACATCGCCCGCGGAGCGGCCGATCCATCCCCACAGAAGAATCGGAAATATTAAGAGATGTCTCGGTCCGAGCCGGACTGGCATTTCCGCTCGACATGACAAAAGCAGGAAAAAATTCCCTCACCTCAATCCTTTCCCTAAGGGAGAGGCGGAAGAAGCGAACGCTACCGCTCTGTTTTTCCTGGATTCCTGGATTCCTGCGTTCCTGATTTCAATTTCTAGGAAAAGAAAAATGCCGTCCCGCAAGCGCGGGACGGCATTTTTTAGTCGATGTGCAGCAAAGACTGAATTGTGCGTTACCGTCGAGAGTTTCTCTGGGCTCTGGTTTCTTTCGATTCCAAAGTCTTCACGGCATATCCAATGGATGATCAATTGATTCACCCAA
>WNFW01001740.1_pt1 | contig 14695 bp, 15 predicted proteins | sample 5400131 | NCBI WGS metagenome assembly WNFW01 (sample SAMN13153362, study PRJNA577476) | soil metagenome | isolation source: 20 cm soil or saprolite under grassland replicate 1 | place: USA:California | collected 2016-06-15 | reverse complement strand
CGTCGCGCAGTTCGACAAGACGAAGAGGCACCCAAGTGGTGCCGCGCCTGTCGGGGCAGTTACGGCCTTTCCGTCGGACTCGACGGCTGCGAAGGTCGGCGCCACGCAGTAGCGATGGGCCTGGAGAACAATGAGCTCGCGCGGCGTGCCCTAGAGTAGAGTGCCGCGGAGAATCAGCAGCGCAACGTAGAAATAAATCGAGAGGCCGGTAACGTCGACGAGCGTCGCCACGAATGGGGCCGATGCGCTCGCTGGATCGAAACCAAGCTTCTGCAGCACGAACGGCAGCATCGAGCCGGCCAGCGAGCCGAAGGTCACAACGCCGATGAGGGCAACGCCGATTGTGAGGGCGAGAAGATTGGGGTGCGGATACTGGCCGATGCCGAGATACTGCCAGAGCAGAATCCGGACGATTCCCATCAACCCGAGAATCGCGCCAAGCATCAGGCCGGAGGGAAGCTCACGGAGCATGATCCTCCACCAATCGCGGAGCTTGATCTCTCCAAGCGCGAGCGATCGGATGATAAGTGACGTTGCCTGAGACCCGGAATTTCCGCCGGAGCTAATGATGAGCGGAACGAAGAGCGCGAGCACAACGGCCTTCTCGAGCTCTCCCTGAAAGTGTCCCATCGCTGTCGTGGTTAGCATCTCACTCAGAAAAAGCGCGGCAAGCCAGGGCGCGCGCTTGCCGATCATCGAGAAGAATCCGATCTGAGTGTACGGCATGTCGAGCGCTTCCATTCCGCCGAACCGCTGCACGTCCTCGGTGTGCTCCTCCACGAGCGCATCGATCACGTCGTCGACAGTGACGACTCCCTGAATGACGCCGTGGTCGTCGACCACCGGCACCGCGACGAGGTCGTACTCGCGCGTCACCCGCGCGACTTCCTCGCGATCCGCGGTGACCGGCACGGTCTGAACTTCCTGCCACGCGATGTCGGAAACTTTTGCTCCTTCGGGTGCGGCGAGCAGTTCGCGAAGCGCCATCACTCCCTGAACGCGGCCAGCGGAATCCGTCGTGTAGATCGTGTTCATCGCCTCACGCCGCTCCGATCTGGCGATCCGACGCACTGCCGCAAGCGCTTCATCTACTGGCGTATCCTGCGAGACGGACACGAACTCCGTCGTCATCAAACCGCCCGCCGAATCCGGATCGTAGGCGAGCAGCTTCTCCGTCTCGGCGCGCTCGGCCGCTGGAATCTCGGAGAGGATCTCTTCGGCGCTCGCTTCCTCGAGGCGTTCGAGCGCATCGGCGCGATCGTCCGGGGTCATCTCCGTGACGAGCTCGGCCGCCTGCCGCGCGCTCATCGTCTCGAGAACCTCGGTGCGCAGCTCCTCGTTCAGGTACTCTAGAACATCGGCTGCCCGCTCGAGCGGAAGCGCCGAGAGGAATGGGGCGACCATCTCGCGCGGCAGCGCGTGCGCGACGTCGGCGAGATCCTTGGCGTGGAGCTCTTCGGTCTCGGCAGGAATTGCATCCGGACCGGTCTCGAGCATGTCCAGGATGTCAGGGGCGAGCAACGCACCTACCGTCCGCTCTTCGTCGTGTTCGATCGGCGGATTGTAGGTGGGCGGATTCATGGCGCCAGGGGAAGAATGCGGCGGTCGGTCGTGAAGTCCGTTACCTCATAACCGGCGACGGCGATCGCGTTGCGAATCTGGTCCGCCGTCACCGTCCCGTCGTGCTCGATTACGGCGCCCCCGATGGAGACATCGGCGCGATCGATCCCCGCCACTCCCGCAAGTGAAGTGAAAACGGCGCGCACGCAGTGCACGCACGACATGCCGGAGATCGAGACGGTGGTCGTCATGGGCATAATATAGTAATCTGGCCTCTCGGAACTCTCGACCTAGAAAAACGGTTCGAGTTACTACTCGACTTATGGGTAACCCTCAACCCGTCACTTGTAAGTGAGTAGCAGGCAGTTGCTAGTCGAGCCTGTTAGCCGGTCGCGGCACCGGCGGATTTTTCTTTCGTGACACGAAAGTTTTTTCCAGCGCAGGAAGAAACTTATCGTAGCGCGACCCTGGCTCCCACAACACCCAACCGTCGTAGCCCGAATCGTACACCGCGCGCTTCTGCTCCTCGATCTCGTGCGCACCGTACGCCGGCTTTCCGATGCTGAACGCCTGCAGCCACGGCCGAACGTGCTCACCCTTGATGCCGAGCTTCTCGTCGCGCTCGCGCGCGCGCGAGACCGCGATGTGAATGACCTCGTAAGGAGCCGCGTTCGGGTGCGGCAGCTGGAACGAGCCAGGCGGATAATGCGACGGGTAGACCATTGGCAGCACGGCATCGACCGACTGTGAGATCGGTTCCCACTTCTGTCCCACTTCGAGCGCACCGCCGACAGTAGTGACAAGACCGAAGATGTCGGCTGTCGTTCTCACTCCGAGCTTGGCAAACCGCGCCCGCGCTGTACTCAGGAATTCGGCCAGCACCTGCGGCTTGCTGCGCCCCGCTTGCTCTGGGAAAACCTGCGCCGGCAGACTCTTGTAGGGCTCGGGGAAGCGGATGTAATCGAACTGTATCTCCCCGAACCCCATCTTGATCGCCTCTTCAGCGACGCGGAAGTTGTATTCCCAAATCGCGTTCGCGTACGGATTGACCCAGGTCTGGCCCTTCTTGTCGTGCCACGGCGTGCCGTCGGCCTTTCTGATAGTATGATTCGGGTTGTTGCGCGCCGTAACCGAATCCTTGAACACGACGATTCGCGCGACGGGAAGAATGCCGTGCGCGCGAATCGTATCGACGAGAGAGCGAAGGTTGTGCGCCTTCACCTGGGTGCCGGCGTTCTTCTTCAGCATTGGATCGCTGGAGTCGAAGTTGAGGCCGAACTCATCCTTCACATCGATGATGAGCGCGTTGATCTCGGTCGAATCCGCGATCCCGATGAGGTGTTTCATGCGTCGCGTGTTCGCGCCGAAACGAAAGACATACAGCCCACGCGCGGCGAGCGTGCCCTTGATCAGCGAGTCGAGAACGGGTGGAGTCGGATGCTGACCGAGCGCGGCCGCTGCACGGTTGACGGTATCGGTGTCGGCCGCTGCGCGCGCGCGCGGCGTGGTGTCGCGAGTAACCGATGCGACCTGGAGATTGGGTGTCGCGCTCTTCGCCGATGCTTCGTGCGTGCCGGTGCAGGCAAGCGACAACGCTGCCGCCACCGCAGTCGTCGCGAGGGTGATCTTATGGAAGTGCATTCTACTATATGTATGGAAAACGGGAGGGGAGCGTCCAATCTAATGAGCCAGGCGCGAAACGTCGCCTGTGAAAAGCGCTCAGCAGCAGGGGATTATACTGATCGAGCGGCGATTTTGGTCCGCTGCCGCGCCCCGTTCTCCCGGGCGATTCCTGCGACCGAGGTCAATCGTCCAAGAGTAGCCGCCCGACCCGATATATTTTGCCAGCCATGCGCTATACCACCCTCGTTCTTCTCGCCCTCGCGGGCGCCTGCACTCTTCCTCCCCCACCGCCGCCCGCGGCGGAGTTCCTCGTCTCCGCTGGTGACCAGACCTACTGGGTCCGCAGCGACAACTCGGGACTGAGAATTCGCGGATCGCCGCTGATTCTCGCCCGCACCGGCGGTCGTTACTACGAGATTTTCGTTGGCGAGGTCGACCGCTCCTTTCCGCACGCGCTTCTGACGGGAGAGCGGGTCTTCCGGCGAGAGCTCGCAACGGACGACTCTACAATCATCTACGACGACTCCGCCATCGTCCGGCTCGCCGAGGACTACCATCGCCATCACCCGAGCGCGCGATTGCTGGGACCAGATGATGATCCGGAGGATGACGTCGACATCACCGCCGTCGGTGAGACCGACATCCTGAATGTTCTGGGGCCCTACGTTGCGCTCGAGCACCGACTCTCCGTCGAGCGTGCCGACGAACACGACCAGGACGACACCACCCGAGCGGTGATCGATCTACGGAATGGAAAGCCGGCGGCGCTCGACCGAATGCTCCGAGACTCCACGGTTCAGGAAGCGGCGGGGGAAGGCGGGTTCGTGAACCGCCGGTGGAGGCACGACGGCTACGATGTCATTTCCCACTACGACTCGGCGCGCAAGGGGAACACGCTGGCGCTCCGCGATCGACGCGGACGGGAATGGAAGCTCGGTCTGGTCTCGTCGAGCTACGTCCAGATTTTCTGGCTGGACAAGCCGCGGGTGGATGCACGCACTCGTCACGCGCTGTCGCGCGCCTTTAATGATGCGACTACGTACGGCGAGCGTATTCAGCAGGTATCGTGGAAGCGATCACCGCCGAAATCTCCGGTGCGTAGCGGGGCGCGACGAGCATCGACGCGTGCGCGATCAAAGAAGCTCGCGGGACGGCAGACGTGAGTCGATCAAAACCTCGCTCGAGCCCCGGGCCCCGGCCGGCTGGCGGACCTCGGTCTGCTCCCGGACCTCGGGCACCGGATCCGACGACCGCAGGGGAAGCTCCGCACCCGGTTCGCGAGACGCAGCACGAAACGGCACAGCTGATGATGCCGCAGCACGCTAACGTGCTCGGTCACGTCTTCGGCGGTGTCGTTCTCTCGATGATGGATACGACCGCCGCCGTCTCGGCCATCAGGCACGCGCGACTCGCGTGCGTGACGGTGTCGGTCGATCGCGTCGATTTTCGCGAGCCAATCCACGTCGGCGATCTCGTCATCATGAAGTCGAGCGTCAATTTTGTCGGAAGGACGTCGATGGAGATTGGAGTGCGCGTCGAAACCGAGAACCTTCTCACCGGGCTGCGCCGCCACACCAACTCGTGCTACCTGACGTTCGTCGCGGTCGATCGGAACGGAAAACCTGTCCCGGTTCCGCCGCTCAAGCCCGAGACCGTCGATGAGATCCGTCGCTACGACGCGGCAAAGGAGAGACGCGCTCGCAGACTACAGGAGAGAATCTCAGAAGGTAGGGGCTAGCTGCGTAAGGGGGGCTCGCTGCGTAAGCATCGTCGGGTGGACGACGCGTGCACTAAAGGTGCGGGGTGCCGGGTGATAGGCCCGAGCAGCGAGGTAGAACGGGTGTGCCTCATGCCTCTCGCCTATTCCCTGGCACCTCGCACCTTTAGTGGATCCCCCTACACTTTCTTGATCCTGTCGACGCGCAGCCCACACTTGACCGCGCTCCGGACTATGATGAGAGTACGGCATGGAAAAAATTTTCAGTCTGGACGAAGCCAATCGCACTCTCCCGCTCGTCAGCAAGATTGTCGCTGATCTCGTGGAGGATCATCGTCGCTGGGAAGACAAGGTACGGGAGTTCGAGCTCGCCACCGTCGGGTCGAGTCCCGAGCGTCCCGATGCGATCGCCGAGCTCTTGCAGATCGAAGCGCAGCGCCTTGCGAGAGACATCGAGGGCTATATCGCCGAGCTCAACGATCTCGGCGTCATCTGCAAGGGGATGGACACCGGTTTGGTGGATTTTCGCGGAAGGATCGATGACCGGGACGTCTTCTACTGCTGGAAGCTCGGCGAGCCAAGCGTGCAGTACTGGCACGAAATTGACGCTGGATTCGTCGGCCGGCAAAAGCTGCATCCGCTCGCGCTGACATCTCACTAGGAAAAACGATGGCGAGACAGATCAAGCCGTTCCGCGGACCCGACGGAACGAACTGGGGAGTCGAAGTGCAGGTGCCGGGCGCGAGTAACGCGATGGTCGTGTTCCATCATCCGGGTGGCAAGACCGCGCGCCTCGACCGTTATGCGTGGGACATCTGGAACGGGCCAGAGTCGCGCAGCGTGACGTCGCGTGTTGCGCCGGAAAAAATCATGCAGACTCTCACTGATGATAAGCTCGCGCTTCTCTTTCGTCGGTCGATGCCCGTGTCCAACAATCTTACTCGCGTCGACAGAGCCTCCTGATTTAATCCGGGGCAGCTGCCGCCTCAAAGGGCACGTCGATCTCGAGACCGTCGCGCGCGATGATCGTGGCGGGAAATATTTCGCGCGCCTCGCGCTCGAGCTCGGACGTATCGCGCGAGTAGCGCGCGGAGACGTGGGTCAGCACGAGCTTCTTTACGCCGGCCTTCACCGCGACCTCGGCCGCCTCTCGGGCCGTCGAGTGTCCGGTTTCGAGCGCGCGCGGAGCTTCCTCCGTTGCGAACGTCGCTTCGTGAACCAGAACGTCCGCGCCCATCGCGGCGGTGATCGTTCCCTCTGACGGACGGGAATCGCCGGTCAACACTACTCGCCGTCCCGGTCTCGTTGGACCAACCAGCTCTGCCGGCTCGATCGTCCGGCCATCTGGCAGCGAGATCGTCTCGCCCTTGTGGATCTTTCCCCACAGCGGGCCCTCGGGGATCCCCATCGCGCGTGCTTTCTCAGGATTGAACCTGCCGAGTCGGATCTCCTCCGCAACGAGGTAGCCGATGGCCGTCCGGTCGCCGTGCTCGACGGCAAACGGAATTATCGAGTATCCGTTGCGCTTGAGGGGAGTCTCGGGCGTAATCTCGAAGACCTTGATCTCGAAGTGCTGTTTCTCGCTGCCGAGGGTGATCGCTCGCCACAATAATTTCTCGGAGCCGGGCGGACCGTAGAGATTCATCGCTTCGGTGCGTCCCTGAAGCGCTAACGTGCGCAACAAACCGGTGATGCCCAGCATGTGGTCCGCGTGCATGTGGCTGAAAAAAATATCGGTCAGCGCGAACGAAATTCCGTAGCGCATCATCTGCCGCTGCGTTCCTTCGCCACAGTCGAACATGAGCGTCTCGCCCTCGCGGATTAGCGCGACCGACGAAACGTTGCGCTCGACCGTGGGGCGCGACGCTGACGTGCCGAGGAAGCGAAGGGTAAGCGACATGGCGCCGAAATATATCGTAGCTCTACCGACACCGGGGAACGCCGTTTGCCACTCTTGATCAGTCTCAAAATCACATAGACGCTAGCCAGCCGCTGGCTGGAAAAAGAGCAAGCACATCGACATAGAGAGGGAGCATGCCAAGCCGTTCCGCGAAAAAATCATCGACACGCACTCATCACGCGAAGCGCACGACTACGACTGGAAGTCACGGAACAAGAAGCGGCAGCGCTCGCGCGCGCGAGGCCGAGCTGCGGCGCGTGCAGTCGCATCCGAAGCCGCCGATGCCGAAGCAGCATCAGGAGTTCCCGGGCATTGAAGCCGAGGTTCGTCCGCGCCCACAGTATCTGGCGCCGCTTTACAAAGGCGCTGACAAGCTGAAAGGAAAGATCGCGCTCATTTCCGGCGCCGATTCGGGAATTGGGCGCGCGGTCGCGGTCTTGTTCGCGCGTGAGGGCGCAGATGTCGCGGTCATGTATCTGCCGCAGGAAGAACCCGACGCGATCGAGACGCGCGACGCGATCATGCGCGAAGGACGTCGCGCGTTGCTTCTGCCGGGTGATGTCACTGATGCGAGCTACTGCAATGATTGCGTGGATCGCACCGTCGCTGAATTCGGCTCGCTCGACATCCTCGTCAACAACGCTGGATTCCAGAAGAACCAGGAGTCGATCGACGACATCGATGCCGAGCAGCTGGAGCGGACTTTCCGCACGAATTTCTTCGGCCTCTTCTATCTCGCGAAGGCAGCGGTTGCGAGGATGAAGAAAGGGTCATGCATCATCAACACTGGGTCGATCACGGGATTGGAGGGCGAGAAGACCCTGCTCGACTATTCCGCGACCAAAGGCGCGATCCACGCCTTCACCAAATCGCTGGCGCAGAATCTCGTCGAGAAGGGGATCCGGGTGAACGCGGTGGCGCCGGGACCGGTGTGGACTCCGCTCAACGTGCAGTCGAGTGACCCGAGTCACGTGAAAGAATTCGGTCAGGATACCGGCATGGAGCGGCCCGGTCAGCCGGAAGAATTGGCGCCTGCGTACGTCTTTTTGGCTTCGAACATCGACTCGAGCTACATATCGGGAGAGATACTCCCTGTACTTGGCGGGGACACCATCGCGGGATAGGCTCGTTGCCGATGGTGGGTAAGTACGGGACGGAATCACGCTGAAGGGGCGAGGTGACGGGTAATAGGTTCGAGGCGCGAGTAAAACGCATTACTCATCGCTCGCACCTATCACCTGCCGCTCGCACCTTTTGTGTGATTCTGTCAGTTTGAGACGCCGTCATCCGCAGTGCGTTACGAAAGCCTGATCCGGTCGTCCTAGGTTTGTTGCGAGCTATAGTTAAGGTGCGCAAAGAGTTAGAGAGCCAGCTGGAGAAATTGGCTCTTGACTTGGGGGGTGGATCCGCTAGTTTCAGTAAGAGCGCGGCCCCGCCCAGTTCTGCGGGGCTTTTGCTTTGATCCGGTGCGACGGGTCAGCCCTACTGGTTCGAGGACAGTCCGTCGCGTTCGTCGCGGGGCTGTAGCTCAGCTGGGAGAGCGCTGCAATCGCACTGCAGAGGTCAGGGGTTCGATCCCCCTCAGCTCCACTGTTTTTTTGACAATTGATTAGCTGCCCGCCGCCGCTCGGTAGGACGTAGAGTTCCAATGACGGCGTGCGTGGCACGATTGGGCGGGCAACCGCCAAAATAGATACGCCGCGATCTCAAAGAGACCGCGGCGTTTTTTGTTTGTGAAGTCCCGAGACTACTTCACTTCGAGATCTTTGGTCCCGGCCGAAACTCCGTTCAACATCACTTCGACCCTGTATTTGCCTGCTGGCCAGGCGGTTTTTTTCTCAACGTGAAATTCGGTGACAGTGGTGCCGCCGGTCGGTGAGATCGTCTGGCTGTCTTCCTTCACGACCTTCGTGCCGTTGAACGTCCACTTGGTCGAGATTTTGGCATCCTTCGCCGCGCCGTCGGTTATCACCGACACGTACATCGTGTCGCGCGCGGCGAAGGTCGTCGTCTGGTTGCCGATCTTCTTGTCACTGCCGATGGCCTTACCGACCTGAATGTCACTGACCTTGATCGGCGTCGTGTCGACGCTGACGGTCGCGGTCTGCATTCCAGCTGCCGTCGTGTCGACGACCTTGCCTTCATTGTTCTTGTTGCAAGCTGCGACCGCTACAGAAAAAACCAGCGCCGTCCCCAGCGATGCAACTCGTGCCGTTGTTCGCATTGGATAATCTCCTTTCACGCGTCAGGAATGGTGAGCTGCAAGCCCGGATGAATCAGATCGGGATTTGGAATCTTGTCAGCGTTGGCAGCGTGAATCTTCTTCCACTTACCCGGGTCGCCGTAAAACTCCTTGGCGATCTTGCTGAGGTTGTCGCCCTTCTTGACGGTGTAGGTCTTCCCGCCGGCCGGAGCCGTCGTCGATCCGCCGGACGTCACGTCGGAGAAGTCGGCCGCTCCCGAGCTCCCGCCCGTCGTACTAGCCGAGCTTCCGACGTCGGAAAAATCCGCGTTGGGATTGTCATTGAGGCTCGTCATCTTCTGTCCCTCCTCGAATGGGCGATCGGAGGATCGCGGACAATCGAGAGGGCAGAAACTGTACCTGTACTCGGCCGGAAGAGCGCTTGCTACAAGCTGATCAAGCTTACCGCCCGCCTCAGTTTTGTGGACGTGTTTCGAGACGGGCGATCTCAGCCGGTAGGTCTAAACCCACCAGGGATCAAAGCAATCGTAGTTATGCTGGCGGCAGATCTTCCCGTCCCTGAACTCGAGGAAAATCGAGAGGTGCGCCCTCATTTCGGAGTCAGCGGGCAGGGTGTCGACCGGAACGGCGAGCAATCCGCTCCAGAAAACCTCGAGCGCCACGTTTTCACCGTCGACGATTGAATTGAGTATCTCGAACTTCTGCGCGCGAACCCTCTGCTTCCCCTTTCGAGCGGCCGCGAGGATCGCAGCGAGATCGCGATGGACCCCGATAGGGGAAAGACGGTTGGGAAATTCTTCCTGCACGACGTCCTTGGTGAAGAATTCTGCCAGTGCGCCGCCCTCGGCACCGCTCTCGAGGGCTTCGAGGTAGCGCTGAGCGATGGTGAGGTTGTCGGTCGCTGTGATCGTCATGACTTCATCCCGGACTTCGAGTCTGTCGTGCAGCAGGCGATTGACGGGTCGAACGTCCATCTCGTCACACACCTACGGTACGTGTCTCCCTACTGCTGAGCTCTCTGTAACCAATCTAATGAGGTGGCGCAGCCGCCAGCCAGCGGTGCCGGCGCTCGATCTGAGCGGCGGTGGCGTTCGGGTCCTCAACGACCCGCGCTCGAGTGCGGTCATACCCCGGCACCTGAACATCGAAATGTTGGGGTACGCCGGCACGGAGGACTTCGGCAGGAACCACCGCCCCGAGTCTGATCGACCTGATCGCACGCCTGAAATCGGGGAACGAGTCGATGGGGATCCTGTTTAAGGAGACCCACTCCATGCCGGTATGGATGCCGGCCCTCACCCAAACGGTACGGGGGTCTATGATTCTCACCCTCATCCGGCCACCTGCGGGCGGCGCATACGCGGAAATACGGAGATCAGGATAAGCGGTCCCGTTGGTATCCGCGACTGGCTCGGTAGCGAGGATTACTCGTAAACCCAGCGGGCTGAGCAGCGCGTTGAAGTCGATCGGCTTCGCGCCGCGCACGTGGTCCTCAAAGAACTGATGGACGTTGCACCGACATACGTCATCGACGGCACGCTCGATGTCCACTCCCGTGAAGCCGCGTTTGTTCGCGAATCGATCGTACATCGTCCGCATCACGTCGTCGATTCCTTTCCGGCCCGCCGTCGAATCAGCGATGATGATGTCCAGCGCATACGCGATGAGACGTCCCTGCGTGTAGTAATTCGACAGGTAATCGCCGGTGGTTAGATCGGGAGGGTCGATGCTCGCCCAGCTTCCGCCTTCAGGCGATAGATGAGAGTTGCCGACGTTCTCATAGAACATGTCGAGCTGTTCCTGCAGATCGAGCAGCCGAGTCCTACCGCCTTCGGGGATTCCGGCGCGGCGCCGAAGCGTCTCAGCGTAGTACATCGTCACGCCCTCGCTCCACCACAGCTCGCGGGTGTGCGACGGAGTATCAGCGCTGGCAATCAGAATCCCGCGCGGATTCAGCGCCATCAGGTTCCAGGTATGGAAGAACTCGTGCGCAATCTCGCCCATCGCCGCGCGCAGGTCGCTAGCCAGCTCCGAGCTCTGCGCGCCGATGCTGACGGAGTTACGATGCTCGAGAGCGCCCCACGCACCGTCTTCGATCAGAAACGTGTACTTGCTGTAAGGAGCCCGGCCAAACAGCGCGAATGCCTGACGTGCGTAGCGTTCGATTCCATCGACGAACGTAGTGCTGTCGAAACCAGGCGATTGCGGTAGCGGCCAGTACACGACCTCGTGCCGAATGCCCTGAACCGAGAATGACCAGCTCCGCAGCTCGCCGAGCAGAATCGGCGAGTCGAGCAACGTGGTCGCGTCGGTGACTGTGGATGCACTTTCCCCGGCGCAGGAGCGAGTGCCCGGCGCGATGCGTTGGAACGTGCAGCTCAGCCCAGAACGCACCTCCCAGTTCTCCGGAACCCGAAACGCCACGGCAACGAGCGAGCGCGGATAGTCCGGAAGATAGAGAAAGGTGTCGGTGGAATTTATGGACGCGCCGTTCCGCCTGACCGTCGTGTGCCACACTGCTCGGTTGTTCGAGCTCTCCGGCGGGAGCTGGATGCGGTAGGTAACAGTCGTTCTATGTTTCCCGATCGGCGTCGGAACGCGCCACGAATGATTACCCTCAGCAGCGATGGCTACTGGCTCGCCGTCGACGTCGGCGCGCAGGTCGCGGACAAAGCGCCAGAACCTGTCGTTGTATTCGGGATGAACCGCCATCGCGATCCTGGTCTCCGCCGTCGTTGCGGCCTGGATCACCATTGCCACGCGGATGCTCGTCGTGTCAGCAGGATCGAGTGTCACCGTGTACGAGACGACTGGTCCCGGCTTTAACAGGAGAGAGAAGAGCAATGAGGTGCTGGTCAGAATCATTCCGCCCTCTGGTGTGTGAGCCAATGATGCCGGCTGGGCCCAGAAGGTTTACGTGAGGTGCGAATTCGCGCCGCGGTCCCTACGCCGGCTCATCGAAGAAGTTCAGCAACATCAATGCGCAACGCTCGAAACGCGTCAGCATTGAAGCGATTGGCCTCGCGCTCCGACGGGCCAAGAAAATCTCCGACCGCCGTTCCGCTCAATCGATTCAGGAACCGAAGCAACGCGCTCTCCTGGACGACGAGGGTTCCGCGGCGATTGAGAATCGTTTGCGCGCCGGGATTGTCTCTGATCGAGATCCGCACCGGTATGCCTTGCCCCTGGAAGGGTCGACGCAAAGGTGATTTGAGCAACGTTCCAACCGTGGGTGGCAGGTGCCACTCGGGCTCCTTTGCGAAGCGCATCGACCAGCCGCGCTCGTGCGGCGTGTTGATGATTTCGAAATCGCCGACCATCTCTGTCCAACCGACGGTGAAGACGAGGATCTTCATGGACAAGTCGAGATGGATAGTGAGCGCGTCCGGCATCGGTCGCGGTGCTCCCTCGAGCGGCGCGAAGTGTCCGCCTTTGCTCCGAACCTTGAAGTGCATGTAATAGTTGGCAGCCCACGCGTCGAACCAGCGCGCACCCGTCTTGTCGGTGAGGGTAATGCGGTACTTGCCCTTGCTGATGTACTTGTCGATGTAGGCGGCGTAGTGAGGCATCGTCGCCTTGAGGATGTCGGGAGTGAGCTTGATCGCGATGTCGAAGGTTGTTGCGCCGTCGTTGTCGGGGGTCGCGTCCAGCGTTTCGATTGTGAACAGTCGCCCCATTGCGGCGGCGGTGCGTGGAAAGGCCGTCGTGTAGTTGGCGCGTATCGCCGCTGCCGACTTCCCTTCGCCTCCCGCGAGCGCCGCCGCCAAAACGTCGGCGATGTTTTTCGCGCCGATTCTGCCGAGCGCTACTTCGACGTTGGTGAACCACTCGTACTCGTTGTCGCTCAGCTTTCTGAGTCGTACGATCTCGCGTGATTCGGTGAGCGCATCGGGTGGATTGTTCGACAGCGCGGTGGTGACGATGTAGCGATCCACCGCGAAGTGTCCTTCGTCCCCGAACAATCGCGCGCTATCGGGGCCGATCGAGAGCCAGACGGTGGTGTCGTTGTAGACGCCGGAAGGCGTGAGCGCGTAGTGGCCGAATTGCTGGCGTGCGCGCAGGATCCTCGGCGGGCGCTGGATGTTGGTGAATCGCGAGCCGACGGAATAGAAAAACTCGTCAGCGTTCTGCCTGGCGAACGCGATGTTGGGCCCGAATGCGGGCGCGACCTCTCGGCACGACAGCCCCACGAGGAAGAAGACGCCCGGAAGCGTAATGAATCGTACGTTCGAAACGATTTTCACCCGCGAAAGTTCAGTGGTCAGAGCAAGTGGGGGAAGGAGGAGCCACGCCGGGCGCGAAAGTGGGGTGAGAGCTGAAGCGACACGGAGCGGACAGGTAGGGTCTGGCGCCCTCTATGTAAACGATTACATATTTTGGGAGTTCGAGGGAAGATCGGCCAACTACTCAGTAGTTTCCCCGCGCCCGATTCCGCGCACACCCACCGGCGCGAGCTGAGCGCATTGTCGGAGGAGAATGGTCACGATCAAGGATGTTGCCCGTGAAGCGAAGGTCTCCGTCGCCACTGTCTCCAGAGTTTTGAACAGCAGCGGACCCGTCAGTGACGAGACTCGCCGACTCATTCGCGAAGTCGCCGGCCGCATGCGCTACGTTCCACACAGCGGCGCGCGCAGTCTCATCACCAGTAAAACGCAGACGCTGGGCGTTCTCCTTCCCGATCTGTACGGCGAGTTCTTCTCCGAAGTGATTCGCGGCATGGACGACACCGCGCAGAAGAATGGTTTTCATTTGTTGATCTCGCGCGCGTACGCCGACCGTCGTGGAATAGAGACGGCGATACGGGCGATGCGTGGCCGCGCCGATGGAGTCGTCGTGATGTCTCCCGATCTCGACGCGGATGCGTTGTTGAATCTGCCGAGTACGATTCCGGTGGTGTTGTTGTGCTCGGTGCCGAGGGGGAACGAGATCGATTCGCTGACGATCCAGAATTGTCGAGGGGCGAGAGAGATGGTGGCGCATCTGGTGTCGCTCGGGCACAAGCGGATCGCAATCATCAAAGGCTCGGCGCGCAACTACGACGCAGCGGAAAGACTGCGCGGCTACCGGGTCGCTCTGCGCGAGGCAGGGATCACGCCGGATGCGGTACTGGAGCGCGACGGCAACTTCACTGAAGCGGCGGGCTACACGGCGGCACTCCAGCTTCTGGCGCTGAAGAATCGTCCGACGGCGATCTTCGCCGCGAATGACTCGATGGCGATCGGGGTTTTGAGTGCGCTGCGCCAGTCGGGCGTGCGGGTGCCGGAGGAGATGGCAGTCGCCGGCTTCGACGATATCCCGCTTGCGCGCTACATGGATCCTCCCCTCTCCTCGGTGCATGTGCCCATCTGCGAGCTCGGTGCGAGGGCGGTGGAACTTCTTCTCCACGGCGTCACGCACAAGAACGATCACGCGCGGCGTCGCGAGCGCGTAGTGACGGAGCTCGTTATCAGGCGCTCGACTGGCGGCGCGCCGGCGGAGCGTGCACCTCCACCACAAACTCTCGGTAGAGAGATGGCTGCAGTCTGAATGAGTACAGATACGCAAGACTTTGCAGAGTACAACAACAACAGGAGATGTAAATGAACAGCAGCAAGTGTGACTTCAAACATTTTGCCCATGCCGCGGCTCTCGTAGTCGCGACGCTATGCTTCGCGGCAGGTAGTCTGCGGGCGCAAAACACTACGGGCACAAT
>WNFW01001737.1_pt1 | contig 14699 bp, 17 predicted proteins | sample 5400131 | NCBI WGS metagenome assembly WNFW01 (sample SAMN13153362, study PRJNA577476) | soil metagenome | isolation source: 20 cm soil or saprolite under grassland replicate 1 | place: USA:California | collected 2016-06-15 | reverse complement strand
TGTCCCAGTCAACATTCTCATTGATGGAACAACGTTCACATTCCAGAAAGGAAATTCCTATACCGTGACAGTAGTAACTTCGAGAAACGATCTGTACGATTTTACGATCACCTATTAGTGGTGGTCGACTCTCCTTCCAGGGTTTTTTTTCAGCAATATTTTTTTTGTCAAGTCCTTCTATTTCCATGAGGTCGACAATGACTTGAAGCGTCGAGCTGGGAGTTGGCGTGTCATGTTAATGCTCAATGTGGCTGTGTTGGTGCCTTTGATAGCGGGGTCCATCGTAATCTGGTTGGGTCTCGCCCAGCCGCGTGACTACTGGTGGGCGGTTACGATTGCGCTCCCTTTCGTGTTTATTGGAATCGCCTATCTGAGTCTCTACCGTCTGCCCGAGAGAAAGCATCCGGAATGAGATGCGCGATTTGTGGTGCTGCGGTCGAGAGAATGCTTTTGAGAAGACATAGAGAAACCTCACACCCAGACTACGTACAGTGGACTAATCGCCTGGCAAGGCTCTTCATAACCCCCAGGAGTCCCGCGACTATAGAGAACAAAGCAGGTCCGAGCCATTGTGACTTTTCCATTGAGTCTAGGTTGTTTTTCCGTCAACAAAAAAATAGGAGAACGAAAAAGCCCCAGCCCAGGTTACAATAACTCGGCACAACTCGAGTCTTTCCTCAACAAGCTAGCCCAAGCCAAAGAAACGATAGTACACTCTGGGCTGAAGGACGCCGTTATCCTCCATCACGATGAAGCTGACGGCCTCTGCTCAGCAGCCCTGACAAAAATCGCGATCGAAAAGCTAGGCATTGAGACACGACTCATTTGTCTTGACAAGCTCTACCCTGAGGTTGTGAGAGATATCGAAGGAGGATCGCAGGGTCTGGTCGTCTTCTCGGACTTAGGCTCAGGGCATATTCAACTGCTCGAAAGTCAGAACAGGTCAACGAGTATCCTTGTCATCTTGGACCATCATGACACATCCGAAAGCAGAGATCCGTTAGTTCACAACCTTAACCCTGAACTAAACGGGTTCTCCGGGGAGAAGGACGCGTCTTCGTCAACAGTCGCATACTTGTTCGCCAAGACCGTAGACCCTACACTCGTTACCTTTGCACCTCTAGCCATCATAGGTTCTACAGAGATACCTGGCGAAGCTCAGGGTCTCAACAAGATTCCTATTGGAGACGCCGAGAAAACGGGAGCAGTCAAACGGACCGCGAGTGGAGGTGTCAAGTTCGACGGAGCTGTGCCTTGGCTCTCTGCGTCACGAGCCTCTTCCATATTGAACGTTCTCGGGTCCGTGGGCTACTATCGCGGCGGCCCACAACTCGGTCTGTCTGCATGCATCAAAGGATTCGACAAAAAGATCTTGGAAACAGCAAAAGGTCTCGAGGAAGAGAGGAAAAATGCGAACCAGCGAATGATGGAGGAGATCCGTAATGAGGGTCTCTCGCAGATGAAGAATGTCCAGTGGTTCCATGCCAGGGAGAATTACAGGGGAATGAGCGGTAAGGTTGTGGGAAGCTTCTGTTCCTATCTCAGCTACCAGAGATTCGTCAACCCTGTCAAGTACCTCATAGGAATGATGAACGTACCCCCCGAAGTGCCGGGATGGGGCAAACTCCCCTCACCGTTGGTGAAGGTCTCGGGACGAGCCCCCCAACCGCTATCGAAGATGATAGAGACCGGCAAGCGGCCACCACTATCCAGGATACTGCCTGACTCGTGTGCAAAGCTGGGTGGATTCGGTGACGGCCACACCGTCGCCGCCTCAGGGGTCTTTCCGATAGGCCGTGAGGAAGCTTTCTTGGACGCCTTGGACGCTCTTGCTACAACGGACCCTAGCTAGCTCCGGAACGCATTCTCATACCCCGAACAGTAACAGTCAGACCAATCAGGATCATCTCAATCGCATTAATGAGCTTAAGTGAATAATATCCTGGCGAAGAACTGTATGAGAATTGACGTTGCGAAATTGACACATGATGAACTCAGAAACCTTCTGGTCGATGTATCGCTTGAGTGGGAAAAGAGATTCAGTGTCGCGCCGGGCATTACCTCTGCCGTCGCCGAATACGACGCTGCCAAACTCAAGGAAACTAGCTTGGAAATAGGGAAAGGACGCGAAGCGTCAGACACGGCAGTGACGAAGGGCGTCGACTTCAGGAAAGGGACCGTCAGATATCAAGTGAAGGGTAATAGACCGAGTGGAAAACTTGGCAGTCCGGTGACCTTGGTTGGCAAGGCATCCAACTATAATTGGGATAAGCTCATCTGGACTCTGTATGACCAGGATTACAACCTGAAGGAAGCTTGGGAATTCTCACGCGACGACTACCGCAAACGGTTTGACCGTAAGAAACGGATTTCTCCAGACGATATGCGTTTAGGACTCCGCCTCAAGTAGGATCGCATGGTTTCTGGGTCTCTCTGAAGTCACGAGAAGACAGCATTGGACTGAGAAGGTTTGCATTTCAGCTGGAGGGTCGACCTTAAGGTCATGATTACTCCGATTGGAGTTAGTAACGAAGAATCGAAGATGGGATCACGGGGCAGAGCCGTCGAAGTGAGTAACAACGGTCGAATCTGGAAAGAGATGGCGACGACGAGTTCGGGCTTTAGGGGACATTCTGTTCGATGAATTTCCGGTTCCGAAGATTCCAGTAGAGTTTGTCAATGACGGACGCCATTTTGTGATAATCCATCCGGGAAATTTCATCTCAACCTCTTCTGGACACTTCCATCGCGATCCTGACAATCTTAGAATTGACTTCGTGTCGCATCCGCAACTGGCGCTTGAATGGTGTCGAAGGTATTATGCCGAAAGGGGCATTCTGTTCAAAGCAGAGAAGAACCAGTCACTGAATGTCTATAGCGCGGTTGCCGAAGAGTTTGGACATTATCTCGTCTACCTTCGAGAAGGTCCTTCCGAGGAGAAGGACACTAAGTACTGGGATCAGTTAACTTCCAAGCCAAGTATCGAAACGCACGATACAATCGCTGAAGAACAAGAAGTGCAGGAATTTGCTCAAAGCTACGAGCCATTTCTTAGGGAACGGTTGAAACAAGTGTTCCGAGAGCGGCGTTCGAGCCATGAGAATTTATCAGGGCTAGAGGTGTGAGTGATGAAGTCTATTAGCCCTGATTGGACCCGTAAAGTTGTCCGAAATAATCATTGGCGAAGGCTCGAAGATTGTCCGAGATCGCGTGTCCATTCTGCAGTAAGAGGGTTGACGATATTCTGAAGCATTTTGTATTGGTCCATGACATAGAGAGTCTTGAACATCTTGACCGAGAATTGAAAATTCTCGATTCTACTCACAAGAGGCAACGGGAGTTTTCGAAGTTCGTCGCTGGCCTTCAAGAAAAGCGAAAGAAGAACCTTATTTCAGCAGAAGAGTACCGTGAACTTGCTTCAAAATGGCGAAGGGAAAATCAGTAGTTTGTGAGACATCATGACCAGTGGAGAAAAAATCTCTGTACGCCACCTCGAAGACATTCCGTTAAAGAAGATCGAAGTGGGAGAGGGAAATGTACGAACACATGGGCAAATGGCTGGAATCGAAGAACTAAAGGTTAGCATACAGAAATACGGTCTAATTCATCCCGTTATCGTAATTCCGAGAAAAGGCGGCAAGTATGATCTGATCGTTGGTCAAAGACGATTCTACGCGTTTGAGGCGCTCAATGAGCCAACGATCCCGGCAATCGTAATTAATCCACTGAACGATCTCACCCAAAAGATCGTCTCGTTCGGGGAGAACATTCACCGAAAGCAACTCCCCTACGAAGATACAATCGCGGTATGCGAGGAACTCTTCAAGAGATACTCGGGAGGGAAGTTTGAGAAAGTCGAGAAAATCTCGAAAGAGCTTGGCATATCGCCCAGCACCGTAACAAAGTATCTTTCCTACAAGCTCGTTCCGAAAGAGGTCCAGAAGCTTGTCACCCAAAAGAAGCTATCTGCTGACCTGGCCTACAAAGTGACAACTTCCTTCTGGCCAAACGAATCGAAGATCGCGAAAATTGCGAATTATGTAACGAAAATGACGAAGCCCGAGTGGAGCAGAGCCCTCGATGTCGGGAGGAAAAAACCAGAGGCGTCAGTAGACGATATCATTGAGGAAGCGAAGAAGCCTCCGACGACTTACGAAATTGTCATACCAGTGGATCTCGAAACTAGGGATGTTCTCAACAAGATTGCTGAAAGACAAAAGACGGACATAGTTGGGCTGGTGAAGAATCTCATAGACGATCTGGTTCGCGAAGAGGCGTTGGCTTGAGAATCAATGAAGAGAAGATTCTTGCAAGTCTCTACGTGAATCTAAAGGGGAAAAAGAAGAAACCGGACAATTGGATCGAAATAGCATCTAACCTCAAAAAACTATCGAACTTCTACGGCTCCCCAGAAAAGGCGGCGGAAAAGCTGGATGTGTCCGACGAGCTTGTAGACTCAATTCTGCGAATCTTGGAGCTACCAGGTGAAGTTCAGGACATGATAGCGAAGGGTGACATACTCTATGACGCGGCTCAAAGATTAGAGAGGATACCTGATACGGGCAAACAGATTGAAGTTGCTAAGGCCATGATGGGCCTGACATCTCATCAGGCGAGAGACCTGATACAATACGCCAAGAAGTATCCTGAAGCGAGCATTTCAGCGTACAAGAAAAGAGTAGAAAACTCCGAGGGAAAGACTGAGCGGATAAACATCATAGTATTACCCGTTCGAAATGAAACCTACTCATCTCTGCGTCGGGCCAGTAGGAAAAGGAAAGTTTCCGTCGAAAAGCTTGTCTCTGAAATCGTCTCCAATTGGCTGTCTGAGAACGAGAACGCCAAGCCATGACCCTCGTAATCGCATGTTGCGGCAAAGATTTCGTCGTGCTCGGTGGAGATAGCAGGGTCACATATCGAGATGCGGCAGGCAACAGTGTTGGCATAAATCTGATGGAGAAGATGATCCAAGTATCGAAGCATGTTGCGATTCTAATGGCAGGTGAAGCGGGTAGCGCGGATAGATTGATTGAAACATTCAAGCTCAAGATGTCACGAGGGTTAGACGGAGTTACGAAAGTAGCGGAAGCATTCGCGGAGTTCTGCAAAAAAGAAGCAAAGAAGTCGGCGGGGGTTCCGATGCATCCCGATTACTTCCCAGATTTTTCATTCATAATCGCCGGTCTTGATCCAAAGAAGGGCAAGTATGTCGTACCACGCTCCTATAATTTGGACAGCACTACAGGATACAGACTCTTTCTCTCAAGAATGTTCGAAATCCACGGAAAATGGTTGATAGCCCTCTACATGTTCAGCAAACAATTCGAGGTCAATATGGTGGTAGACCAGCTTTGCAGACTCACCGCACAAGCGCTATACGATACTGCGAAAATCGACGGAGAAGTTGGTGGCGACTTGAAGATGGCGAAGATAGAATCCGATGGGTATCATCCTATTTCGGATAGGGACATACAGTCATTCATCGAGCCTTGGGAACTCAGGCGTCTTAAAGCGATAATGAAGCAGTAGGCCGGCCATTACGTTATACATTCAGCCCCGCACGGCGTCCTCAGGGAACCATGACCGTTCGGAATCTCTCCTTGTTTGAACCGTGAAGCGAGAACTCGGAGGGTCAGAGGTGTAAGCTTCTGTTGAGGAAAATGCTTTGATCGTTCTTCAAGTCTCATCGCCTTAAGGTAGAGCGGTCTTTGCTTCCGATAGATGTCGTGCCATCTTTCCATAGTGTTGAAAGGACAAAAGAAGCAACCACTCTTGATCGGCGACGGTAACCCCACTTCTTCGATGATAGTGGCACATCTCTTCCGGTCCATTTGCAGATCCACCAGGGGATACACGTTCGTGACATGTTCCGAGAAACTATCCTTCATCCTATCGACTTCATCATACGCGATTCCCACGTACTGATTTACATGACAATGTAACGAACGATAGTACGCATAGATTGGGGTAATCTTGTAGTCGCGGGTTGACCATCTCCAAACCATAGAAGGAATAACCTTCCGCCTTCGACATGTATCCAACAGACTACCGTTGTTCGATTTCAGGATTCTCAGCTTCATTCCATGCTTCTTCAGAAACGAGCGAGCTGTCCGAAGGTATCTGTAGGTCTCAGGAAGTTCGGCCCCAGTGTCTGCGAAAATAACCTCGTCTAAGGGATAATTTTGATCGACAAGAACAACCATCAACGCAGTAGAGTTTACCCCACCACCATAGCTCAGAATAAATCGTCTAGAGTTCGAGGACGATCCCCAACATCCCGACCCGAACAATTGCAAAGTTACTGTATTACCGGACGAGACTCACCTATATCTATCCTGCGAACTCCTGCCGCCTTTGCCGCGTTCATGGTGTTCTCAGGGGCTATCTCATGAGCGGGTCATTATCCGGCTCTCACTCATCGGATTGAGAACTCGAACCATTCGACCTTTCTATCTTGAATCAAACGCTTTATCCGTACCTGCCTCGGGCTAAGCCCCGCACTTCGGCCAGCCTTGATCTCTACGAAGACCACCCTGTCATCTTCAAACTGTATTCCGTCTACCGGCGTGCCAATGAACCTGAAGTCTTGAGAGTTGAACGGATACCGCCCCATGAATGGGGCAAACTGTTCGGTTGTCTTCCCGTAGACTGTTGACAGACTTCTCTTCTGGCTGTCGAGGGAAGTAAGCTCTCCTTCGTGGACGCGGCTCTGCCATTTAATTAACAGGGTAAAAACGACAATGACCGTTACGAGGGCTACGAATAGGACAATTTCGAGTGTTGTCACAAAACACCGCTCCCAATCAACTGATACTTGAGAGTGTCCGAGCAGGAAAATCCATCCCTTCTGGGTAGTTTGTGATCTAAGTGAGGAGTCATCTCGAAAATTGGTACCGTCACTTGATGGGCAGTCCAATCTGTATTGCTATTGACCGAATCTCTGGGGCAGAGTTGCAAGGCGTTCTTCTATGCGGAAGAAGAGTGGTGGCTTAGAGGAAACCAGCGACTGGGAGACGAGTAGCTAATTCGATCGGTTCTTACCCGCGATAAGATAGCTCCATATTTCAAGAAGTTTCGTTCTCGTGTCTGAGCGATAACCGAACGATGGCTCAATGCCAAAGACGTCGGGTCAGCGGAGCGACTGGCGCGAACGATTACATGCCAATCCTTCACGAATGGAACAGGAAATAGCAATCAAACTACAAGAAGATGGAATACACTATCAGACACAGGTCGAGATACCAGTCACTACGGCAGACTTCTACTTTTCGATGGAACTTGGGCCTGTACTGGCGTTTGTTGACGGTCGGGTCCATCTCGGGAAGGCCCAGAGGATCAAAGATGAAGAGCTACGGTCGTTGTTACGAAAGAAAGGGTACAGGGTCTTGGAGCTTTGTTACAGCAGCTATTCGGACAAGAAGCGGGACGAACTTTACGAAGAAATCCTGGACAGCCTCAGAAGGGCAGGTCTTTGATGGTGACCAGAAATTGAAGGTGGATGAAACTATTGAGAATTTGGCAGTCAGACCGACCGAGTTTATGTAGGATAGTACGAATTAGGCTCGTTGGACCCGGAGATGCGAGGACCTGTTGAATATCTGACTGAACACCGTTCACAAGTTCTTTCGGCCCTCGAAGTCAGAGACTTGACTCCCAAGGTGTTCTACCGTTCGGCTGAACACATGGACGAGCTAGAAGCTGATTCGACTCAGCTCGTCGTGACCTCGCCCCCATATCCCATGATCGAGATGTGGGATCGCCTATTCGAACGGATTCTCACAATCCCGACTGGGTCGTTCGCTCACCAGACAAATGCATTCGAACTAAGCCATCGGTTTTTGGATCGAGTATGGTCGGAATGCTTCCGGGTGCTTGACAATGGAGGCATACTCTGCGTGAACGTCGGAGATGCTACACGAACACTCAATGGAAGCTTTCAATGCTACTTGAATCATGCCACAGTAGCTGAACACTGCGAACGCATTGGTTTCCAATCGCTCGTGCCCATCCTATGGCGCAAACCAACTAACAAGCCCAACGCGTTCCTTGGGTCTGGTTTCTTTCCTCCTAACGCGTACGTGACCCTTGACTGTGAATACATTCTCGTCTTTCGGAAAGGTGGTAAGCGCGTCATCAAACCCCAAGACCCGTTGAGATACGCAAGCCAGTATTCGAAGGCAGAGAGGGATGTGTGGTTCTCACAGACTTGGGACCTTCGTGGCGAGAGGCAGAACCATGCAGAGACGGCTCCGTTTCCGGAAGAGCTGCCCTACCGCCTGATCCGAATGTTCTCTTGCATCGGGGATACGGTCTTGGACCCTTTTCTCGGAACTGGGACGACCGTGAAAGTGGCTCGCATGTTGGGAAGAAGGGGGATTGGATACGAGATGAATTCTTCCCTCAAGTCGCTCATTGATCGGAATGTAGACTTTTCGCCTGCGCGACCAGAAGAAGTGGTGGAATATCTGTTCAGAATTTATGAGACGGCCCAAGATGCTCCCACAGTCCTTGTAACTTCAAAGACTCGGAACCTGAGTGACAAGTCTCTATCGTCATTTCGATAGCCTGACTCTCTTCTTTAGGACCACGCAAATCATTTCTCTGCCTCCAGGCCATTTCCACCTGAAGGATAGTCGCATTGAAAGATTTGGGCATTTTCACAATCTCAAACGAAGAGCTAGCTGAGGAGCTCGTGGGAGAAACAAAGACATTCCCGAAATATACGACCCAGATACTGAACCTCTGCAATCAGAACGCTCAGGGGACGAGGCCGTCTGTTGTCGGACAAATGAGTGAACTCGTTCAAGAATGCCCGTACAGGACCTACAAGGAATGGAGACAGTGGTACCTTTCCAAGAAACCCAGCGCAATCGCTGACGCAACACAGAGAATCAGGACGATGGTAGGCAATCTCAAAGATGCGATCTCACTGATTGACGACGATATGATCAAAGCGTGGGTGGAAGACTTGGTTATCGCGAAGTCATTCACCGGTCTTCACTTTCAACAGGCAATCTTGAGCCGCGTAGCCAAAATGAAGAGAACCACCTTTCGAATCGCTCGGCCCGATGAAGAATCGAAAGGCATCGATGGCTACATTGGACAAGAGAAGGTCTCCATAAAGCCCGAGACCTACAAGTCCAAACTCGGACTTTCCGAGTCGATTCGAGTCCCAATAATCTATTACGAGAAACTTAAGGATGGTATCTGGATCGACGCCAGTTCATTATTACCTAGCGACGGGAAGCTTTGTTGACGTAAAGCCGAATTCTGTTACCATTTACGGTTACCAGATCCGTTACCAGTCGGGAAGCGTCGATTGCATTTGAGTCTCGCGACGCAAACCACGTGTTTGTGAAGCTTTCAGGCAAGAGAGTTTCAAACTTCAATCTGTATCTCTTGATTGCAGATAGTATGGGTCATCAACCTGATTGTCCCTTGGAAACGCCTTGGAAACGGCTGAGGGTCCGTGTCGATGTTAAAGTCGGCGAGAGATTTGTGATCGGTGATGCGGACAAGTTGAGCGGTCCGTGTTAAAATCTGGTCAGGAAAAGACCCTCTAGAAAATTAGGGTATGCGTGCGGGTCTCGTGACGCAGAACTGCTTTTCCTATTTTTCGGTTCTAGGCTAACAAGCGTCCGGGAGATCGGTGGATGCTGCGGTTATCGAGAGCCGGACCAAGAACAATCTTCTAGGCTTGATGTTCCTTGAGATATTTTCTCACCTTATTTCTGTTGCCGCAAACGGCCATGCTGCACCACTTCCCCGTATGATTCTTCGAATTGTCATAGAAGGCGTAGCGACAGGTATCGCTTGAACACGCCTTCAGCCTAGCCCATGTACCGTCAATCATGGAGCGATAGACAATGAGTAGTAGCTTTCCGGCTGCGCGTTCGAGCCCGTTTCCGCTCGGGACAGCGCTCAGGCTGCCATCGCTCCCTACTTGAAACCCTAGACCCAATCTCTGAGCGACACTCTCCATACCTTTAAGGGCCGTTTTTTCAGGCGGTTCGCCGCTGTTGACCATGACGAGGGCCCTCAGTCCTTCTCTGATCCCCAAGAAGAGCTGAAGGCTGTCACCCGTCAGGCTCGTCGTGTCAACGTTGAAGTCGTGGTTGTGAAGCCACGCAGCCAGGGCATCGATGGAGATTAGCTCGTCTGTGCCTCGTTGTATGCTTCTGCTGTTTATGAGCTGACGGACCATCTCGAGTTCTCCGGGCGCCGCTCGGGGCTCGGGGGCAGTCGCGCGTCCGTTCTCCATGACGAATCACAAGCAATGAGGGTTTAATTAACCTTCAAAACCAGATAGATAGTTATAAATAACCCTCTATCGAGGATAGGTGGTTATGAAAGCGAGACGAACCATGGTGGAGGTGTTGAGACAAGAATGAAAACAATGATAATAGTTCCAACTATCTTAGCAGTCATAGCGGTACTCGGTATCCTTCCACTAACATTTGCTTCCAGTTCAAGCACATTCAACGGGAGTTTCTCAGGCACCTTCACCATCACTCCAGGCACGTCAACGACCATAACCGGCCACGCCACCGGGCCCTACGAGCATCTTGGAAAGACAACGATCTTGGCCAAGGTCACCATTACGGGTGCGTCAGAGTGCGGCGGGTTTACAGCGACCGAAGAAGACACCTTCACAGCAGCAAACGGTGATCATATTTTCGCGACAGCCATCGACATAGCCTGTCCAACTTCCAGCCCGAACATTATCCATATTACTGCATCAACCACAATAAGCGGCGGAACTGGGCGTTTTGTGCATGCTTCCGGCTCATTCACTACCCAAGTGTCTGCGGCTACCGCTTCACCTACTGCGACTACAGGAACATCCTCAGGGACTTCGACCGGGACCATAGCCTACTGATGTCAGAGCCTTCCTGAACATTAACCCCGACAAATTTTTTTTGTCCTCAATCCCGACCGCAGGTTTCCTGTAGTGCTCTCTAACCCGAAAACTATTTTTCGAGCTGACATCGTCCGGTTATCAGGTCTTGCGGGCTTATCAGTGGAATCTTGTCTTCGGTATGACTTGGTCGTTCATTGCGACAATCCAAGTTGGGCTTCACCCGTTTAACGTGGGCGTCGCCTTGGCTGCTGGTGTTGGGGGGTTTGTAGCGGGAGTGGTCTCTGGTCGTGGTACAGCAGGACGGATAGAGAAGAATGGCGGCGAATATCGTGCAAGTCGGAAACGGGTCCTATTTGTTGTGGGTCTCGGGTTAGCTTTTGGGGCATTGCTATTCTATCTGATATTGTCCGAAGCCTTGTCATTGAATACTCTACTACAATTCTACTCGTTGTATGTCGGCATTCCGGCACTCTACTTTGGAATTGCAGTAGGGTTCCGAACATGGGAGGCTCGAAACGGCAAAGAGATTCTGTCGGAAGGACGAACGTTCTATTCTGTGCCCAAGGGACTCTCATGGCAGGAAAAATATCAGTACCGTGCCGAACAGTGGTATCGATTGCGGATCAAGAATTCAGGGGAGCAAGAGGCTAGTAGCAAAGTGTGATCTATCTGAATTGAACTAACCATTTCCTCCTTCGTCGAGCATGATAAACTGGTTACGGGTCTGCGAGTGATAATCTGTTTCGAGGAACCTCTCTTGTTTCGAAGGTCCCGGCTGGGTCTACCGCAACCTGCTTCCTGTTGTACTCGAAGGTCCATTAGCGACATGTCTTGGATTCTTGTCAACAGTCTTGGCAACACGTCCCTGGACCCAAGGTTTCGAGTTTTCTCTGTCCGCAATTCTCACACTCTAAGACTCTGCCGACGAAGTCGGGGTCTGATCGGTGTCGGATCTGGTGCGGGGTGGGTTTCTGGCATGGCTGGCAGAAGGCTGGGTGATCTATGTTCTGCATGATCTTCGATGATTATGTCCAGGTACAAACGTGGGAGAGGGAGGGAAATCGTCGCAGAAACTATTGCCGGCTGGACCCAGTTTCAGATTGGCGTGCAGTCTTTCGCGTCAGTCTCTTCGCTGAGTCGACATATGTAAGGTTGAGCTATCTTTCAGCTATTGCTCAGTCACAAGGACGAAACTGTTGAGCGTCTTGGCGATCCACAAGGAGCTACGGTTAAGTAATGATTACTGAATCGATTCTCGTGTGAGCAAAGGACCGTTATCTCTACCACCTGTTCAGGGATCTCAGAAATCCTCTTGGGATACAGGAAAGGTCGTAGCAGCGGTCCTGGTTGTTGTGCTAATAGTTGGCGTGTTAGGGTTTGTGGGGTTCAACTATCTCATTAACAAGCCAATTTCTCCCTCAAGTTCGTCTAGCACTTGTGCTAACGGAGCAACAAACTATCCTGGTTGCAACCTTTGTCCTTCCGGACAGAGCTTTGCTGAGGGACGGTGCGAACGCGTTTGCGCCAACGGAGCAACAAATCCTCCAGGTTGCAATAGCAACGTCTGTTCAAATGGGGCAACCAATCCTCCAACCTGCAGCAGCGGCGTCTGTTCCAACGGAGCCAATGATTTTCCTCAGTGCACGATTCCCAGTTGCAGGGACCCGACTTCGATAAGCAGCCACGTATACAATCCGAGTAGACTCCAGATAGTCAAGCAGTGCATTACTGCTTCTGGAACGGTTGACCGTGTGATCGAGGAGAACGATGGCGACGTTCATTTGCGACTGAGCCTCGACACGGCCTACGCAAACCTCACCAACAGTGCAAACGATCAGTACCAGTATGGCGATCTTGTGGTCGAGATAATTTGCGTGGGTCCGATCACCCAGGCCGATGCAGTGTCAGCCTGTCAGGGCTATGCCAACAGCATTCCGGTCCCTGACGTCGGGGAGCACGTAACCGTCTCTGGCCCGTATGTCCTTGATACAGAGCACTACAATTGGGCTGAGATACATCCCGCGTACACACTCACGATAACTGGAGCTTCCATCGGGGCAACAGTCAACATCGAAGAGAACCTCGACATCGTCTATGCTAACGGCGGGACGAACGGTTGGCTAGGACCCACACCAAGAACGCTGGTGATTGCTGCGACTATTGACAGTGGAAATCAGTACACTGAGACTCTTAGCCTATACAGCACTTCCGTTTCGACAGAGCAGATAACATCGATCGGACTCTCCACTCCAGGATTCTCGATAGTCAGCATATCTCCAAGCATACCAATCTCCTTTGATCCCGGAGCAACGGTTAGCATAACTTTGACTATTCAGGCACCCGACGCATATTATCACGGTCCGCTAGATATCCAAGTTAGCGCAACATAAGGCTCTGGAAATTAATATTCGTCTGTTAGGATTTTGATTCGTTCGGTTATGTCGGGTATAGGTCATGGGCTTTGGGTCCAGCCGTGTCTTCTCTTCGCGTTCTCAACTCTTAGCGCTTGACTGTTACCATTCACGGTTACCAGACCCGTTACAAATCGAGGAATGTCGATCGTAGTTGAGTCTCGCGACGTAAACCTCATGTTTGGGAAGATCTCATGGGGAGCAGCTACGATTTTTCGATCCATGTTCCCTTGATTGCAGATGATTCTCGTCATCGACCTGAAATTCCCTAGGAAACGCCTTGGGAACGGCTGAGGGTCCATGACAATGTTAAGGTCAGCGGGAGATTTGCGATCGGTGATACGGACAGGTTGAGCGGTCCATGTTAGAATCTGGTCAGGAAAAGACCCTCTAGAAAATTAGGGTATGTTGACTAGTCTCGCGACGCAGAACTGGGGAAGATCCTATTTCCGGTTCTAGGCTAATAAGCGTCCGGGAGATCTCAGGGCCCGGGCCAAAGATTCCAGACCCGGCTCTGGTTAAAAACTGGGCTCAAACATGCACAAAACGATCAGTTTCGCCAAGGAAGGTGAGACTTCCTTCGTGAAATTCGTTCGGGGACGGGGGGCAGGGGTATACGCCCCGGACAAGCGGAAAAGCGCGAGTTTCCAGAGGCCGTGAGGCCTCTACGAGTCCCCGACCACGGTCTGCGCCTGTTCGTGCATGAACTGTAGTAGATAGTAGGGTCCGCCTGCGCCCTTCCCGGTAGCGCCGCTGCCCTTCCAGCCGCCAAACGGCTGCGCGCCAGGCCATGCTCCGGTCGTTGCTCCGCCTTTCCGGTTCGCGTAGACTACGCCGAACCGTATCTTCTCGAAGAACTGGTCCTGCTCTCGTGGATCCTTCGTAAACACCCCTGCTGTTAGTCCAAACTCTGTCTTGTTCGCCCTCTCCAACGCCTCGTCCAGAGACGAGACCTCGTCAACAGCCACCAGCGGCACAAACAGCTCCTCCTTCAACAGACGGTGATCCGGAGGAAGACCATACACGACAGTAGGCGTAACATAGTAGCCCTTCGGAAGCGGCATCTTCGGCGTCTCCCCACCAACCAGAACCTTCCCATCCTTCTTCGCCTGCTCAACAGCCCGCTGATACTTCCTGAACGCAGTCTCATCAATCACCGGCCCCACAAACGTCGACTTCAGCCGCGGATCACCGACCACCGCAACCTTCTCAACCTTCGATTTGAGAATCTTCAAGAAATCATCCCGGACGCCACGTTCAACGTAGACCCGTGACGTCGCGCTGCACTTCTGACCGTCATAGCCAAACGCCGACCGGACCACGCCCTCTGCCGCCTTGTCGAGATCCGCTTTCGAAGTCACGATCGCCGGATTCTTACTGCCCATCTCCGCAATGAACGGCTTCGGATACGGCTGCTTCACAACAAA
>WNFW01002619.1_pt1 | contig 14707 bp, 15 predicted proteins | sample 5400131 | NCBI WGS metagenome assembly WNFW01 (sample SAMN13153362, study PRJNA577476) | soil metagenome | isolation source: 20 cm soil or saprolite under grassland replicate 1 | place: USA:California | collected 2016-06-15 | reverse complement strand
ACCCGAAAGATCGTGTTGTTGGTTCCTAAAAGCCCGTGCGAGCAACCAGCACCAGCCTCCATCCCATAGAGGGTGCCGTCAATGAACTGGACATCAGACACACCGCTCACTAAGCTCCCCAAAGCTGGATTTGTCTGGCTCGAAGGTAAATGGTCGATGACGGTTGTGCGATGCCCATTAGAACTGATCTTGGAGATGCGCGAGGTGAAGCCGCCTGTATACGGTCCAGCGGCTGGGACCTGCATGCATTGTGCGGGTGTTGTCGAGCGTGTTCCGCCAAGCCCACCCTCAGCCACATAGAGCTTTCCATCTGGCCCGAACGTGAGGCCACGCGGATTGTTGAGGCCAGTAGCGAAAACCGTTACTTTGGCATGAGCTGACTGCGTTTGATTGTGTGAGTATGCTCCAACAAGTCCTAGAGGCACAAGCAGTGTCATGATGATCGCCACTCCCCCAAGCGCTGCTAATCGCAGTAAAATACGTACCATTTGATTGCTCTCCTTTTCAACTGGTGATGGAAAAAGACATACTTTGCTCCATCACCAGTCTATCAGGGGCGTGATATTATGTGTATCGTCAGAATTAACGATTTATGCCGTGTTTGCCGGAGAGAGCAGCAAACGGTAATCTGGTAAATCTGTATGGCATTGTCTCGAGATATGTGATGAGTGTATGGAGCACTCTCCAAAATTGAACCTTCGTCCTTGTGATGGCATTCAAGGATTTCTGCTACCGAGCTAAGTCGGTCAAGAGTCAGTTCTACTGATTTGCCTGTATAAGTGCTACACAACTTACCCTGCTTGCGCCGGTATGCATACCAGTACCAGCCACCCGGTCGCTGTTCCTTACGCGCAGTAAAGGCCGCGCAGTCCGTTTCAAAGCGAAATGAACAATGATTCTCTAACCATGCAAACCATTCAGAACTTCCAATAACAAGGGTATCAACAACGTTCTCATTCATAGTAAGGTCTTGTAAACAGCCATCTCGGACTGTTGGAATGCGGTGTGCCATAGCAGATCCCCCTCCTGCCAAATCTGTCACACTGAGTTACACAGATAACATAATCTCTTCGTTCTGTGTAACACGTCAAAAGCATGCATGAAATAATCCGTTTAGCATTCTACTTTTTAAACGAACAAAGATAGGAAACATAATTCTTCATAACCTCAATGTATCTTCTCTGCCACGAACCGTTTGAGGGTTGTTACCACCAACTCATGATCCACCTCTTGAGGTAGCCCTGAGCCTTTATACATAAATCTTGTATCCTGGCAAAGCCAGTGAAGTATGCTACATCAAAACTTGTGGATGAGAGGCGTTGTGGAATACACTGAAGTAACAAAACAGCATGCACAAAACAACCAGTGGTTGTGCTAAAAATACTGCGCAAAATGCGCGCTATGTGCGCGGTATTTTAGATAAAAAAGAAAACAAAGAACAATAGTGGTGATCTAATTATAGAGTTACTTGAAACCAAAGTGGCAAACGAAAAGGAGAAAGAAATGCTTGCACTTGTGAATACTCCATCAGCCGCTATAGCAGTCGAATTGAACGAAGTTCCCGAACCTGTGCCTATGCCCGATGAAGCAATCGTGGAAGTCCATGCGTTTTCCTTAAATCGAGGAGAGCTTGCTTTACTCGCAAGTAGGCCCGAAGGATGGCGCCCAGGCCAGGATGTGGCCGGGATCATCGTGCAACCAGCCGCGGACGGCAGCGGACCAGAAAAAGGAACCCGTGTTGTCGCATGGGTCGATGGTGCTGGTTGGTCACAGCGGGTTGCAGCGCCGACTGTTCGCATGGCCGCACTACCTGACAATGTTAGCTTTGCAAGTGCGGCTACGCTTCCCGTCGCAGGAGTAACAGCGTTACGTATCCTACGCCAGGGTCTACAGTTAGCACGCGCAATGAACAATAGGCTCCAAATGGCAACAGATCTGGCACTACCCGCAGGGGCCATTGGTGCGTTGGGCGAAGCACAGCAAGCTGCACGTTTGCTCGGTGCGTCAGAAAGAGCCTTGGAGAGATTGGGAGCCTTCCACCAACTGAATGACAAACCGGAGATAGATGCTATTATTACTGCTGTGCGTGCACAACTCAATGAGGTGACCTTCCTGGCTACCTGGGCTCAGGGGCGCGAGCTGACACTAGAACAAGCTGTGGCCGAGACGCTCGATGTATGAGACATCACATATTACGTCCCTGCTAAGCACAGCTTGAGGCCAATTTTTCTGAAATTACTTAAACGATTATACAAAATCAGGTAGTGAACGATCCACGGGCAACCGAACGATAAGTATGGGAAGGAGTACTTTGAGCAACCTATGGTTGTGCTAAAAATACTGCGCAAATTGCGCGCTATGTGCGCGCTATTTTAGATAGAAAAGAAAACAAAGAATAATAGTGGTGATCTAATTATAGATTTACTTGAAACCAAAGTGTCAAACAAAAAGGAGAAAGAAATGCTTGCACTTGTGAATACTCCATCAGCCCCTATAGCAGTCGAATTGAACGAAGTTCCCGAACCTGTGCCTATGCCCGATGAAGCAATCGTGGAAGTCCATGCGTTTTCTTTAAATCGAGGAGAGCTTGCTTTACTCGCAAGTAGGCCCGAAGGATGGCGACCAGGCCAGGATGTGGCCGGGGTTATCGTGCAACCAGCCACAGATGGCAGCGGACCAGAAAAAGGAACCCGTGTTGTCGCATGGGTCGATGGTGCTGGTTGGTCACAGCGAGTTGCAGCACCGACTGTTCGCATGGCCGCACTACCTGACAATGTTAGCTTTGCAAGTGCGGCTACGCTTCCCGTCGCAGGAGTAACAGCGTTACGTATCCTACGTCAGGGTGGTTCTCTGCTAGGGCAGAGAGTACTCATCACAGGAGCAGCGGGAGGTGTTGGTCGCTTCGCTGTGCAACTGGCAGCCCTTGGCGGTGCGGACGTAACGGGAGTGGTCAGCAATGCGGATCGTGCTTCTGGCTTATCCGAACTGGGAGCGACGGCTATCGTCTCAAATGTTAACGAGGCTGAGGGATTTTTTGACTTGATTCTAGAATCAGTCGGTGGATCATCTCTCTCTGGAGCAATTAGCAAAGTAGTCCCTGGAGGTACCGTTGTTATGTTCGGTAATTCCTCCCGTGAAGAAACTCCTATCAGTTTCCCCAACTTTGCTGGCCATGCTTTTGCGCGCTTAATCCCATTCTTTGTCTACCTGTCAGGCACACCCGCTTCGATGGGCGAAGACCTGGCAAAACTTGTCTCGATGGTTGCGTCAGGAAAGTTGAAGCCCGAAATTGGCTTTGAGGATAGTTGGCATAACGTCTATAAGGCTGCTGCAGCCTTACGTGACCGCAAGGTCAATGGGAAGGCCGTATTTCACGTCAACCAGTAGGTGCTGATTTATCATGCACACCGCCGATTCACCGGCCCTAATACGCATCAACCTAAGTTACTCCACTCGCGTGTCATCCTGAGCGTCAGCGAAGGATCTCACGCGTCGGGCACCGAGATCCTTCGCTGACGCTCAGGATGACACGACAAGGCCGCTCAGGATAAAACGTGGAGGGTACGCTCCATTCCAGTCATGGTCTGGCCAACCAGTGTGAGACTCTATAATGCATATGTTGGTATCAATGGGCTTGTCCCCGCCCTGTTAACTCACTTAATTGATCGCTTTTTCAACCAGTACAGGGATACCATTCAGGACAGCATTACCCGAGAGTGGATCAACTTCCATTTCATTACTCAAAATGTTCGTGTTGACTCCAGCATGCTCTGAGGCAATTCGCGTTTGCGTCATTGATAATGTATGTCCCCACCCATGTGGTATGCTCACAACTCCTGGCATGATTGCGTCGGTGATCTCAATCGGAATCTCGACTGAACCAGCGCGCGAAGCGACAGTAGCCATATTCCCATCAACTAGCTCAAGATGAGCGGCGTCAATGGGATGGATGTGAAGTGTGCAGCGTTCTTTGCCCTTTGTGAGCACATGCAAATTGTGCATCCACGAGTTGTTTGAGCGCAGGTCACGCCGACCTATGAGAAGCATGTGTCCATTTCCCAAAGTCAGGCTCCGCTCGAAAGAGGTGAGCAGGCGCTTAACATCCTCTACTATTGGTTGAGGAGCCATCTCGATTTTACCAGATGGCGTGCGCAATACCTCTGGAATACGAGGCTGAAGAGGACCAAGGTCGATACCGTGTGGGTGAGCTTCCAGCGTTTCCAGGCTTATTCCGTCATGCTTGCCAAATGCATCGCCATATGGGCCGCTGCGTAGTAAAAAGTCCAGCATGCGTTCAGGACCTCGACGTGGGGAAAGAGCCTCAAGTAATTCACTCACACTTCGATTCTCAACATTGGAACCATCCAGTCCAACCTCTCGTTGGATGAGTGTCGTGATAACAAAGTCATCAACGCTGGAAGGATCAGCCTCAGGCCCTTGTCCAGCCAGTATCCCGGTGAGGCGCAGGAAAAGTTCCCATTCGTCTAACGACCCCGCTTCGCGCTCGATTACAGGTGCGGAATAGTTTGCGACATTGTGGACGGCTAGCTGGTAAAATGCGAGATCATAATGAGAACGGGCAAGTACAGGTGGTGGAGGTAAGATCACATTTGCATAACGTGTTGTCTCATTAAGGTAGATATCAATGCTGACCATGAATTGCAGACTGTCCAACGCTCTCTGCAAACGATGGCTATTGGGAGTGCTGAGCGCAGGGTTTCCTGCTAGCGTGATCAGCGCTTTGACCTGTCCTTCTCCAGGCGTATCGATCTCTTCGGCCAGGCAGGAGGCTGGTAGTTCGCCATAGATTTCAGGCAGCCCACGCACACGGCTCTTCCAACGCCCAAAGCGCACACCGCGTCCATAAGCGTGTGTGCCTGTTGTATTGCGTGACCCGGCAGCAGCTTTGGGGAGCATTGCTCCCCCTTCTCGATCAAGGTTGCCGGTCAACACATTCAGCACATCGACGAGCCAGCTATTGAGCGTACCAAACTCCTGCGTGCAAGTGCCTACGCGACCATAGACGGCTGCTCGTGGAGCAGCAGCCAGCTCTCTAGCGATAGTTCGAATCGTAGATGCGTTTATGCCACAGATTGTAGCCACCCGTTCGGGCGTGAAAGGCTCCGCCAGTTCACGTACCTGCTCTAGACCTGCGATATGCTCGGTTAGTTTCCCTGGAGCCACCAATCCCTCAGCAAAAAGCGTATGAACCAGCGCGAACAAGAAGTGCGCATCATGCCCTGGTTTGATGAAGTGATGTTCGTCAGCCTCCTGGGCAGTGCGTGTGCGGTAAGGATCAATTACCACAACTTTGCCTCCTCGCTGGCGTAAACTTCGTAAGCGACCACGCATATCAGGAGCGGTCATAAGGCTTCCATTAGATACAAGCGGGTTAGCGCCGAGCAACAACAGGTATTCAGTGTGTTCCAGATCGGGGATAGGAATAGAAAACAATGTCCCGAACATCAATCCTGCTGCAACGTGTTTGGGCATCTGATCGACTGTTGAAGCTGAGTAAAAGTTATGCGTTTTTGCGGTCCGAAGTAAAGCAGGTAAATACAGCAGGTTGGCGATGTTATGCACATTTGGGTTACCGACATAAATGGCAAGCGCGTCGCTTCCATGCTCACCAATGATAGGCATCAATCCACGTTCGATTTCAGCGAATGCGTCATCCCAACTCACGTTGATCCACTTGTCATCCCTGCGCACCATAGGTTTACGTATGCAATCCGGGTCAGCATGTAATTCCTTCAGACTGTAAGCTTTGGGACATATATATCCATGACTGAATACATCTTGAGCATCTCCCCGAATAGCAATAATCTCTCGATCACGAGTTTCGATCTCTAATCCACAGGTTGCTTCACAAAGGGGACAGGTTGCATAGCTGATTTTTGTTGCAGTCATCCAGCTCATTCCTTTCATAACCTTATGCAAAATTACAGGACATTCGATACCCAATCAGGGAGCTCTAAGGGATGCTTCATCTCAGGAGAGAGTGGTGAGACGTACGGCCGTTCTTTGACGCGTCGTTCAAAGTCAGCACGAGCTGCCTGGCGTAACTCAGCATCGGTCATAATATCGAAACCCGTCCATGCAAGCACTCTTGCAGCTTGGAGAGCGCCTTTTAGCCCGATACTCATGCCATGACATGCTGTAGCTGCCCAGGTATGTACTGAGACACCAATGGGCATTGTTGGCATTCCGCAGCCCATGGTAGGCGCGTTCCAACTGACATCACCAACATCTGTCGAAAAGCCCATTGAAATAGTTTCATCCATGAGAGGTATTGTTTCTAAAGCCAGGCCTTCTTGCTCCACGCCGAAGTTCCGCTGAACCTCTCGTGCGAAAGCTTGTTCCTCCTCGGTGAAGGTTGGTACACCGACCTTTTCAAGATTGGCTTGCATGCGTTCAGCAAGTGGAGTGTTCGGTAAGAGGTCATAAATGCCTGTGTAGACCAGGACCTTTGAACTGGTTTGAGTCGCAAGTGCAGCACCCTCGGCTATCTGCTTCACCCAGGCGGTGGTGGCCTCGACATGGGCACGATCACAGTCACGCACATACAAGCAGATCCTGGCGTAATCAGGCACCACATTCGGCGCTAATCCAGCGCTCTCATAGATGTAATGCAACCTGGCAGTGGGTTCCACATGTTCGCGCATCAGATTGATACCGTGAGCGAAGAGTTCAGCAGCATGCAGAGCACTCCGTCCAAGCCAGGGAGTTCCTCCAGCATGAGCGCCTTTTCCAAAGAATTCAATTTTTAACTGATCGATAGCCGCTGAACGGTAATTGCTCACTTCAGCAGATGCACTGGGGTGCCAATGTAAAGCAGCGTCAAGATCCTTGAACAATCCCGCGCGTGCCATGTAGACTTTGGCTCCCTCGGTCTCTTCGGCTGCACAGCCATACACACGGATCGTACCGGGAAGCTTTTGTTCAGCCAATACATTCTTTAATGCGATTGCCGCGCCGATAGTACCTGCACCAAGGAGGTTATGACCACATCCATGACCACTGGTGACCTGATCTTTACGCGGCTCCCTATAGGGAACAGGTTCATTCCCAAGACCTGGTAGCGCATCATATTCAACCAGGAAGCCTAACACAGGTGTCCCGTTACCATACTCCGCCATAAATGCAGTTGGTACGCCAGCAGTACCTTTGCTTGTGATGCTAAAACCCTGCTCCTGCAGAATGTTTATAATCAGTTGTGCCGACTTTATCTCCTGAAGAGATAGTTCGGCAAACTGCCATACTTCGTTAGCAATATGTTGAATGACGGGTGTGGTTTGCTCGACTGCGTGGTCAACGCGTTCGTATAAGCGTGTAGTCACAACGAAAAATCCCTTCTTTGTTCAGAAAGACCTCCTTGAAAGTGTACAACAATTTACTAACCATTGTTTGAGGTTCCTATCTACTTGTGCACTGTTTAGCGTGGCAGAACGAGCAAAGGAAATCGTATTTGAATACTTTATAAAATTTCCGTCAAGTATCAGAAGATAAATAAATTGTGATATTCATGCTTGTAACTTTGTGGTATACTTGCCTGCGCAATTCAACCAGGCATAGGTAGCAAGAGCATCATAAAAGAGGAGCATTGTCATGTTCTATTTTGATTACCCCAAAGTAAAGCATTCGCTAGCGCAAACTGCCCTTCAAGACCCTTATCCCGCCTTGTATATTGATACACGTGGAGTTATTCGTGGCGCAAACCTCATGGCTTTCTGGCTGTGGAATTCACTTCAACTTGAAGAACCAATAAGACCTGACACATTGCTAGGCAGAAGTATTTTTAGCATCTATGCGAATAACTTTCAGCGCATTCCAGTGGAACAGAACAGTGATTTCTATGCAAAGAAATCATCGATTGTGAAGCGCATGAAAGCCGATTCGAGTCTGGAATTGCCTATCTACGATACTTTCATTGCGGCAATAAAGAGAGACCCACAGCTAGAGAAAATGTTTAAACAAGCCGCGCTCTATCCCGATTATGAATGGGAACACCCTTTCAGCATTTTGCCTCCAGCACAGATTGAAACCAGCCGATCGCTGGATTTTCAGGTTACCACCTATCGTCTTGAAGGGGACGGCGGGTTTCTGTGCATGTATACTCCGAACGGCTCGACTTTGCCAGACATTGAGGAGCAGTACGGTCTGCTTATCGAAGAATATGGTGACAATGCATATGTTCAACTTGATGACCAGAGCCAGGATACATTAGAAAACAATCAGCTACCATCCAAATTTGGATCACACTTCCGCCCATATTACCCCGCTTTGATCCAGGATCCACTTTGGTATATTAGCGGAGAAAACAAAGCGCACCAACTATTGGTAGGCAGTTCGGTTGTAGGAGCGCATTTCTTCGAGTTGTTCTTTGCTCCCCAACTTCGTGAATGGATGGGACCGATACAAGAGACATCGGCTCCACGTGCAATCAAGTATTTTAATGTGTTTACCGTCACATTTTTGGACGAGGAACACGAACTGCATGCAGAATATGAGCAAACTAAATTGAGATTACTGCAACTACAAGATTTCAAAAAAATGCTTGAGATATCGCGAAAACTCAATATCCGTCTTTATATACCAGATACTACCGAGGCTCCTTTCTATACTTGTAGAGTAATCTTACCATGGCCTCTTTCCCCTCGAATCATTTTACAGTTCAGATCCATGGTAAAGATCATGCACAGGAATAGGTTGGTTCATTCTGATATTCGCGACTACCAGGTAACCTTAGTACCTGAAAACTATGAAACGGAAGTGGCTCTCATACTGTTGCACCTTGTATCTGCCTCCCAGGGTTATCATGAAGTTAATCCTGGCTCTATGACTCCGTTCATGCAGTTCACATGGCTCTTGAACGTGATGAGAACAGTGAAGGAAGGACTTACTCGAGGAGATGAGGAAGGAGATACGACGTGGGAACCAGAGTCCGCTTTTGGGAGAATTCGTGACAAGTTGGCTATCGAGTACAGCGAGCATGATACAGATCAGATAGGCAGGATGATTGCCGAGTTCAGAGAAATCATTGAGACAATGGATAGCAAAGAGTTAGTGGATAAAGAAAAAGTGCTGACAATGCTGTACAGTCTCACACGTACGATGAGTTTTATGGATCAGCTAAGTGAATTTCTGGTGGTGGAAATTGAGAGATATAAAAGTGTTGAGGCGTGAGCGTGCAAACAATGTGCCAGGAGCCGCTCTCCCTGGAGGGCATTTTATTCCGGAAGTGGCGCCAGATGAGACATATCGTGCCTTACGAGAATTTCTATCCTGATAGCTGCAGTTCTAGTGCTCTACTCAATCATCGTTTTTCGGCTCATGTCCTGATTTTAGATGTATGGCAGTATGATCAATATTCTCTATAGCTTCCCATGGAATTGTTTTAGGTTTTTGATTGAAACGAAAGGCCCTCGCTAGAGGCTCATACATATGCAAACGGAAGAGCAGGCTTTTCTGTCCATACATAAGTGCAGTAACACGATGTTCTCCATCACGTGAAAGCTGTATATCGAAAACATGGCCTAGCATTTTACCGTTAGCGGTAATAATTTTCTTAAATAAAAGTTCTTCAAGCTTCCGCGCAGTTATGTTTTCTTGCTTCATTGCCCATTTCCTGGAATCCAGCGCAGAATATGTTTCGCTATCCAGCGCTCTGATTGACCAACTGCATAATCTTCGGCCTTGCCACGTAGGTAGAGTGTCGGCCCGAATCTAGTGACCTCGCTTATCGGAATACTTTGCTCGAAGCGATCGCGTAGGAAAAAATGAAACAGGGCACGTAAATGTAAGCTTATGCGCCCCGCTAGAGCCTGGGGACCGACAACAAGCTGAGTCAGTCTCAGGCTTCCATCAGCAAACTCCTCAGCAGAGATATCAGCGACGCGCCCAATTCGCCGTCCGTCGCTGGTCAATAGTTGAGAATCTAGAATATCTCTGATAGAAAATATCTCGTCATGTGGGTCAATCATTAGGTTAGCCTCCACCAGTAATTATTACGAGAGGGAGTGATATCAAAGCGACCAGGAAAGCCAGCATGAGAAGGCCTGTCATAGCAATATTGGTGAAACGTCCATTCGTTTTATTGCCGAGATACTGTGGATCGTTCATAAGAATAAGAAATGGTGAAAGCGAAATAGGCAGAAACAGAGCAATTACAGTCGATGCGAAGAGCGCAAGCTGCAGTGGATCGATACCTATTAATCCTATCACGACTGCAATAAGCAAGAAAATTGTCATGACAAGATTGAAGCGGGCCGCTTCGATAGGCTTTTTATTTTCACCCCATTCCCAACCGAACCCTTGAGCTATATTGTACGAAATCGCTAAAAGCACTTCGAGAGCTGCACCTGTACAGGTGACAAAAAGGACTGATGCAAAGAGGAGTGAACCGGCAATACCAAAGGGCTTCGCCATTGCAAGTCCAAGTTCACCCAATGTGCTCGAGCTTATGTTAAGCGGTTGCAAAACGAGAGCTGCCAACACTACAAGCGCAATCGAACCCATACTCCCAAATCCCATACCCACGATAGCAGTGACTCGGTTCAGCAACAAAGACCCTCCTGACCAGTGTTCTTCTCTTGCGCCTGATGAGTAAAAGTAAATCAGATAAGGGCTGATAGTCGCTCCAAAGATTGCGGCACTCAGGTAGAGATATTCCGCAACTGTTCCCTGCTGAAAAGAAGGATGCCAGAGCGTGGGTATGAGTGGAACAGGTATGCCGCCAAGCGCGATAATACCTGCCAGGAACGAAAGTGTGACCAGGCCAAGGAGAGCGGGACCATTCTCAATAAGATCGAAAGGTGCTCGCCAGGCTAATATCCAGATGAAGAGAGCCACAAAGGGAAAGAATATATGCCACGAAATGCCTGTGAAGAGCGAAAGCGCGATGGAAATGCCACCTAGCTCAGCTGCCAACATCAAGCTTTCAGCAATCAATTCACTGGCTAATGGCAAGAGATAAAAGCGAAAGCCAAAATCTTCACGAATAGCCTCAGCATAGGTCTTCTTAGAAACTGCCGAAAAACGCCCGATCATTTCTACCAGGAGAATAATAGCTATTGTGGCAACGAGTATAACCCAGATGAGTCCTAATCCGAACTTTGCTCCCGCTTCGCCCGCAGTTGCGATCGTTCCTGCATCAAGAAATCCACCCGTTGCAGTGACGATACCGAGGGCGATAGAAAGCCACTGTTTCTTCATGAATTGCCTGCTTCCAAAAATGCTTGACTGGCGCGATTCAGAACCTCTATCTGCTTACGCCAATTGCATGTGTTGCTTAGACAGGGAGCATCAATGACCTGTATGGCCGGTGAATAAAGTGCAAGCAAGCGCCGTAATGTATGTGTATCCGCTGCCCCTTGAGATGCCAAAGTCTGGTCAGTACCGCTCAACTCACTTTGAAAATTTACGAAACTGGAAGCGGCGTATGAATACGTAATTTTGCCTTCATGAGCATAAGTTAATGTCGCTTCGGCAGCGGAAAATGCGGAACCGGCATTGTTAGCTGTTCTGGTGAACGCAGTTTGAGTAAAGGTGCACGCGGCCAACAGGGAACATAGCACGAGAAGCACAAGCACCATACCAAATTTATGCCACAACTTGTTTTGACTCCTTTATCACTCATTCCCTTTTAGGTAGCAGTATTGCTTGTATCAGGTTTTCAACAGCTTACTTCTACACATTACACGTTTTAATTGATGAAATGATAGCTGTAGCCAATATGAAGCGGGCAATGCAGGTAGTTGATGAGAGGTCTAGCGTAGTGATTCCAAGCTTAGATGGGGGTCAACTTTCGCTTTTTGTGGTTTAATAGAGAGTGTTTATGCCTATCTACATAGCGAACGAAAGGTTTCCCAATGAGTGTTTCTCAACCTATTCGACTTACCGAACTTGCCAGTTGCGCAGGGTGTGCTGCAAAAATTGGCGCTGATATACTGGCTCAAGTTGTGAATCCGCTTCGATTGAGTAAGGTTCCTCCACAGTTGCTGATTGGTCTGGATGCAATCGACGATGCGGCTGTCTATCGTGTCAATGAGCAACAAGCGATTAAACCAAAGTATGGGCTTGCCGTGACAGGTATGGTTCACCCCGATCACATTTTGACAAAGGGTGGCGCTAAGCCAGGTGATGTGCTCATTCTCAGTAAACCGTTAGGAACAGGTCTCATGACGACTGCACAAAAGCAAGGGAAGGTGCGTGAAGAGGATATGGCTGCTGCAGTCCAATCAATGACTCGGCTTAATCGCAGGGCAAGCGAACTTCTTGTCCAGGCAGGACCAGGAGTTCATGCGGCAACTGACATTACCGGATTTGGTATTCTTGGGCATGCATGGGAGATGGCTGCCCAAAGTTTGACAAGTATGCGCTTTGACTACCAGGCGCTTCCGCTGCTGCCAAATATTCGGCATTATGCCGAACTTGGATGTATTCCCGGGGGAACAGGACGCAATAAGCGTTCGCTTCAGGCATACATTCACTTTGGTGATCACCTGGATGAAATTGATCAAGCGATCCTCTACGATCCTCAAACCTCAGGAGGACTCTTTGCGGCAATTGATCCGTCGCTGTGGCAGACACTTTCAGAACAGGAAGAGGTTACATTCTGGCCTATTGGAGAAGTGACTGAACTGGTAAGCAATCAAAATCTCATCGTTTTAGAGGTCGAATAATCTGGCAAAGTGTGGGTTCATCTCCTTTCAATTCGTGATGAACCCACAGTCAAGTGTTGATTTAAGTTATCCCTCTGTGCTGATCTGGAGAACACGCACGCCGTGCATGTCAAGCCAGTAGCGGCCCTTTGCCTGTACCACACGGATGAGGACATTGTCGCAGGATGGGCAGCGTATAATGGTCCCCATGCCGTGCATATAAACTGCAAGCTCGCCGATGGCATTGGTTACGCCGCAGCCCGTACAGGTTGTCTGAACAAGTGTCATTTCAAAGGGGAATATCTCCTGTAGAATGCCTCCTGCAGCATTACCGTCTAGTTTAGTCTCCATTATGTTCCTCCTGTTGGGCCAAAACGTTCGGTCTTGATGCGTGCTGGTTCATATCCGAGTGAGAGCAGTCCAGTTGCTGCTGTCTCGACGAACTGTGTTGGTCCACAAATGAATGCCAGGTTTCGCTGTTCCGGAGGCCATGCAACCTCACCCAGCAATCCGGCATCAATCCGACGATGATATCCTGTCCATCCTGGCGGTTGCTCGCGGGTAAGTGTATGCACGACTTCTAGCATACTACCATCTCTGGCAAGGCGGTCGAGTTCCTCACGGTAGATGATATCCTCATAGAATCGTGATGAATAGATCAAGCGCGTTGCTACATTACTCCCTACCCGTTGGCGATGGCGAATCATCGCCATTAATGGCACGATACCAGAACCACCAGCCACAAGCAGAAGTGGGCCTCCCAACTGTGCTTTCCAGACGAAATAGCCGCCAATCGGGCCTCGGAGTTCAAGCTTATCCCCGACGCGTAATTCATCAACGAGATAGGGTGAAACCTCTCCATCCTCCAGGCGTTCAATGGTGAGCGTGATACGTTGTGTTTCCTCTGGAGGAGAGGCGATTGAGTAACTTCGCTGTGCCTGGTAGCCATCATCAGCAGTGAGTCGTACATCCACATGCTGACCGGGTTGATGACCAATCCATTCGGGAACAGCCAGCAGCAGACTCTTCGACCGAGCCGTTTCTTTCTGTGCGTCAATCACCTCGCCGAGTTGCCAGTTCAGTCGCCCCAATAGCGTTCTTCTTTCCATGGATCACCATGATTGTTATAGCCAAGTGACTCCCAGAAGCCCGGTTCATCCTGATCAACCAGGCGCAGACCCCGCACCCATTTGGCGCTCTTCCAGAAATAAAGGTGAGGCACCAGTAAGCGTGCCGGACCGCCGTGTTGGGGTGCCAGAGGCTGCCCCTCATAGATGTCGACCACCCAGGCTTTCCCATCCAGCACCTCTTCCAGGGGCAGGTTGGTGGTATAGCCCCCATCGCAGAAGGCGATCATGTAGCCGGCGTCGGAGGAGACCTGCGCGAGCAGGGTATCGAGGGAGACGCCTTGCCAGTGCGTATCCAGTTTCGACCATTTGGTCACACAGTGGATGTCCCTGGTCACCGTCTCGCGCGGCAGGGCACGAAATTCGTCCCAGCTCCAGTGTTTCGGCTGATCGACCTCTCCCACAATGGAGAAATCCCAGGCCGCCAGAGGCGTATGCGGCGTTGGTCCTGCCGAGAGAACCGGAAAGCCGCGCTCGAGATATTGTCCTGGCGGAATTCTTCCACTGAGGTCACTTTGCTTGCGGCGACCGCGGAACCCTCGTGAGAAGAAACCTTCACTCATGTCCTCACCTCCTGATCTCTTTTCTCGTCATATTCCTCATTGTACCACGTACCTTCGTGTTCCCAGAGGAATATGTGTGAGTTTTCTCGTAAACTAATGAGCTGGCACAAATACCTGCAAGATCAGTAAGCAAGCCATGCCGCTCAAGATTGTCAGCAGAACGTTTTTTGTTCGCCAGGCTACCAGTATCGCGAGGATTCCCGCCATGAGACGGATGTTGCTCAACGAGACATCTAGTAAACCGCTGGGGAAGAAGAGCGCGGGTGAGATGAGTGCTGACAGTACTGCGATTGGCACGAAGCGTAGAGCCTGCTGCGCCAGGGGCGAGACCTGCATCTTGCCCATGAACACCATG
>WNFW01002613.1_pt1 | contig 14724 bp, 14 predicted proteins | sample 5400131 | NCBI WGS metagenome assembly WNFW01 (sample SAMN13153362, study PRJNA577476) | soil metagenome | isolation source: 20 cm soil or saprolite under grassland replicate 1 | place: USA:California | collected 2016-06-15 | reverse complement strand
AAGACGGTCGGTCAGGCGGAGGCGACCCGCATCTTCACCGGCGCGCCCCTCCCGCAAGGCGCCGACACCGTGATCCGCCAGGAGGATACGGATGAAGCTCCCCCTCTCCGGAACGGAGAGGGGGCCGGGGGGGTGAGGCACGTCACGATCCGCAATGCGCGCGACGCGAAGAAGAACATCCGGCGCCGTGGCGAGGACATTCGCAAAGGCGCGGTCGTGCTGGCCGCCGGCACGACGCTCGGTCCGGCGCAGCTCGGCGTGCTGGCCTCGATTGCCTTCGACGCGCCGCTAGTGCATCGCCGGCCGCGGGTCGCGTTCATGGGATCGGGCGATGAGATCGTCGAGCTCGAGCAGCGCGAGGCGATTCTCGCGGGCACGAAGATCGCGAGCTCGAACTCGTACACGCTCGACGCCCTGATTCGCCGCACGAGCGCGGAACCCATCAATCTCGGCATCGCGCGCGACAGCAAGGAAAGCCTGCGCGAGCACCTGCGCGGTGCGGCGGGAACTGATCTGTTAGTCACGACGGCCGGCGTGAGCGTGGGCGAGCACGACCTGGTGCGCGCCGTTCTAGAAGAATTGGGCGGCGAGCTGAAGCTGTGGCGGATCGGCATGCGGCCCGGTGCACCGGTCGGATTCGGTCTGCTGCACGGAGTCCCGTGGATCGGGCTGCCGGGCAATCCGGTGAGCACGATGGTGACCTTCGAGCTGTTCGTGCGTCCCGCGATCCGCCGGCTCCAGGGACAGGCACTGCCGTTTCGACGCACGGTTCCGGTTATTGTCAGAGAGCCCATCACACTCGGTCCGAAGCTGCGGCACTACCTGCGCGCAATAGTAGATGAAAGGGAGGCGCGTTTGACAGGGCCGCAGGGCTCTGGCATTCTCACCAGTATGGCGCGCGCGAATGCCCTGCTCATCGTCCCAGCCGAAATGTCGACGGTTCCCGCCGGCACCGAGCTGCCGGCGCTGATACTCGACGATCCGCAGCACGTCGCGGAACCACCCTACTGATGGCCCTGCTCAGCTCACCCGTCGTGCGCCGCGCGCTGCGACTGACGGGCTACCTCCTCCTGACCCTGGTCGTGTACTGGTTCAACGCCGTCACGCCACCCAGTGCCCGGCTCGGCATCCTGTACATCATCCCGGTGCTGCTCGTCACCTGGACTGAGGGGCTGGCATGGGGGTTGGTATTCGCCGTGGCGACGACCGGATTGCGGGAGGCCACCGCGTGGGTGCAGATGCCGGCGGACACGCCGATGGTGTGGCGCGTCGTAACCGGGCTGGCGTATCTCGCCGTCCTGGGCCTCGCCATGGCGGGCCTCCAGACGCTGCGACGTCGAGAAGCGCAGATGGCGCGCCTCGTCACACAAGATCCGCTCACCAACGTCATGAACGCCCGCGCGTTCGCCGAGCGACTCGGCCAGGAGTTGGACCGCAACCGCCGCTACCCACGCCCGCTGGCGCTGATGTACATGGATCTCGACAACTTCAAGGTCATCAACGACACCCACGGGCATCAGACTGGCGACGCCGTCCTGCGGCTCGTGGCCGACGCGATGCGCTCGTCGGTGCGGCAGGCCGACGTCGTGGGGCGGCTGGGCGGTGACGAATTTGCGGTACTGATGCCCGAGACCGATGCGCAGGTCGCGGATGCCGCCGCCAAGCGGCTCATCGTCAGCCTGCGCAACGTGTTCAAGGGGACGCCCAACGTAACGGCCAGCATTGGCGTGGTCTCTTGTACCGCGACGGACGCCAGTACGGATGACCTGTTGAGACGCGCAGATCAGGCCATGTATGACGCGAAGAAGTCGGGCAAAGATCGGGTTGTGCAGGTCGCGATTTGATCCTGCTGCTCGTCGCGCTCATCAGCGCGCAGGATTCAACTCCACAGCTCTTCTACAGCGTGACGGTTCCGACCGACCGGTCGGCGTATCTCGTCGAGCTGCAAATCACGAATCCTCCAGGTCGCAGCCGCCTCGTGATCCCCAACTGGGCACCGGGTGCCTACCGGCTCATGGATTCCTGGCAGAACATCCGCGATGTCGTCGCCGTGAGCCCAGCCGGCGATACCCTGCCTCTTCGCCAGGACTCCCCGATCTCCTGGGTCATCGATCCGAAGGGCGCCGCCCGAATCACGGTCCGCTACACCGCAGGGCTGCGCGACTCCGAGCAATGGCGGCGACCCAACAACCGCTGGTTCTTGCGGTCGACGTCCGGGGTCGTGGATGGTCCTCGCACGTTCATGTATCTCGACGGCTGGAAGCAGGCACCGGCCCGAGTCACCTTCCAGGTGCCCGCGGGCTGGCGCATCGCCACCGGACTCGCGCCGACCGCGAGCGACAGCACGACGTTTGCCGCGCCCACCTACGACGTGCTCATCGACATGGAACGTCAAGCGGATCCGGCCGGTCGAGCTCGGACCGTTCGATTACGAGCATGAAGTGCGGACCGTCAATCTGTGGTGGAGTGAGGGGGTCACCGACTACTATGCCGACGTGATTCTCGTGCGCGCGGGACTCGACAGCCCCGCGGACTTCGCTCAGGGTCTCGCGACGTCCATCGGGAACTACCGCAGCAATCCCGCTCGCCTGCTGGTGTCTCCCGAGCGCTCGTCGTGGACCGCATGGGATTCCCCCGCCGTCAACCACAGCTATGTCATCTCCTATTATCTGCAGGGCGAGCTGCTCGGCTTTCTGCTGGACCTGGCCATCCGCGACTCGACCGACAACGCGAAATCGCTCGACGATGTGATGCGCTACCTCCTCGACCACTACGCGGGAGAGCGCGGCTTCACACGGGACGAGCTGGTGGCGGCGGTCCGCAGCGCCACCGGACACGACTTCGAGGAGTTCTGGCGCCTCTACGTGAGCGGCGCGACCGAGATCCCCTGGGACGACTATCTCCGCGCCGCGGGCTGGGACGTGGTGTTCACCGAGGCCCCGGACGTCGACGCGCGCATCGGCTCGATCCCACCGGCCGTGCAGGGCGGCCGCTGGCGCGCGGTCGCCGCCCCCGGGAGTGCCGCGGAGCGCGCGGGACTGCGCACCGCGGACGAGCTGGTGCGGATCAACCGCCGCCCCGTCATCGACGGCACTGACGTCACCACCGCGGTGCGCGCGATCGGGCCGAGCGCTGAGGTGGTGGTGGAGGTGGTCCGCGACGGCAGCCCCCTCACGATTCGCTTCGAGGCAGGGACGTACAATCGCGTGCGCGCCCAGCTGCGCGATCTGCCGGCGCCGACGGCGAAGATGCGGCGCATCCGCGCCGGACTGCTCCGAGCCGTGCGATGACCGAGCGGGCGATCGAGCTCGTCCTGATCTTCACGTCGATCCTGTTCATCGTGGATCCGTTCGCGGTCATCCCCACGTTTCTGGCGATGACGGTGCGCGACGCGCCGGAGCAACGGCGCGTGCTCGCGCGCCGAGGGGCGTGGACCTGCGCGATCACGCTCATCGCGTTCGCCGCGGGTGGCAGCATCATCTTCAAGATCTTCGGCATCACGATCGGCGCGTTCAAAATCGCGGGGGGCGTCCTCATTGGCCTCAACGCCCTCGACATGGTCCAGGCGCGCCGCAGCCAGCAGCGCGAGACCCCGGTCGAGACGGCAGAGGGGATCCAGAAGGACGACATCGGCATCATGCCGCTCGGCGTGCCGATGTTGGCGGGACCGGGCGCGATCTCGACGGTCATGGTGCTCGCCCTTGGCGCGAAATCGACGGCCGCAACGATCACCGTCTACGTCTCGATCGTGTTGACCGCGATAATCACTTACGTCGTGCTCTCGGCGGCGTCGATGGTCGAGCGCCGGCTCGGCCAGACGGGGATGCGCATCCTGACCCGGTTGATGGGACTCGTCCTGGCCGCGATCGCGGTGCAGTTCATCGTCGACGGCATCAAACTCAGTTTCCGGGATTTCCATCCGATGGACTAGTCCAAGAGAGTGAAATCGTGCGACCACGTTTTCAATCAGAGGGCTGATTGTGACGTCAAATGCAACGCTCTAGTCTACGCGATCATGAGCCGCCCTCTTTCGTTGCTGCTCGATCCCTGATGTCTTCCCCACCTGTCAGTGCGCTCCTCATCGAAGCTCCGGTAAACCGGCATTTCGCCCAGCTGCATCGGGACCCGGAGGCCCTGGCCGACGCCGTCGCGTTGTACCTGCAGACCGGCCTGCGGCGCGGCAACCCCGTCGTCGTCATTGCCTGCCCCCTACATACCGATCTCGTCCTCACGCGGCTGCGCGAGGACGACCTCGACACGGCGGTGTTTCTCAAGTCCGGCCAGCTGGAGCTGCACGACGCCGAGCAGACGCTCCGCAAGTTCATGCGCAATGACATGCCCGACTGGGAGGACTTCCGACGGGCGATGGCATCGGTCTTTGAGCGAGTACGGGCGTTCGGGCGGGGTACGGCGCGGGTGTATAGTGAGACGGTGAATTTGCTGTGGCAGGAAGGGCAGCAGGACGCCGCCATTCGCCTCGAGGAGTACTGGAACGACCTCGCGCGGCAGTATCCGTTCTCGCTGTTCTGCGGCTACATGCTCGATGTCCATCGCGACCGCACGTACGCCGGGCCGCTCGAGGAGATTGGCCGTACCCACTCCGACATGATCGGCACAGAGGACGACGAGCGCTTCCGCGTGGCCTTGGATGCCGCGAGCCAGGACGTGTTCGGCGTGCCACTCTCTCAGATGGTCGGGTTTTCGTCCCATGATCACGAAGGCGAAGGACGCTTCCCCAGCGGCCAACGGACGATGCTGTGGGTCAAGCGCAATCTTCCGTCAGCCAGTGCCGCCGTGCTGGAGCGAGCGCGTCGGTACTACGACGATTCAGGGCGATAGATAATGTCCCTCCTCGCTGAAGCCCCATCCGGGCGTCACTTCGCCCAGTTTCACCGCGATACCGAAACCGAAGATCGTCGTCGCGACACGCTCACCGAGTCGGCGTTCACATTCGTCGAAGCGGGCTTGCGGCGCGGCGACAGCGTGCTGGTCATCGCGGGGGCCAATCACCGGGACCGGCTGTTCGAACGTCTGGCGGCGGGGAAGATCAGCCCGCAATCGCTGCGCGATCCGGGACAACTGTCCGTCCTGGATGCCGAACTGATCACGACACGATTGGTTGCCGCCGGCCTGCCGGAATGGGCACCGTTTCGGAACGCGGTCGCGCCCGCCCTGTCGCGCCTCCAGCCATCCGGCCGCGACACGCGGGTCTATAGCGAGATAGCGAACGCCTTGTGGCACGGGGGGAACACCGAGGCCGCGATTCGCATCGAGGACTTCTGGAATGCCTTGGCCAGCACGTACTCGTTCTCCCTCTACTGCGGCTACACGATGGATACGCAGTCCGAGCACTCGTACGCGGCCCCGCTCGAGGAGTTAGGTCGCACCCACTCCGACATCCTGGGCACGCCCGAGGATGAGGAGTTCGGCGTCGCGCTCGATCGGGCCAGCAAAGAGATTTTCGGGATATCACTTACGCAGATGACGGGCGTATCCAAGGAGGACGGCACTCGCCGGTTTCCGAGCGGGCAGCGGACAATGCTCTGGGTCAAACGCAATCTGCCGATGTCTACGGCCCAGCTCGCGGAACGCGCGCGCCACTATTTCAGGGACACACGCGCCTAACGCTACATGCGCTTGTACTTCGGTCCGCTGCCGCCCTCGCGCGGCGTCCACCGCGGTCCGAGTACGTCGGTCGCTTTACAGTCGACACAATTCGGCGCGTTGATCCGCAGTCCCCCGTCGACCGCTTCATAGACACCAGCAGGACAGACGTGCGAGTAGAACCGCGCGACTTGGGCCGCGACATCCTTGGCCGGGATCAGGTGACTCGGAATTGTGTCTCGCGTCGAATTCCCGGACTTGAACACCGCATCGACCTTGCTGACCCCATTCGACGTCCCGCCAGCCCCCGGGCGCAAGCCCGGGGATAACCGGCGGGGGACGTCCGCATCTGCATGCATCTTGTACCGGCCGCCCGGAAACCTTCCTCCCGTGAGCGTCATCAACCCTGCCTGCAAGCCGCCCAAATAAAAGCCGTCGCGGAAGGCCAACCGCATGTTGCGCGTGCGGTAGAGGTCGCTGACGATATACGACGCGTCCACCAGGCGATCGTACTCCGAGAGCGCAGCCCCATTTTTGAAATTCTGGAAAATGGCCCGCGCGGCGTAGATCCCCGAGTGCATCGCGTAATGAATCCCCTTGAGCGACGGCACGTCCACGAAGCCCGCGGCGTCCCCCAGCAGCACCACACCGGCGCCCGAGCGCCGCTCGGGGAGCGAGTAGAAACCGCCCTCGGGAATCGTCTTCGCTCCCCATTCAACCATCTCTCCGCCGGCCAGCAGCGCGCGCAGCAGAGGATGTTGCTTGAGCCGCTGCAACAGGACATGCACGTCGAGCGCGGCGTCGCGGTAATCGAGACCGACGACGAGCCCGAGGGCGACGAGATTCGGCTCCAGCGGGTACACGAAGCTGCCGCCGAACGCATCGCTGGGCAGCGGCCACCCCAGTGTGTGGATCACGCGATCGAGTGGCTGCTTCGTCTCCCACAGCTCCTTCACGCCCAGTGCAAAGATCTGGGGATTCTCGGAGGGCACGCGCTGCCACTGGCACCACGCCTGGGCCAACAGGCCCCGCGTTCCCTCGGCGAGCGCCGTGACCTTCGCGACCAAATCGTTGGGCGCCGTGCCGCCGGGCGTCGGCTTCCCGTCGCGATCGAGTCCCGCAGGTGCGGTCCGCACACCAGCCACAGCAGTATCGCGCACCAGCAGCTGCGCCGCCGGGAACCCCGTGAACACGTTGACCCCGAGCGCTTCGGCCTTGGCGCCGAGCCAGCGCACAACCTCGCACAATGACCCGATATAGTTGCCGTGATTACGCATTGACGGTGGCGTGGGGACACGCCATCTGCGTTCAGCCGTCAGCAGGTACACCCTTTCCTTACTGACCGGCGCGCGGAAGGGGAAGTCGGAGTCTCCTAGATCGGGAAACAGCTCACGAAAGGCGCTCGGATTCACGACGGCACCAGAGAGCGAGTGCTCGCCCAAGGCTTCCGCTTTTTCCAGGACCCCGATGTTCAATTCCGTTCCGCCGGCTTTCGCAAGTCCGGCAAGCTCGATCGCGCAGGCAAGTCCCGCCGGCCCGGCCCCGACGATGAGGACGTCGAGCTCCATGCGATCGCCCGCACCCTCGGCGCCGTCCTGGAGAATCAGTTTGTCGAGCGGAAGCGGGGGCTGATACTGGGAGGGGACGATCTTATCCATGCAGCTTTCGAATCTCTTCGGTGAGCTTGGGGACAATCTCGAACAAATCGCCCACCACGCCGTAGTCGGCAACTTTGAAGATCGGCGCGTCTTTGTCTTTGTTGATCGCGACGATCACTTTTGACGTGCGCATTCCAGCCAGATGCTGTATCGCCCCCGAGATGCCGACGGCGATGTAGAGCGACGGGCTCACGGTCTTGCCCGTCTGCCCCACCTGATCGGCGTGCGCCCGCCATCCAGCATCTACGACCGCGCGTGACGCACCAACCGCGGCTTGCCCGCCAAACGCGCGCGCCAGGTCCTCGAGCAGCTTGAAGTTGGCCGGCTCTTTGAGGCCCCGCCCACCCGATATGACGACCTGCGCCTCGGCGACGTCGAGTGTGCCCGCCGGGGCGGCCTTAATCTCGCGCACGACCACGCGTCCGGGAGACGCGACCGAGAGCGACTCAGACTTTAGCTGCGACGCATGGGCCCCGGGGGGCGGCGTAAACACGCTGGGACGCACCGATATCACTGCCGGCTTTCCGAGTACGCGGACCTTCTGCATGGCCTTGCCGGCGTAGACCGGCCGTGTAGCGACGATCGTGCCTCCCTCAACCGAGAGGTCGGTGACATCCATCGCCACGCCCACACCGAGCTTGGCTGCGACGCGCGGTGCGAGGTCCTTCCCTGTGGCCGTCGCAGCGAACACGACCGCGCCGTAGCCGCCCGACTTCGCGCGCTCCGCGATGGCGCTGGCGCACCCCTCGGGTCCGGGAGACCTACAAACGACCGCATCGACCGCCGAGCCCAAGCGTGCCGCCGCCGTCACGACCTCGTACGAAACCTTGCGCAGGGTCCCATCGCGCTGCTCGAGCACCGCGAGCGTCGTCACAAGACTTTGGCCTCTTCGCGCAGCAGCCGCACCAGCTCAGCGACGGCGCCCGCTCCTTCACCCACGATCTTCCCTTCTTTCCGCTCGGGAGGCGGGGTGAGTGCCACGACCTCGAGAACGCCCGCTCCCACCTGCACCGGCTTTACTTCCAGCGGCTTTTTTTTCGCCGCCATGATGCCCTTGAGTGCGGGTAAGCGCGGCTCGTTCAGGCCTTTGTCAGTCGTGAGGACGGCGGGAAGCGGAAAGTCCACGACTTCGATGCCGCCTTCAATCTCCCGTTCGGCGATCCCCTTCGTCCCCTCGATGTCGAGGTGGGACACCGCGGTAACGCACGGAAGGCCGAGCAGCTCGGCGACGAGCGGGCCGACCTGATGATTGTAGTCGTCGATCGCCATGCGGCCGAACAGGATGAGATCCCAGTTCGTGGTTTTCAGCTCCGCGGCGATGACCTTGGCGGTCTCGAAGGGATCAGCCGGAATCTTGTCCGCCTGCAGGAGCACGCCACGATCAGCGCCCCATGACAACGCGGTCCGAATCGTCTCTTGCGCCACGGCAGGACCGAGACAGACGACTACGACCTCCCCCCCGGTCCCAGCCTTCTCTTTACGACGCAGCGCCTCTTCGAGCGCGAATTCGTCGTAGGGGTTCAGGACGAATTTGACGCCCGCCTCGTCCAGGCTTTTACCGTCGGCAGCGATTTTTACGCGCGTCTCCGAATCAGGCACGCGCTTGATGCAGACCGCGATTTTCATGAGGCCCGAAAGCTACGCTAGCGCCGCGCCAATCGGAACACGGCGATGCCCCAACTCTCGGGATCGTCGGGTGGGTCGGTGTTCCAGTCGTTGTACGAGTGGGAGCCGTCGGAGCGATAGCGCAGGACGTAGGTCCCTGCGGGCAAGGTGATCACGCCGTCGAAGACGCGGTTCTTGTCCGAGCCGCCGGCGGGGTCGGTTTCGTTGTACTTCATTCTCCAGACGGTCCGGCCGTCCGCATCCTCGATCCAACCGTAGTCGAACATGTCGCCGTCACGGCCTTCGCCAAGAGCCAGGACTCGCACGCGGGTCTCCTCGGTCAGACGCAGCGGCGTGCGCGCGTCTTCGTCGTCACCCATGTGCTCGAGCTGTGCCAGGGTCGAGTTCGTGCCGGGGCCGCGCGCGCGCATGAATGGGCCAATGTCGGCGGGATTCAGCCGGCCGCTTGCGGGGAAGATGCTCACGCCCCAGTAGCGTTCTTCAGCGGGCGGCGCACCGTTCCAGTCGTTGTAGGAGTGGGAACCATCGCTGTGGTAGTACACGAGATAATTGCCGGCATCGAGGTGCACCGTCCCGTCGAACAGCCGGTTCTTTTCGGCGCCGCCGGCGTGCTCCGTCTCCTCGTAGCGCATCATCCAGACCCGCTTGTGCCGCTCGTCGTCGACGATCCACGCGTAGTCGTTCATCTTGGCGTTGGTACCTTCGCCCAACGCGTAGATATGTACGTCCATCGGACGCCGCAGCGCGAAGCCCGCCGACCGCGTCTCGTCATCACGGATCCCAATCATCGATACGATGGTCTGGCCCTGCGGCACTGGTTCGTATTCGAATGGCTTGACCGCGGCGCGCGCCGTCCGGTCGCTCACGCGCAGCGTCATCCCCCAGAACTCGGGATCGGTCGCCGGCACGTTGTTCCAGTCATCGGGGCTGTGTGAGTCGTCGCACACGAAGTAGGCGACGTAGTGGCCCGGCTTGAGCTGCAGCGTCTCGTGCGCCATGCGATTCTTCGCCGCGCCCCCGGCGGGATCGGTACCGTCGTAGGTCATCGACCAGACGCGCTTGCGCGTGTCCGTGTTCATGATCCAGCCGTAATCGAACTCGCCGTCGCGCCGCAACTCACCGATGGCGTAGACCTCGACGGTCGTGGGCCGAGTGATCTCGAACCCCTTGCGCGTCGAGCTGTTGCGGTCAGGGGCGAGGGTCAGAATCGCGGATTCCGTGAACGCGTCGCGCGCGGCGCGGATGTCCGAGTCAGAGGCGGCCCGTCCCACGCCCTCGATGTGCAGGCCGAACTGCTTGTACAACTCCGTCTCGACGTAGGGACCGCCATACTTCGCGCGCCGGCCGAGCCGGATGATGTCTTTCAGACTGATATTCAAGTCGCCATTGAACGAAATCGAAGATGCTGGATAGGACGCGTAATGCGCTTCGTAGGTGCCCGCCGGGAGGTGCACGGTGCCGGAGAAGCGGCGCAGGCCGTTGGATTCGCGGCGCGTATCCACGGAGCGCAGATCCCACACGACCGCGCGGGTGCGCGCATCGAGAATCCATGCGGCCGCGGGCCACGTCGTCTGCTCGTCGTCCTGCCAGTGCTCGTCGTCGCGACTGCGCAACCGGTCCGGCCACGGCTCGGCGCCGATGGCCGATAGTTTGAGGTCCTGCGGCGCCGTGAGGACGAAGCCACTCACCCGGTATTCCCGGGTGGTGAGGTTCTGAATGTCGACTAACTGGGTTTGAGCGAGGACCAGCAAGAGCGCGAGATGCATGGCTGATATGACGAGATGGGGCCTGAGGGGGTTTCTAGTTGAAGGCGCTCAAACCGGTGATTTCCTGTCCTAGGATCAACGTATGGATGTCATGCGTCCCCTCGTAGGTGTAGACCGATTCAAGATTCGCCAGGTGCCGCATCGCCTGATACTCCGCCAGGATCCCGTTCGCACCAAGTAAGCGCCGCGTCTCGCGCGCGACGTCGGTGGCCATGCTCACGTTATTGCGCTTGGCGAGCGAGACTTGCTGCGGCGTCGATTTGCCGTCGTCCTTCAGGCGGCCCAGCTGGAGACAGAGGAGCTGCGCCTTCGTGATCTCTGTGAGCATGTCGGCTAGGCGGGCCTGCTGCAGCTGGAACCCCCCGATCGGCTTTCCGAACATGACGCGCTGCTTGGCGTAGCTGACGGCTTCGTCGTAGCACGCCATCGCCGCGCCCACTGCCCCCCAGGCGATGCCGTAGCGCGCCGCCGTGAGGCACATGAGGGGTGACTTGAGTCCTCCCGACTTCGCCAACAGGGCGGACTTGGGGACATGCACGTCCTGCAAGACCAGCTCGCTCGTGTCGCTCGCGCGCAGCGACAGCTTGCCTTTCTGGTCCTTCGCGGAAAACCCTTTGGTGTCGGTCGGGACGATGAAGCCGCGGATCGAGTCGGCATCGTCGATTCTGCCGGTCTTGGCCCAGATGATCGCGGCCTGCGCGGTCGATCCGTTCGTGATCCACATCTTCGCGCCGTTCAGCACCCAGCCGTCTTTCGTCTCCTTCGCGACGGTGATCATGCCCGCCGGATTAGAGCCGTAGTCTGGTTCTGTCAGACCGAAGCAGCCGATGACCTTGCCGCTCGCCATCTGCGGCAGCCATTCCTTCTTTTGCTCTTCGGATCCGAAGGCGTAGATCGGATACATCACGAGCGCGCCCTGTACCGAGGCGAACGAGCGAACCCCGGAATCTCCGCGCTCCAGCTCCTGCATGATGAGGCCGTAGGCGACGTTGTTGAGGCCGGCGCAGCCGTACTCTTCGGGGAGATTCGCGCCGAACAGACCGAGCTCCGCCATGCCGGGGATCAACTGCTTGGGGAATTTGCCCGCGACGTAGGCGTCACCGATGACGGGGATGAGGTTGTCGTCGACCCATGACCGCACGGTGTCACGGATCGCGCGCTCTTCTTCGTTCAGCAACCCATCGATGTTGTAGAAATCGACGCCGGTGAACTTCGGGGGCATTCAGGAGCCTCGGTGGTGGTGAGCCACGGGGCCGCGCCCCGGAGCTACCAAAACTAACCCTATGATTGTGTTACTGGGACAGCGGCTGACGGCGGCGCTACTGACTCGGTTCTAGTGCGCGCGAACGCTGCCGTATCCGAGGGCTGAAACCGCTGTTTCGCCGAATCCCACCGGAAAAACGTCACCTGCACAGCAGCCGGATCGATCGTGACGAAGTTGAACGACACGGGACGCCCGCCTCGCGCCCGCGTCGACAGCGTGCCGGCGGTCGAGACCGTCACCCGACCATCGAGCAGCTCGGCGCCTTCCTGATGGTCGTGCCCGCAGAGCACGACGTCCGTGCCCGCCTCGACGACGCGGCGCTGCGCGCGGTGCCAGCGCGCCAACCCCATCCGCTGCGACATGGCGCCGCGCAGCAGATTGTGATGAATGACGAGCACGCGCGGCAGTCCCGGCTCGGCATTGGCGAAGACCGACTGGACCCGCTGCATTTCGCTCTTCGGCAGGTGGCCTTTGACGGCGATATCGCGCAGCCGGGCGGTGAGCGAGCCCCACGCAACGCCATGAGCCGTCAGCGCCGAGGCGATCACGGCTCCGCCGGGAATCGTGAGCGTCGGCGTGAGCTCGGCGCCGAAGTAGTTGCGGTACTTCTGGTAGACGGCGTCCTTGCCGAACGGAATGAGCGGCCGCCACCACCACTGCACGTCGTGATTGCCGGGAATCACACGGACGGGCGCCGTCTCGCGGCAGAGATTGGCGAACGCGCGGCCGCGCTGAAACTCGCCGTGGCGCGCGCGTTGCGAGAGATCGCCGCCGATCACGATGGCGTCGGGACGGAGATCGGGCAGCATCCGCTCCAGTGCTTCGACCACCGGTACGTCGGCCAGCCCGCCGAAATGCAGATCCCCGATATGTACGATCTGAACCGTCATTGCTCGATTTGCACAGTGTAGGTCAACGTCGCTTCTCCACTCGCGGGCACTTGCACGCGGAAACGGGACTCGGTCGACGACAACTTCTCCGGGGGTACGCTGCTCTCGGTGATCTTCCAGCTGCCGAAGTGCGCCTCGCGTACGTCAACGGTGACGGCTTCCGCCTTCGCATTCGCAATCGTGACGCGATACGCCGCCGTCAGGCGCTGGCGATTCGGCATGCCACGGCGAACGGGCGGCAGCTGTTCCTGATTCCAGTCGGTCTGCGCCCGCTCGGCGGTGATGTCGAACGCGTCGCCCGACTGCACACGCAAATCCCGCCCCGGTGCGGTGTGGTCGTTGGACGCTTCGCCGATGAGCTGCACCCGGCCGCTCGAGTCCGCTTGGTAGAGCTGCACGGTACCCCCGGGCAGCGGGCGATCGCCGAACGGCGTCTTGGCGGCGCGCTTGATCGTGTACCAGACCTGCACCGGCGCGCGGTTGGGCTCGGCGTTCTGCGGCATCCATCCGCGCCACGGCAAGACGCCAGGAACAATGAGCTCCTGAGTCACAGGCGCGGAGCTGCGCGGGAAGAGCGCGGTCGTGACGGGAACGTTCGGCTCGACCGTGAGACGGCCGGGGAGTTGATAGACGTGCGTCTCACCAACCGATTCTTCGGTAGTTTCGGCAGCGTCCGCAAGACGCGCTTGCGCTCGGCCCCGCATGTAGTAGACCGCTCCCTCCTCGACTGCCTTGTTACGTGTGCGCTGTATTGCTCCGGCCACGAGCTGGACGTCAGCACTGTCCGCACGGATGCTCTGCGAAGTCACGGTCGCCGTCCCGGTCACCTGTGCGCGTGCCCCCGTCAGGATCACCTGGTACAGGGCTTCCCACGTCACGCCTTGGGCCAGGTACGCGATATCGGTGCGTGAGCGCGCCCGCCCGGCGTCGAGGACAACCACGGCTTCGGGAGCGGTTCGCACGAGATCGGAAGGAAATAGCGGCTCACCAGGCTGCTCGAGCACCAACCGGCCGTCGGGCAACCGATACTGCGGCGGATCGACTCTGACGACCGTGGCTTTCACCGTGTCTCCAACGCTGCGGACGAACGACAGCGTTTGCCCAACCGCACGCGCCAACGCGTCGTTCTTGGCAGTTGGGTAGCGCACGGTGGCGGAAACAACGCTGACACTCGTGTCGCTCGAAAACAGCGTGGCCGGATCGAGCGCTTCGAGTCGCAGCGCCAGAGCGTTGCGTCCTTGCTGCAGCGCTTGCGGCAGCGTTCGCCGAACCACGACGCGACCGTCCCTATAGATGGAAAGAGACGTTTGCGCTGCGGCGGGCGCCGCCTCGATGAGCAGCACCGCTGATAGCAGACGGCAGATGGCTGATGGCTTCATTTCAGAAACTCCAGTGTTACGCGTTTTGCTATGAGAAACGTCAACACGTACCACAGGAGCACACTCGCTGCTCCGACGAGCCGCGCGGTCCGCTCCACAGGCAGTGCCAGGGCCACATACACCGCAAGCGGCGCGGTCGTGCCGATGGCCACGAGCCGTGCGGTCTTGCCGGCCCGGCGCTCGAGCCGCCGCGTGCAGTCGCGGCAGAGCCCACCGATCGCGATGCCGGCTGTGTCTACGCCGCATTTCGCGCACGGATGGCTAGGTCCTAACCCGCTTAACCACGGCGCGGGCGAATTCGGCCGTAGCAGCACGTCCCCCCAAATCCGGTGTGCGGACCTTGTCCTGTATGATGGTTGCCTCGAGGGCGCAGCGCAGCCGCTTACCCGCCTCGAGCTCTCCGAGATGGTCGAGCATCATCGCGGCCGCCAGCATCTGTGCCGAAGGATTCGCGATCCCCTTCCCTGCGATGTCGGGCGCCGAGCCGTGCACCGGCTCGAAGATGGCGGCGTGGGTGCCGATGTTGGCGCCCGGCGC
>WNFW01004377.1_pt1 | contig 14730 bp, 12 predicted proteins | sample 5400131 | NCBI WGS metagenome assembly WNFW01 (sample SAMN13153362, study PRJNA577476) | soil metagenome | isolation source: 20 cm soil or saprolite under grassland replicate 1 | place: USA:California | collected 2016-06-15 | reverse complement strand
CAAGGAAGTGATGTCGCGCTCGACGCGCCTCGGCATGAAGACCTTCGACCAGGCGCTGTACGAGCTGTACGAGACCGGCCTCATCTCCTACGAGGACGCGCTGCGCAACGCGGACTCGAAGAACGAGCTGCGCCTGCGCATCAAGCTCGAGAGCAAGCGCGAGCACAAGGTGGTCGACGACGGCGGCAATCTGCGCATCGTCGAGGAAGAGCAGGGCCACAAGCTGTGAAGGCGCTGTTCAAGCTGATGGTGGAGAAGAAGGCCTCGGACCTGTTCTTCACCTCCAACGCGCCCATCAAGATCAAGATCGAGGGCCAGATCCTGCCGGTGAACAAGCAGGTGCTGGCCCCGGACACCGTGCGCCAGACCGCCTTCGCGCTCATGTCCCCCGAGCAGCGCGACCACTTCCTGCAGGAATGGGAGCTCGACTTCGCCATCTCGGAGCCCGGGCTGGGGCGCTTCCGCGTCAACGTATTCATGCAGCGCGGCAGTCCCGCGATGGTGCTGCGCTACATCACCGCCGACATGCCGCGGCTGGAGTCACTCGGGCTTCCCGAGGTGGTCAGCGAGCTGGTGCTGCTGCGGCGCGGCCTGGTGCTCATGGTGGGCGCCACCGGCTCGGGCAAATCCACCACGCTCGCGGCGATGATCAACCACCGCAACGAGAACGCCTCGGATCACATCGTCACCATCGAGGATCCGATCGAGTTCCTGCACACCAACAAGCGCTCGCTCGTCAACCAGCGCGAGGTGGGCCTCGACACCCGGACCTACTCGCGCGCGCTGCGCGGGGTGGTGCGTGCCGCCCCCGACGTGATCCTGATCGGCGAGATCCGTGACCGCGAGAGCATGGAGGCGGCCATCAGCCTGGCCGGCACCGGGCACCTGGTGCTGTCCACCATGCACGCCAACAACGCCGCCGAGTCGCTCGACCGCATCATCAACATGTTCCCGCGCGAGCAGCACAACCAGATCTTCCTCGACCTGTCGCAGTACCTGCGCGCCATCATGGCGCAGCGCCTGGTGATGGGTAAGGAGAACCGGCGCGTCGCCGCAGTGGAGGTCATGATCAACACCCCGCATATCTCGACCCTGATCAAGAAGGGCGACGTGGTGTCGATCAAGGAAGCCATCACCACCAGCACCGAGCGCGGCACCCAGAGCTTCGACGGGGCGCTGTATGCGCTCTACAAGGGCGGAAGAGTGATGCTGGAGGAGGCGCTGTCCAACGCCGACTCGCGCGCCAACCTGGAAGCCAAGATCAACTTCGGTTAGCGCTGCCGATCAGGCCCCGCGCGCGCGCTGCCGCTCAAAGTGCGATGTTTCACCGCAGGTCCCGCGCTCGTGGGCGGCGCGGTTGACATGGCATCCTCGCCGGCTGGATATTTTCCTATCGGCCGTAGCTTTGCGGCCCTCACGGACCCCCCACCATGATCACGATATCCGCCTTTCGCTGGGTTCCCCCCTTTGCACAGGGCCAGGTGCGGGACTTGCGCGTGCGCTGGGCGCTCGAGGAAGCAGGGCTGCCTTACAGGACGCGTCTGCTGGAGCAGGGCGACCAGGACAAGCCCGACTACCGTGCGCTGCAACCCTTCGGCCAGGTGCCGATCCTCGAGGAGGACGGCCGTGTGCTGTTCGAGAGCGGCGCGATCGTTCTGCACATCGGCGAGCGGACCGAGAACCTCCTGCCGAAGGACGCCGGCGCGCGCGCCCGCGCGATGCAGTGGCTGATCGCGGCGCTCAATTCCATCGAGCCGCACATCATGAACGTCGCGGTGCTCGGCCTGTTCTACGCCGATCAGGAGTGGGCAAAGCTGCGCCGCCCGAGCGCAGTGGAATTCGCGCGCCATCGCCTGAGCTGTCTGGCCAAGGCGCTGGGCGACAAGCCCCATCTCGACGGCGAGCGCTTCACGGCGGGCGACCTGATGATGACCACCGTGCTGCGCATCCTTCCCGAGCTCGTGGTCGAGCCGCGTCTGGCGGCCTACGTCGAGCGCTGCACGGCCCGGCCGGCTTTCAAGCGCGCGCTCGATGCGCAGCTGAGCGACTTCCGCGCCGCCGCGTAGCTGGGGCCGCGGCCCGTACCCGGCGCGCTCTTGCGCGCGCAGCCGGCGGCGTCGAGGACGAGGGCACAGACCGCGAGTGCTGCGAGCCCGATCGTCCGCGCCCGCTCAGAAGACGCTGTACGCATCGAACACCGGCCCGTCCACGCACACCCGCTTCATCGCCGGCCCCGCGCTGGTGCGCACCAGCACCGTGCAGCCGGCGCAGCCGCCGACCGCGCACGCCATGAACTCCTCCAGCGACACCTGACACGGTACGCCATGCCGGCGCGCCAGCTTCGCGCTGGCCTCGAGCATCCGCGTCGGCCCGCACGAGAAGACCTCGACCTCGCCAAGCTCCGCGGCGCCGAGGGAGCCGAGCCACGCATCGGCCAGCTCGGTGACGAAGCCCGGGAAGCACCCCGGCAGGTCCGCGCCACTCGCCAGACGGCTCGGGACACCCCAGTCCTCCAGCAGCGGCATGCACGCGATGGCGCCCGCCGGGATACCGGGCACGATGAGCCTCGAGGGCCGGGTGGGAAACGGGAACGGCACCTCCGATCCCATGAGCACGAGCGGCTTCCACGCCGCGCCGCCGCCCGCGCGCAGAGACTCGGCGAGGAACACCATGGGCGGGATGCCGACACCGCCCCCGAGCAGCAGGGTCCGCGGCCGCTCGGGATGGGCCACGAAGGGGCGCCCGATCGGACCGAGCACGCTCAGCTCCTCGCCTGGCCTGCGGCTGGCGAGGGCGTGCAGCCCGGGACCGAGCGCCTTGTAGAGCATCTCGATCCAGCCGCCGCGCGCATCCGAGCGCATGATGGACAGCGGCCGGCGCATCGGGATGGCGTTGTCGCAGGTGATGTGCACGAAGCTCCCCGGAAGGGCATGGGCCGCGCACCTGGACGCGGCGACGCGCAGCACGAACTGCTTCGCCTCATGGGCCTGCTGTGAGATGACGCGCGCCCTCTCGAGGAAGATGGTGCCGCGGACGCTGGCAGTCATCGCCGGCCCGTCACGCCCCACCGGGGCGCGAGGTGAGCACTTCCGTCAGCACCGCCATGCGCACCGCGACGCCGTTGCGGACCTGGTCGCGGATCACCGACTGCGGTCCGTCGGCCACGTCGGAGGCGATCTCGATGCCGCGGTTCATCGGCTGGGGATGCATCACGATGGCGTCCGGGCGCGCCAGGGCGAGGCGCTCGCGCGTCAGCCCCCAGGCCGCGAAGTAGGCTGCGCCTTGCGGCAGGTCCCCCTGGCCCATGCGCTCCTTCTGGATGCGCAGCATCATGATCACGTCCGCGTCCTCGAGTCCGGTTGCGAGCTGCGTGTGGCGCGTACAGCCTGCGAACTCTTCCCGCTCCGGCATCAGCACCGGCGGGGCCACGATACGCAGGTCGCCGACGCCGAGGGTGTGCAGTGCATGCCAGGCGGAGCGCGCCACGCGCGAATGGCGGATGTCGCCCACCATCGCGACCGCGAGCCCCTCGAAGCGCTGCTTGCGCTGATACACGGTGAGGGCATCCAGCAGCCCCTGGGTCGGGTGCGACACGTGCGCTTCGCCCGCGGACAGCACGCTCACGTGGGGCGCCACGTTCGCGGCCACGAGTCCCGGCACGCCCGCTTCGGCGTCGCGGATCACGAAGGCGTCCACGTGCAGGGACTGCAGGGTGTACACCGTGTCGAGCATGCTCTCGCCCTTGACACGCGAGGACAGCTGCACCTCGAGATTGACCACCTGCGCACCTAAGCGCTTGGCGGCCAGCTCGAAACTCACCCGCGTGCGGGTGGAGGGCTCGGTGAACAGGTTCGCCACCGTCGCGCCGGCGAGCGCCCGGCTCATGGCGGGTGTCGCCCCCAGCGGGCGCACGAAGCCCTGGGAGCGCTCGAGGAGGCGCTCGATCTGTGTCCGCGCCAGGCCCTCGAGCGTCAGCAGGTGACGCAGCGAGCCGTCGCTGCGCAGCTGGTCAGTCATCACACTCCCCGACATCGCGTCCCCTTCGAGGCGCCCCGCCCGCAGCGGCCGCCGCGCTCAGCCCCGCTCGCCGGCAAACCAGCGCGCCAGGATCACCGCCGCGGCGGCGCTGTCGATGTCCGCGCGCTGCACGCGCCGCCGGCGCTGCCCGCTCGCGCGCCGCGCCGTAAGCTCCGCACTCGCCTCCAGGGACGAGAAGCGCTCATCGACCAGGTGAACGGGTAGCGCGAAGCGGCGTTCGAGCTCGGCCGCGAAGGTGCGCGCCGCGGCGCTCAAGCCGCCCTCGCTGCCGTCGACATTATACGGGGCCCCCACCACCAGAAACCCCGGCGTGAGCGCGCGCACTTCACGTGCGATGGCCTGCCAGTCGGGGTTCCCCCGCACGGTGGCGGCTGCGGGCCGCGGTGCGGCGCTGCGCGTCAGTGTGTCGCCGCAGGCGATGCCAATGCGTTTGAGTCCGAAGTCGAAGGCGAGGACGGTCTGGGCGCGGGTCATGCCTTACGCATGGCCGGCTTCCGGGCTGAGCCGATCGACGTCGATCCCGAGCAGCCGCCAGGCACCGGCCCAGCGCTCCTCGAACGGCAACTCGAACACCACGCGCGGATCCACCGGCATGGACGCCCAGGCGTTGTCGCGCAACTCGCGCTCGAGCTGGCCGGACTCCCAGCCTGCGTAGCCCAGAGCGATGAAGGCATCCGACGGGCCCTCACCGCGCGCCATGGCCGCCAGCACATCCCGCGAGGTGGTCACCTGGATGCTGTCCGACACTTTATGGGTGTGGTCCCACTGCCCGCCCGGCCGGTGCAGCACACTGGAGGGCTCGAGTTTCATCTGCGAGAGCACGTCCGAGAGCTTCATCGGCAGCGGCTTGTTGAGCACGATGCCGAGCGCGCCCTTGTCGGTGTGCTCGCAGATGAGCGCCACGGTCTGCGCGAAGTTCGGGTCGGCGAGCGTCGGCATGGCGATCAGCAGATGGTTCGTGAGGCTGCCGCCTTCGGCCTCGGCAAGAGGAGCCGCCTCGCCCGCAGCGCTTTCCTCCGCAGGGGCGCTGCTGCCCGTGGAGCTGTGCTTGCCGCCCATATCCACAGTATGGGCATGGTGCCTGCGACTCTCAAGGAACGCTTGACAGGGTGCCGCTGGCGACGCGCCCGCCGACGAACTGCCATTCGTAGGCAAAGCGCAACACGCGATATCGAGCGGCCAGCTCGGGCGGGAACGGGTCGAAAGGACTCGCCAGCCTCAGGATGGCCAGCGCCGCCTGGTCGAGCCGCGGGTTGCCGCTGCTGCGGCGGATGACCACCCGGTCGAGGGTGCCGTCGGCCGTTATGCCCACCTCGACGACCGGACTCGCCCGGCCGGCGCCCCGGGCAGCGGTCGGATAGTTGAGGGTGCCGATGCGCTCGACCTTGCGCCGCCAGGCATCCAGGTAGGGTGCCAGGGTTGCCGCACGCGTGTCCGGCGTGATCCACAGCTCCTCGCGCTGCGGTCCGCGCAGCTGCGCGGGCCCGTCCTCATCCTGCGGTCCGGGCTGCGCCACCGGGGGCTCGTCAATGAGCAGCGGCCGCTCGCGGACCGCCTCGCTGCTGCCCGCCTCGGTGAGGTAGCGCACGTCGGTGTTCCAGGCGACGGTGGTGAGGACGCGCTCATCCTGGCCGCCGGAGGTCGCGCCGCTCGAGGTGAGGGAGTCGCCCTGGGGGCTGCCTTCGTGTCTGAGCTTGGGGACGGAGGTGGAGCGGTTGTGGGGCGCCACCGGGTCGCGCGTGTTGCCCGAGCCCAGCTGCGTGCGCTGCGCCAGGTAGGTCGCGGAAGGGTTCTTGTCAGCCTCCGGAAGCTCGTCCGACACCAGCAGCACTTCCAGTCCCGGAGCGCTGCCCCGGTCGCCCGCGCTGGCGCTGAAGGTGAGCCCGAGGATGACGAGTCCGTGCAGCAGGCCGGCCAGGAACAGCATGGTGAGCAACCGGTCCCAGACCGGGGCCTTGCCCTCCCGCAGCATGAGCGCGCGGCGTGCCATGTCGCTTCAGCCGCCGGCGGCCGCGGCGGCGCTCGCGGGCGCGCGGCGCGGCGCGCCGGTGAGGCGCCGCTCGATGGCCGTCATCAGCAGCTCCCCGATGCGGGTGCCGAACTGCTTGTCCAGCTCGCGCACGCCGGTGGGGCTGGTGACGTTGATCTCGGTGACGAACCCCCCGATCACGTCGAGGCCGACGAACAGCATGCCCTGCGCGGCCAGCGCCGGCCCGATCTCGCCGGCGAGCCAGCGGTCGCGCTCGTTCAGCGGCCGGCCGACGCCGCGGGCGCCGGCGGCCAGGTTGCCGCGATGATCGTGCGCGGAGGGGATGCGGGCGAGCGCGTACGGCACCGGTTCCCCATCGATCAGCAGCACGCGCGCGTCGCCCGATTCCACGATGTCGGGAATGTAGCGCTGCGCGATCGCGAAGCGCTGGCCGTAGTCGGTGAGGGTCTCGAACACCACCCGTGCGTTGAGATCGTCCTCGCCGAGCACGAAGACCGAGCGGCCGCCCATGCCGTCGAGGGGCTTGCAGACGATCTTGCGCTGCTCGCGCAGGAAGCCCGCCATCTCCCCCATGTCGCGCGTGATCAGGGTCGGCGCGCAGCACTGCGGGAACCAGGCCGTGTAGACCTTCTCGTTCATGTCGCGCAGCCCGCGCGGGCGGTTGACGATGAGCACACCCTCACTCTCGGCGCGCTCGAGGATGTAGGTGCTGTAGACGTACTCGGTATCGAACGGCGGATCCTTGCGCATCAGGATGCACCCCAGGGCGCTCAGGGGCTCGATGGCCGGCTCCCCCAGGGTGAACCAGCTGGCGGGGTCGGCCCGCACGGTGAGCGCCCGCATGCGCCCGAACGCGACGCCGTCGCGCAGCAGCAGGTCGCGCTGCTCGAGGTAGGCGAGCGCAAAGCCGCGGGCCTGCGCCGCGAGCAGCATGGCCAGCGTCGAATCCTTCGCGTAGCTGATGGCGCCGATGGGATCCATCACCACGCCCAGTCGCCTGACAGCGGTCATCCGGTCCTGCCCGCCTCCTTGAGCCGTGAGCGTCGATTATGCTCAGTGCAGCGCGAATATGTCTGCCCCGGCGATGGAACGCGTTGAAAACCCGGGCGACCTTCGAAAAACGTGACGCGCATGGCATAGCAGGGGGTATACCGATATGTTAAAACCCCGTGGCGCTTGCCCCCATGGGGGGGGCCCGTGAAACTACACGGCTGGTGTGGTCGCTGGCGCAAAGCCCACGTTTCGGGGGGGTCAAAACCCGCCACGCGCGCGCGTGGTTTCCCAGGTCCGTGGGCCGTTAAACCGTTATGGAAGGAATCGCCTGACCGTGAGCGGCAACAACTCGAAGCTACAGGGGCTCAAGGTGCTCGTCATCGACGACAGCAAGACCATCCGCCGCACGGCCGAGACGCTGCTGGCGAAGGAGGGCTGCGAGGTGTTCACGGCGGTCGATGGCTTCGATGCGCTCGCCAAGATCGCCGATCATCAGCCCGACATCGTGTTCGTCGACATCATGATGCCGCGGCTGGACGGCTACCAGACCTGCTCGCTCATCAAACACAACAAGGTGTTCCGCTCCATACCCGTGATCATGTTGTCCTCCAAGGATGGTCTGTTCGACCGGGCGCGCGGTCGCATCGTAGGGTCCGAGCATTACCTCACCAAGCCCTTCACCAAGGACGAGCTGCTCTCCGCGATCGAGACGCATATCGGGAGATGATCGCAGTGGCCCCGATCCTGATCGTTGACGACTCGCCCCCTGCGCAGGCCTTCCTCGGGAGATGGTGGTCATGGCTTTGATCCTGATCGTGGACGACTCCCCCACCGAGCTGCACGTCATGCAGAAGGCGCTCGAGAAGCACGGCTTTCGCACCGCGGCCGCCGCCGACGGCGCCGAGGGCGTGCGCCTGGCGCGCGAGATGAGTCCGGACCTGATTTTCATGGACATCGTCATGCCCGGCATGAACGGCTACCAGGCCACGCGCGCGCTGGCGAACGATCCGCGCACCCGCACGATTCCGGTCATCATGGTCACCTCCAAGGGTCAGGAGACCGATCGCATCTGGGGGCTGCGCCAGGGAGCGGTCGATTACATGATCAAGCCCGTATCGCCCGATCAGCTGGTCGCCAAGGCGCAGGCGACCCTGTCGGGGTGACGGCCAGCTCCAACCCATGACCGAGCCGTCCGCGCCACCTGAAGTTGAGCTCAAGTCCTTGCGGGACCGGCCGTTCGAGCTGCTCGCGGAGCTCGAGCGGCGCGGCCGCGCGACCTCCGCGCAGGCGAATCCGGAGGCCGGCGCGGGGCGCGAATGGGTCGGGGTGGCACTGCGCATGGCGGGCGACCTGTACCTGGTGGCGCGCGAGGAGACGCGCGAGGTGCTGGGCGTGCCGGCGAGCACCACGCGGGTGCCCGGAGCCAAGCCCTGGGTCAAGGGTCTCGCCAACGTGCGCGGCCAGCTGCTGCCGATCATCGACCTGCGCCACTTCCTCGGCAGCGGCATGACGCCCATCACGCGCAACACCCGCGTGGTGGTGGTGAATCATCGCGAGATTCCCGCCGGGCTCCTGGTGGACGAGGTGCTGGGTTTCCGCCGCTTCGCGGAAAACGAATTCTCCGGGGACGCTCCCCCCACGGTGGCGCGCTGCGAGCGCTATCTCGCGGGCGCGTTTCGCCGCGCCCACGAGCAATGGCCGGTGCTGAGCCTGCGCTCGGTGCTCGAGAGCCCGGCGTTCACGGAGGCTGCGGCATGAGCGCTGCGGTTGTCACGGTGCGCCCGCCGACCGCCCTCGCCCTGCTGCTGACGGTTGCGGCGGTGCTGCTCATCGGCAGCGGCGCTTCCTACACCCTGCTGCAGGCGCGCTCGGCCGCCGGCGCTCGCGTGCTGCCGGTCGATGCGCTCTACGACCTGGCGCTGGATGCCGGCGCCGCGGTGGCCGGCGATGCGGCGGCGCTCACGCGTTTCCAGCAGCGCCAGAAGGCTCTCGAGGATGCGGCCGCGCGCGATCCGGCCGCGCCGTTCATGAGCGATGCGCGCGTCATGCGCCTGATGAGCAACGCCGCCACGGTGCTGAGCGCGCGGGGTGCCCTGGCGGAGGCGGGCAGTGCGGCGCGCGCGACCGCCGCTCTCGTGCCGCGGCTGCTCACCGAATCCGGCGCACTCGGCGCGAGCCTGCCCGCGCCGCTCGCCCCCGCAGTCACGGCGACCCTGGAGCGCTTCGAGGCGCGCGCCCAGCGGCTGGAGCTGGATGTGACCGCCCTCACCCGGGGCGCGGCCGATCCCGGGCAGGCGGCGCAGCGCATCGCCGAGAGCAGCGACTACCTGGGGCAGGTCATCGCCGGCTTCGCGGGCGCCGGCTCGGGTCTGGCGCTGCCGCGCGTGACCCAACCTGAGGCCGTGAAGCGCCTGAAGGCCCTCGACGCCATATTCACCGACCTGAGCGCCAGCGTGCGCCGCGCCGTGGCCGCCGCGCCCGCGCTGCCGGCGGCGCAGAGCGCGGCGCGCGCGATCGCCATGGATGCACGCGACATTGCGGCCGCCGCCGCGCCGTCCGCCACCCCCGCCGCCGCCGTGCTGGTGTGGGCGCCGCTGCTGCTGCTGGCCGCGGGACTTGCGCTGTTGATCGCGGCGCTCGTCGCGACGCTGCGCATGCGCCGCGTGGTCGAGCGCCAGCGCGTCTCGGCGGATGCCCAGCGCCGCGAGAGCGACCGCAACCAGCAGGCGATCCTGCGCCTGCTCGATGAGCTCTCGAGTCTCGCCGACGGCGATCTCACCGTGCAGGCCACGGTCACCGAGGACATCACCGGCGCCATCGCCGATTCCATCAACTACGCGGTGGACGCGCTGCGGGGCCTGGTGACCACCATCAACGGCTCGGCCATCCAGCTGGAGAGCGCGACGCGCCAGACGCAGGCGCTGTCGCAGCACCTCGCCAGGGCGAGCGGCGCGCAATCCAAGCAGATCGCCTCGGCCACCGAGTCCGCGGCCAGCATGGCGGGCTCCGTGGAGGAGGTGTCCGGCAACGCCGAGCGCGCCGCCGACGTGGCGCGTCATTCGGTCGAGGTGGCGCACAAGGGGGGCGACGCCGTGCGCCGCACCATCGACGGCATGAACACCATCCGCGAGACCATCCAGGAGACCTCCAAGCGCATCAAGCGCCTCGGCGAGAGCTCGCAGGAGATCGGCAACATCGTCGAGCTCATCAACGACATCGCCGAGCAGACCAACATCCTGGCGTTGAACGCCTCGATTCAGTCCTCCATGGCGGGCGAGGCGGGCCGCGGCTTCGCGGTGGTGGCCGACGAGGTCCAGCGGCTCGCCGAGCGCGCTGCCAACTCCACCAAGCAGATCGAGGTGCTGGTGCGCACCATCCAGACCGATACCAACGAGGCGGTCGTCTCCATGGAGCGCAGCACCACCGACGTGGTCGGCGGTGCGCTGCTGGCGGAAAACGCCGGCGCGGCACTGGAGGAGATCGAGCAGGTTTCCAACCAGATCGCGAGCCTGGTGCAGAATATCTCCGGCAGCGCGCGCCAGCAGACCCACGCGGCACAGAACATCGCGCGCAACATGCAGGCTCTCAAGGAGATCAGCGCCCAGACCGCCGAATCGACCAACGCGACCTCGACCGCCATCGCCAAGCTGGCCGAGCTGTCCGCCGGCCTGCGCAAGTCCGCCACGGGCTTCCGTCTGCCCGCCAGTCCCGACGAGCGCCTCGTCTCGAGCAGCGCCGTCAGGCGCGTGGAGGACGCCACGCTGAATACGGCGAAGGTGCGGCAGATCTCCGCGCTGGGCGGCTCCTAGACTCTGTTGGGAAAGCCACCGCATGCCTGAAGTCGCCTCCCAGACATTCGATATCGTGGGTCGTGAAGTGAACGCGACGCTGGCGGAGGCCCGCGGCGCCCTCGAGACCTACGTCGAACAGCCTGACAACGTCACACTGCTCGAGCGCTGCGCACAGGACCTGCACCAGGTGCAGGGTGTGCTGCGGGTGCTGGAGATCTACGGCGCGGCGCTGCTCGCCGAGGAGATGGAGCACGTCGCGCAGTACCTGCTCGCGACCCACAGTGAGCGCAAGAGCCAGGCCGAGAGCCTCGATGCGCTGATGCGCGCCATGGTGCAGCTGCCGAGCTATCTGGAGCGGGTGCTGGCGGGGGGGCGCGATCTGGCGCTGGTGCTGCTGCCGCTGCTGAACGACCTGCGCGCCGTGCGCGGCAACGCGCTGCTGTCCGAGGGCACGCTGCTGCTGCTGAACCTCAAGTCCGACCAGCAGGCGCAACCGCAGCCGAGCGCCCCGGGCGAGGCGCCGCTGACCATCGAGCACTGGGCGCGGCGCGTGCGTGCCCGTTACCAGGTGGGCCTCATCGGCTGGATCCGCGGCGAGCGCGTGGAGCAGAACCTGGCGATCCTCGGCGCGGTGGCCCACAAGCTCGAGCAGATCGCAACCCGCCAGCCGGTGTTCCAGCTGTGGTGGGTGATCGGCGCGGTGATCGAAGCGCTGCAGGAGAAAGGCCTGGAGGGCGGGCAGTCCATAAAGCGGCTGCTGGGGCTCGGCGATCGCGAGATCCGCCGCCTCTACGAGCAGGGCGAGGCGCGCTATGCGCAGTCACCGCCGGTCGAGCTGCTCAACAATCTGCTGTATTACATCGGACGCTCCGAATCCGCAGGCAGCCGGGTAACCGCGGTGCGCGCCTCGTTCCGTCTCGCGGAGCTGCTGCCGGTCGACGAGAGCATCGAGCAGGAGCGCGAGAACCTGTCGGCGCCGAGCGTGAAGCTCATGCAGACGGTGGCCGCGGCCATCCGCGAGGATCTCGGCAAGGTCAAGGACGTCCTCGACATCTTCGTGCGCCGCGGCGCCGGCCAGCCGCAGGAGCTCAGCTCGCAGGTCGAAATGCTGCGCAAGATCGGCGACACCCTCGGGGTCCTGGGCCTGGGCGAGCTGCGCGCCAACGTGCAACGCGAGACCGAGCGACTGCACAAGATCGTCGCCGGCGCGCTCCAGGCCGATGAAGCCACGCTGGTCGAGATCGCCGCGACCCTGATCGGTGTCGAGGACAAGCTCGACAGCCAGCTGGTCGGCATGATCCTGCCGCGGGACGCGCAGCTGCCGCGGCCCGCCGAGGACGGCGAATTTCAGCAGGTGCAGGCGGCGGTGCTGCGCGAGTGCATCGTCAATCTCGCGCGTATCAAGGAAGCCGTCACCCAGAGCGTCGGTGGCACGCTGGATGCGGCGGGCCTCGACAGCTGGCAGGACCTGATGCGCGGCATCAAGGCGGGCCTGCTGCTGCTCGGCAAGCCGCGCGCGGTGGAGATCATCGACGCGATCACCGCGCAATTGCGGCGCGTCATGCAACCGGGCGTTCACGTGCTGCCGCCGGGCTTCGTGGACCGGCTCGCGGACGCGATCGTGAGCGTCGAGTACTACATGGAGACGGTGCAGGCGGGACGCTCGGACCCCTGGTACATGCTCGACAACGCCCAGGCGTGTGTGCAGGCGCTCGAGCAGCAGCCGACCCCGTCGGTCCCCACGGTGGCGCCGTTCGAAGCCGGCGCCTATGCGCCCACGGTGCAGATTCCGAGCCTCGGGGCGGCGCAGACGCCGCGCCCGGACCTGGCGGCGGTGGGCGCCGCGGCGCCGACGCTCTCGCCCTCCGGCGCCGCCAGGCATGCCGCGCCCGCCGAGCCTGCCGACCCCGAGCTGCTCAAGCTCTTCATCGAGGAGGCGCAGGAGGAGCTCACCCGCATCCAGCACTGTTTCCCCGCCTGGGATCACAATCCGCTCGAGCGCGATTCACTGGTCACCGTGCGCCGCTCGTTCCACACGCTCAAGGGAAGCGGCCGCATGGTCGGCGCACGCGAGCTGAGCGAGTTCGCATGGGCGATCGAGAACCTGCTCAACCGCCTGCTCGACCACACCCTGAGCCGTACCCCGCCGATACTCGAGGCCCTGCGAGCGGCGGTCGGCGCCTTGCCCGAGCTGATCACGCAGCTGCAGACCCGCGAGCCCTTGCGCACCGACGTCAGCGCCATCGCCGCGCGCGCCCATGCACTCGCCGCGGGCCGCCCGGCCGCTGCCCGCAGCCCCGAGCAGGCCGAGGAGGAGGCGCTCGAGCCGCAACCGGCGCTCGGCGCCCCCGCCGGCCCGGGCGCGGCGGGCCCGTCCCCGCCCGCGCGCGCGCCCAGCCTCGCGCCGGCCGCACACCCCGCCCCCGCCATGACGGCGGCACGAGAGACGGTGCCGGACGACACGCTGCGCGATATCTATGCGCGCGAGACCGCCGCACATGTGGCGACGGTGCGCGGTTACCTCGCGCGCGAGTCGCAGCTTCCCGAGCCGCATACCCTGCCCGAGGACGTCTATCGCGCCTGCCACACGCTCTCGGGCAGCTCGAAAATGGCTCAGGCCCGCCACGGGATTCGACTGGCCGAGCCGCTGGATCACTGGCTGCGCCGCGCCTACGGCAGCGGGCTGGGGCTCGGGAGCGACGATCTCACCCTGCTGACGGACTGCATGGCCGCGATGGAATCCGTCGCGACCCACCTGGATGAGCCGACCGGTTACTTCGTCAATCACTGGCAGCTGCTCGAGCGGATCGAGCGCGCCGAGCGGGGCCTGGACGAGCGCATGGCCGCCGCCGGCGCGCACACCGGCATCCATGCCGCGCTCGGCGCGGCCCATGCGGCCGGCCAGGAGGCGCATCCGCGCGACGAGGCGGTCGAGTTCGACCCCGAGGTGGCGGCCATTTTCACCGACGAGGCGACCGAGCTCATCGACGCCTCCGAGCGGGCGCTGTCGGAGTGGCGCTCGCAGCCCGACAGCGCGGACTTTCGCCTGGGACTGAAGCGCCCGCTGCACACCCTCAAGGGCGGAGCGCGCGTGGCGGGCATCACGCCCATGGGCGACCTCAGCCACGAGCTCGAGACCCTCGTCATGGCGGTCGACAACGGCACGGTCGCAGCCGACGTCGCGGTGTTCGATGTGATCCAGGCGAGCCTGGACGAGCTCGCGCGCATGCGCGAGCAGGTCGTGAACGGCCGGCCCGTGGCAGCTGCGCGCGCCATCATCACGCGCCTGCAGAGCCTGTCGGGCTCCGCCGCGGCCACCGCCGCCGCGATCCCGACGCCTCCCGAGACCCCGCCCCCTGCGGCAGTGGCGCCGCCAGCCGCCGCGCCGCGGATGGCGGCGCTGTCACCGGCCGAGGCGCCTGCAACCGGGTCGGACACCACGATGCTCGTGAGGCTGAACGCGGAGCTCGCGTCGAGCCGCGACGCGGAGCGGACCGGGCAGGGGGACTCGGTGTACGAGCCCGTGCCCGCGGAAATCGCGGATGCAGGACCGGTGAGCGATACCGGGCTGGGGCCGGCGCTCACGCGCGAGCGCGCACCCGAGCTGCACGCCGAGGAGGGCCTGCTCGCGCCGCAGCCGGTGCCGCCCGGCCGCGAGCCCGTGGCGGGGGGCGAGCGCCAGGAGATGGCGCGCGTGGACGCGGATCTGCTCGACCAGATGTTGAACATCTCGGGCGAGGCGAGCATTGCGCGTGCGCGCCTGGAGCAGCAGCTCGGCTCGTTCGATTTCAACCTCGGTGAGCTGTCGCGTACGGTGACGCGCCTGAAGGAGCAGCTGCGCAGTCTCGAGATCGAGACCGAGGCGCAGATCCTGCACAAGCACGAGGACGAAGGCGCGCACCGCAGCGAGTTCGATCC
>WNFW01001732.1_pt1 | contig 14742 bp, 9 predicted proteins | sample 5400131 | NCBI WGS metagenome assembly WNFW01 (sample SAMN13153362, study PRJNA577476) | soil metagenome | isolation source: 20 cm soil or saprolite under grassland replicate 1 | place: USA:California | collected 2016-06-15 | reverse complement strand
GTGCTCGTCTCGGCGGTGGTGTATTCGGTGTTCGCGCTGTTGCCGTTCGGCGGGCTGCTCGCCGGCGACGTGCTGCTGTACAGCGCGGCGCTGGCGCTCGAGTTCGCGGCGCTGGTGCGGCTACGGCGCAGGGAGCCCGGGTTGCGCGGCGCGTTCCGCGTGCCGGTGGGGGTGCCGTTGCTCGTCACGCTCGCGGCGCTTCCCCTCCTGCTGCTCATCGCCGGCGTCGCGCTCGAGGTGCAGAGCCGGACGATCGGGCTGCCGGGAGTGCTGGTGGCCGTGGTGCTCGCCGCCATCGGGCCGCCCCTGTATGCCGGGCTGCTCTCGCGCCGGGCACGGCTCGAGCCGGGGCGCGCGCCGTGAAGCCCTGGCCCGCCTTTCCCCGCCCTCCTTGCGGACCTCCGGAATCGCGCGCAACATAGCGGCGTTGCGGTTTCGTGCGGCTCGAGCTGCTACCACTGAGCATCAGGTCTGGAGGGTCCGTGGCACAGCGCATTTGGTTGGTCTCGCTCGCGCTGAGCGTCGGCGTCGGCGCCGCGGCTCAGCAGCGTCCCATCTCGGGGAAGGTCGTCAGTGCGACGACGGCGACGCCCATCGCCGGCGCCAGCGTGTCGGTGGTCGGCACGCCGATCGGCGCCGTGACGAACGACCGAGGGGAGTTCTCGCTGACGGCGCCCGAGGGAGCGGTGACCCTTTCGGTCCGCGGCGTCGGCTTCAAGCGCCAGCAGTTGGCGGTGCGGGCCGATCAGGCCAACGTTAGCGTGACCCTCGAGCCGGACGTGTTTAATCTCGAGGCGGTGGTCGTCACCGGTATCGCAACCGGTGTGGAGCGACGCAACCTTGGGAACGCGGTCGCTACCGTAAGCGGGGCGCAGCTGGGATTCGCCCCGTCGGCCAGCGTCGAGCAGCAGCTCCAGGGCAAGGTGGCCGGTGCCGATATCCAAGAGAACGGGGGCGCGCCCGGCGGCGGGCTGCAGGTCCGGCTGCGCGGCGTGACGTCGATCAACGCCACAGCGGAGCCCCTCTACGTTGTGGACGGCGTCATCGTGAGCGACGTCGCGATCCCGTCGAACCAGAATGCGGTGACCGCGGCATCGGGGGGGTCGAATCCATCGCTCAACCAGGACGCCCAGGTCAACCGGATCGCCGATCTGAATCCCAACGACATCGAGAGCATGGAGATCCTGCGCGGCGCATCGGCGAGCGCGATCTACGGCCAAAAAGCGTCGAACGGGGTGGTGGTCATCAAGACCAAGCGGGGCCAGTCCGGCGCGCCACAGTTCAGCGTGACGCAGCGGTTCGGGACTTTCGAGATTTCCAACAAGATGGGCTCGCGCGTCTTTGCGGACTCCACGTCGGCCGTTGCGGCGTTCGGACCGAGTGCGGCCAAGTACTTCCGGAACAACGCGACCAACCCGTACTTGGCGAGACCCAGCTACCAGCCGGGCCAGGCGTTCGACCTCGAGAATGAGTTGGCTGGTCGTAAGCCCCTTTCCTATGAATCGGCGGTGAGCATCTCGGGCGGGACCGACAACACGCAGTACTTTGCGTCGGCGACGTCCAAGAACGACGGTGGCATCATCGAGAATACCGGCTTTCAGCGCCAGGCCATACGGTTGAATCTCGATCAACGGCTCGGCTCGCGCCTACACGCCAGCCTCAACACGAGCTTCACGCGGACGCTGGCCCAGCGTGGGCTGACGAACAACGACAACACGGGCACGAGCTTCTACGTCGTGCTGTCCGCCACCCCGAGCTTCGTCGACCTCGGACGCCAGCCAGGAGATACGTTCGCCCGGAATCCGTTTGTCCCGAGCAATCCGGTGCAGACGGCCGCGCTCATGAAAAACGATGAAAACGTGTGGCGATTCATTGGGGCGAGCACGTTGCGATGGGACGCGGTCCAGACATCACAGCACTATTTGCGGTTCGTGGCCACCGGGGGCGCGGATCTGTTCTCCCAGACGAACACGCTGTTCTTCCCTCCCGAGCTGCAGTTCGAGCCGAATGACGGGGAGCCGGGGACCTCACTGCTTTCGAACAGTGACAACCTCAACCTCAACCTGAACACCAGCGCCGTACACACGTATACGCCGAGCGGCAACGCGTTTTCCGCCACGACATCGATCGGCCTGCAGTACGCACGGCGGAGGCTCGACATCTCGCGCATCACGAGTCGCAACCTGACCGCGGGACAGCAGAACGTCGACGCGGGCACGGACATCACCATCGGGGAGACGCGCTCGCTGATCAAGGATCTGGGCTTCTTCGCCCAGGAGGAGTTCCTGGCGCACGACGAGCGCCTCCTCTTGACCGCCGGGATCCGTGCCGACCAGAGCAGTCTCAACGCCGACGCCAGCAAGCTGTACTACTTCCCGAAGGCGTCAGCCTCGTACCGCTTTGCGCGACCCCTCGGCTTTGTGGACGAGTTCAAGCTGCGGGGGGCGTACGGCGAATCCGGCAACGAACCCGCCTACGGCCAGAAATTCACTTCGCTCCGCATCACGGGAAAGGTCGGGGGCATTCCCGGCACCGTGGGCGGCGATACGACCGGAGCGAAGGATCTTCGGCCGGAGCGAGAGCGCGAGATCGAAAGCGGCTTCGACGCGACCCTGTGGAACAGTCACGCAAACCTGGAATTCACCGTCTACCAGAAGAACGTCAGCGATCTGCTGTTGCCGCGGCAGCTGGCGCCGATTGGTGGCATCAACTTCGAGATCTTCAACGGCGGCAAGCTGCGCACGCGCGGCCTGGAAGTCGCCTTGGGGTTGATCCCGCTACAAAGAGGGGATCTCAACTGGCAGTTCCGGACGACGTTTGCGCTGAACCGCAGCGTCATCACGGAATTGCCGATCCCGGCCTTCAGTGCGGGTGGCTTCGGAGCGTCGATCGGCCAGTTCCGCGTCGAGCAAGGCGCGTCTGCGACCCAGATCGTGGGCAACGATACGCTTACCGCCGCCGACACCCTCAACCCGCTCTACAAAGGCATGGCGGTGGGCTCCATCGTGGCCCGCAAAGTCGCCGATGCCAACCCGGACTTCCGGATGTCGTTCATGAACGACCTGACGTACAAGAGCTTCAGCCTGCACTTTCTGCTCGACTGGCAGAAGGGGAGCGCCATTCTGAATCTGACCAGGCTCCTGTACGACTTCGGCCAGGTCACGCCGGACTACGGGGATCTCCTGGCTACTCCGCTGATCATTCCCCGCCCGGGCGGCGGCGCCGACACGTTGCGAACCGTTGGCCAGAAGCGCCTGGCGGGCTTCGCGAAGGTCACCTCGAACTACATCGAGAGCGCCAGCTTCCTGAAGCTGAGGGAGATCACCCTGACGTACGAGCTTCCGACGAGCCTCATTCGCGGCATCTGGTCGGGCGCCCGGTACGCACGCATCAGTGCGAGTGGACGGAACCTCTTCACGGTGACGCCCTACACGGGGCTCGATCCGGAAGTGAGCAACTTCGGAAACCAACCGATCGCCCGGAACATCGACGTGACGCCGTTCCCGCCGAGCCGGAGCTTCTGGTTCGCCGTTGACGTGGGGTTTTAACCATGAAGACGCCAACGAGGTACTCGAGTATGAACGCGACACGGTGGCTGGCCGCCCTGCTCGGCAGCGTGATACTGGCCGCGTGCACGACACTGGATGTAGGAAACCTGAACAGCCCAGGTCTTGAAGACTTCCAGAACAACCCGACGCGCAGCCAGGTCCTCTCAGTGGCGTCAGGGTTGCTGCTCGGCACTCGCACCGGGATCGCGCCGCAAAACGGCTACGTGTCGCTGCTTGGGATTCTGGGCCGGGAATCGTACAACCTCGATCCCGCCGACCCGCGCTTCGTCAGCGAAATGCTCGTCGGCCCACTCGATGGCGGCAGCCCGGCGTTCGGGGGCAACCTGTGGGCCAACCCGTATCGCAACATCCGGAATGCAAACCTGGAGCTCGCGGCGCTGAACAAGGTGCCCTTGGTGAACGACGCGGAGAAGGAAGCGATTCGCGGGTTCACCCAGACCATCCAGGCATTCGACTATCTCAAAGTGATCGCCACCCGGGACGCGAACGGCACCGGGATTCCTACGGATCTGGATCCGCTTGCGGCACCAGCGGCCATCGTGAGCAGGGACTCCGTGTTCGCCCACATCGTGCGGCTGCTCGACTCCGCCGGAGCGCACTTGGACTCTGCCGGAACCCTGTCGGGCGGGAGCCTGGGCTTTCCGTTCAGTCTGAGCCCCGGGTTTACGGGATTCACCACGACGGCGTCGTTCCGTAAGTTCAACCGCGCGCTGATGGCGCGGGTGCAAGTGTACAAGGGCAGCTTCGGCTGTGCGGCGTGCTGGGACTCGGCGCTCACGGCGGTGACCGGCTCCTTCATCGACACGACGGCGAGCTTCGATCTCGGTGTCTTCTATTCGTACGCCACGGTGTCCGGTGACGAGACTAACGCGCTGTTCGACCCCAACGCCCGGGCGCTGGTGGCGCATCCCTCATTCGAGACCGATGCACAGCTGCAGACGGGCGGCGCGAAGGATGACCGCTTCGTGCGTAAGACCGCGGTGCTGGCGAGCCCCAAGACCACCCAGGGCCTGTCGTCGCAGCTGCAGTATGTGATCTACAAGAGCAACACGGACCCGATCGCCATCATTCGGAATGAGGAATTGATCCTGATCCGCGCCGAAGCGAATATCGGCAAGGGCGGGGCCGCGGATCTCGCCGCGGCCGTCACGGATCTCAACACGATCCGGATCAAGTCCGGGAAGCTCTCGGCCTACGCCGGGGCCGTGACTCAAGCGGCGTTGCTGGATGAGCTGCTGTACAACCGGCGCTATTCCTTGGCCTTCGAGGGCGGGCACCGCTGGATCGACCTGCGCCGCTACGGCAGGCTCGCGACGCTCCCGACCGAGACCACGAGCAGCGGTGCCGCCAAGCGGTTCGCCAAGTTCCCATTCCCGCAGTTCGACTGCGACGCACGGTCGCCCAAGCCGACTGGGTGCGGGACGGAGGCGGGCTTCTAATCCCGCGCCTGCTGTGGCCGGACTTCACCGCCGAGCGCCTCGCGCTCGGCGGTTTTTTTGAGCGGCAACCGGCACTTATCAAGTACTCCCCTAATCAGCAATTGTAGACCACAGTCAGTGTTTCGCAGCCGCCACACGAGGAGATGCCGTGTCGTGGGCAATGTTGCGAGGTCGCGGCCACTACGATCTCGGTCACTTGACATCTGGTAGCACGGGCCGTGTCGCCGGAGCGGCACATCGGATGCAGCGTTCCGCAACGATAGCGTTCGCAATCGAGAGCCGCGCTGCTGGGCGGACCTGACTGTCACGGCGTCCGGTTCGGACCGACGGGACTCCCATCGCAGGTGGCGCCGCGATCCTCACGGGTTCACAGGAGGCGTCTATGCGGGCGAAGCTACTTCAGGTGGTTGGCGCCATAGGTGCGCTAGCAGCAGTGGCGGGTTGTCGCGACACTCTGACTGAGGCGATCGACGAAGGGCGGGCGCCGTTCGAAGCGCCAAGCGCGAACGGAGACCAAGGATTGGTCGTCATGCTCGCGGATCCTCAAGTTGACGCCGCGGCGTTCGCGCATGACTTCATCTCGCGCAACGGGGGGACCCTTCGGTTCGTGTTTCAACACGGCACCAAGGGCTTCTCGGCGATTCTTCCGGCTCCGGCCGTGCGTGCAATCGGCAGCAATCCGGCAGTTAAGTTCGTAGAGCCAATCAGATGGGTCGACGTCGTGGACCACGTTACCCAGACTGGTGCGCCTTGGGCGTTGGATCGGATCGATCAGCGGGCCCGACCACTTGATGGATCATACACCTACGGCGAAGTCGGTACGGGCGTTACAGTGTATGTGTTTGACACCGGCATTCTTACCACTCACTCGCAATTCGCTGGGCGGGCGGCTGTTGCCTTTGATCTCACGGGCGGCAATGGGCAGGACTGCACCGGGCATGGAACCCATGTGGCTGGTATCGTAGGCAGCAGCACGTATGGCGTGGCCAAGCAGGTACAGCTGAGAGCCGTGCGTGTGATCGATTGTGATCCCAACACGCGGGATTCCACCGATACGTGGATGGCGGGCATCGATTCGATCGTTGGGAATCATGCGACGCCGGCAGTTGCGAACATGAGTCTAGCAGTCGTTGACCCCGCGACTGGTCGCCAAACGACGGATGCCGCGGTAGACGCCAAGGTCTCCGACTTGATCGCGGCAGGGGTGCCGGTCGTCATTGCGGCCGGCAACGATAACGTGGATGCCTGCAACACCTCACCGGCCCGAGTGGCTTTGGCAATTACCGTTGGTGCCTCGAACTCGTCAGACGCTCGCTGGGTGGATTCCGGCGTCTCCGGAAGTGATTTTGGTGTGTGCCTTGACTTGTTCGCGCCGGGACAGAGTGTAACCTCGGCGTGGTGGACGAGTAACACAGCCACGATGGTCGAGACGGGAACCTCCATGGCGGCTCCGCACGTCGCTGGCACTGCTGCTCTCTATCTGCAACGCGACCCCACCGCAACTCCAAGCCAAGTGTGGTCTGCCATTTCGTCCCGGGCGACCAGTAACGCTCTGACCAACATCGGCACCGGATCGCCCAACCGCCTGCTTCACTCGCTCTTCGCTGAAGTCTCAATCTCGGGACCATCCGGCATTTCGTCCTGCGGCACGTACACCTGGACCGCAAACCCATTGGGCGTGCAGGGATCTGGCTGGACGTACCTCTGGGAGGCCCAGTACACAAGGATCGGACCGCAGTGGTATTTCATGGGCAGCGATCAGAATCTCACATTCCAACAAGCATGCCCCGGCACCGGGAGCTTCACCTTGCGCGTGACGGCCACGGGGAGTCTGGGGTTCCATGGAACCGCTGTGAAGTTTGTGTTCAACGGCTTCTGAGTTCCGAGAGCCTCAGTTCCCTCGAAACACAATCAGATGGGGCACGGTCTAGCCGTGCCCCTCTTGTCGTCAACAGCCCCAAAGAACCGCCCCGTCTTGCGGGGTCGCGGTTCGCGCGGCAGCATATGGGGTGCTTCGTGCGGCTTCAGTGATTTCCGTCGCGCCCTCCGAGGAGGCATTCGTGGTCATGCGCATTTCTCTGCTCACGCTGGCCCTGGCGACGCTCGTCGGTGCGGCCGCCGTATCGGCGCAGCAGCGCCAGATCACCGGCCGCGTCACGTCGGCGGCGACCAACGAGCCGATCGCCGGCGTCAACGTGTCCATCACCGGCACCGCGTTCGGCGCGGTGACGAACGCCGAAGGCCGGTATGCGATTCCCGCACCCACCGGTCCCGTGACGCTGGTGTTCCGGCGCATCGCGTTCAAACGGCGCGAGGTCCGGGTCCCGGCCGATCAGAACACGGCCGACGCGGCGCTCGAGCCCGACGTCTTTAACCTCGAGGCGGTCGTCGTCACCGGGCAGGCCACGGGCGTCGAGCGGCGCAACGCTGCGATCGCGACGACGAACGTCGTCGGGGAAGAAGTGTCCCGCGTACCCACGCCCTCGCTCGACCGTGCTCTTGCCGGTCGGGTGCCGGGCGCCATCATCAGCCAGAACTCCGGCGCGCCGGGCGGCGGCACGCAAATCCAACTGCGCGGCAACAACACGGTCCTCGGCAATCCCGACCCGCTCTTCGTGGTCGACGGGGTGATTTACAGCGACGCTGCCATGCCCAGCGGGCTGTTCAACGTCACGCGCAGCAGCGCCAACCGCGGCAACGGCGAGCAGCAGGACGACCCGGTGAACCGGCTCGCCGACTTGAACCCGAACGACATCGAGTCGATCGAGGTGCTGCGCGGGGCCGCCGCGTCGTCCATCTACGGTTCCAAGGCCGGGAACGGCGTGATCATCATCAAGACAAATCACGGGCGGGCGGGGAAGCCGCGCGCCAACATCACGCAGCGGCTGGGGTTCTTCGAGCTGCAAAGGGGCCCGGGTGAGCGCGTGTTCGACACGACCACCGCGCTCGCGCAGTACGGCGACGCTCGGGTGCGGCCGTACATCGTGAACGGCCAGCTGCCGTTCTTCGACCACCTGCAGGAGGTTGCCGGGAACAAGCCGTTGTCGTACGAAACCGCCCTGGACTTGAGCGGGGGGTCCGAGAACACGCGCTATTTCGTCTCGGGCGGCGCCAAGCGCGATGGCGCTATCGTCAACAACACGTTCAACGAGCGCCAGAGCCTCCGTGTCAACCTCGACCAGACGCTTTCGAGCCGCTGGAGCCTGAGCATTAATACGGCGTTCAGCCGGAACCAGACCGACAAGGGATTCACCAACAACGACAACAACGGTGCCAGCATCACGTATGCGCTCGCCTACATCCCGGCGTTCATGCCGATCGAGCCGGTGAACGGCGCCTACCCGCAGCCGGCCGTCACGTATCTCGGATCCAACCCCCTGCAAACGGCCAATCTGGGTCGCAACGACGAGGTGGTGTTTCGCTTCACCGGCGGTGCGACGCTGACTTGGCAGGCGGTGCAATCCGAGCGTCACAACCTCCGGCTCGTGGGCTCGGCGGGCGCCGACGTGTTCAACCAGAAGGCGCAGGTCTTCTCGCCCCGGGAGCTCTACTACGAAGCGCGCCTCGCGAACCCCGGTACCTCGTCGCTCGGCAACGCCGACAGCCGGCAGTGGAACTGGAATGCGAACGCGATCCATACCTACACGCCGGCGGGCGGCGCCTTCCGCGCCACCACCTCGGGCGGCGTGCAGGTGGAAGACCGCGAGCTCAGCCGCTCGCTCGCGGTGGCGCACGGGCTGCTTCCTGGGCAATCGAACATCGACCAGGGGTCGGTGTTCGGCCAACAGTTCGAGATCAACGCCCCCGAGCGGACACTCGCGTTCTACGCGCAGGAGGAATTCTTGACCCTACAGGAGCGGCTGCTCCTGTCGGCGGGATTCCGCGCCGAGCGCTCGAGTGCCCTCGGTAACACCAACAAGTACTACCTGTTCCCCAAGGCGTCGGCGTCGTACCGCTTCCCCGGCCTGCTCGGCGAGGGAAGCGAGCTCAAGCTGCGGGCCGCGTACGGCGAAGTCGGGAACCTGCCCAAGTTTGGGGACAAGTTTACGCTCGCCTCGAGCGCCGTCATAGGCGGCAACGTCGGCACCGTGCTCCAGGGGACTGCGGGTTCACCCGACTTGCGGCCAGAACGCGTGAAGGAATTCGAAGCCGGCGTTGACGCACAGTTCTGGCATGGCCGCGCCACGCTGGAAGTGACGGGGTATTCGCGCCACACCTACGACCTCCTGGTCCAAGCCACGCCCGCGCCTGTCACGGGCTTCGGTCAGCGCATCCTCAACGGCGGCGTCCTGTGGAACGAGGGGATCGAGATCGCCACCGGCGTCACGCCGATCCAGCGGCCGAGCTTCAGTTGGGTGTTCCGCACCAACTTCACGTCGCTCAAGAACCGGGTGCAAGAGCTTCCCGTGCCCACCCTGTGCGCGGTGGGCGCGGCCGTGTGCGGCTTCCGCCCGCCCAACGCCGGGTATGGCCTCGCGTACGGAGAGTTCTTCATCCAGCAGGGCCAGGCCATCACGCAGATCATCGGTACGGACACTGTACCGGGGACCGGCGGAGAGCTCACCACCCGCTACCTGGGCCAAGCGAATCCGCGGTTCCGTTGGTCGTTCGTGAACGACCTGACGTACAAGCGCCTCGCGTTCTCGATGCTGTGGGAATGGCAGTACGGCGGCGTAGCGCAGAACCAAACGCTGTCGCTGTATGACTGCAACGGTCTGGCCCCGGACTTCTCCAGTCCGAGAGGGCAGTCGGGGTACGATGCCTGCAACGTATGGGGCGTCGCCGCTCCGTTCGTCCAATCCACCAGCTTCCTGAAGCTGCGCGAGGCGAGTATCGGGTACGACCTGCCCGAGAGCTGGGCCAAGGTGTTCGGCGCCCGCAGCGCCCGGGTATCAGTGACCGGTCGAAACCTGATCCTCAAGACCGACTACTTCGGCTACGATCCCGAGGTCTCGAACTACGGCCAGCAGGCCGTCGTGCGTAACATCGATCTCGGCCCGTATCCTCCGACCCGGAGCTTTTTCTTCTCGATCACGGCGGGGTTCTGACCATGACCACCACACTGCAGCAGCGTTGGCTGGCCGCGGGCGCCGCCCTGTGTATGCTGGTGTTGGGCGCTGCGTGCTCGAGCTTTTTCGACGTCAAGAACACCAACCAGCCCAACCTCGAGGACCTGACCACCAACCCGACGCGGACCAAACTGTCCGCGGCCGCGACGGGCGTCTTCGCGAGCGCCCGGACCGACATCCAGGGTCACATCTGGCGGCTGGGCTCGCTCGGGCGCGAAGGCATAAACCTGTCGGGCAACAATCAGCCGGACTACCAGGAACCCTATTTCCTGCCGGCCTTGATCGGCAGCGGGTTCGGCGGCGCACTGTGGGGGGGTCGTTACGCCGCGCTCCGAAACATCAATATCTACCTCCTGGGCCTGGAACGCGTCGGCACCGGCGAGGTCTCGCTTTCGGAGAAGGCGGCGTCGCGCGGCATGGCGAACACCATGAAGGCGCTCGCCTTCACGTACCTCATCGTCACCCGCGACAGCTTGGGCGCACCGGTGGACGTGGACATCCCAATCACCGCTCCCCCGGCGCCGTTCGTGCCCAAGGATTCGGTCTACGGGTACATCGTTGCCCTGCTCGACTCGGCACAAGCGGACCTGGTCCTGGCGGGCAGCACCGCGTTCCCGTTCCCGATCCCGCCCGGCCTGAGCGGGCTGGCGCCCAACGCGCTCGACTTCAGCACGCCGGCGAAGTTCATCCAGTTCAATCGGGCGCTCGCGGCCAAGGCAGAGGTGTTGCGCGCCACCGCCAGCACCTGTGGCGGAACGCCCGCGACTTGCTGGAATAAAGCGCTCGCCGCCCTGAGTGCGTCCTTCATTAACGACGCCCCGGCGACCTACCGGCAGGGGGCGTACTTCGACTTCTCGACGGCCGCCGGTGATGTGCAAAACGGGCTGTCCGAGCCGCTCAACGGCGTGACGTACTACGCGCATCCATCGGACTCGGTCGACGCCCAACTGCAGCTCGGTGGCGCTCCCGACCAGCGGGTGATCGACAAGATCGTCGCGGCGCAGGACACGCAGGTACTGGGTGGTATTCCGGAAATCCCGGGCGAGCAGAAGTTCACGCTGTATTTCACGGCCGGTCAGGCCGACCCCGCGCGCCCGATCCCCATCATCCGCAACGAGGAGCTCATCCTGCTTCGCGCGGAGGCGAATGTCGCGCTCTCGAACCTCGCCGCAGCGGTCGTCGACCTCGATTCGGTGCGGATTCACTCCGGCGGACTGCCACCGTACGCGGGGCTCGTGACCCAGCCCGCGCTGCTCACCGAGTTGCTCTACAACCGGCGCTACTCGCTGTTGTGGGAGCAGGGCACCCGGTGGATCGACGCGCGGCGGTACGGTCGGCTCAACACGATCCCCAAGGCCCCACCCACCGGTGGGGACGTTGCACCGGTGATGCCCGTTCCCGACGCGGAGTGCAACGCGCGGGGGAAGCAGCCTAATTGCACGCCGCTCTTCCCCTAGGCGTACCGACGTAGAAGCGACAACGGGCGGCCGGTCGTTGTGACGGGCCGCCCGTTGTTGTAGCAAGCCCTCCCGAACCTACATCATAGACGTACGCCCCCACGACCGCGTCTGTGCGTCTACGGTACGACCAGTAACGCGACCATCCCACCCAGTCCGTCGGGAACCGTCGCCACCCCGTTGGGCACGACCCAGTCCGACCCGTCGACCTGCAGGTTGAAATGGTACAACCCACGTCGGAGCACCAACGTGCCTTCCCAAACGTCGTCGCCCAAGGGTCGCAACCGCACCGGTTGCCACGCGTTCCAGTCGCCCGCGATGGCGACCGAGCGGGCGTCGGGCATCCGGAATCGCACGACCAGGCTGTCGCCACGCGGTTCCGGCACGAGGGGGGCCCATTGCGGGGCAGCAGTCGGGGGCGGGGCCCGCGGCGAGTGGTGGAATCGCACGCCGAGTGTGACGAACCCGGCGCGAGGAAGCCCCTGGTAGGGCTCGCTCAGCGAGCTCCCGCCCCCGAGCTCCAGAGATACCCGTGGTCTCACGAATACCTGCAGGTTAGCGCTGCCCGCCACGGTCGAGGGGTAGTTGGACGAGAGGCGTGCTACCGTCCAGAGCGACACAACCGCCCGACCGCGCTCGAAGGTGGCGCTCGCGCTCGCGTCGGTGAACCAGCCATCGGGAAAGCGAGTCGGCTCGACGCTCAGTTGGACGGTCGTCGATGTCAGGCCGCCGCTGGGCCGCCACCACAGGCGCGCGCGTGTGTGGAGCGCCGTCACGGGTGGCGCACCCGAAATCAACCCGGTGGACGGACCGGCACCCACCCCGGCTCCCCAGGCAGTTCCGGACCAGCGCAGCTCCCCGAGCGCGTGCGCCGCGGCGGTCGGGCCGGCGCCCGTGACTGTGGTGCCCGCAAAGATCGTTTCGACGCCGAGCTGGCGTCCGCCGGCGGACGGCGCGGTGACCGCCGACAGGTCCATCAGGCCCAGGCCGACCCAATCCCCGCCGGGGAGCGAGGCGATCGAACTGGAGAGATCCGCGACGAGTGCTGCGCTCGTGTACCGCGCGCTGGGTGAGAGGATCGCCGAGCCGAAGCTCGTGCCTCCAGGATAGCGCACGGTGCCCGCGCCCACGCCCACGGACCCGTCGACTTGGGCGGCTGCCGGCACGGCGTAGGTGCTCGCCGCCACCAGCAGCGCGATGATCCTTCGCCTCACGGTGCAAAGCTAGCCCGCGCCGCGAGGGACGGAAACGGCGCGGAGAAACAAGTAGGGGCGCAACGGATGCGCCCCTACGGTATTAGTTGTAAACGAGTAAGCTCGCGACCGCTAGGGTCGGTGACTTCCCGACTGACCGCCCTTGTGCGCCGGCACCGCCGGCGTGGCGCGTTTCGCGGGGACGGTGGGGACGACGCCATGCCCGGGAACCGCAGGCGTGGCCCGAACGGCGGGCGTCGCCGCGTTGGGGTTGCGCGTGTGTGGGACCGCCACCACGTCGCCGCGGCGGTGTGTCGCGCGGTGCGCGGCACCTTGCGAATGCAACGCGACCATGGCTTTCCCTTGATCGGACGCGTTGTCGTTGGGGATCTGCGGTGTCTGCGCCGCCAGCACCGTCGGCAGCGCCAGCGTCACCGCCAGCCCGAGTAGCTTGTTGATCATCCAACCTCCTCGATCATCGTGATGTCGGCGCCCTGCCTGGGAGGCAGGCTGGGCGTTCGTAGGGCTTCACCTCATGAAGAGGGTCGAAACCGGGGCCAGGTAACGCGCACGGGCGCAAGTGACCACGGGGCAGGGCGTTACCAAAGTTGCCGGTTGCGACTCTTTAGGCTGGGACTGGTTGCCCGCGACACCCCGGTGCCCTACCATCCCCTGCATCACTTCCGGCGGTGGGGGTTCTGTTGGGTCTCGAGGGCGAGGCGACGGACGCGGAGGTCGTGCGGGCGGTGCTGGCGGGCGACGTGGAACGCTATGCCGTCCTGGTGCGGCGTTACCGCGATCGCTACGCGCGCTACGCGTCGCGCATGCTCGGCTCACGGGACGTGGCCGAGGATGCGGTGCAGGATGCGCTGGTGCGGGCATTCGATCGGCTGGCGGACTGCCGCGAGCCGGACAAGTTTGCGGGGTGGCTGTTCCTTATTCTGCGGAACCGCTGCTACGCGGAGCGGCGACGCCGGCAGCGACAGGAACGGCCGCTCGATTCGACGGACGAAATGTTTGCGTCGTCCGACCGGCCGGACGGCGCGTACGAGCAAGTGGAGCGCGCCCAAGCATTGGAGCGGGCGCTGCAGCACCTGACCCCGGAGCAGCGCGAGGTCTTCGTGCTGAAGCACATGGAAGGATTGGCGTACGAAGAGATCGCAGGGGTCACGGGCGCGACGGTGGCCTCGCTCAAGATGCGGATGCATCGCGCGTACGACCGGCTGCGGGAGCTGATGAAGGAGCATCTATGACGACGGGCTATCATCCCCTGGTGAAGCGGCTGCTCGACGGCGAGGTGTCACTCGCCGAGCTGCCGCGCGAGCTCCAAGCCGAGGGTGAGGAAGCGTTGCGCCTCGTGGGCGCGGCGGACCGCGCGCCGGTTGCGCTGTCGCCGGCGCTCGAGGAGCGCGTGATGGCCGCCGTCCGTAGCCACGCCGCTTCGCCCAGAAATCGCGTCTGGCGGTGGCTCAACACGCCGCGAGAGGTCGAGCTGCGGCTGCGCGTGCGCCCGTGGACTGTGTGGGCCGGCGCCCTCGCGGCGGCGGCGGGGCTGGCGCTGCTGCTGGTCGGGCGCCCCGCGTCAGGCCCGGGGCCCGGCACCGAGGCACGCGGCGGTATGCGCGATTCAGTCTTCGTGCGGTTCGTGTTGTACGCGCCCGGGGCGCGACGCGTCGCGGTCGCGGGTACGTTCAATCAGTGGGACCGGAGCGCCGCGCCCCTCGTCCCCGCCGGGACGAGCGGCGTGTGGACCACCACCCTCGCCCTCCCCGTCGGCCAGCATCAATACGCGTTCGTCGTGGACGGGGCCCGCTGGGTCGTGGATCCGGCCGCGCCTGCGGTGGACGACGGCTTCGGCCGTCGCAACAGCGTGGTTGCAGTGACCGCGCAAGGAGCGCACCTGTGAGGACCATCGGCCTGGCCCTTACCCTCGTTCTGGGCTCGACCCTCACAGGTGCGCTCAGCGCCCAGGACGTTCGGGCGCAACTCGACGGGCGTGTCTCGCCGGAGGTGCA
>WNFW01008564.1_pt1 | contig 14755 bp, 12 predicted proteins | sample 5400131 | NCBI WGS metagenome assembly WNFW01 (sample SAMN13153362, study PRJNA577476) | soil metagenome | isolation source: 20 cm soil or saprolite under grassland replicate 1 | place: USA:California | collected 2016-06-15 | reverse complement strand
AGATCAGCCCCAGGTACCAGGCCAGCATCAACAGCGCAAACAGCACCAGCGACACGGTGATGCGAATGGTCAGGGCGCGCGCCATCTTGCGCGAATCGTCGGCGCCGCCGCGCGACAGATGAAACAGCCCGAAGCCGAGACTCGCGACGATCCCCGCGAGACTCGCCCCGATCAGCAGCCAGACGAGCGCTCGCATGGGGCGCAGTGTATCGCCGCGGTGCTGCGGAGCAATGACCGATGTCGCGGGGCTTGAGGCTCGGGGGGCGCGTGTTCGCCCCGTCGGCCGGCTTCACGGTCCTCACCCTGCTGCTGTGCGCGCTGCTCCTGCGCCTGGGTGTGTGGCAGTGGCACAAGGGCATCCAGCGCCAGGAACAGTGGACGCGCTTCGCGCGCGGCGCGGACCAGGTGATCGCGCTCGGCGCACGCGCCGTGAGCGCTGTGCCGCTGTTCCAGCGCGTGTCGGTGACCGGGCGGCTGGATGGCGCGCGCCAGTTCCTGCTCGACAACCGCAGCTATCGCGGCCGCGCCGGGTACGAAGTGCTGACGCCGCTCACGCGCGCCGACGCTGCCGTGCTGCTCATCGATCGCGGCTGGGTGCCGTCCACGGGCACCCGGGCGCGCCTGCCGGACATCGCCTTCGAGGCCGCCGCCCCCGTGACCTTGAGCGGCCGCATCGCCGAGCTTCCGAGCCCGGGGCTCGCCAGTGGCCGCTCCGCCCCCGAGGCGCGCGCTGCGTGGCCCAAGGTCACCAGTTACCCGAGCCTCGCCGAGCTGTCCGCCGCGCTCGGCGCGCCGCTCGCGGCGCGCATCGTGCTGCTCGACCCGCAGGCCCGGTTCGGCTACGTGCGCGACTGGCAGCCCCCCGGCATGGCGCCGCTGCGCCATCTCGCCTACGCCCTCCAGTGGTGGAGCTTCGCGGTGCTGGCGCTCGTCGTGTGGGCGATCATGAGCACGCGCAGAAACCACGCCGCCGCGAGCGGATGAACAGCCCCGCGAGAGCGCTGCGCGCGCGCAACCTGCGCACCCTGGCGGGGCTCGCGGCACTGTTCCTGCTGCCGCTCGTGGTGGCGTTCTTCACCTACTACGGCAGCCCCTGGCGCCCGGCGCGGCGCGTCAACCACGGCGTGCTGATCACGCCGGCGCGGCCGCTGCCACCGGTGAGGCTGCCGGAGCGCCGTGGCGCAGCGGCGGCGCACGGCACGCCGTTGCGCGGCACGTGGTCGCTGGTGTACGTCGGCAACGGCGCCTGCGACGGCGCCTGCCGCCAGGCCCTGTGGGTGATGCGCCAGACGCGCCTCGCGCTCAACAACGACATGACGCGCGTGCAGCGGGTGTTCCTCGTCAGCGCTGAGTGCTGTGCCGGCGAGCTCCTCGGGCGCGAGCAGGCCGGCCTCGAGATCCTGGACGCGGCGGGCCCGGCCGGCGCGGCGCTGCTGCGCGAGTTTCCCTCCCCGGGGCGCGCGCATTCGCTGTTCGTGGTCGATCCGCTCGGCAACCTCATGATGAGCTACGATGCGCGCCGGGATCCTCACGGGCTGCTCGAGGACCTGAAGAAGCTGCTGAAGCTGTCGCACATCGGCTGAGGTCGCGAGAGTTCCTTGCCAACCATGCCGGTTGCCCTCTGGATGCGTCGCCTGGCCGTTGCGGGCGTGCTGCTGTGCTTCGCCGTGGTCGTGCTCGGCGCCTACGTGCGCCTGACCGCTGCCGGGCTCGGCTGCCCCGACTGGCCCGGCTGCTACGGCCACCTCACACCACCGGGCGCCGGGCACAGCCCCGCTGCGCAAGCCGCCTATGGCGAGCGGCCGCTCGGGCTCGGCAAGGCGTGGCGCGAGATGGTCCACCGTTATGCGGCCGGAGCCCTCGGGGTGGTGATCTTGAGCCTCACCGTGCTCGCGATCAGCGCGCGCCGCGCGCGGCCGGTGAGCCTGCCATTCGCGCTGGCCCTCTTCGCGACCCTGATCGTGCAGGCGCTGCTCGGGATGCTGACCGTCACCTGGCAGCTCAAGCCCCTCATCGTGACGCTGCACCTGCTGTTCGGCATGACCACGCTCGGCCTCTTGTGGTGGCTGATGCTGTCCTTGCCGCGCAGCTCCTGGGGGGCTACCGCGCTCAAGAGCGCCCGCCGCGCGATCAGCGGCGGGGGCGCCTCGCCGATTGCGAGCGCCCGTCAGCTCGCGCTCGCGGGTCTCGCCGCGCTCGGCGTGCAGATGGCGCTCGGCGGCTGGACCAGCAGCAATTACGCCGCCCTCGCCTGCCCGGATTTTCCGACCTGCCAGGGCGTGTGGTGGCCGCACGGGGATTACCACAACGCCTTCGTGCTGTGGCACGGTCTCGACGTCGACTATGAAGGCGGCGTGCTCGCAACCCCCGCGCGCGTCGCCATTCATCTCACCCACCGGCTGGGCGCGCTGGTGGCGGCGGTGGCCCTGACGCTCGCGGCGCTGTTCGTGCTGCGGCGCCGCGGGCCGTCGGGGGCGCGCCTGCGCGCCTGGGCGCTGCTCGGGGCGCTCGGCCTGCAGCTGCTCATCGGCATAGCCATGGTGCTCAAGGCCTTCCCGCTGTGGCTGGCCACGGCGCACACCGCCGGCGCAGCGCTCCTGCTGCTCGCCACGCTGGCGCTGCTGCGATGCCTGAGCACCCGCTAACGCGGCGCCCGGCAGCGGCGCGCCGCGATCTGCTAGGCTGCGCATCCCGTGGCGACGACATCGGAATATGCACCCGTAGCGCCGCCACTGTGGCGCCGCTACCTCGAGTTGACGAAGCCCAGGGTCGTCGCGCTCGTCAGCTTCACCGCCATCGTCGGGACGCTGCTCGCCAGCCCCGGGGCGCCGCCGCTGGAGGCGCTGGTGTGGGGAAATCTCGGCATCGCGCTCGCCGCCGCCTGCGCCGCCACCCTCAATCAGGTGCTCGACCGGCGCATCGATGAGCAGATGGCGCGCACGCGCGCGCGGCCCCTGCCGAGCGGGCAGCTGACCGGGCCCCAGGCGCTGCTGTTCGCGGCCGTGCTGGGCGTCGCCGCCATGGCGATCCTCGCCTTGCTGGTGAACCTGCTGACCGCCGCGCTGACCTTCCTGTCCCTCATCGGCTACGCGGTCATCTACACCGTGTGGCTGAAGCGCGCGACCTCGCAGAACATCGTCATCGGCGGCGCGGCGGGGGCGGCGCCGCCGGTGCTGGGGTGGGCGGCGGTGACCAACGGCATCGACCCGAATGCGCTGCTGCTGTTTCTCATCATCTTCGCGTGGACGCCGCCGCACTTCTGGGCGCTGGCGATCGCGCGCCGCGATGAATACGCGCGCGCCGGCATTCCGATGCTGCCGGTGACGCACGGCCTCGCCTACACGCGGCTGCAGGTGCTGCTGTACACCGTGCTGCTCGTGCTCGTGACGCTGATGCCGTTCCTCACCCGCATGAGCGGCCTGATCTATCTCGCCGCCGCGCTGGCGCTGAACGCCGGGTTCCTGTACTACGCGCTGGCGCTCCAGATCACCGCGCGCGAGGAGCTGCCGATGCGCGTGTTCCGCTTCTCGGTGACCTATCTCATGTGGCTGTTCGCGGCGCTGCTGGTGGATCACTACCTGCCGACGCTGCGCGGCGGCGGGCCGTGAGCGGCGCGCGATGCTCAGGCGCGCTCGGCCGCGCGCTGCAGCATCATCCGCCAGGAATAGACGATCTGGTCCTTCAGCAGCAGCACGCCGGCGGTGCGGTAGGTGTCGGCGTCGATCTGGCCCAGGTGCTCCGCGCCGTGATAGCCCGAGGACTCGCAGGCGTACACCGACAGGATCGACTCACCGATGACCGCGAACCGGCCCAGCAGCGTACCGAAGGTCGCGTCCTCGAAGCGCCATTTCATGCTGGCGCCGTCCGGGCCGGGGGGCTCGATCCAGTACGCGTGCACGAATTCCGCCGGCGGCGAGCCCAGCACCTTGAGCGTGCCCGACAGCAGCCAGCACTCCGCGCGATGCGCGATCTCGGTGCGGCCGATCGCCTCCAGCGGCACCCCGTCGGCGCGCCACAGCGTTCCCTTCGCCGTCCATACCGCCGGTTGGAACAGAAAGGTGTGCGCCATGGGTGCATTATGGCGCGCACGGCAGGTTTGGGGGTACGTTGCGCGTTAGCGACAGCCGGAGGCGCCTTATGTTGACGGAACGTATCTGGTCGGGAAACAGCCTGCGCAACTTCCACTATCTGATCGCCTGTGCCGAGAGCGGCGAGGCGCTCGCCGTCGATCCGCTCGAGTGGCGGCTGTGCCTGGAGGCGGCGCGCAAGCGCGGCTGGGAGATCACGCAGATCCTCAACACCCACGAGCACACCGACCACACCGGCGGCAATGCCGGTCTGAAGGCGGCCACCCACGCGAAGGTCGCGGCGCACGCGGCCGCCGCCGCGCGCATCGGCGGCGTGGATCGGGGCCTCGCCAGGGGCGACGTCATCAAGGTCGGGCGCACCGTGGAGCTGGAATGCCTCGACACCCCGGGGCACACGCTCGCGCACATCTGCCTGCTGTCGCGCACGCAGGAGCCGGCGCTGTTCTGCGGCGACACGCTGTTCAACGCCGGCGCCGGCAACTGTTTCAACGGCGGGGACCCGGAGAAGCTGTACGACAGCTTCGTCACACAGCTCGCGCGCCTGCCGGACGAGACGCGCGTGTTCCCCGGCCACGAGTACCTGGCGCGCAACCTCGAGTTCACGCTCGATCGCGAGCCCACCAACCAGGACGCGGCGCAGCTGCTCGGGCAGGCGCGCCATCACGACCCGGCCGCGGCGCTGGTGACCACGCTCGCTCAGGAGAAGCGCATCAACACGTTCTTCCGGCTGCAGAATCCCGCGGTCATAGCGCGGCTGCGGGAAGCGTTTCCCGACATCGGCGAGCGTCCCGATGCGCGCACCGTGTTCGTGAAGCTGCGCGAGTTGCGCAATCGCTGGTGAGCGCGTGCGCGGCGTCGCGGCAATCCTGATCACCGCAGCGCTGGCATCGGGCGGCTGCGAGCCACGGCGCGACGCCGCGGGCGCCGCGCCGTCCGCCCTGAGCCCGGCGGCGCGCAGCGCCGTGAACGACGCGGTGCGGCAGTTCGCCCAGGACGTCGCGCACGGCGTGACGCGCGAGGGACCGGCCGCCTGGCACCGTTACTTCTCCCCGAGCCCCTCCTTCTTCATGGCCTCCGACGGGCAACTGGTGTTCTCGAGCGCCGCCTCCGCGGCGCGCGGCGTCGACGACCTCACGCGCTCGCTCAGGTCCATCGAGCTGCGCTGGGGCGACGATCTGCGCGTCGACCCGCTGACGCCCGATCTGGCGGTGATGGCGAGCTCGTGGTCCGAGCTGCGCGTGGCCGCCGACGGCGGCCGGGTCACGGACCGCGGCTACTTCACCGCGGTGGCGGAACGGCGCGACGGCCGCTGGAAATTCCGCAACGCCCACTGGTCGGTCGCAGCGCCGGCGCCGAAGGCGCCGTCAGCGGGCCGGTGAGGGAACGCCGATCGGCGGGGCGCCGCCGCGCGGGAGGTTGCCCGCTGCGCCGCGTACGCTGCAGCATAGGGCCCTTGAGGAGGACCGTTCATGCGCATCGCTCTTCGGGTGCTGACAGGCTTGCTGCTGGCGGGCGGGATGGCCACGGGCTGGGCGAACGGCGGCGGCGGGATGCCCTCACCGCCGCCCATGCCCCGCGAGCAGACGCCGCAACAGAAAGCGCGCGACGCCTACAACGACGGCGTGCACGACGTGAAGAAGGCCGACAAGGCGCAGGCGGCGGCCGCACAGGCGACCGATGCCGGCAAGAAGGACAAGGCCGCACACGAGGCCGGGGACCGGTATACGCAAGCGCTGCGCAAGTTCCAGGAGGCGACGGGACTGGACCCCCAGCTTCCCGAGGCCTGGAACTACGTGGGCTACACGAGCCGCAAGCTCGGCCACTACGAGGAAGCGCTCGCGGCCTATGACAAGGCGCTCACCCTCAAGCCCGGTTACGCGGATGCGCTCGAGTATCGCGGCGAGGCGTATCTCGCGCTCAATCGCATCCCCGACGCACAGCAGGCCTACCTCGACCTGTACGCGGGTAACCGCGCGCTGGCGGGTAAACTCCTCACGGCCATGAAGAGCTGGGTCGCCGACCAGCGCGCCACCGCCGCCGGCAGCAATGCCACCAGCCTGGACGAGCTCGACAAGTGGATCCGGGAGCGAGCGCAGATCGCGGGCCAGACCGCGGCGCTGACGCGCGCCGGCACGGCGGCCAGCTGGCGCTGAGGCGCGCGCGGGCAAGCCTGCCGACAACGGCGCTGCTGCTGCTCGCCGCCGCGTGGCCGCTGGCGGCCGAAGAGTATGCCTGGCACCTGCCGCGCGGTTTCCCCACGCCCGCGGTGCCGCCTGACAATCCCATGTCGCAGGCCAAGGCAGCGCTCGGTGAGCGGCTGTTCTTCGAGCCGCGCCTGTCGCTGACCGGCCGGTACAGCTGCTCGAGCTGTCACGAGCCGGCGCACTCCTTCGCGCAGGATCGGCCGGTGGCGATCGGCGCCACCGGCGAGGCGTTGCCGCACAACGCCATGGCGCTGGTCAACGTCGCTTACAACATCAGCTTCGGCTGGAGCAGGCCCCGGGTGCGCTCCCTCGAGGCGCAGATGCTCGAGCCGCTGTTGAACGCGCACCCCGTGGAGCTCGGACTCAAGGGGCGCGAGGCCGCGGTGTGCGCGCAGCTGGCGGCGGATCGGGCGTACGCCGGCGACTTCGCCGCCGCTTTCCCCGCCGATCCCGCGCCGGTGACTCTCGAGCATCTGGTCAAGGCCATCGCGAGCTTCGAGCGCACGCTGATCTCCGGCGGCTCGCCCTTCGATCGCTACGTGTTCAATGGCGAGCACGAGGCGCTGTCGGGGCAAGCCAAGCGCGGCATGGCGCTGTTCTTCTCGAAACGGGCAGGCTGCTCGGGGTGTCACTCGGGATTCAACTTCTCGGGCAACTGGCGCGATGCGCAGGGTGAGACGGGGCCTGCGGGCTTCGCGCGCAACGGCACGAGCGCACGAGCGATGCGGGTGCCGACCCTGCGCAACGTGGCCCTCACCGCCCCCTACATGCAGCAGGCCGCGCGTGCCGATCCGCGTCTGCCGCGCGTGCCGTTCTCCAGTGCCGAACGCAGCGCGCTCATCGCGTTTCTGGACAGTCTCACCGATGAGTCGTTTGTCGGGCGCTTCACCGGCGCCGCAACCGCACGTTAGTTAGAAGAACGTCTCAGGTGATCGCGCCGCGGGCTACGGCTCGCCCTTGAGGTACTTCCCCATCCAGTCGAGGTAACGCCGGGAGCGATCCACCAGGAAGCTCGGTCGCGTGAGCACGTGGTACTCCCCGGGATAGACAATGAGTTGCGCCGGGACCCCGAGCGTGCGCAGGGCCTGATACATCTGCTCACCGCCCGCTACCGGCACGTTGAAGTCCTTGTCACCGCCCAGGAAGAGCGTCGGCGTACGGATCCGGTCGGCGTGGAAGAACGGATAGGAGACCTTCAGCCACAGCGCCGGATTGCGCCACGGGGCTCCGAGCTCGGCGTTGTACTCCACGATGTACTGGTCGGTGCCGTAGGTCGAGAGCTGATTGCCGCTGCCGGCCCCGCTGATCGCCGCCTTGAAGCGCGGGTCACTCGCGATCAGGTAGTCCGTGAGCAGACCGCCGTAGCTCCAGCCACCGACGCCCAGGCGCGCCGGATCGGCCAGCCCCGAGGCGACTGCGTAATCGACCCCGGCGAGCAGATCCTGCACTTCCTTGTGGCCCCAGTCGGCGAGAATGCTGCGGGCGAACCGCGCGCCGCGCCCGGTGCTGCCGCGATAGTTGACGGCCAGCACCACGTACCCGTGGGTCGCGAACAGCTGCCGCTCGAGCGGCGGCCCGTAGCCTTGCAGCTCGAGGGAGTGGTCGTCCTGGCCGTTCGGTCCGCCGTGTATCCACACGATGGTGGGATAGCGACGCCCGGACAGGTAGTCCGGCGGCTTGACGAGCTGTCCGTGCACGGAGGTGCCGTCGCGGCTCCTGAAGGCGATGTCCTCGACCGCGCCCAGCTGCAACTGCGAAAACAGCGCCTGGTTGTGCGCACTCAGGGGCCGCAGCCGGCCCGCCTCGAGCGCATAAACTTCCACCGGCGAGGCGTCGGTCGAAACCAACACCGCGGTGTGCCCGGCCGCCGCGGCGAGCTCGTGCACGACCATGGGCCCGCCGAGGCGCTCGATCGCCCCGCCCGCGAGCGGGATCCGCGCCGGGTACTGCGTGCCGTCGTCCTCGACGGCCAATTCAAGCGAGCGGCCATCGGCGGCGAACGCCGGCGAGAGCACCGCGCGGTCGAGGCGCTCGGTCAGCACGCGCACCTCACCCGACTTCACGTCGAGCGTCGCCAGAGTATCCATGATGTAGGCGTTGAATTTCGCCTCCGCGCCCTGCAGGAACGCGAGCCGCGTCCCGTCCGGACTCCAGGCGAGCCGCTGGTTGTTGGGTGACCAGCTCGTCAGCAGCTGCCGCGGTGTCGCGCCGGCGCGGGCGGGAATCAGATCGATCTCATCGATGCTGGTCTGCTCAGGTCCCTTCATGGGGTCGCTGATGTAGGCGATCTGCTCGCCGTCGGGCGACCAGGCCGGGTGCGACTCCCGGCGGCCGAAGTCCGCGGTGAGCGCCTCGCAGGCGCCGCTGCGCACGTCGAAGAGGTACAGATGAGTGCGCGAGGCCGGGCTCAGGTAGCCCTCGCGGTCGTGTTTGAACTCGAACGCGTCGATGACGATGGGCTGCGGCGGCTTGCTGTCCGCCTCCGGGCTGGCGTGCATCACCAGCACGACGCGGTGAGCGTCGGGCGACCACTCGTAGCCCGTGAGCTCCCCGCTGACGTGAGTGAGCTGCCGCGGCTCCCCGCCGCGTCGATCCAGAACCCACAGCTGGGTGCGCTCCCCGGCAGGACGCGTCGACAGGAAACCGAGGTAGCGCCCGTCGGGGCTGAAGCGCGGCTCCGACACACTCTCGCCGCGCGTCAGCTGCACGCTCGTATCCCCCGCCCAGTCGGCCAACCACAGCGCGCTCCTGGATTCGTCGGACTCACGGTCGTAGCTCGTCACGAGGTAGGCGACCGCGGCGCCATCGGGCGAGATGCTCAGATCGGACACCGCCTGGAAGCGGAACCAATCCTCGGGGCTCAGGGGGCGTCCCGCCTGCACCGACCCGGGCGCAAGGGTCGCAGCAACGGCCAAAGATAAGGGCAACAGGCGTTTCAGGTGCACGATGTTCCTCCCCGGGATAGAGCACCGCAGTCTTCAGGATCTTCGCGTTGTGCGTCTGCGCCGCGGCGGCAGCGGCGCGAGGGCAGCGGGTGCGCGAACGCGAAGTGTAGCCTGAGCCCCGCTGCGCGGGCAGGACCGGGGAATGCTCGACACCGGAGGGCGCGTGTTACGCTGCGCATCCGGCGGCCGCTCTGCGCCGCACACGCGCAAGAGGCGGCGCGAAGCTGCCGGCGAACACAACCGGAGCCAATGAGCGCGCCGCATCCACAAGCCGTCTTCGGAGAGAGCCTGCGCCGGGCGCACGCAGCACTGCGTGCCGGTCAGGCGGCGACCGCGGAAGCGTGGCTGCGGGCGCTCGAGGCGCAGGCGCCCGGGGAGGTCAACTGCCTGTGGCTGCTCGGCGTGGCGCTGCTGGACCAGGACAAAATCCCCGAGAGCATCGCGACGCTCGAGCGTGTCCTCGCCAGCGCTCCGGACTTCGCGAACGCGCGCGTCGACCTGGCGCGCGCCTATCGGCGCGACGGCCGCGCGGCGCAGGCGCGTGAACAAGTGCGGCGGGTTCTGAAGAGCGCGCCCCACCACCATCTCGCTTGGCTCGCCTACGGCGACGTGCTCGTCGACCTCGGTCAGTATGTGGATGCGTGCACGGCGTTCGAGCGCGCGCGCCTTAGCGATCCGCAGCGGCAGCGTGTAGAGCAAGCCACGGCCGCGCTCGTGGCCGACGACCGGAAAAAATCCGAGGCTCTGTTTCGCGACATCCTGCGGGCCGATGCGAGTCATGTCGCGGCGCTGTGCGGGCTGGCAGCACTCTCGCTGGCAGCGGACGTACCCCACGATGCCGAGCGGCTGCTGCGCCATGCCCTGAAACAGTCCGAGCACGTCCCGCTCGCATACCGGGGACTCGGGCCGGCATTGCTGGCGTTGGGCCGCATCGAGGAAGCGGACGCCGCCGCGCGCCACTTGCTGAAGATGGAGCCCGAAAACCCGCAGAGTTGGATCACGATCGCCGCCGTGGCGACGCGGCTCATGCGCCAGGAGGAAGCGCTCGAAGCCTACGAGCAGGCGGCCCGCTTCAAGCCGGAGGAGCTACGGCTGCGGATGTCCATCGGACACGTTCAAAAGACGCTCGGCAGGCGGCGCGAGAGCGAGGCCTCCTATAAGGCGGCGCTGGCGATGGATCCGGGCAATGCCGAGGCCTACTGGAGCCTGGCGGATCTCAAGAATTATTCATTCAGCGATGCTGAGGTCGCCGCCATGCAGCGCCTGCTTACGGACGACAGGCGCGCGCACCCCAATGAGGCGCAGCTGTACTTTGCGCTGGGAAAAGCCTTCGAACAGCGCCAGCAGTACCCGCAAGCCTTCGCGCACTACGCCAGGGGCAACGCGCTGCGGCGCCGCGATGCGCCGTTCGACATCGGGAACTTCGAGCGCCGCAGCGCGCGCATTCGCGCGTTCTTCGACAGCGCGTTCTTTGCCGCGCGCGAGGGCAGCGGGGACCCGAGCGGCGCGCCGATCTTCATCGTCGGCCTGCCACGCTCCGGATCAACGCTCATCGAGCAGATCCTCGCCAGCCATTCGGGCGTGGACGGAACCATGGAGCTGCCGAACATCATCAACATCACGCGCGAGTTCGAAGACATGTCCGCCAACCGGGACGGCTACCCCGAGAGCGTCGGCAGCGCCTCGGCAGCGCAGCTCAGTGCACTCGGCCGCCGCTATATCGAGGAGACTGCGCCGCTGCGCCGCGGGCGCGAGCGCTTCACCGACAAGCTGCCCAATAATTTCAGTCACGTCGGACTCATCCACGCGATCCTGCCGAGGGCTACCGTCATCGACGCGCGTCGCCATCCGATGGATTCGTGCTTCAGCACCTTCAAGCAGCACTTCGCGGAAGGGCAGACCTTCAGCTACGATCTCCAGGACCTCGGTCGCTACTACCGCTGCTATCTCGCGCTCATGGATCACTGGGATGCCGTGCTGCCCGGCAAGGTGCTGCATCTTCAGTACGAGGAGCTGGTGCGCAACCCGGAGGCGAACATTCGCCGCCTCCTCGAGCACTGCCGGCTGCCCTTCGAGGCCGCCTGCCTCTCCTTTCACGAGACGCAACGCTCGGTGCGCACCGCCAGCGCCGAACAGGTGCGTCAGCCGCTGTATACCTCGGGGGTGGGGTACTGGCGACATTTCGCCACCGAGCTCGAGCCCTTGCGTCGCGCCCTCGGCGACAGTCTCGAGCGCTTCGAGTGCTGAGGCGGCCGAGGCCGCGGACTCGCAGCGACCACCCTTGTTGAACGATCGTTGACTAAGAGCGACCGTACCAAGGATGATCGGGGCAGGCGCCAGGGTAAAAAGCGCGCGACAGCGGTGAGTCACGGGGAGCAGCGCATGGGTACCAGAACCAAGGTTCGTGCGGCCGATCACTTTTGCAGGACGACGCTGCCCCCGGGCTCCAGAATCGGCCTCGCGGATGCTTCCAGCGGCGGGCTGCAGGAAGTCGTCGTCACGGCGCGCAAGCGCGAGGAGAACCTCCAGGACGTTCCCATCAGCATCGACGTATTCACGCAGAAGGACCTTCAGAACCTCGCCATTACGCAATTCGACGACTATGCAGCGAAGGTGCCGTCGATTTCCTTCATCAGCGTCGGCCCCGGCACCCAGGTGTTCTTCATGCGCGGCGTGTCCGACGGCAGCAATCCGAACTACGCCAACAGCTCCGCGACGGGATTTTTTCTCGACGATATGTCCCTGAGCTGGTTCGGGGTGCAACCGGACCTGCACCTCTACGACGTTGAGCGCATCGAAGTGCTCAACGGCCCGCAGGGTACGACCTTCGGCGCAGGTTCCATGGCCGGCGCGGTGCGCTACATCACCAACAAGCCCGACGTGAACCACTTCAGCGCCGGCGCCGATTTCGACGGCGGCAAGATCCAGGGTGGCCAGGAAGTGCAGACCTACGAGGGGTTTGTCAATCTGCCATTGATCGACGGCCGCCTCGGCCTGCGGCTCTCCGCGTTCAGCGCCGCCCATGGCGGCTTCGTCAACAACGCGCTCACCACGCGCCACTGGGTCAACGGTGCGGTCTCGAACAATGCGCAGTGGGCGCGCGACGACTATAACCGCGAGCATCAGGAGGGCGGGCGTGTGGCCCTCAGGGCGGTATTCAGCGACTCCTGGAACTCGACGTTTTCCTACGACTATCAGCGCCTGTCCGCGCTCGGCGCGTGGGACGAAGATCCGAATCTGCCCCGGACGGTGGCGCGCTTCGGCCCGGAAGACCACCGCTTTCAGGCCAAGACCTGGGATTTGCGCGTCGACGGCGACGTCGGCATCGCGGACCTGGTGTTCGCCAGCACCTACTGGTCGCTACCCACGCGGCAGCTGAACGAGTACTCCCAGTACATGGAGAACTTCAGTCATCCGCAGTATGGCCTGCAGCCTGGGTTCGTGGAGTCACTGGCGTGCGATACGGGACCCCACTACAGCGCCCCTGCCGAGCCGTTCAGCGGCTGCAACATCCCGTTTCAATACTACGAATACCACACCAACCCCGAGCGCTGGTCGGACGAGCTGCGCCTGCTTTCCAAACCCGGCGGGCGCTTCCACTGGCTCGCGGGTCTGTACTGGGAGAAGACGGTAGACAAGAACTCGGGCAGCACCTTCTACAACCCGGGACTGAAGCCACAGGGTGACACGTTCCAGTATTATCTCGCGTATTATGGCCAAACCGTCTCCTCGCTCCCCCCGGAAGTCTGGTACGGCTATACCACGCGCTCCGACTACCTGCAGACCACCGAGTTTGCGGATATCAGCTTCGACCTCACGAACAAGCTCAACGTCGAAGCGGGAGTCGTGCACTTTCATTCTAATTTCTCGTACTACAGCCCCTACGGGCAGTTTGCTTACGCCCCCACGGCCTCGACCTTATCGACCGGCTCATCGCACAAGTGGAACAGCAAGTTCGGAATCAACTACAAGCTCACCGACAAGGTGATGCTGTATGCCGACTTCGGTCAGGGCTTCCGCGATGGCGGAGCCAATTCCGGCTTTCCGGCGTCCTGCTATGCGAGCGGAGTGCCGCCGAGCTATGTACCCGACACGCTCAATAACTACGAACTCGGCTGGAAGTCGACCAGCCTGGCAGGCCGGCTGCTGTGGAACGGCGCGGCCTACTACATGGATTGGAAAAACCTGCAGACGCTCCTCTACGACATAAATATCTGTGCCCCCAGCAGTTTCAACGCCAACGTGGGTGATGGACGCATCTACGGTGTCGAGTCGAATGTCGACTACAAGATAGGCGACCACTGGTCGTTTCAGGGTTCCGCCAGCTACACCGACGCGCACCTGGTGTCGAGTGTGTTCTCGACCTTCGCCGTGAATGTCGGCGAGCGACTGCCTTATGTGCCCTACTTCAACTACAGCGCCAACCTGCGCTACGAGCATCGGCTCGGCGCCAGGCTGCGCGGGTACGCGCAGTTCGATCTGGCCCACAAGGGTGACATGTGGGACGACCTGCACGTCGCCGGCGCCAACGGCTTCCCGCGCATCCTGCAGCCGGACTACACCATCCTGAACCTGCGCTTCGGCTTGAACCCCGAGAGCAGCCACTGGCTGGCCGAGTTGTACGTCAGCAACCTCACGGACAAGAACGCGATCATCTACACCAACACCGGCAACTTCGACCTGCGCCAGACGACCAACCAGCCGCGCGTCTTCGGCCTGCGCGTCAACTACCGCTTCGGCAAGGTGAGCGGCTCCGAGTAGCGGCGTGGACTCCGCCTTCTACCTGCGCAGCTTCCAGATCGCGACCGCGGCGATCCCGCAGCTTCCAGATCGCGACCGCGGCGATCCTCGGCTACCTGTTGTACCGGGTCCTGAGCCCCCTGAGCGGCATGCTCGGCTGGGCGGCGGTGCTGGCGTTCATCCTGCATCCCCTGCACGAGCGGCTCACGCGGCGCTTCAAGGGCCGGCGTGCGCTTTCCGCCGGCATCCTCACCGCGCTCACGCCCTTCCTGGTGCTGGCGCCGCTGTCGGTGCTGGCGGGCGCGTTCGTCGGCCAGGTGACGCGGCTCATCGGCTATCTGCGCACCCACAGCTTCCTCTCCTTCCCGGAGCTGGTCGAGCGCCTGTCGGGCTATCCGCTCATCGGCGGCGCGGTCGGCTGGGTGCGCGAGAACGCGGTGGTCAGCGCCGCGCAGCTGCAGGGCTGGATGACCGACGGCCTGCAGACGCTGCTCAGGACCGCCGCCTCCATGGGCGGAAGCGTCGCGCTAGGGGCGATCGGCACCCTGGTCGGCTTCTTCATGATGCTGTTCATGCTGTTCTTCTTCCTGCGCGACGGCGGCGCGATGCTCGATGGCCTGACGCGCCTCATCCCGGTGGAACACGAGCGGCGCGCACGGCTGCTGAAATACCTGGCCGATGTGACGCGCGCCGTGGTGTTCGGCTCCACCGTGACTGCGCTCATCCAGGGCATCTTCGTCGGCGTGGGCTTCTCCCTGGTGGGCCTGCCCTCGCCGGT
>WNFW01002051.1_pt1 | contig 14759 bp, 15 predicted proteins | sample 5400131 | NCBI WGS metagenome assembly WNFW01 (sample SAMN13153362, study PRJNA577476) | soil metagenome | isolation source: 20 cm soil or saprolite under grassland replicate 1 | place: USA:California | collected 2016-06-15 | reverse complement strand
TCGGCGGCAGCCTCGATCCCGGTTGCATGATGGCCGTAATAAATGCTGTTCAGGTACAGCGTCAGGATTTCGTCCTTGCTGTACCTCGATTCCAGGGCGCTCGCCAGCATCGCCTCGCGCAGCTTGCGCAGGATCGTCTTCTGCGGGGATTGCAGGATGGCAATCTTGGCCAGCTGCTCCGTGATGGTGCTGGCGCCCTGCTGGGGCCGGCGGGCGATGACATCGATGATGCCGGCCTTGATCACTCGGCCCCAGTCGACCCCGTGATGCTGATAGAAGTGCTTGTCCTCGACCGCGATCGTGGCGTTGCGGAGGTTGGGACTGATCTCGTCCTTCTTGACCGGGATCACGCGAACCCCCTGCGCGTTGCGCTGCTCGATCAGGTTGCCGTGGCGGTCGACGATCTTGACGTCACCGGCGGCCAGGTCCAGCCGGCTGGGATCGGGCAGGGTGGCGTAGGCATAGGCGAAGGTGCCCAGCACCAGCAGCAGGATCAGGCCGAACACAATGCCCGCGACCGTCATCCAATTACGCCGGATCCTGAGCCAGTCGATCCAGTTCTGAGGCCAAGGTGCTGATCTGGCTGCCGATGCGCGCATCCGTGCGCCCCCACCCTGCCCTCCCCCAGAGGGGGAGGGAAACCCTGGCCGAAGTGGGCGCGGGTCCGCCATCGGCCCGCCCTTGGGTGGAGTCGGTGCGCCCTTGTCTATCGCTTCTTCGAGACGGCCGCGTGCCCGCGCTCGGGCGGGGTGCTCGAGCCGCTGACGAGCCGGCGCGCGTAGCCGGCCGCCAGCGCAGTGATCGCAGCCTCCGCGGCGCCGATCAGCAGTCGCCGCCCGATGCTCTCCTTGGATTGGACTTCGACTTTCGTCTTCCCGTTCGCCTTGACGATGCGCTTCTGCGCCGACGCCCAGGCTTTGGCGTCGTCACGAAACTCCTCGAGGCGATCGCGAAGATCATTCAATTTCAACTTGCGAGCGAGCTGTTCCGCCGTCGAGCGGCGGCGTCGCGTGCGCAGCTGGAGCGCCTCTAACGTTTCCCCGAGGTGGGCGCGGGTCTGCTCTACTTCCCGTTTCGCTTCAGTACTTGTTTGGCCCACTCGGCATCCTCCTTCAGCGTGGTCATCGTCTTGGGTGGCGGTCCGATCTGGAGCCTGCTCTTTCCAACCAGGCCCAGAATGACGGCCAGCACCAGGAAGAGCCCTGTCTCGATGCCGGCCACGAGCGCGTGCGCCGGGATGATGAGCGCGATCGTGACCAGCAGCAGGATGAAGAAGAGCAGGCCGCAGAGCGCCGCGATCCCAAGGAACACGGCCGCCTTGATGTTGCTCCGGAGCATCTCCTTGAGCTCGATCTTGGCCAGCTGGATCTCCTGCTGGACCAGGCGGACGGTGTCTTCGACCGCCACCCGCGCAAGATCGATCAGGCCGTGCCGGCTGTTGCCGTTCGCGGTCGTCCGCGCCGAGTCGGTGGCCGAAGCCCGGGGAGCCGAATCCATCAACGCCCTCCTTCCTTCCTGTCGCGCCGTCTAGGGCAATGCTAGAACGTAAACATTATAGCGTGCCTGTCAACTTTAAGCTAAGCTAGGAGCGATGGAAAAAGAGCCCGGCATGCCCGATCCCGTGATACCCAACCCCGGCAACCCTGAGGTGGGCGACCCGCCAGGACCCGAACTGGCCCCGCAGCCGCCCCAGCCGGAGATCCAGGAGCCGCCGCCGGCTCCAGTCGAGGTGCCGCAGCCGGGAATCCGCCGGCCGTAAATAATGGGGATGTGATTCGCCGGATTCCAGGCGTTCGCGGCGCGCAGGCCTATCTGCATCAGAGCCGCGAAGGTCTTGCCGTTATCGACCCCGGTTATACCGGCAGCTTCCGCGCCGTGCTTCGCTTCATCGAGGCACAAGCCCTGGGCCGGATCGATTGGGTCATCCTCACGCACCACCATATCGATCACGCGGGCACCGCGCTCGCCCTCTGCCAGGCAACCGGCGCGCGTCTCGCCGTCCACGCGGCCGACGCACCCTACCTGCAACCGCGCCGGCCGAGGGAACGGATGACGCTGTGGGGCCTGGCGGACCGCCTGCCCCCAGGGCTGGCCCGATTCGTCGTGACCTGCGCGGGGCGGGCGGCGCGCCTGCTCGAGAACGGGGAGACGATCGCAGGCCTGACCGTGGTGCACGGGCCGGGCCACACGCCGGGCAGCATCGGTCTGCACTCGGAATCCGAGTCGGCGCTTTTTCTCGGCGACATCCTGAACAACGAACGGGGCATCCGCACCCCACCCTGGAACGTCAATCACTCGCACCGGCTCGCCATGCGAGCGCCGCACCGATTGGCCGCGCTCGCCTACGAGCGCGCCTACTTCGGCCACGGCCCGGCCATCCTGACCAGCGCCGACCAGAGGGTCCGCGCCTTCCTCATGCGCCGCAAGCCAGCCGCGCCCTTGGCGGTCTAGCCGAGCAGATTCACGCCGTCGACCCGCCCGAGGTCGATTCCCAGGATGGGGGCAATCGTTGGTGCCCAGTCCGCGAGATGTGGCCGACGGGAGCCGATGGCCTCGGCGATCAGCCTGACCGCCGGGTGCCCACCTCCGACCAGCGCGACCGTCCGCGCCGTGAGCGGGGCGCCGTGGAAGCCTCCGGCGGGATACCTCGGCGCCGCGAAGATGCGTCCCGGTTTGGCGCCGAGGATTGCCAGCGAGTCATTCGACGTTACGCAGGTTTCGACTCCGTCGATGCGCTCGAGAGCCTCGCCGGCTGTTCGCGGATCGACGCCGGGCAGCAGGTGGACCAGGGCGGCGCCGCCGTCCGGGATACAGGCGTCCCACCAGCCCCGCGCATTGCTGGTCATCGGGTCGATTGGCTCCGAGCTGTTGCGCGATTGCATGTCGTGGTCGGAGACCACCACGACCACCGTTTCCGCCCATCGAGGGGCGAGCGCTTCGAGCACGTCGCCGACCACCCGGTCGCTTGCTCGATAGCACGACCGAGCCGCTCCACTTTCGGGGCCGTGGTCGTGTCCCATGGTGTCGGCCTCGTTGAGGTGGCCGAAGACCAGGCCCAGGCTGGCATCATTGACGGCCTCCATCAGGTGCGCAAGAACGGCCGCATTCATGGGATAGCCGTGCGCATCCAGTGGCGTTCCCGGTGGGATGACACCGTCGGGCGGCCAACGCAGGTCGGCCGACCCCGTACAGAGGAGTCCCCGGTCGTCGCCGACCATCGCCGCCGTTCGCACGCCCGCCGCCCGGCAGGCATCGAAGATTGTCGGCACGCGCGGCGTCTCGACCCCAGCCCACGCCGGCAGCCTGGCGTAGCGCCAGGAAGTGGTTCGAACTCCGTGCGTCGGCGGCCGGCATCCGGTCAGGAGCGAGCAGAACCCCGGATCGGTCGAGGAGGGGAGGTCGGTGGTTCCACCGGCCGGAGCGCGACCGCCTCGCTGCACGAGATCCCACATCCGCGGTGTGAGATCGGCCGAGACCGCGCGGTTGGGAAAGCCATCGAGCGCGAGCAGGACGACGCGCGTCATCGGCTTATTCTGACGGGCGTGCTCCCGCCGGCATTCCGCAGCGCGCTCGATGGCACGGATGAGGTGCTGGTCGGCTCGCGCGAGGCCGGCCATGAGGGAGCGGTTCGCACCTGGTTCATCGTCACCCCAGCGGGGGACATCTACCTCTTCAATTACGCCTACGCGCTGCGCGTGGCGCGCTGGCGAAGCGACCCGTGGATTCGGCTAACTGTCCCGGGAGGCGGTCCATCGGTCGAGGGACGGGTGCGGTTTGTCGATCCGGCTGAGCTCGATGGCGCCGTCCAGGAGATGATCGTCGAGCGCTGGGGGATGTGGGGCGCGCCTACACCAGAAGGACTTCGCCGGATGGTCCGAGATGGCTCGCACATTCTCGTGCGTGTCGAGGTACCGTACGAGGAAGGACGATGAAGTTCGGGCTGATCGGCGTTCCGTCCAGTGCCGGTGCGCATGGCCCCGGGCAGGAAAAGGCGCCGTCCGCGCTGCGCAAGGCCGGGTTGCTGGGCGCACTGCGAGAAGCCGGGGTTGAACTCGAGGACCTCGGCGATCTGCCGGTCGCTCGCTTTAGTCCCGACCGCGCCGACCGCAAGCGGCAGAGCCAGTCGCGGGTGGTCAAGGTCGCGCGACAGGTCGCCGACGCGGTCGCCACGGCGGTCGAGCGCGAGCTGATCCCAATGCTGCTCGGCGGCGATTGCACCATCACCCTCGGCGTCGTGGCCGGCCTCCTGCGCCATCAACCGGACCTCGGCCTGCTCTACTTCGACGGCGACGCCGACCTGACCACACCGGAGACCACGCACTCGGGCATCTTCGACTCGATGGGCGTCGCGCACCTGATTGGCCAGGGCGACGCGGACCTTGCCCACATCGGTCCACGATTCCCACTCCTGCCGCAGGACCGCATCGTCCTCTTCGGCTTCCATCCGTATGAGATCGAACCCGAGGAATCCCGCGTGCTCGCGAGCTCGGCAATGGCGAAGTACCCGGTCACGTCCATGAACGATCGACCGTTCGAGCTGGCCGCCCAGGCTCGGGCGCGTCTCGAAGAGCGCGCGCGGGCGATTGCCGTGCATTTCGACGTCGACGTGATGGATTCCGCCGAGATCCCTCTCGCGGATTGGCCGCACTACGATGCGCTGTCCTTCGGCGACGCGATGCGATGCCTGAGCGTGTTCGTCGGCTCGCCGAAGCTCGCTGCGCTCGTCGTCACCGAGATCAACCCGGACCACGATCCCGACGGACTACTGGTGCGGCAGTTTATCGATGCCTTCGCCGGCGCCATGCGGCCGGTTGCGGCGAACGCCGCGCGCCGCTAGCAAGCCGACACCGAGAAGCAGCAGCGCCGCGCCGATCGGGAGTTGTGGGCCCCCGCCACCGGACGCGAGCCCTCGGACCGGCGGGCTGCTCGGGGCGGCTGCCGCCGACACGATCACGGTGCCCGTCATGCTCGGATGGATCGCGCAGTGATAGGGGAAGGTCCCGGCCGTTGGGAAGCTGACCGCGGCGCTGGTCGTGCCCGGTGCGATGCTGCCGGTGGTCCAGGCGCCCGTGTCGGAGGTTGCGGTATGCGTCGGTCCCGTGGCATTGGTCCAGGTGACCGTCGAACCGACCGTGATCTGGATGGGATTCGGACTGAAGCACCAGGGAGGTGTCCCCGGGCAGTCGACGATCCGAGCCGGTGTGCTGGCCGCGCTTGCTGCCAGCGGAACGACGAGCAATGACGGCAGAACGATGGCGATTGCCAGAAGTAGTCGTCGCATTGTTTGAGCTACGGGTTGGCGTTACGCCCCATTGAGCTTTTCGAGGATGATGTCGTGGAGCAGACCGTTGCTGGCCACGGCGTTGCCTCCGGCGTAGGTTCGCTTCCCCCTGAAATCGGTCAGCCGCCCGCCGGCTTCCTCGACGAGGATGAGGGGCGCGGCCAGGTCCCAGGAATAGAGCTCCGGCTCGAACATCGCCTCGCCGGCGCCCTCGGTCACGAGCGCATAACCCCAGAAGTCACCGAATCCGCGATCGCGCCAGGCCGCGCCGACGACGGCATCGAACCCCCGCTCCTTGCCGGCAGCGGCGAATGCCGTGCGCGAGGCATAGAAGACCTGGGCGTCCTCGAGGCGCGAAACCTGCGAGACGCGCAAGCGCCGCTTGCCCGACCAGGCGCCACCACCGCGCACGGCGTGCCAGCGCTCGTGCATCGCCGGCGCCGACATCACGCCCACCTCCAGCTCGCCCGCGCGTTCGAGCGCGATCAAGGTCGCGAACGCCGGGACACCTCGCAGGTAGCTGTGGGTGGCGTCGATCGGGTCGATGATCCATCGCGTCTGTTGGTTCGAGCTGCGGTCGCCATATTCCTCGGCGAGGACGCCGTGCGCCGGATATCGCTTTTCGATGCGTGCCCGCAACTCCAGCTCGATCGCGGTGTCGGCCTGGGTGACGTAGGTGCGGTCCGGTTTACGATCGACGCGCGGGCGGCGACGAAAATGCTGCATCGAAATCCGGTCGGCCGCATCGGCGAGCTCGAGGGCGAACGCCGTGAGCTCCTCGCGTTCGCTCACGACCGGATCCTCTCACCGGCCGGGTCATAGAGCGGCTCGAGCGCCACGGTTGCCGGCACCCAGCGGCCGAAGACCTGGACCTGCGCGCTCGTGCCCGGCGCCGCCTGCCCCGACGGGAGGTACGCGTACGCAATGCTTCGATCGATGGTGTAGCCGTAGCCGCCACTCGTGACTCGCCCGATGATGCCCCCGCCCTGCCCTCCCCCGGAGGGGGAGGGAGAAAGACGGACGGGTTCGCCGCCGAGCGCGATGGCACTCCCGTCTTCGAGCAGCAATGGACGCAAGCGCCGGGTGACGCCGTCGGCCTTCGCCTTGATCAGCGCCTCCTTGCCGATGAAGTCGCTCGGCTTGCCCAGGCGCACCGTGAATCCCAGGCCGGCTTCGTAGGGGTTGTCCTCCGGCGTGATGTCGGTGCTCCAGACGCGGTAGCCCTTCTCCAACCGCATCGAGTCGATGGCACGGTAGCCGCCGGCAACCAGCCCGAACGCCGAGCCCGCGTGCCAGAGTGCGTCCCACAGCTCCAGCCCCCGGTCGATGGGGCAGTAGAGCTCCCAGCCGAGCTCGCCGACGTAGGTCACGCGCAGCGCCAGGCAGCCGATGGCACCGACCATGATCGGCTGTGCTGTGAGGTAGGGAAAGGCGCCATTCGAGAGATCGGCATCCGTGAGCGGCTGCAGGATGTCCCGCGCCCGTGGACCCCAGAGCCCGAGACAGGCGCGGCTCGCGCCCACGTCCTCCAGGGTGACGGAACCGTCGAGCGGATCGTGCCTGCGCATCCATCCAAGATCGTGGTTGCCGAACGCGGTGCCGGTGACGATCAGGAACCGGTCGCCGTCGAGGCGGGTCACCGTGAAGTCGCACTCGATGCCACCACGCCGGTTGAGCATCTGTGTGTAGGTCACGCTCCCGACCGGCCGATCCATCTCGTTGTCGCAGAGACGCTGCAGGAACGCAAGCGCTCCGCGACCGCTGACCTCGATCTTGGCGAAAGACGTCTCGTCGAAGAGGCCGGCCCGCTCACGCGTGGCGCGGTGCTCGGCGGGGATGGCGGGTGACCAGTGATGACCGGCCCAGCCAGCCGGGCGGTTGGTTGATGGATCCCCTCCCCCGTTTACGGGGGAGGGCAAGGGTGGGGGCGTTGCCGCGTTCGGCTCGAACCAATTGGGCCGCTCCCATCCCGATTTCTCGCCGAAGGACGCGCCGAGCGCCGTCAAGCGCGGATAGGTGGGCGACAGCCGAAGCGGCCGTCCGGCCTGACGTTCCTCGTTCGGATAGTGAATGTCATAGTAAGTCGAGTAAACCTCGACCGTGCGGACGAGCGTGTAGTCCCGCTTCCGATAGGCGTCACCGAACCGCCGCAGGTCCATCTTCCAGAGATCGAGGCTCGGCTCGCCATCGATGATCCATTCCGCCATCGCCCCGCCCATGCCACCCGCACCGGCGATCCCGTGGGCGCAGAAGCCGGCCGCGACAAAGAGCCCGCGAACGCCCGACTCGCCGAGAACGAACTCGTTGTCGGGCGTGAAGGCCTCCGGTCCATTGATCAGCTTGATGACATCGCCGTGCTCCAGCGCGGGGACCCGCTTGATGGCGTTTTGCGATAGTGGTTCGAAGCGCGACCAGTCCTCGGGCAGCAGGCGATTGTTGAAATCGCGGGCGATGCCGTCGAGGCCCCATGGCGCGGGATCGCGTTCGTAGCCGCCCATCACCAGGCCGCCGGCATCGCGGCGGAAGTAGACGAGCAGGTCGGGGTCGCGCATGGTTGGAAGGGCCTCGGGAATCTCGTCCTTGACCCGCGCCAGCAGGTACTGGTGCGCCATCGGGATGATGGGGAGCGTCAGCCCTGCCATGGCGCCGATCTCCGGGGCGTAGATCCCGCCGGCGTTGACGACGACCTCGGCCTCGATCGAGCCCTGCTCCGTGTCGACGCGATGCACAGCGCCGCGATCGACGCCGATTCCGGTGACGCGCACGCCCTCGTAGATCCGTGCCCCGCCCCGCCGCGCCCCTTCCGCCAGCGCCAGGGTCAGGCCGCTGGGGTCGAGGTAGCCGTCGGTCGGCAGGAACGCGGCTCCCAACACGCCCTCCGGCGTCATGAGCGGGAAGCGGCGGCGCGCCTCTTCGGCGCTCACGAGCTCGAGGGGCAGGCCGAAGCTCGTTGCCCAACCGGCCTGGCGCTCCAGCTCCTCCATCCGCTCGCGCGATGAGGCGAGACGGAGGCTTCCCACCGGGCGCCAGCCGACGTCGACACCGGTCTCGTCATTGAGGCGCGCGTAGAGCGCCACGCTGTTCATCATCAAGCGCGTCAGCGGCATCGTCGAGCGCAATTGGCCGACGAGGCCCGCCGAGTGGAAGGTCGAGCCGCTGGTCAGCTGGGCACGCTCGAGCAGCACGACATCACGCCAGCCGCGCTGGACCAGGTGGTAGGCGATGCTGGTGCCGCCGACGCCACCGCCAATGATCACGACCCGAGCCCGGTCGGGCAGCGTCACGCGCCGGCCAGCTCCAGCCAATCGGGAAAGTGCGGATCGGCGGCTCCGGCGAGCAGGCGATCGAAATGCTTCGCGGCGTAGCCCGTGAAGTCGAAGTCGAGTTCGGAGATCGCCTGCTGCAGGACCCCCCACATCGCCTCGCGGTAGTCGGACATGAGGCGCATCAGCCTGAGCCGCGCGTGCTGGGAGACGTTGACCCGACCGAAGTACGCCATCAACAAGGCGGCCTCGTCGTCTTCCGTCAGTTGATGGTTGACGGCGAAATTACCAAAGTCGAAGAAGCGGTCGCCCATTCCCGCGTACTCCCAATCCACGATCCGGATGGAGACGCCGTCATCGATGAAGTTGGCGTTGAGCAGGTCGTTATGGCAGAGCACCGCAGGCTGCGGGGAGAGTGCATGCTCGATCGCGACCGCCACAGCCTGCGCGCGTTCGTGCGCGGCGGGCAGATGCCCGCCGTGGCGCATCGCGGTCAGCGCGTAGGCCTCGACCACCCGGAAGGGCGAGAAGGCGCTGGCGATGGACCCCGCCTGATGAATCCGTCTCAACGAGTGCGCGATTCGCTCCAGCATCACCGGTTCGTGAACCGTGTGGTCGCGGACGGGCTGTCCTTCGATGAAACGCGTGACCAGCACGCCCTCGGGCTCGACGAAGGCGATCACGTCCGGGCCGACGCCCGCCGCGGCCGCGAGGCGGCTGGCCTCGCGCTCGATCCGGCGGTCGATGCCCAGGAGACTGCCGCTTTCCGCCGGAATCCGGACGACGAAGACCTCGTGGTCGACGGCGACCCGATAGTTGCGGTTCGTGATACCGCCGGCGAGCGGCTCGGCGGTCCGTGGCCGGCCATGCCAGCCCGGCACCCGGTCCAGGACCGACGCACTGAGCAACTCGACCTCCATCGGTCATAGCGTAGACCCGCCCCCACCTGAGCCCCCTCCCCACCCTCCCCCGCAATCGTGGGAGGGAAATAGCCGCGCGGGGGAGGGAATTTCTTCCGCGGGGGAGGGAAGTGGTGCCGCTGATAGGCTGGCAAGCATCGCTGCGCAATCGTCGGCCCGCCGTTACCGCCAGATCAGCCGGGTGCTTGCCAGGCACGGCCTCGGCTTCTTCATCAGCGTCCTCGGCCTGACACGCTTCGTTCCGATGCAGCGGCTCTTCAACCGAGGGTACGACGAACCGGTCAGCCGTCCGCAACACGTTCGCCAGGCCCTCGAGGAGCTTGGGCCGACGTTCATCAAGCTCGGCCAGATTCTTTCCACCCGCGCCGATCTGCTTCCGGTCAGCTATCAGGTCGAGTTATCCAAGCTTCAGGACGCAGCGCCCCCCGTGGGCACCGACGTGGTCAGGAAAATCCTCCGCACCGAGTTCGGCCGTCCGGTCGAGGAGGTCTTCAGCTCGTTCGACGAGACGCCGGTCGCCGCGGCGTCGATCGGCCAGGTGCATGCTGCCGTGCGTCATGACGGCCGCGAGGTCGTAGTTAAAGTGCAGCGCCCGGGCGTGGTGAAGCAAATCGAACAGGACCTGCAGATCCTCAACAGCCTGGCGGCTACCGCCAGCCGGCGATGGTCGCTGGCCGACCAGTACGACGTGGTTGGTCTCGTGTACGAGTTCGGGGATACGCTGCGGGCGGAGACGGACTACATCCGAGAAGGACGCAACGCCGAGCGGTTCAGTGCGAACTTCGCGGGAGACCAGACCGTTCACGTTCCGTGCATCTTTTGGGAGACCACCACGACGCGAGTTCTCACTCTGGAGCGAATCCGAGGCGTCAAGATCGACGATCTCGACGGGCTCGATCGGGCCGGGGTCGACCGGTCTGAGATCGCCTTGCGCGGGGCGCAACTCGTCCTGAAGATGATCTTCCGCGACGGCTTCTACCATGCCGACCCGCACCCGGGGAACTTCTTCATCGAGCCCGGAGGCCGGATCGGCGTGGTCGACTTCGGCATGGTCGGGGCGGTCGATCCACGGATGCAGGAGCAGTTGGTCTGGAGCTTGCTGGCCTTCACGACCGACGAGCCCGACCGTCAGGTCGACGCCCTCTTCGACCTCGGCGTGGCCGGCAGCCGGGTCGACCGCGCTCGCCTGCGGCGCGACGTCCAGAACCTGCGAGCCCGGTACTATGGCCGGCCGGTGGGCCAGATTGCGATTCGGCCCGCAGTCAACGACGTGCTCGCCGTGGTGCGGCGCCATCGGCTGCAGCTTCCGCCCGGCTACGCCCTGCTGATCAAGACCGTGGTCATGCACGAGAGCCTGGTGACTCGGCTCGATCCGAAGTTCGATTTCAACGCGGTGCTGGCTCCCTACGCGCGGGCGATGCTGATGCGGCAGTTCTCACCAATTCTCTGGGGAAAGGCAGCTACCCAGGCGGGGATCGATCTAGCCCGGCTCGGTACCGAGCTCCCTCAGCAAGTCCGCCGCCTACTTGGAGCCGTTCAGCGAGGCGACCTCGAGTTCGTGGTGCGCCCGTCCGGCCTCGACCCCCTGATCCGACGACTGGAGCGCATGGCCAACCGGTTGGTCCTGGGGATCTTAACGGCTGCTTTCGTCCTTGCCCTCGCGGTCCTGATATTCGCGTTCCATCAGCGTGGTGACCCGTTCCTGACCGCCGTACTGGTCGTCCTGTTCCTGATGGCGAGTGGCCTCGGTGGCTACCTTTTCTGGAGCATGCTGCGCTCGGGGAGGCCCTAGAACAGCGGCAGACTCTGGGCGGCAACCGGAACCGACTGCGACGTCCCGTTGGCATCCACGATGGTGAACAAGACGTGGAGGCCGTCGTCCGTGATCGCGACGACCGCGACCTTCGAGCCGCCCGGCTGCGGAAGGGCAAACAGCCCGTGCGGATGCGGGCACATGCACTGATGCCAGACGATCTCGTGCGTGCGATAGCGCATCACCTGGGCCTCTTGCACACTCGGGTCGCCGAACGTGTTGCTAACCACCAGCGAGCCGTCCCAGGAGAAGCCTTGCACCACGATGCCCGAGAACTGGCCGACCGTGGTGCCGCTCGGCAGCTGGCGGATGAGGGTCGCCGGGCCACCGCTGATGTTGCCCGCAAACTGCTCGGCGATGTACTGACCGTCGTGGCTGGCTACGATCCGCGCCAGCGGGTTGGGATAGCTGTGCTGGTAAACGACAGTCCCGTCGCCGAGCGAGATCATGGTGACGCTCCAGGTGTAGCCGGAGGACTGGCCGATCACGACGGCCCGGCCGGTCAGAACGCTGCAGGCCGCCAGCACGGGAACCTGCATGGTTCCCGGCATGACACCGATGGCGCTGACGCGGAGGCGTGGCCCATTGATTCTGAGCAGGTCGAGGTCATAGCCACCCGTCGGCGTCGACCGCACTCCGCAAAAGCTTCGTCCGTCGTCCGCCCACCTCATGGTCGGGTCGCTCAGTACCGAGCCGACGGATTTGCCGTCCGCGTCGTACACGGTGTTGGTCGCGTCAGCCGTGTTGGGCCGTCGCCAGAGGAGGAGGCCGTCGGGCGATGGGGTCGCGCCATCCAGGCTGAGGCTCTTGATCTGGGTGCCCGTCCAATCCAGCCCATGCAGGCCGGTCGAGGGCTCGCGGTACCAGATGAGCGGGCCGGACGCGGTTGGCTGAACCGATGGCGACGCGCTGCTCGTCGGGGCCGCTGGCGTCGGACCTGGGGTTGGCGCGACGGGTTGCCCCGTGCCGGTGTGGAAGGACCAGCGGACGTTGATCTGCTTGTGTTCGCCCTTCCCCGTCCAGTCGTCCTGGTCGAGCTCGACATGGTAGAGGCTGTTGGCGCGCAGGCCGTGGTAGTCGATGACGAAGGTCGTCTTGTCCCAAAGCGAGTTGTCGAGGGTCACGCCGACGGGCGGTTCGAGCTTGATGGTGGGATCATGAGCGGGCCGGCTGACGTAGTCGGCGCGGATCTCGCCGCTCAGCGGGACGTTGATCGCCCCGTCCGGCGGGCTCACGGCACGGATATGCGACGCGGCCATGGTTCCCGCGAGGCTTTCTTGCTGGGCGCGGAGGACCATGACGAAACCGCCGACAGCCAGCGCGAAGACCAGAACCAGGACGGTTCCAGCCAGTTGCTTGGCCCAGTTCATCATCCGCCCGAATAACGGCGGACCTTCAGAAAAGGTGCGTCAGGCGGTGCCGCAGGAGCTTGATACCGCCGGGGTCTTGGTAGGGCGGTAGCAGCTCGCGTAAACGGGCTTCGGCCAGGGCGACCATCGAGTCGACAGTCTGGCTGGTGCTCTCGATCGGCCGGCCGATGATCATCCGAATCGGTTTGCGCAACCAGAGGTCCTTCGTGCCGGAGAGCGCGACCGGTAGCACCGGCACCTGGTTGTCGACGGCGAAGTGGGCAAACCCCTTCTTGAAGGATAAGATCTCGCCTTCGGCCGCGCCATAGTGGCCCTCCGGATAGATCGCGATCACGCCGCCCCGCTCCAGGCATCGATTCGCGTGCTCGAAAAGCACTAGGTCGGGACGAGCTTGGCGATTGACCGGGATGTAGCCTCCCACGCTCTTGACGAGCGCCCATTGGACCTTTCGCGTCACGAGCATGGTGGTATCGCCGAGGAAATGGACACGGGGCTCGGCCGGGAAGCTGGCAAGGATGGCGAACGAATCGAGCCAGTTGAGATGGTTGGCGATCAGTACATACGGGCCAGTGGTGGGAATTCGTCCCCGACCGTCGACGTTGATGCGAAACAGCGCATGGAGCAGCGGCACGGCCCAGAGCCGGATCGCTCGGTACGCGAGTGTAGCCTCCCGCTGCACCGGAAGAAGATCGGCGCGGGGCTGGGCCGGCACCGGCATTCGCGTATTAAAGCGCGATCGACCGGCTCATGGCGACGCCGACGGTATGGGCGGCTGCCCGGTGAGGATCTGCGCCTCGATACGAGTCGGCGCTCCACTGCCGGAGAAGCTGATCCGGCCGATCGTTGACGCATCGGTTCGTCGCTGGACGTACCAGAAGCCGTTATCCGGATCCTTGCCCACCAGCTGCCACGCACCGCCGGAAAGGCTTTGCTCGTAGAAGCGTTCGACCTCGGTCGCGGCTCCGTCGGACTCCCAGCCCACGGAGCAACTGCTCGTCGCTCCGCGCGTCTCGTAATTGAAGTCGGTTTGCTGCGCACCCGGATAGACCGGAAAGTCCTTTGGTGGGCACTTATCGAGCGCCCCCCGAACAAAAAGTACGGCGACGAGAACAGCAAGGGCGATCAGGCCAAGGCAGCCACCGGCCCCGGTAAGTCCCAGGATCAGCCCGATTGGCGGCCCCTTTCGCGCAGAGGCCGGTGTTGCGAGACTCTCGATAGAGTCGGATGTCGTCGCGACACTGTCCGCGTCGTTCTTCTTCATGACGCCACCGTAGAAGTGAGCTGGCGATCAACTCAGGCGGGAAAAGACGCCCGCGGTACGCATGTCGGTGCTCATCTGGGCGGGCGCTAGTATTGGTTCGGGGTTAGGCGAATGCATCGCTGGGGGCCGTTGGCGCTGGCGTCGCTGGTGGCAGTCCTATTGACGTGGCGAATGGCCCCCGCGCCGCCGTGCGTCCAGCTCGCCGTCACCTCGTCCGAGGAGAAATCCAGCCTCCTGGTGCAACTCTCCGGGGAGTTTGAACGCAGTCGCCCGATGGTCGGCGATCGCTGCATTGACGTCACCGTCACACGAAAGCCCTCCGGCGCCGCCGAGCAGGCGCTCGCCCGTGGATGGAACGAGGCGATCGACGGACCGCGTCCCGATGCCTGGCTTCCCGCGGCGATCACCTGGATCCGTCTGCTCGACGACCAGCACCCCAACCTCATCCCGTCGGATCCGCCCAGCCTGTTTCTTTCCCCCCTGGTTATCGGCATGCCGAGAGAGATGGCGATCAAACTTGGCTGGCCCGATAAGGACGTCGGATGGGCCGACCTCCTGAAATTAGCGAGCAATCAGACCGGCTGGGGCACCTACGGTCGCCCTGATTGGGGCGCCTTCCGGCTCGGCAAGACCAATCCCAACATCTCGACCTCCGGGCTGCATGCGCTGATCGCCACCTACTTTGCGGCCTCCGGCAAAACCCGAGACCTGACCAGCGCCACGCTCGCGGAGCCGGCGGTTCGGGGGTTCGTCATGGGGGTGGAGAAGCCGGTCGTCCATTACGGCGATACGGTTTCAAACTTCCTCATCAATCTCCAGGCGGCGGACGATGAGGGCCGAGCGCTGTCCTA
>WNFW01001727.1_pt1 | contig 14761 bp, 13 predicted proteins | sample 5400131 | NCBI WGS metagenome assembly WNFW01 (sample SAMN13153362, study PRJNA577476) | soil metagenome | isolation source: 20 cm soil or saprolite under grassland replicate 1 | place: USA:California | collected 2016-06-15 | reverse complement strand
TCCTTTCTGAGACGCACACACCCTCAGGAGATCATTCATGTTGGCGATTCCTTACACAACGCGTAGGTGGAGCGCAAGCAGTCGGTATCCAGGCCATCTGGGTGAATCGTCACCAAGTGCGAAATGAAACAAGCATACAACCTTTTGCCGAGATCACTGAGCTTTCGGAACTGCCTGATGTGCTTGCCCAACGCGCCTTTTGTGAGAGGTAAGAAGTTGTAGCGCGCTCATTGACAAAACATCGATGAAAGAAGCCAGATGAGGAGCAGCTTTTCTAGAAAAGTTTGTCCCAGTGTCCAGGATTGAGGGCAATGTTCCACGTTTGCGGGCCAAATCCGTCTACTTCGTAGGGTATTTACCAAAAAATTTTCGGAACTTTCTAACTGTTCAGATTATGCCCGTTACTTTGCGGCTGATTACTATTCTTCATAGAATATCTTTTCGGTCTGATTCATACATTACCTGACATTTCCAAATTTCTTTTTTCAGTTTACTTGACAAAATATTCACTTCTATGGTAATCTATTTTTAGAGTTATAAAATTCATTGTTTCTCATATTGAAATTAAAGGAAAGCTTGCTATGTCACCAGAACTGCGTACTTTGCCGATCCGCACCATTGACTGCTTAAAGCTGTGTTACAAATTGCGCGAGCGAGGGGAAACGATTACCACTTCAGCCATGAAGGAACGCCTGCAGTCCCTGGAGCCCACGGGGCAATTAAGTGACGCCACCGTGACCCAACTCTTTAAATGGTTGGCTGAGCGAGGTTATGTGCGTTACACTCCTTATCATGGTGTCGAGTTGACCGAAACGGGTCTCATGATGGCGACTGAACTCGTTCGTCGCCATCGCCTACTCGAACTCTTTCTTGTGCAGAGTATGGGCTTTCCTTTAGACGAGGTAGATGCGGAGGCAGAACATCTTGAGCACGCGATTTCGGATGCTTTCGTTGATCGTATGGATGCACTGCTGGGCCATCCGACTGAGGACCCACATGGTGACCCAATACCAAACAGGGCAGGTGGGGTCGTTGTTACAAAGAGTCAACCGCTTTCGAGTGTGCAGCCAGGACAACAGGTTATTGTGCAGCGCGTGAATGATGATCGTCCTGATTTACTGCGTTATTTGACGGAGTTAGGTCTCATACCTGGAGCACTTGTAAAGGTGCAGGCCGTAGCCCCCTATGATGGGGTCTATACAATCCGCATTGGGGAGCAGACCCATGCCGTTGGTGATGCGGTGACGAAGGCAGTCCTCGTTCGCCCAGCAACTCCCGATACCATCATCGAAACTGCGTCTTCTGCAAACCAGTGGGGAGAACAGGCATGAGAACGTATCCTTCACTGTCGAAAGCTGAAGTCTCGTCTGATGGTATGAGCGGAGCTCTTGAGAAACTTTCCGAGAAATCAGGCACACGCGCTGCAGCACGTGCAGTGCTTGATGGGAGAAAAAAAGGACTACTCGCTCTTCTTCCTTTCCTGGGGCCGGCTTTTATCGCATGCGTGGCCTATATTGATCCTGGCAACTTTGCCACTAACATCTCGGGAGGCAGCGCTTTTGGTTACAAACTGCTCTGGGTCATTGCGCTGGCTAATCTAATGGCGATGTTGCTACAAACGTTGTCGGCGAAACTTGGCCTGGCAACGGGGAAAAACCTGGCAGAACTATGCCGAGAAGAATTCCGCAAACCGCTTGTTTATGCCATGTGGATCGTCTCCGAGATTGCGGCTATGGCGACAGATCTTGCCGAATTTCTGGGAGCAAGTATCGCAATCAACCTCCTCTTTGGCATTCCGCTACTCTTTGCCACGATGATTACAGGTGTCGCGACCTATCTCATCTTGTTGCTGGAACGGCGCGGATTCCGTCCTTTAGAGGTGGTGATCACAGTTCTGGTCGGGGTGATCGCGGTATGTTACATCATCGAGACATTTTTCTCTCGTCCGAATTGGGGCCAGGTCGGATTCCATATTGTGGTCCCCTGGCTCGGTGGATCACAGAGCATCCTCTTCGCCGTCGGCATCATTGGAGCAACGGTAATGCCACATGTCATCTACCTGCATTCTTCCCTTGTGCAACAGCGGATCATTCCACGCAATGAAAAAGATGCGAGACGCATCTTCCGCTTGAGCATTCCGGATGTGGTGATAGCGATGGGTCTGGCCGGGCTGGTAAATATGGCGATGCTATACATGGCTGCATCTACTTTCTTTGCGCACGGACAGCAAAATGTAGCCGACATAAACACTGCTTATCAGACGCTCACACCATTACTTGGAGTAGCGGCAAGTACCGTCTTTGCGATTTCTCTGCTGGCCTCCGGCCTCTCAAGCTCCACCGTCGGCACGATGGCGGGGCAAGTCATTATGCAAGGCTTTGTGGGTTTCACAATTCCCATCTGGATACGGCGTCTTGTGACGATGCTACCTGCCATTCTCGTCGCTGCGATTGGTTTTAATCCGACTAGCACATTGGTGATCAGCCAGGTTGTTTTGTGCTTCGTACTGCCGTTGCCAGTGATCACCCTGATCTATTTTACGCGTCGACGCGATATTATGGGTATCCTGGTAAATAAGGCGATTACTACTTGGATAGCCATTGCCTGTAGTGCGGTGATCATAAGCCTCAATATCTGGCTCCTCTACTCGACTTTTGCACCGCTATTTGGCTGGTGGTTACCTGGCTAATGTCCTGGTCAATATGAAGCGACCTGCAGAGTTCAACAGGATTGTTCTCGAATTCCGAAAGAAATACTCCACATAGTAAAATTCTTCTTAAATATGGTATATTTAATGAAAGAAATCGCGCCTTTCATTGACGTTGACTTTCAGAAATAGTACCCGAACAAAATTTTAATTATAGGGGGTAACACATGCAAAACACTGGACCTTCCACAATTGTAGGTGTTTTCAGAGACCAAACAAAGGCCGAACAGGCAGTGGAACAACTGAAACAGGCTGGTTTTACCGATGACCTGATAACATCCAAAGTAGTAGGCTTGAAGACGGCCTCTGGAGAACAAACACCGGAAAATACTCGCTTACTCCTAATAGTTAAGGCTGAGGGCAAAGACAAGCAAGCTTTTGGCATACTGTTTAGCAATGGGGCCAATAACGCCGATCTTCCCCCTGGAATGACTCTAAGTGGCACCATTCTTACTTCTGAGGGAGAAACAGTCGATCTCGTTCCTCAACCAGAGCTTGAGGGTAGTTTCTCCAAAGATAGCTTCTTTGCAGAAGATAAAGACCTGGAAACAAAAGATCAGCTTGGTCAGATGGACAAACTCTAATTCAAAACAAGGATCTCTCGCCTGATTTCAAACTTTAGAAGTTTGTGCGCTGTTCGAATAGCATCTTCGACCTGGGCAGGAGTTTCACCACGCGCGAAAATGAAACCAAGGTAGCTTGCCCCTTCTGGAAGTGGGACCAGAGGATAGTTCAGTTTAGCAGTGATCTCAACACCTGTAATGAGTGGCACTTTTTGTGCCTCCTCGATACCGTGTACAGCTTTTAGAATGCCTGCCGACGGGATGGGAATCATCATCACTCCTGCAGCATGTTTTTCTCGCTCTATTGAGGCAATTTCATAACCAACGGCATGGCGTAGAATCAGTTCCTCCAAACACATACCGGAACCAAACTCGAGAACGGTCGAGCATAGTCCTCCAATTGAACGGCCGGCAATCTCCAGCATCCACGGTCCCTGGTCATTCACACGCAATTCCGCATGTACAGGGCCTTCGCGCAATCCAAGTGATGCGGCAGCAGTGGAGACGCAGCGGGCAATGTCTTCTTGAACGCCTGCCGATAGGCGCGAGGGAGTAGTGTAGATCGTCTCCTCAAAAAAAGGGCCATCTAATGGATCAGGTTTATCGAATAACGCCAACACTTTTAAATTGCTGTTGGTAAGCAAACCTTCCAGGGCAACCTCGAAGCCTGGTATAAAATCTTCGACAAGAATTGACGTCTCATGCTCAGAATTACCCTCAGATATCAGCAGCCGTTTTAAACGCTTAAAAGCAATGCTAAATTCCTCGGGATTATTTGCGCGGATAACCCCACGGCTACCGGAAAGTCGCAACGGCTTTACAACACAAGGATAGTTGATCTGGGAAGCAATGACAGCGGGATTGTTATTCAACAAAAATGGGCGGAAGATTGGACATGGCGCACCTCCAGCCGACATCAGTGTACGCATCAACAGCTTATCACGAGCTGCCTCAGCAGTCTGCGGGGAGTTATGAGCCAGCCCTATCGCAGTAGCAGCACGAGCTGCAAGTTCTGTAGCACTATCATCAACAGAGATAATTGCGTGGATCGGATGCTTGCGATGAAATTCTACAATTGTATGCAGCGATGCATCAGGATTTGCGAAGTCCAGCCCAAGAGGTACATGCCAATACTCACTGAGTGTTTCAGGAAGGTCAATCCCTACCACAACTTCAAGTTTCAAAGTTCTAGCTGCACTTAAAAAGGCCCCTGCCCGATACGTTGCAGGAGACATTAACAGCAATACTCGCTTCTGTTCGTTCCCCATGTCTATAGCTATTCGTGGTTCATCTCATATGCACAACAATGCGGTCTGTATTTATTGATATGCTGATTATAACAGATCATGCCAGATGCACAAAACCACCATCTTTTAGTTCAAATTTTCCCGCACTCCATCAGGCTTGGACAGGCTCAAGGCCTGATGATTTCATAAGCACAAACTTCTCCTGTTTGCCAAATATTCGAAAGATGAGCCTGAAAAGGGCAGGAAACGCTTTCAGAGCTTTGTCGGCATCAATCAGTTCTGGTTTCCCTACTACATAGAGCTTTCGATGCCAGAAAATCGAACCCCCTCCATTAGCCTTCATATTGCGATACCAATCCACTTCTGGTCCATAAGTTAAGGCAATCACAAACCCTTCTCGCATCTGCCACACCCAGATTACGGTCTCATAAGGCTTTCCGCTCCTACGACCAACATGACGGACGATTGCAAATGGGCCGAAGGAAAAGCTCGTAAACCTGCGTAGAACTCGATTTGTGACATGCTTGTTAAAGATACGTATGCGATCACGTAACATTCTATCCTCCTTAATAAAGATCAAAGTTAATTGTTTACGGCGTTAATGCGTGCATCATGACCTCTATGAGTGCATCAGCACGGTCAAGTGGTGGAGGTTGCGTTTGCTCTCCCGTAAATATCAGACCTATGATGGCATAGCTCAATAGGCCGCCAAGCAACATATGCGTCACAGCATCAATATCAATGTCTACAATAATCTGCTGCTCCCTCGCTGTTTGAAGGAGTGAGTCCATGATTGCGAGACCACGTTGCGTGACGGTCGAGAAAAAAAGGGTACCAAGTTGCGGAAAGCGAGAAGATTCGGCAATGATCATACGTACCAATGGGAGATAACCGGGCTGGCACATCATGGAGAGGATTTCGCGGGAAAGTTGCAGAAGTGCCTGGCGAAGTGACGGCAGATCATGAGGAGAGGGCAGTGCAGCAAGCTTTTCAGAAAAGCCAGGCTGTTCGATAGTTAGATGACTCAGTACATCGACAAAAAGAGCCTCTTTGCTAGGGTAGTGACGATAGAAGGTCTCCTTCGAGGAAATGCCTGCTTTCGCCAAAATGGCATCAATGCTCGTCGCTTGATACCCTTGCTCGAGAAAGAGTTGATGGGCGGCCTTGCGAAGCCGCTCTCGGGTTCGTTGTGTGCGATTGTTTTGTCTTTGTTCTATCATCATTCATCCTAATAATCGTACCGTAAAGTACGGTACGATTATTATAAAACAGAAAACAATGTTTGTCAAGAGCGTCTGATCGTGCTTGTAACTCTGTGTTAGAAGATGAATGGTGCAGTGGCAAATATGTAGAGTCTTCATATAGAATGAAGTCGTGTTAGTGTTATAGAAACATGTGGCATGACCTGTTTCCTTGCCACAAAGCACGAACAAGCAGTAATATAGTAGTGAATAACATATTCTTGAAAGCGGGAATCAGCGATGCCAAACCTATTCTTTTTGATCGATGTAGATAACACGCTTATCGATAACGACTTTGTCAAACGTGATTTGGAAGAACATATCAAAGTACAAATGGGCGAAACGTTAAATAATCGCTACTGGGATCTCTATGAAAGAGCACGGAAGGAAAGAGGAGTAGTTGATATTCCACTCGCTCTGGAGTGGCTGCGGGAACAAACTCCTCTTTCAGAACTTGACGAACAAACTTATGCACATGTACACTCGCTCTTTGATAACTACCCATTCTTTAACGCTCTGTACCCACATGCGCTGGAGACTCTTCGTTATTTGAGCACATTAGGGCTAACAGTAATTGTCTCAGACGGTGATTTATGTTTCCAAGCGGAAAAAATATTTAACAGTGACATTGCAGAAACTGTTGAGGGGCGTGTATTGCTTTACACGCATAAACAAGAACATCTCCAAGAGATTGTGGAGCAATATCCTGCCGATCATTATGTGATGATCGATGACAAACCTGAGATTCTTACTGATAGCAAGTTGATATGGGGCGATAAGCTGACAACAGTCTTTGTGCAACAAGGAAAATACGCGGCAGGCTCGAAACCGGAGAACTTTCAACCTGATATTAGCGTGCAACATATCGGTGACCTTCGACGCTACAGTCGCGAACAATTTTTGCATGTGTAGCCAGTATTGATATTGTAATTGAGGCACTATGCGAAAACATCCTAAAGCGGAAGTAACGATTGATGCCACGGCTTATAAAGCATTGCTTCTTGATGTCTACAAACGCCAACAGATTGAAGCGTGCGGACTACTCCTAGGGATCACTGACCAGGCAGGTAACTGGCACATTGAAGATATACATCCAATGCGTAACATTTTTGACTCAGCAGTGTACTTTGAATTCGCCCCAGAAGAATTACTTTCGGCTGATCTGGCGTACTCTGATAGAGTCATAGGAGCCTATCATAGTCATCCCACAGGATTGGCAGTTGCAAGTCGTACTGACCATCAGAATATGAAGCGAATCAATGCCGAAGAGCATATTCCATGGATATGGTTGATCATAAGTGGGCCATTTGACCACTCGCCATCGTTATTACAACAAGTACAGCGTCGTTTACAACGAATTCCTGATACATCAATTGTCGCTTATCATTATTATGAGGACGAAGGACTCCAGCGTATTGCCATCAATTTCGAGGAGCAAACAGATACAACGGATGCTAAAACTGAGGAATAATATGTGCTGCTATATCCTGAGACAAACGGGTTACTTTGTAGTCAAATCAGAATAGATGCACTATAATAGACCCTGTTAACCGCGTCAGTGGAAAAGAAAGTAATGGCAATGAGATGCCCAAATTGCAGCAACGAAATAAGCCTCGAAGAAACCTTCTGCGGTCAATGCGGCACGCCAGTCATCATTTCAGCTAAACCCATCGATCCATCAAACGGCCAGGGACTTTTAAGCAGCGGGTATTATAGTACAAATTCGTCTTCGTCTTCGTCAGACACATACAGATCCGCTATGTTGCCCTCTTCCAATAACCAAGCGCAGATGATGTCATCTGACTTACAACAAAATGGTTTCCATCAAGATCCTACAGAGGCGATGTCAGCCTTACCAACTCATCAAGTTCAGAGCTATCCAACAATATATCCTCAACAAAACTATGAGAGCTCTTCAATACCAGTTGGTTATTCAGGAACAGGTCAAATTACTCCCCAGATGCAGCCATTTCAGAGCAGTAATTATACAGGAACTATGTACCCGCCAACTCAAACATTTCCTAGTGGACAAGGCTATGGAATGCCTCCAGGACTTACTCCTCCACCGCCACAAAAACGTAGCAATCTTGCTATGATCATTATCTCTATTTGTATTGCTTTGGCGCTCATTACAATATTTGTTTTCGGCGCAATTTTCCTTTTACGTAATAACACTTCTCATAAAGAACAACTTTCCCATCAAAATGCAACAGCAACGAGTGTACCAACACCTACAATGGCGCCAAGTCCCAGCCCAACGGCTACTCCATCTCCCACGCCTTCTCCTTCGCCAACACTCACACCAACCCCTACCCCAGATGCGGGTTTCACTTTGTGCGACAACACTTGTACTTCGAATGGCTTCTCAGTTGAATACCCGAGTCCATGGTCGCAGAAACCAACAACTGATTCAACCGGAACGCAATTCACAAATACTTCTCAAGCGGTCGAATTCGCAGCATTCAAGACTCCTGGCATTTCTAGTATGAATGCTGGACAACTTGTGAATACTGACTTGAACAATTTTTCTTCACAACCTGGTTACAATGCACCAACTCCAACCCCTTCTTCAAATGCAACGATCGGTGGTGAAAACTGGTCTTATCAAATCGCATACTACCAATTAAACAGCCAGAATGTGCGCGTTGAGGTCTATGCCACTGTACACCAGGGAAAGGCTTATATTATTGAACTACAGGCGCTTGACTCTGAGTTCGATACGATGAACACTCAGTATTTTGAGAGAATGCTTGTCAGATTTCAATTCCAATAGCTGAAACAAATTTGACTCTGCTTCAATAGTAATGTAGCATGTCATGGGCATCCGACACTATAATTTCCAAATCGAGAAGGGACACCAACCTATGACTGTACTTGCAATCATCGGAGCACAATGGGGTGATGAAGGCAAAGGAAAAATTGTTGACGAGTTATCAATGCATGCAGACTTTGTTGTTAGATACCAGGGAGGCAGCAACGCAGGACATAGAGTTGTACATGAACAAGGAGAATTCTCGTTTCGTCTGGTACCCTCTGGCATTCTTTTTCCCAATACAAATTGCATCATAGGCAACGGTGTAGTAGTTGACCCAAAGGGCCTGCTCGCTGAGATGGAAGAACTTCAAAGCAGAGGCATAGATATGTCAAGGCTCTATATTAGTGAACGCGCGCATGTGGTAATGCCCTATCATTTCTTACTAGACCGTTTTGAGGAAGAAGCGAGGGGAGCAGATAAAATCGGTACTACACAGCGCGGCATTTCCCCCGCTTACGTGGACAAGCATGCACGAATTGGCATTCGTATGGCAGATCTGCTCGATGTTGATGCTTTCCGTGCGAAACTAGCCACTATTTTGCAACAGAAGAATCGCATGATAACTCAGATCTATGGACAACCTCCCCTCTCACTGGAAGAAATCCATGGGGAATATTTTGGCTACGGTCAACGCTTGCGATCTCATATTACTGATACACAAGCCATGCTGCATGAAGCATTGTTTGAACGTAAAACGATTCTTTTAGAGGGTGCTCAAGGCGCCTTGCTTGACATTGATTTCGGTACTTATCCTTATGTCACTTCTTCATCAACAATGGCGGCAAACGCGTCAAGTGGAGCAGGTTTGCCACCGCATTCTATCGATCGGGTTGTCGGTGTCTATAAAGCTTACATTACGCGTGTTGGCAGTGGACCTATGCCAACAGAACTCTTTGATGCAGTTGGGAAGACCATGCGAGATCGAGGTCATGAATATGGCACAAATACCGGTCGAGAGCGACGTTGTGGTTGGTTTGATGCAGTTGCGGGGCGCTTTGTAGCACAGCTAAATGGCATGGATGCGGCAGTGATTACCAAGCTTGACGTGCTTGATACCTTGCCTACTATCAAAATCTGCACTGCTTATCAACTACACGGAAAGTTGGTGAATACGCTCCCTGCAACTCAAAGCGACTTTGCAGCATGCGAACCTGTCTATGAGGAGATAGAAGGCTGGCAATGTGACACAACAGGCGTATGTACCGTTGATGCACTGCCTGAGGCCGCAAAAAAATATTTAAAACGCCTGGAAGAGTTGTTGGAAACGCCAATCGCGATGGTGTCGGTAAGCCCACAAAGAGGCAGGACGATCCAGATTCAGGATGTGCTGGCTACCCCTGAGTACGATGCGCGCTATCCGAGAAATGCGAAGAGATGATACTAGACCTCAATTTCAGCCCCAAAAAAGTGCTACTTTTCAGCCAAGAATTACGTGCTACATAAGAACGAGAGAATCCATATAACAACCTGATCAAGGATAAGCTCAAGAAAAGGAAAGAAGCATGAATGTAGCACCCATAATTGCCAATGGATGGAAGTTTGAGATAGCTGATTCAAAACTATCAATCACTTCCGAGCAGAATAACAATTTACATATGCAACTTAGCGCAAAGGCAGCATTTTCGCTGCTTGATTATCTCTACCATGAGCGAGATGAGCTGGCAGCGGCAGCGCAGGAAGAAACAACAGAAGAAATAGAGACTAACAAGGCAGAGCAAAGCACCCGGAGCATGCAGGATGATGGAATGTCCGACCAACAGGTAAATTCACTATAGTAACCCCAACGGCTTCTTAGATATCACAGAAGCACTCCTGGGAAATTGCTCAGGACACTTTTTCACCTGTTCCCACACGAGCAATCTCCTCCCATCCTCCAGGCCAGGCAGTCTCACAGCTACAGAATCCTTCAAAACTACTCCAAGCTGCCTGGCAGCACGCTTGCCCTGTGCTAACTCCTCAGTCAGGTCCCCTTTTTTCGGTAGTATGATCTGCCCACCTACACGACAAAAGGGCGCAGCATATTCTAAAAGCACTGGAAGGGATGCAACCGCGCGGGCAGTCAAAGCATCGAACGCAGCACGGTACTCTGGTTTGTGTGCTAGTTCTTCGGCACGCCCATGCACGGCCTGAACGTCGTAAAGTTGGAGTGTCTCGATGATGTGCCTCATAAACGTCACTTTTTTGCCGGTGGCCTCTAAGAGCAGCACCTGCCATTGGGGACGTACAATTTTGAGAGGAAGGCCTGGAAAGCCTGCGCCAGCGCCGATATCGAGTAAACGTGCATCCGATACTTCGTAGACCATGAGCAACGACAAAGAATCCAGGAAGTGTTTGAGCATGATCTCAGCTGGATCATTGATGGCAGTGAGGTTGATGCGTGTATTCCAGTCAAGTAATTCTTGTTTATAACGCAAAAACTGATCAAACTGCTGCTCCGTCAGTTCAAGACCAAGCTGTTGCAGCCCATCAGCAAATGGTTGAAACGTGGACTTGAGCCATTCAGAGGATGTTTGCTGAGCAGAATTCAAAAGGGTAGGAGGGGTTTGATGAGCGGGAGGTGGTTGCAGGGCGGGGGGAAGCCCCGCCCCTACATTACGTTTACGAGCACTCGATTTCCTTGTAATGTAGGGGTGGGGGTTGCCCTCGCCCGGACTATCCTTACTCATTTAGGCGATGAACTTCCGCTTGCTGTTGAGATAATCGATCAGCAGGTATTCACCCAGGTTGTTCTTATCAGCGTAAAAGGTGCGACCGTGGTTAATCGACGAGAGTTGATTCACAAAGGCTACCATCCAACGATCATCCTCCAACATAAAGGTATTAATGGTAATCCTCTCGCGAGTACATCGCTGCACCTCTAACAACGTTTGTTGTTCAGCAAAGGGATTCGGTGGATAACCGAATTGCCATTCACCCTCTTCAAACCAGACTGTAGGACCACCATCTGTTATCATGATGATCTGCTTATTCACCCCATGATGACGCGCTAACAATTGGCGGGCCAGCATGAACCCATGAGCCATATTTGTGCCGGTGCTGTTGTCATAGCGTCCCATCTCTACCAATTCTTCCGGTTTGTATTCCTGAGCAACAAACGAGAAACCAACTACGTAAAGGTTGTCGCGTGGGAACTGTGAGCGAATCAAACTTTCCAGAGCTACCGCCACCTTCTTCGCGGCCGGTTGGCAACCATTGTAGACCATGCTCATGCTCAGATCGATCATCAATACGGTTGAAGACTGCGTTGTAAATTCAGTACGATAAACCTCAAAATCGTCCTTTTGCAACCCTACAGGAGTGCCTGTGCCACGACGATGCAAGGCATTCATGAGCGTTTTCTCCAGGTCCAGAAGGAATGGATCACCGAATTGATATGGCTTGCTCTCATCGGTACGCTCTCCACCAACTCCACGGAATGGGCTGACGTGGCGACCAAATCCATCTCGCTTCAGCTTGTTGAAGATGTCTTGAAGAGCCTTCTGGCCAATTTTACGAATGCCCCGCGCGGTCAATTCCCAGCGATTACCTTTTTTCTGAATATAACCTGCTTCCTCCAATACCTTCATAAGTTCTTTCAGTTGTTCAACTGATTGATATTCCTCATCGCCAAGCAGGTCTTTGACCTTGTTGCTATCGATTGCCTCAAGGTTATCCAGACGACGCGCTTCCTGGATCTGATCTTCCAGACCCTCCATTTGCTGCAAACGATTCATCATACGCATGGCTTCATTTAACGGTAGCGATTCATCACCCCGAAAAGGAAAGCGAGTGCGCATCTGTTCCATGGGAGCAAGAGCCTCGAGATTCATGGCCAGTTCCATCATATCAACACGGATGCGATCATCCCCCATGAGCTGTTCCATGAGATCCTGTAGCTCCTGGCGTTGCTCAGGTGAAAGATTATCCATGATACCTTGCATGGCTGCCATTTGCTGTTGCATCTGCTCGATTAGATCGTCCAGCGAATTGACACCAGGGAAGTATTCCCCATGCTTCTGCATGAACGAGTCGAAGTCCGGTTCTCGACCCTCCTGGCGATCACGCAACATTTTATTGAGGTCACGAATCATCTCGCGCATTTTGGCGATATCCTCAGGGGTCATGTTTTGCAAGGACTGCTGCATACCCTGAAAAAACTGCTGCATCATCTGCTGCTGCAGACTATCCATCAGTTCTTGAAATTTTTCACGTGCCTCATCATCCATAAAGTCGTATTCGGAGAGCCCTTTTATCTGGCCGGGGATATCTTGAGGTAGTTTATCAAGGTAATCTTGTTTCCTTTTTGCAATCATCTCCAGCATCTTGCGTTTTTGCTCAGGCGTGAGATCGTCATTGCTCTCGCCGGATTGCCCTGGTTGACCGCTGCTTGAGCCTTGTTGGCTTTCTTGTCCACTACCATCCTGAGGTTGATCCGTGCCCTGTTGCTGGCCAGGTGATTGTTGCTGGTCGGGCGATTGCGATGGTTGAGAGGGGTCACTATTCCCATCCAAACGTTTCTGAATACCCTCACGCTCGAGGTTCTTGATTTCTTCTAGCTTCTCACGCAAATCATCCATCACACCTGAGGCCATATTGTAGCGATTGAGTTGCTCGTTACGCATATTACGCATGCGCTCCATCAACTCACGCAGGCCCATAGTCTTACGGCCATCCTCGTTACGAATGCCATCCTGCATCAAGCGTTTGAGGGCCTGCTGAAGGTTACCTTCCTCCATATAATCGTCGGCCATTGCGTTCAGGATATCGTCAGCATCAAGCCCTTCGATGTTTTGGGTACCGTCCCAGCGCGAATATCCATAGCGATTCCTATAAAAGCGTTTGAACATGATGAGCGTTCCTTCTATCGCCGATAGCGAACTTTGCCATTGACCTCATCCTTATTAAGCCTGCGGTTTAAATGCAGCCCTTCGAGGATAAACTCGACGGCTGAAGCAATACTGGCCGGACTTCCCCTCCCATTGAGCTTATCAACGGCTTTGCTTAGTCCACCAACTTTCGAGAGCTGGTTCACATAGTTCATAGATGGCAAATCATCACCAACCTGTACATTCAAACCTCGCTCGAAGCCTGCAACCAGTTGTTCAAATTCACGCACTTCAAAGTATTCACCAAAGACTTCGAGAATTGCCCCGTTGATGAGTTTTTGTACAACCCGTTCCTCTTTGACATCACCTACTGTGTCAAGCTCGATTTTGCCACAAGTGGAGGCAATAATCGACGGCAAGTCACTAATACGCGGAGCTACCTGCCGTTCTTTGAGTCGCATTGCACGGCGACTGGCATTGCTGAGCACATTCTCAAAATTCGTGACTGAGACGCGCACGCTCACACCTGAGCTCTGGCTTATGTCATTACTTCGACGCGCCAGTTGAGTGATTTCGGCGACTATCTCTTTCATAAACTGCGGGAAAATAATTTCCATTCCCTCAGTAATAAAGTGGTTACTTTCAGATTCCATAATCTGAATCTCATATTCGACCGTGCGGGGATAATGCGTGCGGATTTCAGATCCAACACGATCTTTAAGCGGTGTGATGATACGGCCGCGATTCGTATAATCTTCCGGGTTAGCACTGGCAACGACGTACACATCAAGTGGTAAACGAATTTTATAACCACGAATTTGCACATCACGCTCTTCCATAATATTGAGCAGACCAACCTGAATACGCTCTGCTAAGTCTGGTAATTCGTTAATACAGAAAATGCCACGATTGGTGCGAGGAATCATACCGTAGTGGATGGTTAGTTCATCTGAAAGATAGCGGCCCTCGGCTACACGCACAGGATCAACCTCACCTATCAGATCAGAGATTGTAATATCAGGCGTCGCAAGTTTCTCACCATAGCGCCGATCTCGGGGTAACCATGCAATCTCAACATCATCACCGAATTCGTCTACCTTATCACGACAGGCTTTACAAACAGGCTCGTCGGGATTGTCATTAATTTCGCATCCGGCGATTACTGGTATAAATTCATCAAGTAAATTGACCAGGTTGCGTGCCAAACGCGTCTTAGCCTGGCCCCGCTCACCTAGAAAGATGATATCCTGGCCAGAGATTATGGCATTTTCAACCTGGGGGATTACTGTATCCTCGTAACCCACAATTCCCGGGAATAATTCTTCTTCTCTGCGGAGGTTCTGAATGAGATTCTTCCGCATCTCCTCTTTAACTGTTAGAACT
>WNFW01001722.1_pt1 | contig 14769 bp, 12 predicted proteins | sample 5400131 | NCBI WGS metagenome assembly WNFW01 (sample SAMN13153362, study PRJNA577476) | soil metagenome | isolation source: 20 cm soil or saprolite under grassland replicate 1 | place: USA:California | collected 2016-06-15 | reverse complement strand
TTCCAGCGCGCGCTTGTTCAAGTGGCCGCTGTCGACCCGTTCGAAGAAGTCTTGAATCGTTTGGAACGGCCCACCGGCACCTCGCGCTTCGATGATTCCGCGCGCGATGCCCTCTCCCACGTTCTTCACACAGGCGAGACCGAAGCGAATCGGCTGCTTGCCGTCTTCGGCGCTTCCCAGCGAGAAATTTGCGGCGCTGCGGTTCACGTCGGGTGGCTCGACAGGGATGCCTGCGCGCACGCACTCGGCATATGCCTCCGCGACGCGCTGCTGTCCGCCCGCCATCATCATGACGGCCGTCATGTATTCAGCCGGGTAATTCGCCTTCAGATAGGCCGTCTGGTAGGCAATGGTTCCGTACGAAACTGCGTGGGCTTTGTTGAAGGCATAGCCCGCGAACGGCTCGATGAGATCATATATCTGCTTAGCTTCCTCATTTGTATATCCCTTGTCGGCCGAGCCCTTAAGAAAACGCTCCTCCTCAGCACGCATCATGGCGCGGACCTTCTTGCCCATTGCCTTGCGCATAACGTCGGCCTGGCCCAGCGAGTAGCCGGCGAACTTCTGGGCGATGAGGAGCACCTGGTCCTGATAGACGATCACGCCGTAAGTCTCGTCAAGGACTTCAGAGAGGTCCGGATGCGGATAGTGGACTTTCTCAAGCCCGTGCTTGGCATGAATGTAGGTTGGGATGTGCTGCATAGGGCCGGGCCGGTAGAGCGCCACCATGGCCGCGAGGTCCTTGATCGAGGATGGTCGCAACTCCTGCACATACCGGGTCATCCCGCCGGATTCGAGCTGGAACACTCCGAACGTCTCTCCCCGGGCGAGCATGTCATACGTCCTGGAGTCTCCATCCGGCAGGTGCGAGACATCAAGCTTCGTACCATGGACCTGCTCGATCACATGGACGGCGGTGCCGAGTATCGTCAGGTTGGTAAGGCCCAGGAAGTCCATCTTTAGCAGACCCAATTCCGCGACATCCCACATACCGAATTGCGTGGTGGGCAGCGAGTTCGGGTCACCGGAAGAGGGTCGCTGAAGCGGCAGGAAGTTGACGAGCGGTTCGGGAGCGATCACTACGCCCGCCGCGTGAGTACTGGCATGGCGGGCAACACCTTCCAGTTCACGGGCGGTATCGATCAGCTTGGCGATCTGCTCGTCCGCCTCGTACAATTCCTTGAACTCCCGGCCCTCCTCGAATGCCTTCTCGATCGTCATCGTCCCGAAAGAGGCTGGCATGGTGGGCACGAGGCGGGCGACCCGGTCGACATCCGCATAGCTCATTCCCAGTGCCCGACCGACATCGCGAATAGACGCTTTGGCGCCTAGGGTCCCGAAGGTAATGATCTGGGCGACGCGGTCGTGCCCGTATTTCTCCGCGGCGTAATGGATCATCTCATCGCGGCGGTCTTCGGCGAAGTCCAGGTCAACGTCGGGCATCTCACGTCGCTCGACGTTGAGGAAGCGTTCGAAGACTAGCCGGTGTTCAAGCGGGTCGATATCCGTCACGCCGAGAACGTAGAGAATGATGGAAGCCGCGGCGGACCCGCGCACGGCCATGAGGATGCCGCGCTCCCGTGCCTCTCGCGCGAAGTCGTCAACGACGAGTATGTAGTCGGCGAACCCGGTCTGGCGAACAACATTCAGTTCATAATCGAGGCGGTCCCGCGGCTCCCGGGACGCATCAGAGTAGCGCCGGGCGAGGCCCTCCCCGCAGAGACGGGCGAGATGCTGGTCCGCGGTCTCCTCTGGCGGGACTCCGGCGCGAGGAAGTCTAACCACCCCGAACTCGAGCTTCAGGTCGCACATTTCGGCGATTCGCCATGTGTTATCGATCGCGTCCGGGTGGTCTGGAAAGAGGGCCCGCATCTCATCCTCGGACCTCAAGTAGTAGCAGGAGGGGTCGCCGGACATCTTCATGCGGACCTCTTGCTGCACGGTCGAGTTCGTCCCGATGCAGAGAAGGACGTCCTGGAAGGGCGCGTCGTCCGGCTTAACATAGTGAAGGTCGTTCGTCGCGACGACAGGGATGCCTGTCTCCCCGGCCAGTCGGAGGAGTCCCCGATCTAGCGGTTCGTGTTCGGTGATGCCGTGCGATTGGAGCTCGATGTAGTAATCCTCGCCGAACAGCTGCCTGTAGTAGCGAGCCGCCGTTACGGCCACATCGAAGCGACCGTCGAGTAGATGGCGCGAAACCTCACTCGTAGCGCAGCCCGAGAGGGCGATAAGGCCGTCATGGTGCAGCTCGAGGAGCTCTCGGTCCATGCGGGGCTTGTAGTAGTAGCCCTCGAGGTGGGCCTTCGTAGAGAGGGCGAGGAGGTTGGCGTAGCCGGCGTTGTTCTTCGCGAGCAGCGTCAAGTGATATGGCTGCTTGTCACCCGGCTCGCGGGAGTGGCGTGAGCCCTGCGCGACGTAGGCCTCGATTCCAATGATTGGCTTTATGCCACGGGCCCTCGCCTCTTTGTAGAACTGGACGGCGCCATAGAGTACGCCGTGGTCCGTGAGCGCGATCGCTTCTTGCCCCAGCGCCTTCGCACGGTCCATCAGCTCTGGAATGCGAGAGAGGCCATCGAGGAGCGAGAACTCGGTGTGGGTGTGTAGATGGGCAAACATCTACGGTGAAGGGGAAGGAAGGGGAAAGGGGGGTTGGGTTGAGCGCTTAACCACCCGCATCGGGAGACGAATCCATTATAGGGTACAGGACCGCTTGGCCAAGCAGGATGGGCTCGGGATCCAACTGCGATTTTGTGGATGAAGAGGAGTCGAGAACCCCGCTACTCGCACACTTGAGCGAACGCCCGGAACAGGGCGAGCGAGTCCGGATGCATTTCTGGGCGCTCTGGGTGCCACTGTATGCCCATGACCCACCGACGATCTGTGCTTTCCATCGCTTCGACGAAACCGTCAGACGAACGCGCGGTCGCTCGGAGGGATGGCGCGAGACTCTCTTCTGTCACCCCCTGATGGTGGCGCGAGTTCACGCGAAGCGTGCGGCCCTCCCCGTAAACATCCGAGAGGTGGCTAGAGCCATCGACGGCCACGTCATGCCAGTTGGATGTACCGTCTTCCTGCCAGCGGTGTGCGTTGCTCTCGATGTGCTGCAGCAGCCTACCGCCCAGTGCCACGTTAAGCAGCTCGTGACCACGGCATATGCAGAGTACCGGCAGGTCGCGCTCTAGAGCTGGCTGAAGCAGTCGGAGCTCCTCGTTGTCACGTTTACGATTAGGCCTATCCGTGAGCGGACCCCGCGTTTCTCCGTAGAGCCGCGGATCGACGTCAACGCCGCCCGTCAGCAGTAGGCCGCGGACGTTATCGGGCAGTTCGTCGCCCTCGACGACGAGGTAGCGAGCGCCTCCCGCTTCCAGCGCGTCATAGTAGAATTTCGTACGCTCCCAGGTGGGCGCGCGCCAGTGTGGGACGGCGACTAGGGGACCTTCCCTCATTGGCAAATCGTAGCGAACAAGCTAGCGGGCCAGCAACCCGCCCGGGCAGGAAACCACGGAAGCCGGTGCTTCCGGGCGACCTGGCATCTCAGCTCTCCTGGTGGCGGGCGAGAATAAGAAGGAACTCGTAGACGAGGTTGGCCGCGAGCAGGGCCGTAATCTCGGCGGAGTCGTAAGCGGGTGCAACTTCGACAATATCGAAGGCGACCAGGCTCATGCCGCGGAGGCCACGAACGAGCTCGACGATCTCGCGGCTCGTAAGGCCTGCCACTTCCGGCGTGCCGGTTCCTGGCGCAAACGCCGGATCGACACAGTCGATATCGAGAGACAGATAGACAGGTTGGCCCACCACACTCTGAATCCTCTGCAGAGTGGCCTCAACACCCTGACGGGCGAATTCGTCGCAAGTAATCACGTTGAAGCCGGCAGCCCTGACCTCGTCAAGAATACCGGCCGATACTGAGCCCCGAATGCCGACCTGGACCGAAGCGCCGGCGTCGATCAGGTCTTCCTCCAAAGCGATGCGGAAGACGGTGCCATGATGGATAGGCCTCTTGCGGTCGGACGGCGGCCAGAAGTCCGGGTGCGCGTCGAAGTGGACGAGCGAGAGCCGCCCGTGCTTGGCCGCGCAGGCGCGGAGCACCGGAAGAGTTGTCGAGTGGTCGCCACCCAAAACTACCGGAAAGACGCCGGCGTCGAGGATGGGGGCGACCTGAGACTGCAAGTGCGCCACCGTCTGGTCGATGTAACCGGGAAAAACGTCCAAGTCGCCGTAGTCGATTACCCGCAGGGTGTCGAAGGGTGGTTCGAGCTTGTCCGCCTCCCAATGATGGGGACGAAGCTGTCCGGACGCGTCGCGGATCGCGCGAGGGCCGAACCGGGCGCCGCTGCGGTAGAGCACGGCCATATCCATCGGCACGCCGATGACGGCGACATCCGCCAGCGAGAGATCACGAGTGACAGGACAGCGCGCGAAGGTGTAAGCGCCGCTATAGCGTGGGCCGCGCTGCCACTCAGCGGGGTAGAGTCGGCCGGGGTCCTGGCCTTTACTCACGCGGCGGATGATAGCAATTGCCGGTCGGATCAGCTATTCGTCTTCGTGATCGTCCGCGTCTTCGACCACGATGGGTGCTTCGTCGGGGTTAAGCTGAAATTCCCGGATGGTTCCGTCTTGCTCTTCCCCATCTTCTGCCGCCGCCCATTCGTCGTCGCTGTCCTCGAAATATCCTTCGTCGTCGTCGGCATCCCGGCGGAGAAGGCGGCCTTTGACATAGGGACGAAACGTCTCGGTCACTGCAGGCGGGAAGGAGAGCTTCCCAGTTTGCGAGCTGTGCTGAAACGTCTCGCGTATGAAGAGCCGTACCCCGTTCCCGTCAAGCCCGGAGATAGCAGCGATGTACTCGTTGCCGCCGTCCATGAGCTTGGTGAGACGCTGGCTCAGCCGCCGCTCAACCTCGCCGACATACTCGCCGGCCATGCTCTGGATGACGAGCGAGCCGTTCTGGCGCGCGAGGTTTACCTGATCGCCGGCGGTCATCCGCGCAGCGATCTCCATGTTTGGCCGCACCAGCACGGTTACGCCCGTCTTGCCCGTCTCTTCGATGAACATTTGGGGGGAAAGCTTCTGATTCGCCGGACGCGGGGCAGCTTCCTGTTCGCTGAGGCTGGCAAGCCGTGTCAGGTTCTTGCGGGCGATTGAATTCAGCTGGTCGATTTCGAGAGCCTTCATGTAGGCGTCTCTGGCCTCGGGGTACCGTCCAAGCTCGGTCATCGCTTTACCTAGACGGTTGAAGGCATCCACGTCGGTCGGGAAGGACTCGATGATCTCCCGGTTGAGCTGAGCAGCCTCACTCCATTGTCCCTGGAGGGCAAGCTGAATGGCATGTTCGGCGTACTGTTTCTTTGCTCTTGCTCTATCTTCTGTCTGGAAAACCATCTTCTATGTCCCTCTTCTTTAGGATTCGCGCCGCATTCTATCGATGAGATTTAGCATCTGCAATACGCTGTTGGTTACATCATGTTTATAACGTCAAGGAATAATGTTGGTTCCCGGCTTCTGTCGTAAGACGCCATGTCCCGGCACATTGTTACCGCTCTGCAATGCTCGTAGGCCGACTGGCGTCCGCAGCCCCCGCTTCGGCAAGCACGGGGCAACTCGGTGGGGCTAGCTGCGTTCGAATAGGAAGCATGCTATCAACGTAATACGACGGGCAGAGGAATCGAGATCGGCAGCTTTCGCCAGCGTAAAGTGGTCGGGGTGGGCGGATTCGAACCGCCGACCTCACGGTCCCGAACCGTGCGCTCTAGCCTGACTGAGCTACACCCCGACAGATGTTTCCATTCTACCCGACCACACGAATAGAGTTCCGGTTTAATCCTTGACGCTTCAGACTCCTGATCCGATCCCATCCGGTGCCCAGGTCGAGCCACACCCTGTGGCGGAGGCTCGCCGGGGACTACTCTTCAACGTCAACGTTGTCTTTGTAGCGCAGATCGCGATATATGGGCTGGCCTTCTGTCTCCGAGTCGTGCTCGCGCGCGGGCTGGGCGACGAAGGGCTAGGCACGTATTCGCTGTTCTTCGTCGCCGTACTGGTCGCCGGCGGAATCGCTAACTTAGGGGTCGGCCTCGGAAACATCTATTTTCTCAACAAGGGGGACTATGCCCACGACGAGCTGCTTTCGGGCAGCATCTTCGTGCTCGGCGCTTCATCCTTGGCGGCGTGGACCTTCCTCTTAATGTATGCCATCATTCTGGAGCCGGATCTATTCGTCTCAGGGCGATCGTATTGGCTCTACGCAGCCGCCCTGCCGTCTGTCGTCGGCTATGTACTGCTCACGTCGTTCCTGCACGGCAGCAGCCGCTTTGGCGCTCTCAGCGCGGTAGCCGTCGCTCAGGGACTCTTTGGCGTGGCGGTGGTTGGAGTCCTGTACGTTCTCGACGAGCTGGACATCTTCAGCGCATTGGCTGGATGGGTATCGTCGTTCTTGCTGGCTGATGTCGTTGCACTCTTCCTGGTCGGCTTCGACCGCATCGATTTAGAACGCGCCTTGCACCCACGCTGGAACGTCCTACGCAATCAAATCCGATATGGGGTGCAGGGACAGGTGGCGAACCTGGCGCAGCTTTTCAACTACCGCCTGGACCAGTTTTTAGTGGCGGCCTTCGTGTCACGCGCGGGCGTCGGCCACTATACCGTTGCCGTGGGCCTGAGCGAGAGCGTTTGGTGGCTTTCATCGTCCGTGGCGCTCGTGCTTATGCCGCGTCTTACGGAAATGGATCGCGAGCAGGCCGCGCAGATGACGCCTCTCGCCTGCCGGAACACTGTCCTGGCCAGCATAATCGGAGCAATCGCGCTGGTCGCCGTTTCGCCGCTGGCGATCGATGTACTCTTCGGCGAGAAGTTCAGCGCTGCGCAAACCCCGCTTATCTTGCTCATGCCGGGCATAATCGCCGCCTGCGCGACGCGGGTGCTGGGCAGCTACCTGTTCAGCCAGGGGCGGATCATTTACAACACGTACGCGACATTTATCGCGCTCGGGCTGACTATTGTGCTCGACCTCGCCCTCATTCCCTCAATGGGCGTGAACGGCGCCGCGATCGCCTCTTCGATCGCCTACATCGCTTCCCTCGCCGCCACTCTTTATTGGTATCGCCGGGTCTCCGGAGGCAGCATCGCCGATGCCCTCGTCGTCCGGCCCGCTGACGCAGAGCACTATCTCCGTGCCTGGAAAAGCCTGACCAGCCGCTTGGGGTTCCGCGGAGAGTGAGCTGGGTGAAGATGAGGCGAGCCAACTAGCGAGGCCTGTCGCGTCCCATGCGTTCGTTAAGGACGAGCCAGACGAACGCGGGAAGGGCAAGCTGGCGGCGCAGTCGCCACGGCTGGCGGAGCAGCCGGAAGAGCCACTCAAGGCCGGCCCGTCGCATCCAGAGAGGCGCCCTCCGGGTGCTGCCCGAGATAAAGGAGAAGGAGCCTCCTTCGGCGATCGCCACGTTGACCTTCAGTCTCGGAAGGTTCGAGGCTATCCAGCTTTCCTGCAACGGAAACCCCATCGCAACCAGCAAAGCGTTAGGAGCGGTGGCGTTGATCTGCGCGATCACACCGTCGTTTTCGGCGCCCTTCATGTCGAAGTGGCCGGCGTGGGCCCCAACCATGCGCAGACGGGGCAACCGGCTATGAATTTGCTCCTTCGTGCCGCTAAGCTCCGCCGCCGTCCCACCGAGGAGGAAAACCGTCGCGCCGGCGTGTTCGAGCGCGGCCAGCATCTGCCAGGTGAGGTCGACCCCGGCCATATTCTCGGCTAGAGGCCGTTTGATCGAGGCCGGACGCATCGCAATGGAGGCGAGCGAAAGAGGTAGCTGCAAGAGAGCGCGAACAGTGCCGCCCCGAAGCGATAGGTAGTGCGCGGCCCAGACGATTCCGACGCCATCCGCCAGACAGACCGCGGCGCCGTTGAGGAGTGACCGAATCTCTAGGTCGCGGGCCGCGCGTGGCATGAATTCCGAGTACGGCTTCACCACGTACGCTTGATTCGCCGACTCCGCCAACGAGGCGATCGCCTGCGCAGCCTCCGAGTGCGTTAGGATGTGAAACCGCACCCCGAGGACTTCAACCGTATCCGGCGCGTTCATGACCCTGCGACGGCAATACGCGCGACCGCTTCGTCCAGCGGGCGGTAGGCAATCTCGGCGACGTAGCGGGCGCGGATCAGGGCGCGGGCGTTTTCGCTGAGTGCTTTCCAACGGTTCCCGTCGCGCAGAATCGAGACGACTGCGTCGGTGAACTCGGCCTCTTTATCGGCGACGAGCAGGTGCTCGCCCGGGGTCGCTCCGAGGCCCTCGGCGGCACGGCTGCTCGCGACGACAGGAATGCCCCGTGCGAAAGCATTCAAGACTTTCAAGCGAGTGCCGCCACCGCTGCGGGTTGCATCAACGAGGACACGGGCGCTTCTGTACAACGGTTCGGGGTCCTCCACCTTACCACAGAACTGCGCGCCTTCCGTGGAAGCCACCCGCCCGGCGAGCGCTGGCGACGCACCAACGCCGGCGGCAATGAGACGAGCTTCGGGTACACGCCGCCTGACAGCAGGGAGTATCGAGCTGAGGATGCGCTCGAGGCTCTCGATGTTAGGTTGCCAGCTCAATGTACCGAAGTAAAGGATTACCGGAGGCGAATCGCTGAACGATGGGGCAGGCATGTCGAGCAAAGCGCGGTCGGGAATGTTTGGCAGAACACCTACGCGCGACGGCTCGGCGCCCAACTCAATGAGTGTCTGGCGGTCGTCCTCCGAAACCGCAAAAAGCGTCTCGAACTGCAGGACGGCCAACGCCTCGTAGCGGCGCAACCGGGCGGCCTCGGTTGCAGCGACCCAGCGCCGGAGTCCGGACTCGATCTCACTCTGCCGCTGCCAGATGAGGTATTCGGCGTTATGCTCGTGCAGAATTGACCGCCGCCGGTGCTGTTCCGGGACGTATTGAGCCATGGAGAGGCCATCGACGAACACTAGGTGCGGCCGGACAGCGTTGAGCTGCGCCTCGACCAGTCTGGCCATCCCGCCGCTCCTATTGCGTTCGATTCGGAGTGGAACACGGGCTATGTAGCTACTCAGGAGACTCCAGGCATTCCGCGGTTTGTTCAATTCGACCGTGTGAACTCCCTCGAGATTCGCCGCCCATTCTTGCTGTGCACTGGTCGGGGACCCACGGCGCAGCGATACGAGATGCACTTCGTGGTTAGCGCGCAAATGATCAAGGAGGCTCAGGGTCTTGATCGCGGCGCCGCTCAAAGGGGGATACGGGAACTGGAAGGTCAGGAAGAGGATACGCATTTCGGGCGCGATCGCGGGTTGGTCTGAAGCTAGCGGGCGCCCTTCTTGCTGATGACGAGAGTGACGGTGCTGACGAGGATCTTGAGGTCCCGCGCGATCGGGTGATGACGGACGTAGGCCAGGTCGTAACGGACCTTTTCGTAATGTGTGATGTCTGAGCGTCCGTTGATCTGCGCCAGGCCTGTCATACCAGGTTTGACTTTATGACGCTGGTGAAATTCCTCTGGCCAGGCGGAAACGATCTCCGGTATATCGGGCCGAGGGCCGACCATGCTCATGTCACCCCTCACAACATTCAACAGCTGCGGAAGTTCATCGACTGTCGTCTTACGCAGCGCCCAACCGACAGCAGTCGCGTTCCGGGGACGGCCGCGGGGGCTGAGCAGACGCCGGGTAAGGTCGCCGAGAGGAAGCCGGTCGAGGACATCGCTCTGTCTACCGCTGTGATGCATTGTGCGGAACTTAAGAAAGCGGAACTCGGCGCCGTTCAGGCCGATGCGCTTCTGGCGGACGAAGACGGGTCCGGGGGAATCAAGCTTGATCAGGACAGCGGCAAGTGCCCATATGGGCCAAAGGACACCGATCATCATTGAGCCGCCGAGGATGTCGATGGCGCGCTTGGCTGCCGGGGTAGGGCCGCATTCAACATTCCGCGAGATGCCAGAGTAACCATTGACGGGTGGGGTATCTACATCAGGCGGGGCGACTTCAGCGTCGATTTCCGGAGGAACGCGCTTCTGAGTCTTAGGCGGGGAGCCACGCTGAGCGGTCGGCGGCGCGTAGGCACCAGCAGCCGCAGCGGCGCTCATGCCAAACTCTGGCTCTTCACGCGTCATGAACGCGTTCCCTGAATAACGGCTGCCTTCATATGCTCGGCCAACGCTTCCTGCCAAGGGCGCATGGTGATACCCAACCGCTGCGCGTTCACATTAGCAAGCGCCGAAAACTGGGGCTTGCGGAAAGGCGCGCCGAACTCAGATTGAGTGGCCGGCTCAACCCGAACTTTCTCGCCGGCCAAACGAACCACCTCTTCTGCCCACTCCTTCCGCGAGCAGCTCCCGGCGTTCGTCAGGTGGAAGACGCCAAACGCCTTCTTCCGCAAGAGGCTTGCGATAGCTTGCGCGAGATCAACCGTCCAGGTGGGCGAAGCGACTTCGTCGGTGACGAGCCGGAGCGCCCCTCGTTCTCTCGCCGCAGTCAAGATCTTTTCCGGGAAGCTGATTCGTCCAGCGCCGTAGAGCCAGGACGTGCGCACAATGCAATGGCGTTCCAGGCCCGCGCGAACACGCAATTCGCCCTCGAGCTTGGAACGCCCGTATGCGTTAATCGGGTTGGGCGTGTCGTCTTCGACATATGAAGCACGCTTCTCGCCGTCGAAAACCTCATTACTGCTGATGTACACCATAGTTGCGCCGCTCTCCCGGCAGGCGTCAGCCACCCAGCCCGGCGCTTCGCCATTGTCACGCATGGCTCGGGCCGGATCGTGCTCACAGCCGGCGGTGTCAGTCCAGGCGGCGGCATGGATGACCATGTCCGGCTGCCGCCGTTCGAGCGCATCCCGTACTTGCTTTCGATCGGTTACATCCAATTCGGAGTGGCCCGGCGCCCACACGTCGTGTCCCGCGAGGACCGCCTCTACCGCGCGGCCGAGCTGGCCTTGCCCGCCGGCAATCAGGATGCGCATTGTACCCGCTTCAGGAGGCGTTTGTCGGGTGAGGCGCTTGGGGGCGGATGCAACACAGAGTCGCGGAAGACACCGAGAAAGTTCATTCCTATTTGAATTCGATCTCCCAATTGAAGGGGATGTCCGCAGAGTCCCAGGGAATCCGGTGCTCATCTGGATCGTTCGGGTTGTACTCCTCCGTGGGGAAGTTAACGAGGAGCGAAGGGCCGGTGCCTACGGTCTTGTAGCCATGAGCCACGCCGATAGGAATACGGAGGACGATGTTATTGCCGGTGCCGAGGTAATGGGCTTCGGCCTGGCCCCTCGTCGCCGAACCTTCGCGCATATCATAGAGGCCCACCTTGCAGACGCCCTGGACCACCACGAAGTAATCTTCTTGCTTCTTGTGATAGTGCCAAGCGCGGACAACCCCGGGATAGTTGAGCGAAACGTAGCACTGGCCGAACTTCGTGAAGAACTCGTCCGAGCCGCGAAGGAGCTCCATAAGGTAGCCACGCTCATCGACGTTCGGCTTGAGCTGCTTGATCTGCACTCCTTCTATCAATTGGCGATCTTCCCGGAGGGATACGTAGTTGCCTCAGCTAGGCGCTTGCCGTACTGCTGCTCGTAATACTCCGCGAAGCGTTCGTCGCGGACCTCCTCCCACCACCAGCGGTTCTGAAGATACCACTTCACGGTCCGCTCAATCGTTTGCTGGAAATTGTGTTTCGGGGCCCATCCCAGGCCATGGATCTTGGCAGAGTCCAGGAAATAGCCGCGGTCGTGGCCGGTGCGGTCCTCGACGAAGCGTATGAGAGAACGCGGCTTTTCTAGCAGGTCGAGAATAAGCTCAGCGACCTCCAGGTTCGGACGCTGGTTGTCCGCGCCGATGTTGTACGCCTCCCCGGGCTCGCCTTCATGCAGAAGCAGGTCCAGAGCCTCACAGTGATCTTCGACAAATAGACGATCGCGCACTTGCTGGCCGTCTCCGTAGATCGGGATCGGCTGGTCGTTCAGCGCGTTGGTCGTGCATAACGGTACGAACTTCTCGATGTGCTGGCGCGGGCCCACGTTGTTCGCCGGCCGGGCCACGATGATCGGCAGGCCGTAAGTCTCAATGTACGCCCGGCATTGCATTTCGCCTCCAGCTTTGCTCGCAGAATACGGGCTACGTGGGTTGAAGGGATCGGTCTCGACCGATGGCGTATCTTCAGGCAGTACCTCACCGTATACCTCGTCGGTCGAGATGTGGAGGACACGCCGAAGGCGCCGGGTCTGGCGCGCTGCCTCGAGCAGCGTGTACGTGCCGAATACGTCGGTCTGAATGAACGAGCCGGGCTCCATAAGCGAGCGGTCCACATGCGATTCCGCTGCGAAGTGCACGACGTAATCAGCGTCCTGCACCAGGTCCTTGACGAGATGGGCATCACAAATATCGCCGTGGACAAACCGATAACGCTCGTCGCCTTCTATGTCGCGAAGGTTCGCCGGGTTTCCTGCGTACGTCAGCTTATCTAGGTTGATGACCCGGGCGTCCGGCCGCTCCCGTAGCAGCCGGAGGATGAAGTTGCTGCCGATAAAGCCGCTGCCGCCGGTGACGAGGTAAGTTGCCATCGCTCTATCCGTCGGGCATTTCGATGCGGCTGTGGTCACCGAGGGTAAGGCTGTAGACGCCACCCGCACTATGGCCGCCCTGGAGCTCAACAAAGCGGCCAATCATGCTTTTCGCCACCGGCCAGTGAAGGTGCTCAAGGCGGCTGTCTTCCATGACGATACTGTCTTCGATGCGGCAGCCCACGATCCGGCAGCGCGCGTCGATAGAACTGTTCGGGCCGATATAGGAGTTGACGATGGCCGTGTCGCGCCCGATTATCAGAGGGCCCCTCAATACGCTGTCCTCAACTGTAGCGCCGCTCTCAATGACTACCGGCGCGTGGATACGGGATTTCTCGTCGATGGATCCGTCGCAGCGTGGCTCCATTGCCCCTAATACCATCCGGTTGGCGTTCAGCATGTCGTCCATCTTGCCGGTATCAATCCAATAGCGGTCCATCACCTCGGCGTCAACGGTAAGACCGCGGTCGAGCAGGCCCTGGATTGCGTCGGTAATTTCAAGCTCGCCGCGCCATGAAGGGGAAAGTCCCTCGATCACATCGTGAACCCCTCGGTCGAACATATAGATACCGACTACGGCTAGATTGCTCGCTGGCTTACGTGGCTTCTCGACTATTCGAGTGACTCTTTCCCCGGACATTTCAGCGATACCAAAGGCCTCCGGGTTTGGCACGGGATGCAGCAAGATTTGCGAGCAACTGCCGTTAGCCCTGAATCTTTCAACGTAAGACTGAATGCCGCCCATGACGAAGTTATCGCCGAGATAAAGCACGAACGGCGAGTCGCCCAAGAAATCTCGCGCGGTCGCTACGGCGTGAGCGATCCCCAACGGAGCATCTTGTCGGATGAACGTCGTCGTGGCTCCAAACTGCGATCCATCACCGATCGCCGCCGCCACCTGCTCGCCCGTATCACCGACAACGATACCAATGTCCGTGATTCCTGCGTCAACGAGTTGCTCGATCGTATAGAAGATGACCGGCTTATTTGCGATAGGGACGAGCTGCTTGGCGTTCGTGTAGGTAAATGGCCGGAGGCGGCTCCCTTTCCCGCCGCTGAGGACAAGCCCCTTTAGCGAGCCATCGCTTCGGCCGGTAACCGCCGCGCCCTCCCGCTTGCTCGTCAGCGTAATGGTCGTAGCCATGCTTTGTTTACAGAAACGGCCTTCGCGGCTGCTGGTTACTGGTCTGATGGCGCAGAGCTTTGAGCTCGGCCGGCAGACGTCCTATCTTGCCCGGGTGAGTCAGGAAGTAACGAGGGCCGTAAATGAAAATGTGCACGAGGACAGCAACTACTCGATGAACCAGTGTCCCGCGTTTGCGCACGAACATTAGCGCATTGCGGCGATACAGAAAATAATACTCGTTTGTGGGCGATTGAACGCGCGCGGCCTTGTGCCAGATCCTCGCGTCCGGGATGTAATAGCAGCGGAGCCCCTCGGCGCGCGCACGCGCGCACCAGTCCGTTTCTTCCCAGTAGGCGAAGTAGTCCTCGTCGAGGAATCCGACGATATCGAGCGCCCGGCGAGGTATCAACATGCACACGCCGTCCGCGTAGTCACGCGTGGCAACGCGGTCGAACTGACCGCGGTCCAACTGGCCCCGGCCGATCTGCTTGGCAGTGGCGGTCCAAATGCTGACACTGCCGCCGGTCGAGTAGATGATTTCGGGATTCGCATAGAAGTAAGCCTTGGGGCAGAAAGCCGCACCATCGTTACGGGACGCGGCAGCCTGAACAAGCGCGGCGAGAAACGCCGGGTCTAGCGTCGTGTCGTTGTTCAGCAGGAGGACGAACTGGGCGCCATCATTGAGTGCGTAGCGGATGCCGAGATTGGCGCCTGCGGCGAAGCCAATATTGGCCTCGCTCTCGATTACATGAATGGAGTCCTGAAACTCATCCCGCAGCGCCGCCGCCTCACGCCCTTCCGAGCCGTTATCTACGACGATAGTGTGCCGGTTGGAGTATGTTATCGCCCGAAGACTGTGGAGGCACCCGCGGGTATCCTCCAGACTATTCCAGTTGAGGATAACGATGCTTACGAGCGGTTCTGTGGTGAGCAAATGGAAACCTTCGAGCGCTAGGGAATGCAGGCCGCTAAAGCCATAGTCTGGTTGGACGCGAGCGATGCGTCAACTTTCAAGCGAGGCGTCAGCGCTACTAGCCGCGCTATCGCCCGTCAGCTCCGGCAGCACCCGCAGGCTGAGCCTGTCAGACACGG
>WNFW01007216.1_pt1 | contig 14771 bp, 14 predicted proteins | sample 5400131 | NCBI WGS metagenome assembly WNFW01 (sample SAMN13153362, study PRJNA577476) | soil metagenome | isolation source: 20 cm soil or saprolite under grassland replicate 1 | place: USA:California | collected 2016-06-15 | reverse complement strand
GCGGGCATGAAGCGCGAGGGAGTTTTACGTCGCTGGAGCATTCACCCGAACGTCGGCGACGCTCCAAGAGATTCTTACTGCTATTCCATAATCAAAGACCTCGAGCGCCGGCCCCTAAGTAAGGGCGCTGGGCAGAGTGTAAAAAGAAAAGCTCATGTTTAAGTGTGCAGTGGCTGCGCTCGTCATTTTTATTCTGTTGCTAAGCTGTAGCGACAGAGCCTTTACGCAGGAGAAAGTCCGCATCGGATGGGCGGCGATGACCGCCTCGCATACTCCGCTGTGGGTGGCGCAAGAGAAGGGACTAATGACTAAGCACGGTCTAGCGCCGGAACTCATTTTTTTCGGCGCGGGTCCGCCGGCGATGCAGGCGCTGGTGGCGGGTGACCTCGACATCGTCGTCACATCCGCGCCTAACGTGGTGAACCCGCGGCTTGGCGGCGCCGACACCGTGATGATTCTGTCGATCATCCCGACTTTTATCGATCACATCATCAGCGCGCGTAACATCACCAGCGCTGAGCAATTGCGAGGGAAAATCGGCTCGGTCAATCGATTCGGCAGCATCTCCGATATGGGCATGCGTCTCTCCCTCAAGCGGCTCGGCATCGATCCGGAAAAAGACGTGAGGATCGTTCCCGCGGGGGGAAATCCCGAGCGGCTGGCGGCCATTTCCAAAGGCATTTCGCAGTTTACGATCATGAACGAGCCGTTCATCAAGGAAGCCGAGCGCCTCGGGGGCCAAACGTCCAATGGTTACCAAGTTCGCGCGCGCCATCACCGAAGCGATTCATTACATTAAAGCCGATAAGGACGCCACGAAAACGGTGATCGGCAAGTACACGAAGTTTACCGACCCTGAAGGTCTCGAACGAACCCATAAGAACTACACTTCGGTACTTCTGGATGTGCCTTATGCCGATCCCGCCGGCATCAAAACTTTGCTCGACGACATGGCGCCGAAAAATCCCAAGGCCGCGGCCGCGGACCCGAAGAGCTTCGTTGATGCGAGCTTCGTGCAGGAGATGGAGTCGTCCGGCTTTATCAAGCAGCTGAACAAAAAATGAAGCAAATCAATAGGTTCTGCCGCATCGTTCGAGGTTTAGTTCTTCTTTTTACATAGTCCTCCGCCGGGGATCGACACAATACCCTGCAGATAGCAGCCGGAATTCTTATCACGGATTCGTCCAAGTTTTCTCTTGATCTTGTCTGGTAAATTCGCTAGAAATAAGGAAACACAGGCGACAGAATAGATGTCTAAAAAATGGGTCGAAATAAGCATCTAAGCCGCGACGAAGTCCTGAAGGCGATCAACGAGTCCTTTATAAATAGGGGCTTACCGCCAACTATTGAAGAACTTCGGAAGAAACTTGGCGTCGGATCAACGCGCACCGTGCTCCGGTATCTCCGCTGGCTTGAGGATGAAGGCGACATTGAAAGGTGGAGCGGTGCACGAGGAGTGCGCGCCTTGCGCAGCGATACGACTCACGTTCAAACGCGTGCAGTGCCGGTCATTGGTACAGCACCGGCGGGTGCGCTGATGTTGGCCGAGCAGAATATCGATGGCTGGGTCCAGATGCCGAAGACGATCGCTCGGCTAGGCTCGGAATATTTTCTTCTACGCGTGCGAGGCACTTCGATGAACAAGGCAAAGGTGGCTGGGGAAAAGATCGAAGACGGTGATTTGGTTCTCGTTCGGCAACAGGCGACGGCAAATGATGGCGATATTGTGGTTGCTCTAATCGATGGCGAAGCGACGATCAAACGTTTCGCGAAAGGATCTGGTTACTACGTTTTGAAACCGGACTCGACCGAGAGCAAACATCGCCCGATCGTCGTGGATCGGGATTTTCATATCCAAGGTCTAGTCGTCAGGGTCCTCAAGAAAGGCTCAGTTATTATCGATTGATTAGTGATCAGAAAACAGTAGGGCTTCAAACTTAATCGGAGGGTAATGTAATGGCAAAAGAAGATAAGGCCAAAGTTAAGATGACGGTAATTCATTTCGAAACCGAGTCAGATAATCTTACACTCCAGGAAAATATACGCGCCATTTCTCATACACTGACCCGCGCACCGACAAGCAGCCACCGGGTAATTCTACCAGCAACGCAACTAACTTCTGGAAATAGTTCCGCAGAAGTAGTTCAGGAAATCGAGGAACAAGATGCTGTCGAGGAAGATGGACTGGTGTCGCCCATTGCTTCTCAAGCCGCTAAAAGGAAAGGCGCAGCGCGACAATATCCCACTCCACAGGCCGTCGATCTTGATTTGACATCCGGTGATATGCCGCTCAAAAAATTTTTTGAGGAAAAAAGTCCCGATGGTGATATCAAGAGGTATTTGGCCATTGCATACTGGCTGAGGAAGTATCGCAACATTGAAGAAGTAACCATGCATCATGCATACACTTGCTATCGGCATATGGGAACCGGCTGGCAAGTCCCGCCAGATGCGGCAGCGCCACTTCGTGCCATGAAAAGGAAACAGTACGGTTGGATGCGGGCAGGTTCCACGAAGGGAGCGTATGCGATCAATCATCTCGGCGAAAACGAAGTCGAAAAGATGCCGAGTGCGTAGGATTCATCGTGGAACTTGAACATGTAGTCAATGGTATTCCCGGCTTCACCAATTGGAAGGACGCGGACAAGATAAGGTTTTTTGCCTGGTTTCTTCACTCTAAAAAACGCCGGGAGCGTTTTAGTCCTGGAGACATCCGGACGTGTTACGACGAACTGTTGCTACAAAAACCAAGCGACGTTAACCCATATCTCAATCAGATGTTAAATCGAAAACCTCGGGAGGTTCTCCGTGACGTGCGCGGTTACGCTCTGGAGAAGCGTCTGAAAGACCAGTTAGAGACCAAGTATGGTCAGCGCCTTGCCACGGTTCAGGCAGACAAGCTGCTACTCGAACTCCCGTCCAAAATTCCTGATTTAGCGGAGCGTACCTTTCTTGACGAGGCAATTCGATGTTTCCGTTGCAAGGCTTTTCGGGCGACGATAGTAATGACGTGGAATTTGGCTTACGATCACCTGTGCGCGTATCTGCTCGGTTCCCTGAAACGACTCGGAGATTTTAACATTCAATTACCAAAATCCTTTCCGAAAGCTCGCATTGCTGCGGTGAATGATAGGGATATTCATGGAGTTGAAAGAATCGGAAGTTCTACAAGTTTGTCGTTCCGCCAACATCATTACCAATGACCTTTTTAAAATTTTCAAAGAAAAATTGGACAAAAGAAATACGGCCGCACATCCATCAAGCGTCGAAATAGCGCCCCATACGGCTGAGGAGTACGTTATCGATCTCGTTACGAACGCAGTCCTGAAACTTGTTTAAGAACGCAGGTCCGCTAAGGCGGTCCGAACCAAAGTGAAAGGAATTTACAAGACAGACGGCTGAAAATCTGTTATGTGACGGCAGAGGTGAATTGCCCCACCCATCCAAAGTTCAATCACGATTCCAGGAGTGTAATTACAGATGCCGGTTTTGCAGTTCAAAGGAAAGACCGCGATTGAATCTTATCACCACACGGTTCCACACCACACGTTGGAGTTCGATGCCAAACTCTCGGTTTTAGGGAAGGGCGAAAAGCCAGGCCTCGATGGGAACCTCATCATCGAAGGCGATAATCTCATCGCGCTGAAAGCACTGCTTCCTACGCATGCGGGACGTGTCAAATGCATCTACATTGATCCTCCATACAACACTGGGAATGAAGGGTGGGTATATAACGACAATCTCACGCAACCACAGCTTAAGGAGTGGATCGGTCAGACGGTGGGCAGAGAAGGGGAAGACGCTACTCGCCATGATAAATGGTGCTGCATGATGTATCCGCGGCTCCAGATTTTGAAAGAGCTTCTTCATGACGATGGAGCGATCTTCATAAGCATCGATGACAACGAAATCACATCATTACGAATGCTGATGGATGAAATTTTCGGGGCAGAAAATTTTGTTGCCTGTTTTATCTGGCAAAAGCGTTATTCACGTGACAACCGACCGGCCGTCGGAACCGTACATGATTATGTGCTTACATACTCCAACAAGATTGGGCGGTTTGTTAATGTCCGTAACAAACTCACTCCTAGTGAGGAAAGTAGGGCGGTCTACCGTAATCCAAATAACGATCCTAAGGGTGATTGGCGTCCTATCCCTATGAATGCGCAGGGTCATCGTGAAAATCAAATGTACGCGGTTAAAACGCCTGGTGGAGCTGTACATTATCCTCCGAAGGGCCGTTGTTGGAGTATGATCGAGTCCGAATACAAAAAGTTGCTTGCTGAAGGGCGCATCTGGTTTGGGAATGATGGCAAGGGTCAACCCAACGTGATTCGCTACTGGTCGGAGGTAGAAGGTTTCGTACCTTGGACGTGGTGGCCTCATGAGGAAGTTGGACACACCGATGAGGCAAAGAAAGAGTTATTTAACTTCTTTGCAAAAGACGATGTATTCGAGTCCCCCAAGCCCACGAGATTACTAAAACGGATTTTGCAAATTTATACCAATCCCAGCGATGGAGATATAGTCCTCGATTCCTTTGCTGGTTCGGGTACCACTGCCCACGCGCTCTTGGAATTGAACAAAGAAGATGGTGGCAATCGGCGGTGTATTCTTGTCCAACTTGCCTTTGAAACTAAAGAGCAAGAGAAGGGAAAATTTAACATTTGCGAGAAAATAACAGCCGAGCGGGTCCGGGGAGTTGTTCAGGGTTATACTTATACTGATACGAAAGGAAGGAAGGAGAAAGTATCGGGAGTAGGTGGCTCGTTCACTTATGCACGCGCGGGAAAACCGCTCTTCGGTGAATATCGAGATTGGGGCAAGCAATTGCCCGGCTATGAGGATCTCGCCAAGTACATCTTTTATACTGAGACCAGTCGAGACTTCGACCGGAAGGTGATGAACGAGAAGACCGGCAAAATCGGTGAAGATCACGGAACGAGTTACTATCTGCTCTACACGCCGAACGGTCAGGAAGATGGCCGATTGGATATGGAATGGCTCAGAGACCTCCACAAGATGGATAAGAACCGGAACTTGGTCGTCTACTGCGAGAAAATTTGGGTTCATCGTGATGATTTGGCGAAGTTTGAGCAGGAGACGAAGCGGACCGTGCGACCAATGATTGTCCCGTTCAACTTGAAGTAACAATCGGCGGATGGACCTAAAGCCTTCCCAAGAGCGCGTTATAAAAGAGGTCAAGCTCTTTCTGCAAGCCCTGGCTTCAGAGCAAGCGGCAGGGAGTCAGTACGCATCCTTGGCTGCTTGGGATAAAGCGAAGAAACTTTTTCATCTGCCGGGCGATTATAGTCCACGGAAGAACGGCCTAGGAAAAGACCTTTCCACGTTTTGTATCAAGGTGCCGACCGGCGGCGGAAAAACGCTGTTGGCTACTCAAATCCTCGGCCTCATCTATCAGACCATTTTAAAAAGCCGCAACGGCGCCGGCCTCGTGCTCTGGGTGGTTCCCAGCGATCAGATTTACAAAGATACGCTTAAGGCGTTTCGCGACCGCAGGCACTTCTATCGTGAGTCATTGGAGTTCTCATTGTCACGGCGCATCGAGGTGTGGGAAAAGCACGAGATCTTTCGTCTCACACCAGGTCAAGTGCACTCCAACCTGAACATTCTTATTCTCAAACTTGCTAGCACCAACCGCGAGACGCGTGAGCAGCTCAAGTTCTTCCGCGATAGTGGTGGAAACATCGTCCAGCATTTTCCACCTGAGAATGAACCGGAAAAACATAAAATGCTCAAGGTTCAGTTTCCGAATCTGGACATGCTAGGAGAGGACGAAGCGACAGACGAGAGCTTGGTTAAAACTTCGCTTGGTAACTTGGTCCGTCTCTCCGAACCGGCGGTCATTTTGGACGAAGGACATAAGGCGACCAGCGAACTCGCCCGAAAGACCATCGCGGAGTTTAATGCCTCAATAGTTGTCGAACTATCCGCAACACCACCGAAGGACGCGAATGTCCTCGTTCGGGTAACTGGGAAGGAACTTCTTGATGAACAGATGATTAAACTACCGATCAACATTGCGAACTCAAACCAGTCAGCCTGGAAGAGCTGTTTGACAGAGGCACGGGATAAACGTGAGCATTTGGCAAAGCTGGCCGAGAAGCATTACAGGGCAAGCGGGAAGCTCATTCGCCCGATGATACTCGTCCAAGTTGAACGGACCGGTAAGGATCAGCGAGGCACCAGACTCGTTCACAGCGAAGACGTGAAGCAGTATCTGATAGAGAGAGAGGATGTTCATGAACCGGCGATAGCCATCAAGAGCTCGGACAAGGACGATATCGAGGGCATCGATCTCTTAGCCGAAGGATGCCGTGTGGAATGGATCATCACCAAGGCAGCCTTGCAGGAGGGATGGGATTGCCCGTTCGCCTATATCCTGGTCTCCCTCAACAACACCGGCAGCCAGCAGAGTATGACGCAACTGGTAGGGCGGGTGCTTCGACAGCCCTATGTGGAAAGGACGCCATTCGATGAGCTTAACGAGAGCTATGTGTTCTGTTTGCGGCGGAAGGCAGCGGATATTTCTCGTGAGGTGAAGAAGGCGCTGGAACAGGAAGGTTACGAAGGCGATGCGGCGAGTGTTGTGGACCGAAGCGTAGACGGCGGAAAAGCGCCTCAGAAACGCGAAGCTACCATCCGTGACGAATTTCGCCGCTTCTATCGGGAATTCAACGGGAAGATCTACCTCCCTCGGTTTTGCGTTAAGCGCGGCGACAAGTCGGAAGTTCTTGATTATTTTCGGCACTTGCTTAGCCAAGTAGATGTAACGCGTTTCGACTACACAGGGATAGATTGGAACATGGCGACGGCGCTCGATGCGGCGAAAGATTCTATTTACCGCATAACTCTCGAACAATATGATCTTGAAAGTGTTACGGAGCGGGCATCCGTTACTCTGGAAACAGATGAACAGGTCAAGGCATGGTTGGTAGCCAGTCTGCCGTTTGAGTACTTTAGCCATAAGCAGCTACGTGAGGTCGTTAACCAGGTCATTGAGCGGTTGTGTCAGCTTAACCAGGACCTTTCCGGGCGGTTCGGCCTCGTTAAGTTTGAGGTCCGTGAGAAAATTGTCGGACTGATCGAACGTGGGACCGATCTTCAAACCCAAGAAGCATTTGAGGCTTTGTTCAAGAACAAACGACTCGGCTTTTATCTTGAATACGTTGAAGGGCGCTTTGAGATTCCGACTAAGATTGAAATTCGAGGGACGAAGAGGCTGATACACGATGACAATGAGCCAGTGCAACGCTCTCTCTTCGACTATGTGCCAGACGATCTAAACGATTACGAAAGGTCCGTTGCGTTGTATCTCGACAAGCACGCAGAGGTCCTCTGGTGGTATCGCAATCTCGTTGGCGCGCAGTGCTTCTCTGTCCAAGGATACAAGCGAAACAAAATCTATCCTGATTTCGTGATTCAACAGGGTCACAAGAAAAAGCCAATTGCCACTGTGGTTGTCGTCGAGAGTAAGGGCAAACACCTTAAAGGAAACGAAGACACAAACTACAAACGAAAAGTAGGCAGCTACTTTGAAAAGGTCGGTCAGAAAATTCCGTGGCAAAAACTCGCCAAAGATTTTGAGGACGAGACATTCCGCTTCCAAGTGCTCGACGAGGGGGAATACGCAGACAAGGACTGGCGAGAGGATTTAAAGAAGCTGCTTGAGTCGGGCTGACAATGGCCGGCGGATTTGAGCGCATTACACGAAGATGTGGAGATAACCGATGAAGTGAATTTCAATTGGGCAAGTTACATTAATTCCTCGCTCAAAAGCGAGGGCTGATGGTAACGGTTTTGTCTAGTGATCCTTTAGAAAGTTCGATCCATGGGCCGAAGAAAAGATCAAGGAAGATATCGAGGATGAGAATTATTTCAAGCCATGGCACGCGGGGAGCCATGTCGTCCACTGCAGGAGACTAACTTGAAACAATTGCTTCTCACGCTGAGATTGGATCAAGACGATACGAGCAAAATGTCAGGCTATTATTTGCACCGGAGTGAGGAATGCAGCGGCAACAGGCCGATCGTTGACGGCATTTATGTGCAGCGGAACGGCATCGGGCCAATCCCGCCAGAGACGATGAGTGTTCTTTTGAAATGGTTGTCATCGGAGCTAGTTTAAGAAAGGTCTCTCGTAACTTAGGAAGTAACCGCGTTTTACATCTGCACACTGACAAAGAAAACATCAAGCGGCAGTAGACGTTCTCAGCCACGGAGGTCGCGAAATGATTGCGCGAGTCATTCGTCGATGCTGTTTGTTAGTGATCGCTTTCTTGTGTGATCGTGACGGCGGCGATGAGCGGAGGGAACGGTTCAGTCGCCTTGGTTGGCGGCGAGGGTCCCATCCGAGCCTTTCTCAGCGGCAACACTGATTTTGTTTTTATCGGGTCGGTAAAAAACGTGCTGACGCACAGCATCATGGGGAAGCCGGACATTAAGCGGCCAGAAGATTTGAAGGGAAAGAAAATTGGCGTTGGCCGCATCGGCGGCAATTCACACTACTTTGCGCTTTACGGAATGCGCCAGAAGGGTCTCGATCCGCTGCGGGACGCCAATCTAATCCAGACCGGCGGCGCGCCGGAAACGTTTTTGGCGTTGAGCTCAGGCGCTGTCGATGCGGCTTCCATGACGACGCCGCAGGATACGCGCGCCGCTTTCACCGGCTTCAACTATGTTATCGACGGTAGAGAAATTAAACCGCCTTACGTCGCGACGGGTTTTGTCACACTTCGCTCCGTCATCGCCAAGCGGCCCAAGGTGATCAGCCAGTTTATGCACATGATGGCCGAGTCCTACAAAATCATGCTGACCGACCGCGACTTGGCTTTCCGACTGATGGCCAAGAAAATCGGTCTCACCGATCGAAAAGTGTTCGACGCAGCTTACACTCAAGAGTTGAAAGTCTTGGAGCCGAAGCTCGACATCAAGGCCGGTGCCATTCAAGCGACGCTCGACGAAATAGCGCGCACTGATCCGCGCGCGACCAAGGTCTCGCCCCAACAGCTGATCGACCGCCGCTTTCTGGAAGAGATGGAAAAAGATGGAACCTTCGACCGCCTCGGAATCAAATAGCCGCGATTGCCGTAGCTGTTTGCCCTTCCTCATCGATTTTCTTTTAATAAAGTCCAAATCCAACCGATGAAACGCATGACTGTCTACGTTGGCTGCGTTGTTGAAATCAAATCGAACTAATCCAACCGTTGAAAGAGGAGAGCAAGCCATGAAAAGTTATCGCAAGGAGCTGTGGTTCAATACGGCGACGCGGGTGGCGTTTATTAACATCACGCCGCAAGTGAACGACTGCCTGCGAGAAAGCGGAGTGAAAGAGGGTCTTGTGCTGGTCAACGCGATGCATATCACCGCGTCGGTTTTCATCAACGACGACGAGTCGGGCTTGCATCACGATTACGGTGTTTGGCTGGAGAAGCTCGCGCCGCACGAGCCGATTAAGCAATACCGTCACAACGACACCGGCGAGGACAATGCCGACGCTCACATCAAGCGGCAAGTCATGGGGCGTGAAGTGGTCGTCGCGATCACCGACGGCAAATTAGACTTCGGCCCTTGGGAACAGATCTTTTACGGCGAGTTTGATGGCCGACGGCGCAAACGAGTGTTGGTGAAGATTATCGGTGAGTGATTTCAGATTTCCGCTTGTTTCATCCGCTGAAGCGATGCGCCGCGACTCTGTCGCTTATTTCGATTCTTAACAAATCCTCTCCGACTTCCAGCGGGCCGGAATAATTCTTGCGCGTCGCCGGGATCAGGTCCTCAGGCTTGGCGTCACCGAACAATAAAAGATGCGTGTAGACGGCAAGTCGCGGCTTCACTCGTGAAAAAACCTCGCCGGCCTGCTCAGGCGTGGTGTGGTTGCTGGTGATCCGTTTAAGCTGTTCAGCATTTTCTGGGCCGTCATTGGACGCAGCGACGACCTCGTGAACGAGCAGATCCGTTCCCTGCGAGTGGCGGATGAGATTTTCGTTGTAGGTCGTGTCGCCGGAGAGCACGGCGGAGCGGCCTCGGTAGTCGATCCGATACCCGTAGGCGGGCAACTGCTCCGCGAAGTGATCGACCTCAAAAGCAGTGATTTTGATGCCGTCCTGGTCAAAGACCATGCCTTCGGTGAATTCGTCCGCGACTAATTTCACGCCATTCGGCGGATAGTTCTCACTGCGGACGCGAATGTCCACGGCGAACGCCTTCGGCAGATATTCCATCATCTGCTTCGTCCCTTCGGGTCCCCACACTGGCAGCGGGACCTTTCGCTTGCCCCAAGGCCGGCCGATCCAGCCGGTCAGCCAGAGATCGGGAAAGCCGACGACATGATCGGAGTGATGGTGGGTGAGAAACATGCCGCTGATGTCGGCAAATGGGATCCCGAGCTGATGGATACGCTGCATCGCGCCACGCCCAGCATCGAAGATAAACTTCTCGCCGCCGACTTCCACCAGGGTGCTCGGGCCGAAACGATCTAAAACGGGAGGCGGAGCGCCGGTGCCCAACAGCGTAACTCTAAAAATATCATCAGCCTGCTTTTCCATGAATCCTCCACGGGAGAGACATTGTAAGACCGACCGGCAAAGTAGCATTTCGACGGAAAGAGTCAAAGAGAAAAACGCGACATATTTGATTCCCTGGAGCTGCGCCGATATGTTTCAATGAGTGGTTTCTCGATTGACCAATCATTTCCGGCGATCCGATCGCCCGGGCCCTCGGCCTTCGCCCTGCCCCCATTATCCGAATTGTTTCGGCTGTCCGTTGATCGATTTACCCTACCCCGAGCAGCTCATCCGCAAGCGGCAGCGGGTCATTGACGCATTCGTTCGCTATCCCACGTTGGCTCAGCTCGAAGTGGCGTCGGTTACCCCATCTCCGCGTCGGCTGGGCTATCGAGCGCGCGTCAAGCTGGTGGTGCGGAGGACCAAGGGCGAGGTAGCAGCGGGTCTCTATGTACCGCAAAGCCACCGGGTCATCGACATTTCCTCCTGCCCGGTCCATCCGCGACCGGTAAACCTGGTGGTTCAATATCTCAAAAGAAAAGTCCAAGAGCTTGGCATTGTGCCTTACGACGAAAGAGACGATAGCGGTGATCTGCGCTATCTAGATTTTCGTTACAGTTTCGCGCGGCGCGAGCTGAGCGTGACGTTGGTGACTCGGTATCGTGACTTTCCCCAGGGCGTCCTGCTGGCTCGTTCTCTCAGCCGTAAGTTCTCTTTCGTTAGCGGCGTTATCCAAAACATCAATGACCAGCGGGGCAACGTGATTTGGGGAAATTCTTTCCGGTCCCTTGCCGGGCGTGACACGATTCTGGAGCAAATGGGGAATTTGAAACTTGTATTTCCCGCTGGGGTTTTTTCCCAAAGCAATCCTTTCACCGCGCGCAAGCTGTATGAGCGGGTTTACGACAGAGCCGGCTTGACGGGCGGAGAAACTGTGCTGGATTTGTATTGTGGTGTGGGTCCGATCTCGCTCTATCTCGCCGCTGCGGCTCGCCAGGTTTGGGCAGTTGATGATAGCGAGTTGTCCATCATGACGGCGAAGCAGAATGCGCGCCGAAACGGGGTCGGTAACTGCCGCTTTTTTGCGGGGGATGTGGCGGCAATGGTTACGCAAGTCAGACAAAGCCAGCCTCAGATCGACTTGATTGTTCTTAATCCCCCACGCAGAGGTGTTCAACCAGCGGCGCTGGAGACGATGCTTGCCGTGAATGCACCGCGGATTATTTATGTCTCATGCGAACCAACCAGCTTGGCGCGCGATCTGGATTGGTTTGCCCACGCGGGCTACGGCGTATCGTGTATTCAACCGTTCGACATGTTTCCCCAAACCGAGGAAGTCGAGACGCTGGTCGTGCTGCAAAAAGGTCAATACTCAGATAACTTGCAATCAGAATAGCGGTCATGATTTTATGGCATGGCCTTTCGAGATTCGCAATCGAACGTGCTGCAACTCAGTTTTCATTACGGTGGCAGCGGCCTAGCGGCGGTCTCGTGAAGTCGTTCTCGAGGGAGAGATGATGATCAGATCCACAGAAGTCTGGTTCGTGTGTAGTTTCTTAGTGGCATTTGTCCTCTTCGCCGGCAGCGCCGCCGCGATCACATTGCCGGAGTTGGCAAGCCGCGTTGAAAACATGAATCGTTCGCAGAGAGAGGCTCTTTTGATCAAAGGCGCCAAGGAAGAAAAAGCGGTGATGTTTTACGGGACGACGCCCGTGAATCAAGTCGCCGTCTTGAAGAAGGCTTTCAGCGCACGTTATCCGTTTGTCGACCTGAAACACTTCTATTCTCCGCGCCAGGGCATTCTTAATAAGACAATCAGCGAGTTTCGCGGCGGCGCTAACCTGGCGGATGTGATCATGACGGACGTGAGCTATGGCTATCAGTTAATCAAGGAGGGAATTTCCAACCCCTTCTCCACTCTCGACGTGAAGCGTTACGTGCGCGGCTCGTACGACCCAAACGGCCAATGGTACACGATGTACATGCTCACCATCGCGCTCATGTATAACAAAAACATGGTCAAGCCGGCTGACGTGCCGCATAGCTATCAGGACCTGCTCGATCCAAAATGGAAAGGGAAGATGCTCTTCGATCCCGAGGCCGCATACGTCATGGCGGCCATGGAGCATGCATGGGGCAAGGAAAAAGCGCGCGATTACCTCGCGCGACTTGCCAAGCAGGATCTCATTCTTAGACGGGGCTCGACCTTGACGACTCAGCTCGTCGCCGCGGGCGAACAGCCCATCGCCATCGCCGTCAACGGTGAAACTGCAGCCGAAACGAGAGATAAAGGCGCGCCGCTCGGCTTTAGTCTTCTGGCGCCGAAGATCATCAAACCCAACGGATTCTTCGTCGCGAAAAAAGCTCCGCATCCGCACGCTGCTCTGCTTTTTACCGACTGGACGCTGTCAGAAGAGGGGCAGAAGGTCTTGGCCGTAGAATTAGGCAAGGGAAGTGCAATGAAAGGCTTGCCGGTAAAATACAAAGAGTTTCAGACTGATCCCGATTACGTCGTCGGACCTGAGTTTGGCAGCCAGTTAAAACAATACATGGCGGAGTTTCAGAAAATTTTTGGGACAATGTAGGGAGACCGGCCGGTTACCACTAGGACTGCAATTCCTTTATTCTAAACGAAGTACCCACCCAGAACGGCATCGTTCCACGTGCGCAGCACTGACGGGGCGATGCCGACCGGCAAGTCTTTCTCCGCCTTCCAGAAGCTATGAACGCCCGCGCCGAAGCGGGTGAGGGCTATCTTTGGTGCGGGACTCATCGCCCTAAATCCCGGCATGATCACTTCTTCGTAAACCTCGGAACTGTGATCGCGGCTATCCTTGGAGATCTCGAAGAGAAACGGCGGCACCGGCTTGACATTCGTCCCTGACAGCTCGCGCGTGTAGCCGACGAAGCGTTGCACCAGAGCGTGGGTTTCATCGCGGTTCATTTTCAGCCGTGCCGCACTGACCTTGGCTGCTTCGGTTAGAGACCCGGTGATGGCGTGGGTGACGACGTATTCCGCTTTGAACTGGGGACGAGGTTTGGCTTTTTCCCAGGCTTCAAGGATGTCTTCTATGATCGCGGGCAGCCGCATGAGCGCCGCGGGCCCTTCTTGTCCGAGCGCTTCTGGTCCCTGATAGCGCGCCAAATCGCGCCAGGTGCGGATGTACAGTTCATTGAAAGGATCCGTACGCACATGGCCCTTCTTTTCCACTTTTTCGTAGCCGGTGATCTTACCCATGTCACCGCCCCACTCGTCGCGCCCCATGCTAAGATAGCCGAAGGGCGAGTGCTCTGTGGCGCAGACGCCGGCCATGTTGGGAATGCGCTGGGACAGCATGCAGACAAACGGCCCGCCGGTGGAATGGCCCTGGCCGTAAACGGAAAAATCCTTCGCGGGAAAGTGGCGCCGGCTTGCCTCGATCATGCCCTCTTCGAAGGCTGCTGGCCAAGTTGCCATGCGATAATAAAAATTCGTCTCCGGCTTCGCCCGCGCCAGTGTGCGCGTGCCGTAACGATTGCGCATCGATTTGTCTTTGACCACGTCATATTCATCCGCCGTGATCACCTCGCCTTGCTTCCAGATCGGCGTGCGCACCGTTCCGTCGGCATGGATCGTGTCGCCGGGCCAATCTCGGCTGGCATCCGGAAAATAAAAGCGCCCCGGAAAAGTGCCTGCCATGACCTTGCAACCGAATTTTGTCGCCAACAATTTAGCGTGCCGCTCAATCCCCTTGAAGTCTCCCGAGCCACCGTGAAGCAAGAAGAAGCCGGCTTTTTTGCCGTCGGCGCCGACGGGAATTTGTTTTGAATTCTCTGGTTCGTACACCATCATTCCGATATCCCACTCCATGCCAAGAACGTTGATTCGGAATATGTCTTCGGTTTGGCGCATGGGGATATCCGGCATGCCCAAGACTTCCTCGGTATCTTTGATGCACTGCTCCCGAGAAACGAATTCCGGAGGTTGCCAGCGCTGGTTAGCTTCAGCTTTCATTTTGATCTCCCATTCGTAGGCTACAAAGAACGCGAAGAACTTAAAGAAGAATGCTCTATCAGATCTTTGCGCTCTCTGCGGTTGTGTGCCGTGTTGTTATATTTCTCCAGCTTTCATCTTACAAAATGCTCTTGCCGCCGAATCGGCTCTTCCATTGGTCGATGACTTCGGTGTTGTAGACGTAGGGGGAGACTTCGCCCTTTAGGGCGGCGATCACTGATTGCGTTCCCCAGAGCAGACCGGTTTTA
>WNFW01001721.1_pt1 | contig 14771 bp, 10 predicted proteins | sample 5400131 | NCBI WGS metagenome assembly WNFW01 (sample SAMN13153362, study PRJNA577476) | soil metagenome | isolation source: 20 cm soil or saprolite under grassland replicate 1 | place: USA:California | collected 2016-06-15 | reverse complement strand
GTCGGAGTCGGCTTGGGATTGACCGCGGGTTTTGAAAGCGATGCGTGCAACGCTTTAAACCTAATTTCCGCTGGAATTGCGCTTACCATAGGTTCCTTGTCCGGCCCTATGGGTGGCCATGGCACTGCAGCCGGCCACCAATCCGGCTTAGCTTTCAAGTAATAGCTCTTAGGGATCTTGTGATCCGCAAAATCGACACCTGTTTTACGTGAGTCGTCAGTTTCCCACGCGATTCCTGGGCTTTTCGGATTTCCGCCGCTGCCATCAAAATTTAGGCCCGTTTTGCCAGCGTAATCGTAGTTGCCATGCCGGATGATGGTATTTTTGACGTTAAGATCGAGGGCTAGGGCTTTCGCTCTGCTATTAGGAGAGAGATGATAGTCAGGAGGCGTGGTCGGCCCAATGGTGTGGAGATCATTATAGTGTGGGTTTGGCGCGCCCTCGATGTTGGCTTCGCTACGCAAGACATTCCCCGAAAACCCTAGCCGATAAATTGCACTCTGCTGAACGCCCGTCTCCTTCTCATAGGCTGAGCTTTGAGCCGTAGGTGAACCAAGTACATTCCCAATGATGTTGTAATAGAGTGAGTAATGATTGAGGATTATGCACGCCGGGTTAAGATTGCTGCTGGTATTATGAATAAAGTTACGGAGCAACGTTCCATGAGAAGAGCTTCCGAAATAGCCATCGGCGATAAATCCTTTAGCCACATTGCCCTCGTATAGGTTTAGCATGTTACAAGCGCCATGACTATCGCTGATGGTTACCCTGAACACAGCTCCATTAGCCGGCGAATCGTCCATGTGTGTGTAGTTGTACGCGACCACGTTGCCGACGCATCCTCCCCTCCCATCACCGAATATGATCGCCGGATTTCCGGCATTTACACAGATATTATCCTCGACCAAATTCCAGCAGCAATCGAAGGCAAAGTCTATACCTTCGTGATTTGGGCCAGAGCCTTGTGTGTCGTGAGTGTAGCATTGTCGAATTTCGCTTGCACAGACGGTAGACATATATATCTGGCGTGATTTCGTGCCGCAAATCTCTACTCCCTTAACCCAACAGCCCCATGCCTGCGCAAGTCTCACCGGAAACCCAGCTCCATTCCAGGCGTTAACCGTGCAATCTTCCATCCCGAAGCTTGTGGTTAAATAGCCGCTGCCGTACATGCCCGAAGCGACAATACGAGGGTTCCATGATGAAAGCGTCATCGGGAGAGGCGGAGTAATCGTCACCGTGGTGGCGGTTTTACTTACCACCTTAAAGGTCATCTTGAATAAATCGTCTTTAGCATCCGCTCCTTCACGATCCTGCGTAATCCTGTGCATCCATGTCGGAGTATCCATTAGCAGGGTGACAAGATTATTTGTGCGAATGATTGACGTATCTTTAACAGTCAAAACCGTGCTCCCAGCGGTCGCTCCTGATATCACAGAAACGAACAGCCCGGAGGCTGATTTACCACCCCGCTTTATATTTTGTCCGCGGCCAAAGTGAAACCGGCCCTTGCCGTCCGTTAGCAGGAAGATAGTTTTACCCATACCGTCCCCTCGTAAAGTCTTATTGCTTACCTTCGCATCCACCGGTGTAGCGATTCGATATGTCGATGTTGGTACGTAAACTACCTCGCCTGCCGGGCAAGCGTTCAGCGCAGCCTGCAATGCTGGCGCATCATTAATTACACCGTCCCCCGTGCAGCGGTAACGTGGGTTCGATGTAGTCTTAACGTTGACGAAGATTTTGGTGCGATTGGGAATGCCGCCCTGCACCCCAACGTTGCCTTGCCATATCATCCGGCGATTGGAAGGAATGATTTCGCCTCTGCCGGGCAATGCCACCACGTTGATCGTAAGCAAGGCAATGAAGAATTTGGCCATATCTCGGTATTGGAAACATTCAACACTATTAAACAGCAGATTAAACACGACTTCCTTGCGGTTTTGACGTCTACCGCGATTCCAAAGATTACCTTGGATTGCTGTCGCGGATCTTGTCCAACGCCTCGCAAACCGTAAGGACCTTAGCGCCCGAGTGAGTTGCACAACGAACAACCTTTTCGAAAAATCTGGGCGTACAGCCGAACTCTGTAGGGCTTTCGGAGACGTCATGTGTCACAAATATAAGCCAGCCTTTTTCACGATTATTCACTTTGATTAATCTGGCAATTGAATCGAAATCGTTCCTGCTTTGTTCTAGAAAGAAGGCTTTTAGAAAATTCAGATCAAGCGAGCCGGCATTGAAGGTTTGTCCACCGCCACGACAACAATCAAAGTACTTCGGCATCTGGCGCTTGGTCTGCGGCCGCGGACAACTAATTGGGTAAGAAAAGGTCCTGAAGGATGTTCCGGGTAAAAGTTTCTCTAACACTTCCCTATTGCGAATGATGGAAGCTTGAAATTCTACTGGAGGCGTGTCCCATGCGTGGCAATGGTTATAAGTATGACATCCCAATTCATGTCCTTGTCGGACAAGTTCATTAAGATCGTCCACAGAGAAAATCGCTCCTGTTGGTGCGACAGTTCCCATCATGCCGAATGAGGCGAAAAATGTCCCCCGCGTTTCATATGTCCCAAGAATCGCGCCACCTTTTAGTAGGGCTGAGCGAGGGAAATCATCAAACGTGAACGACACCAGGGGCTCCTCATTCTGCATAACCAGAGGGCGACGTGCCAACGTCATCGAAAGTGCACGCCTTAGTTTCACCCTAAATCGCTCACGGGATGCTCGTAAAAGGGATGAGGTGAGATCTCCGATACCTACGAAATCAGCAAACAAATTAGCTGCCAACGGCGCCAACAGGCTCTCCCTCCTTAATCCAAGAATCTTCGGAAATATACGTTTCGCCATGAGCTCTAGAAGCCAAACAGCCTCGAAATTCCAGAGCGAATAAGAGAAATGCAAACCAAAGAAGGCTACGACGCCCGTAAGTAGATTCGGCTATGTTATTCAGAAGCATCACTATGAAAAAGGCCAACACCAGTCTGCCATATTCCGAACGGGTAAGAAATTCACGGGCAGCACGGGTGCCAACACCTAGCAGCATCACGGCAAGAAAGAACAGTCCTACGACGCCGCCATCTAAATAAGTATCGAGATAGCCGTTATGTCCGGTCCTAAGACCGACCTTCTTGAACCGAAGTTCGACACCGCCGGTGTAATCCCAATACATCATGTAACCCGCACCTATCATTGGATTCACCGGATTTTTCGTAACCGTTTCCCAGATCTCCGTTCGCCCTGTCAAACTAGAGTTTCGTCCGATAAGCGCGAGAAGGTGATCCGAAATTCCAAATAAGGCATTGCCGAGATAGAAGATTGGCACCGCGATGAGGGAGAGAAACAGCACGCGACGCGGATTATCTTTTAAGACCGGAATTTTGTAGCTAAGAACGATGACCGTTCCGAGAATAAAACAGATTTGTGAGGTCCTGCTCTGGCAAAGGTAGAGCAGCCAAAGACCCATGGCAAGCGTTATCAGGATCGTAAAATGATGTCCATTTAGGAATCCGATGAAACGACCTTCTTTTAGGGGTTTTCCCCGTAGCGGTCTGTTAGCCTGAAACAGTTCAGATACAAGAATCAGACCGGCTATTAGAATGATTGAGCCCAGGGTGTTCTTTTGCGAGGTTACACCTGAGTACTGCGCGGCACCTGAACTGCCGTACTCCCGACCGATGCTGGGGAAATACTTCGCCAAAATCTCAGACAGGGGAAACCAGACGTACGCACAACGGGCGAAAAGCGCCTTCGTTGCCTCCAGGGGGTTCTTTTCGGTGAGGATGAGTAGAACAATGAAGATACCGCCGATGTCTTTGAACCAACGCTTGAAAACGACGAATGGAAACGGAGCCCACAGAATGGTCAGGAGCAGGAAAAAGTAAAACAACAGTAATGCTTTGTTTTGCTGGATTAAGGTTCCCCATGAAATTCCGCGCGTCGATAAAATGTAGATCGCCACAAAGATGAGGCCAAGATAAAGCGAGCGATCAAACCAATTCCCTTCAAGGGCATCGCTACCGCCACCGCCACCGACTCCGAGCCAGAAGGACAGGGGTCTCGAACCGAGGATCAGCGTCCAGAATATCGGAATCCAAAAGGTTCGAGAGAATTTTGGGCGTGCTTGGACATCCCGTCTCCAGAGCCAGATGATCAATGGCAGGCATACGAGAATCGCCAATTGGGCCTTCATGGCAGCAGTGATTCTAGGAGCGAAGGAGTAATTGGGTGCTGAACACGCAAATACTCCCTCACTCGAAGACCTCGTTTAGACATCAGGCCGGCTCCTGATCGCAAATGCCGGTCGCGCATATTGCTATTCATGATTTCGCATTTTTCGATTGCGGGACCCCACAATCAGCCGGTGGCGAACAGGCGGCGAGCAACCGCTACCGAACGCCGGCAGCGCTCGACAGCGTGCAATCCGGCCACTCGCCATCCACTTGGTCCGCGCTGACCGAGCGGGAGTCCGAACGCGGTGCCGCGACAGCGCCGGTAAGCGAGACATTCCAAGACCGACTCTTGAGTAACGGGTGGTTGAACATCGAGTTCGATGGCCAAGGGGAAGAATTGTCTTTGGGTATGAAAATCCATTCCGACGAACGGAAGCAACGACGTGCGCTGAAGCAGCGGCACGGCATCACTGCTGGGCGCCCAGCCATCACTTTTGCGGTTCCAGAGTTCGATACCCAGCAGAGCATTGCTCCAGGCATCATCGTAGAATTTCCACGCCTCCCGGCGGGAGGGATGCGCGAGCACAGCGATGCCATTTGCTGCTTTGGCGTCCCTGAGCACGTCTGCGGTTGGCAAACCTTCGCCGAGAAAAGGAATACCGCCCCAAACCAGGACGTGCACGATGTTGTCCGCATCGCTGTATTCCATTCCAGGCACGACAAGCACTTCATCAGAACTAGCCTGAGCGCAGGCCTTACGATATTCGAGCAGCCGGGCTTCGGTGAAACCGCGGTCGTGTTCAGTCATCAGCAACACGCGATAACCCCGCCGGCCGAACTCCGCGACCAGCTTAGGCAAAGACCACTTGCCATCGTAAGACCACTGCGAATGAATATGGCATGCAGCCTTGATCACGCTTTTTGCTCCCGGTTTGCCGGTTTAAAGATCTGGTCACGAATCGTGCAAAAACAGTCACTGAAGAAAACTCGCAGATCGTCCCGCCGAAAATTATAGAAGCAGTCCCGCCGGCGTATAAACAGCACATCTGCGACCGATCGCCAAAACGAAGGCCACTCTTGCATCGCCTTGGATTTGCGGCCACGTAACACGAATAGGAGATGCATGAGTTCACGCCCGAGGTTACGACATACCACTTCCGACCCGTTCAACGTGGGAACCTGAACCGAAAACCCCGGAGCCAAGGCCAACCTTGCATTCCAAGCTGGGTATTCAAGCCCCTGCCGGCGCGAAAGTGCCATGCTACCCCAGGGCCGACCATTAAATTCGACAAACCAGTATCGGCCTGAATAGTCTTGCAGAAGCTCGACCATGAATAGTCCGCGCCATCCGTTTTCCAGAATCATGCGCTGAATCGGTCCTTTGAGACGCTCCGGAACGGCCCGGGAGGCGCAGGCGCTCGAGCCTGATCCATGCGGGTTCATCATGCGCAACCGGCGATGAGCGCTCCAGCACTCGACGCCACGCGCACCGGCGAAGCCGAAAACGCCTACTCCCACTCCCGTAATGTAAGGCTGAACCAGCAGCGGATATTCTTCACGCCACCGTAACAAAGCTCTCTCCAACTCCGGGCGATTTGCGCAGATCCAATTTGATCCTTTGCGCACATGACTGCCTGTAGGGATAACCGCCTTCGCTGATTTGAGAATCAACGGAAACTCGTCAATTCGATTCAAAACTTGCTCCTTAGTTTCCGCAATTGTTGTGAGTGGAACCGGTAAACCGGCCTCGCCAGCAGCCTTTACCTGAACAGACTTATCCAAGGCGAACTGTCCTCCAGCAGCCATTGGTCCGGCCAAAAGCCAATTGGGCGGCAAAGGTTGCTGACTGCACAACCAAAGAGCGACATCGTCTAGCGGGAATAGCACGGACTCCTGAGCGCCGTCATTTGCCCGACACTTGTTGAGAACGTTCGCCAGATCAGCGAGAGCGGCAGCGCATTCAGTTTCCGGGGCGTTAATTTCGAAAACGGTGACATAACGGCTATGTTGCAAGGCAGGTTTGCGTCCCTTTCGCGAGAAGGCGGCGACACTGAACCCGGAGTCCACAAGACTCCACGCCACTTCCGGAGAGGAGAGAGCCTCAGCGAAGCCAATCAAAACTAAGGCAGAAGCCATGACTCAACGGTGGCAGGAATTTTTTCGCTCCCTACGTGACGGGCCGTCCGAGCAACTCGATACACACCTTGGCGTAGTTTTCCATTTGGCAAACAAGGCGGTATCGGTGCTTCGAGATCTTCAAGAAATCCTGAAAGGCCTTGAATTCATGATTGCGATCATAGAACTCATCAAAGATCACAAGTGAGCCTGCCTGCAGATAACGTGCGAAGTACACTAACGGGACCAAAGTGGATGAGTAAAGATCTGCATCAAGGTGCAGGAGCAAGCGATTTTTCGGAGTAAAGCTTCTAACGAAATCAGGGATGGTCTCATCGAACCATCCTTTGATCAGGTTGACGCGGTCATCGGCGATTTTCGGTATTGCCCCATCCACGTCGAAGTGGCCCTTTCCCTGTCCTTTCCTCCACGCGTCCGGCAGTCCCTCGAAGGAATCAAATCCATAGAACCGGCTTTCCGCGTGCTGGTTCAGTGCGCTCCACTCTCGTAAAGAGTCACCTCGAAAGACTCCGAATTCGAGGAAGTCGATCGGCTCGTCTCCTATAACGGAAGACTGAACAAATCGATACATCTCAGCACGGTCGGCACAATTGTGGCAGGGGTGATTATCGCGCAGGTCCTGCAAGTCTATTTCATCCAGAACTGCGCGGATTACACTTTGAAATCGCGTATCGTGCAGCCGGCGTAGACCACACCCAACGATTAGGAAGTCAGCGATGCGCCTTCTGGGTCTCTGTCCTTTAGAGGGCAACAGCGGCTTTCTTTTGGCAAGTTCCATGACTGCTTGCATTCAGATGTCGCGCTCAGTAATCGAATTCAAACCAACCATAGCCAGCAGCCTGCCGCCATGATCGCAAAGTTTGATGGAATATTTCATGAACCAGTGGTGCCCGAGCACAACAGTTATCGGCAGAAGCAAGAGATATAGCGGCACAGCCGCGACAGACACAGCTATGAAGCGCCACACGCCGCTGGGGTGTTTAAGGATGTTCTTACCGCGCAGCAAGGCTCGTTTGAGCATGTAACTCCGACGGCAGCGTGACGGAGGTACCGTCTCGTAAACAATCGCTTCGTTACACCAGACGAAAAGGCGACCGCGTTCGTCCATTCGCCTAAAGAAATCCATATCTTCACCGCCGGTACCGAATTCCGCTTGGAAAGGCTGGGCTCTGCCCTCCAAGAGTTGTCTTCGAAAAAGCAGATTGCCACTGCGGCACTCATCCCACGGCATCTTCCTGCCGGTCTCGTGCTCCGGTCTCTCACAAAAGCGACCTCGGACAATCCATCGTGGCGGCGGTAATTCAAAGTGAGGGCGAACGGGGCCAAGGACGCCATCGGTGTGGTACTTTTCGCAGGTTGCCAGGAGTTCCTGAAGCCAATCAAAGGCAGGGAATTCATCATCGTCGATGAACGCGATGAAATTGCCTTCGGAATGTGCGAGCGCCTGGTTGCGTGCGAGCGCTATGTTTTGTCTTGGCTCAACGCAGTAGATAATTTTAAGAGAAGATTTTCGGGAGAATTCTTCCACGCTCTGCCTTGCCGATTCCGCGGAATCATTATCCGCCACAACGATAGAAAACGTAAATTCATTGCCGGTCTGCTGGCGATCGAGCGCTTCCAGCAAGCGCAACAGCATCTCGGAGCGCTTGAAGGTGCAAATGCAAACACAGATATGGGGCTTCTCCGCAGTCACGATGGCAACTCCGCATGGGGCACATCGTTTTGCGATTCGAAACTCCTCAACTGCACCTCGCAGATGGCATCCGCGAAATCATCTCCGAGCAAGAAACTGTATTCGTCATCCACTTGGGGATGAGTCATAAGTTCAACCTTTGCCGTTTTTGCAGCCAAAATCACCCGTCGAAAGCGCGAGGGTTGGAGGTGCTGCGACAGAGCAAAGAAATAATCGGTAAGCTGATGTCTCTGGCGAAGTCGATGGTCGGCGATATTGCGGTAATATCGGTTGACGAAACTTTTTTCGCCGGGACTAAACGAAAAATTTCGTCGCACTTTTGTTCCTGCCGGTAGGATGCTGTCCAGCAGCATATTCGTGCAGAGGTGCATGTGCTGATGGCCATCTATGCGAAGAGGTGGCCGGCCATAAAGCCGCTGAAATTCTTTGGCCTGCGCTTGAAAGACTTCCCGAAAGGCGCGCCGCAAAAACGGGTTGTAAAGCAGCAACGCGTACTTGCTTCGGCGAAGGAATTTGCGGATGCGCTCATGTTCCCGTCGAAGATGCTGCGGAATGTCCGGACCAGTGAAATTCTCCGTAAAATTAATATGCAAACCGACGTCGAGTCCGGATGCTTTTGCCAAGGCGGCCGCGCGTTCCGAGTCCTGCATGAAGACCATCGCGCTGGCCGCGCTGATTCGATTAGCGGCAAAGCAGGCCATGATTCGATCGGTAGCGACTGTGCAACAGCCAAGATCATCAGCGTTCACGGTAAGCACGACATTTACCAGTCAGCGATCGTTGAGTCTCGAGACGGTCTTAGTTATTCAGCAGGGTTCGACTTAGGAGTTCGAACGAAAGGAGTTGGTGAATCTCCAGCGTCGAATTGCGTGTGCCGTTCAGGTGGGAGGTTACCATCGATTTGACTTCACGCCGATTGAGGTAAGGCCGGGAAAGTGTTCGTGAATCCAGAAGCATCGCTTTTACATACGGCGCAAGCGCACCACGGTACCAACTGCGAAAATGGCAGAATTTCTGGCGACCCAGAAACAATCTCTCAAATCGAAAAGGCGTAAGGACTTTATCGATCGGCGCGAGCCAATTGGGCATTCCGTAGTCATAGGCGTACTCGGCCTTCGCCAGAAATTCCTGAATCGAGCGATGCACCCGATTGGTTATTCGATCAGCGGGGTAAGTGATGCCGCGATCGGTAGGGATACTGCCCAAGACGGGATTGCCTTGAGCAATCAAACGCAATGAAGGCGCAAGACTGGCGGCCGCCTCGGGCGGCGCCTGGAATGCGAGCGCAACGAGGTCGTTATCCAGAAAGGGCGAGCGCAGAGTAATCTGTGACTGCTCGACGGCGAGACGGGCGTAGTGATGCCAGGGCACTTGCTTGAATGCGATGAATGAAAGCTGGTTCCCCTGAGCTTCTTCGGAGTAACTATGGGCAGCAGCAGCAAGCGACGGAGCAAAATCGGGTGAAAATATTTGCGAAGATAATGCGCCCGGTCTGAAGGCAACGTGCCGCCGCAGAATTTCCGAGCCGTAATTGCCAGTGAGCCGCACGGGAGCAATCTGGCCCGCGATGCGATTCGCATATAACTCAGCCGCGCCGGACACGTCCATCGCGCCATCACTGATGCGGACTGTTTGTTCGGCCAGCCGCGGGAACTGGGCCAAGAATTCATCGCCGACTGAAATGGTCTGATGCGGCTGACCGCAAGCGGCGGCGACCTTGCGTGCGATCCGCACGTCCGCGCAATCGCGATAGGAGCCGTTAAAGGTATAGCACGGAAGCTCTCCCGGGTTCGGTCGGGCCCAGGCCATGATCATTCGCCCGTCGAGCCCTCCCGTAAGCGACATGGCAATTGGCTCGCTGCCGGTAGTATAATGTTTTAGAATTCGAGGAAAGACTTTTGTCAATTGTTGATAGTACTCTCCCGAAGAAAGCGGGGGCTGGTTCTCCCATCCGGACGGTCTGAAGTAGCTTTCCTTTTTTAGAGTACGGTCCGCAGAGAAAACCCAGGCTGAGCCGGGCGGCAGAAGTGAAATGCTCCGAAACAACGTCCGGTTGCCAAGGGCGCAACCGCAACCGAACCATTCGCTCAAGCCGCGCGGGTCCAATTCGCGCAGCGCCGGAAGCACGGCGAGGAGCGACTTGGCTTCCGATGAAAAGTAGAAGCGGCTGTCCTTCTGGTGGAGATAAATACGACCAAGTCCATAGCGATCGTTGAACAGAATAGTCTGACGCCGACGCAGATCGAGGAGCACACCACTAAACCAGCCGTTTAAAAGCGGCAGCGAACCCAAGCCATGCTCTTCGTAAAGGTGGACAAGCCCCGTACTATCGATGTCGGTGAGGCAATGTCCGCGGGAGCGAAGCCACTGGCGATCAGCCGCATTCGTGAAGGCATTTCCAGAGATAAGGCAAACGACGTTTCTGTTCTCATTCCAGAGAGGCTCGGGCGGCTGGGGAGAGCGTGAGAAAATGGCGCCGCAGGCCGCTAACACACTGGCATCGCCGCAGGTTATGGCAACATCTGATAACTCACGTCTCATCGGCTGCAACAGCTTTGGGAGCAGCGATTCAGATTCACCCCGGCTAACCAGGCCGATTACTCCAGCGATTCGGGACATTAGGAAAGATTTTGAACGGGTAGATAGTGGCTCGCTTGTCGGGCAGAAGATCAGTTAGTGTTGCAAAGCTTGAACGCGCCCCGATGAGTTTTCAGTAGTTCGGGCCGCGCTCCGAACATTCTTCGCAACAGTTTCCGCGATCACCTTATACCCATTCTTATTGGGATGGTGTCTCGCGCAGTGCGCGCATAAAGCTCATGTTCAACTGACTGTTTCAAGGCTGGCAGCGTATCAACGTAACGAATGCCGGATTCATTGAGAAACCCGAAGAGCTTGCTGCGAGCGATGCGTTCGTTGGCAATCAGTTTGTCCATCACACCGCTTAGAGGCAAAGCGCTATTGTGTTCGAGATAATCGGCAAAGACTGTCTCCTTTGTAGGGATAACAGCGACAACGAATGCAATGTTGTTACTCCGACACGTGCGATTCATCTCGTCCAGCAGTTTAAACGTGCGCATGCCTTCCTGGACGGCAGGGCTGGTCTGATGGATTCGGCCTAGAATGCCTTTCGGATGAAACGCTTCGCAAATGTTCTTGTCCTTAATGATGAGTGTTGTGGTCGAATCATACAAGCGCGATGCATTTTGGATTTGCACATCGCCCTTGAGTCGGCCAAGGAGCGGACCGTGGAACACGAGTTTATAAACGACGCTGTGACGGGAAAGCCGGCTTCGAATTCTTTTGTGCCAGCTCCGATCGGGTGGATGCTTCCAGATATCGACATCGGCCTTTGCTGCAGGATTTTCTCTCAAGTACGACCAGTAATCCAGTCCACAAGTGATCTATACGCGCTTTCAAAATCGTCCCCGATGTATAATCCACAGACAATGAGCTGCGGTTTAAGAGCTAGGGTTTTGGTTTTAAGAAGGTAAGAGTACTGATTCGGGCCGTAACCGCCAAGCCCATATTATAAACGCTCCTGCCTGTGAGCCGGCCAAGCACGTAAGGCGATGAGTCATCCATTTTAGCGCAGTTCCCAAAAGTATGTGAATCCCCGATAGCTACAATGTCAACAGATGAAGGGACTTTCTGGTTTCTAAAACCCAACTATCGTAGCCGCTGCTGCCGTGTACGGCCAGGACTGCACCCAATATTTTGTCCGGAACCGGATCCTTTGAAAGATAATCCGCCGGGTTCGGCAAGAGGCGGCAGCGAAGTTCGCACAGCAGCAGTGCAAAAACTGATGACCCGAGCAAAAGAGCAATATTAGCCAGCTTCAGTTTCGTCGATTTCATATCAATTATTCCGTTTTCTCCTCTAGAGGACTGTTGAAAAACTCCTTCGTGTGTGCTTCTTACTCTTGAAAACGGGGGGGCGAAGAAAGAGAGCATCAGCAAGAGAAAGGGTAAGAAAAGAGAGCGCCTCCCGGTATTTCAACAGTCATCTAGAACTGCTGAAGTCTCTCCGATATGCCCCAAGGTCCTTGATATCGAGGTCAACAGATTGCTTTCGCGAAAGCGATTCAGCGAGGCGGTTCGCTAACTGAATATTTGTCAATAAAGGAATTCCGAAATCCACTGCCTTTCTGCGAATGTAGTAATCGTTAGTCAGCTCGGTTTCCTGGTAGTTCTTCGGTATGTTGATCACCAGGTCTATTTTTCGTTGCTCGATGAGTTCACCCGCATTGGGAGAACGATTTTCCATTGGCCAGTGAACCACCACACTCTTGATGTCGTACCGATTCAGAAACTCCGCGGTTCCCTGAGTCGCAAAAAACTCGATTCCCAAACTTTCGAACAGCTTTGCGCCCTCGATAAAGGCTACTTTGTCTTTCAGCGTGCCGGTCGAGAGCAGAACGGCCCTTATTGGAAATTTGAAGCCGACCGAAATAAGAGCTTTTAAAAAAGCCTCTTCGAAATCATCGCCCAGGCAGCCAACTTCGCCGGTAGAAGTCATCTCGACTCCCAGGGTCGGATCCGCGCCTTGCAATCTCGTGAACGAAAAGTGCGGAGCTTTAACGCCGACATAGTCGAGGTCGTGCCATGGCCGACCGACTCTTGCGACAGGTACGCCCAGAATGGCTTTCATTACCAGCTCAATAAAGTTCACATTGCAGATTTTTGAAACAAACGGAAAACTTCGTGAGGCACGCAGATTAGCCTCAATTACTTTGACGTTTGTGCCTTGGGCCAGATATTGAACGTTCAACGGTCCCGTTACTGTCAGCGCGTCAGCAATCCGCGCCGTAATCTTTTCAACCTTGCGGATCACTTCAGGATAAGTGCGCTGTGGTGGGACGACCAAGGTTGCATCGCCTGAGTGAACTCCGGCGTTTTCCACGTGCTCGACCACAGCCATAGCCAGGATCTGCCCCCGGGAAGCAACCGCATCGACCTCGATTTCCTTGGCATCTTCAAAGAATTTGGAAACAACCACTGGATGCTTTGGTGAAACATCCGCTGCCTTGTTTAAGAAAAGCTCGCACTCCCTTGCATTAGTCGCCACACCCATGGCTGCACCACTTAGAACGTAGGATGGCCGGAGCATAACGGGATAACCGGTTTCCTGCGCAAATGCCACCGCAGCGTCGAGAGAAGGCGCTTCGCGCCAGGGTGGCTGATCGACTCCAATGCTATCCAGTAACTTCGAAAACTTATGTCGATCCTCGGCGCGATCGATATCCATGGCGGAGGTTCCGAGAATCTTCAATCCCGCATGATGAAGCTGAAGGGCGAGATTGTTCGGGGTCTGACCACCAACTGAGATAATCACTCCAATGCACTGCTCCCGCGAGTAAATATCGAGCACGTTTTCCAGGCTAATCTCGTCAAAGTAAAGTCTGTCGCAGATGTCATAATCGGTACTGACTGTCTCTGGATTGAAATTCAGAAGAATCGAACGGTAACCAAGCTTTCGCAGAGTGCGGGAGGCGTTCACGCAACACCAGTCAAACTCAACCGAGCTGCCAATGCGATAGGCGCCGGAACCGAGAAGAAGGACGCTTTTGTCTCCTTCGCTTTGTACGTCGTTCTCTTCTCCGTTAAATGTCAGGTAAAGATAGTTTGTCTGGGCAGGGTATTCCGCTGCCAGGGTATCAATCTGCCTTACGACGGGGTGTATCCCCATGTTCTGCCGGTGTTTCCAAACAACCTTCTCGTCCATTTCGAGGACGGAGCCTAACTGCCGATCGGAAAACCCAGCGCGCTTGGCCTCAAGGAGAAGTCTCCTCGGACACGGTCCGCCCTTGTAGGTTCTGAGCCGATCTTCGATCTCCACGACGTAGCTGATACAATGTAGAAACCATTGATCTATGTGAGTAAGTTTATGAATCTGCTCGACGCTGAGCCCACTTCGCATTGCCTGAGGTATCGCGAAAATACGATCTGGCTCCGGTTGCGCCAGCATCTCCTCCGCTTTCCTCAGATCCACCGCCCGTGTGGCAACAATTCCGTCGTGGCCGATGTCCAGCATCCGCACCGCCTTTTGCAATGCCTCCTCAAATGTTCTGCCAATGGCCATTACTTCGCCGACCGATTTCATGCCGGAACCCAGGTGGCTGGAGGCGATACGGAATTTCTTCAGGTCCCAGCGAGGAATTTTCACGACGACATAATCCAGAGCCGGCTCAAAGCATGCCGTCGTCTTCTTCGTCACGGAATTCTCGAGATCGGTAAGGCTGTATCCCAGCGCAAGTTTAGCAGCGATATAGGCCAGCGGGTATCCCGTGGCCTTTGACGCAAGAGCTGAGCTTCGGCTGAGCCGGGCGTTGACTTCAATCACCCGGTATGCGTCTGATTTCGGATCAAGCGCGAACTGGATATTGCACTCACCGATGATCTTCAAGTGCCGAATAATGCGAATGGAAAGTTCCCTCAAACGATGGTAATCCGCGTTGGCTAGAGTTTGACTGGGCGCAACGACAATGCTTTCGCCCGTATGGATACCAAGAGGGTCAAAGTTCTCCATGTTGCACACGGTGATGCAATTATCCGACTCATCTCGCATCACTTCGTATTCTACTTCCTTCCACCCGCTGAGATATTCCTCCACCAGAACCTGCGGCGAATAAGCAAGGGCTTTTTTTACTCGCTCCTCAAGATCAGCTTCGTCTTTGCACATGCCCGAGCCCAATCCTCCCAGCGCAAAGGCGATTCTGACCATCACCGGATAACCAATCTGCCGGGCGGCGTTCTTGGCCTCTTCCAAACTCC
>WNFW01004645.1_pt1 | contig 14785 bp, 14 predicted proteins | sample 5400131 | NCBI WGS metagenome assembly WNFW01 (sample SAMN13153362, study PRJNA577476) | soil metagenome | isolation source: 20 cm soil or saprolite under grassland replicate 1 | place: USA:California | collected 2016-06-15 | reverse complement strand
CCTGGATCCATACTCACGACACCACCGGTGTGGTGCATGTGTTCACGCAAGTCGGCAAGTCGTACTCACTGGGCCAGATGTTCAAGGTCTGGGGCCAGCCGCTCGGTCTGAACGGTGCCCTCGGTTATCGAGGCGCGGCGGCCGTGCTCGTCAACGGGCTCCCGTTCGCCGGAGACCCGCAAGCTGTGGCCCTGAAGAACTTCGAGAACATCGTGCTCGAGCTTGGCAGGCCTCCCGCAACGCCCCCTCCGTCTTCATACGACTTCGGTACGATGCGCCGTTAGCGCAATAGAGGCGGGGGATGCCTCCGCCGACTCCGTGCGGCCGATAGAATCATCGGCCGTGCCGAGGTAGCTCAGCTTGGTAGAGCACTTGACTGAAAATCAAGGTGTCGTGAGTTCAAATCTCACCCTCGGCACCAGCCCGACATTGGAACCAGCCCGATTCTCGGGCTTTCGGTTGCGAAATGGGTCCACCTCGGCCGCATTCCGCACTTGATATCTTGTCAGGGCATCGCCGGGCTGTAGTGAGGAGGTGGCCATGAAGAGACTTGCCCCTGCGGTTGTCATCCCCGCCATCCTTGTCGTCCTCGTGGGCGCAATTGCAACGCAAGCTGCCGTCCCACGTTCGTCGACACCCAAGACACCCGGGGCCGCCACGCCGCGATGGGTGGCTCATGTCGCGAACTACCCGGGTGGCATCTCGAGCGGCGTCCGCGCAGTTCTCGCCGCCCAGCAAGAGAGCGATCGCCCGGCACGGACCCAGGCTCCAACAAGCCCGGGTGCCAGTTCTGGTAACGGCAAGGCGAACGTCCAGATGAACGACGACAGCTACCCGCCCATGCCCCAGAACGAAACGGCCGTCGCCTACAACGTCACGCATCCGGACGTCGCGGTCGCCGCGGCGAATGACTACGTCAGCGGCGGCGTCGTGGTCATGCGGACTTCCGACGGCGGGCGCAAGTGGTTGAGCACCCGGATCAGCCCGCAATTCGGCGGCACACGCGACTTCTGCAGCGGGGGCGACCCCGGCGTGGCCTACAGCCGAAAGGAAAGCGCCTTCTACATCTCGCAGCTGTGCTTCTTCCGCGCGTTGCCTTACTCCGAGGTGCAGGTCTACAAGTCCGTCGACAATGGTCAGACCTGGACGCCGGGTCGCCAGGCCGCCCGTGCAGCGACCAACTATGACTATGTCGCGAGGGCCGTCGACGAGTCGATCTTCAACGACAAGGAGCTGATCACGGTCGACAACACCCCGAGCAGCCCGCATTACGGGCGTATCTATGTGACGTACACGAAGTTCCACTTGCAGCCCGACGGGTTCAGCGACTACTGCCCGATCCAGCTCTCGTACACCGACGCGATCCCGACCACGAACCCCGTGCTGTCCACCTGGTCGCACACGGCTATTCAGCCCGACCAACCCGGCGGCAACGGCACTGGCTCCTCGGCCAACCAGTTCAGCGATCCCGTGGTCGAGAACAACGGCACGCTGGACGTCGGGTTCGTTTCCGAGAACTGCAACGACTCTGTCGACCCGCATCTGCTCTTCCAGAAGTCGACCAACGGAGGGCAGACCTTCCTCCCGGTCGCCGTGCAGATCGACAAGCCGGGTCAATACGCGGACTTCATGGACGGCGCTGGTAGCGACACCCTGCCGCCTACGAGCTTCCGGGCGCCGAACACTACATCCCTCGCATACAGTGCGACGACAGGGACGCTGTTGTACGTCTACCAGAACAACATCAACCGGGCGACCTCGAAGGCCGACATCTCCTACCAGACCTCAACCGATGGAGGGCTTACCTGGTCAGACTCGAAGTTCCTTTCGACCGACTCCTCCGGCAACCCCGCCGCCAACGACCAGTTCTTCCCCTGGGCGGCCGCTGACGAGTCCGGCCGAGCTTCTCCAGTTCCAGCATTAGCAGCCAGGACTGGAATCCCGACGATGGGTTCTTCACGAGCGGCGCTTTCATCGGCGATTACAACGGGCTAGCGGCCAGCACCGGGGTCGTGTACGCCGTGTGGACGGACGGTCGCGACAGTGCAAGAGCCGAAACCGGCCTCGGCGAGACGGACATATTCACAATCTTGCAGACCAAGCCCTAATCTCGGTTCTCAATGAGCGGTCGTAGCCCGGGTTCACCGCCCGGGCTATAACCGTCTGTGCCGGCCTCCGCATGTAACTGAAAATCAAGGTGTCGTGAGTTCAAATCTCACCCTCGGCACCAGGCCGCCAAATTCAAAGCCGGCCTTGGCGGGATTGTTTGGTGACCACGGCAATGTTGGGTGAAACCCATGTTGACAGCCATTGCTCAGCTGGGGCCGATACCTGCCTCACAGCTTTGAATGCAGCGGGACTGTTCGTCGTGCTGTTCGGTACGTTCGTCCTTATTGGCGCGGCGCTGGAACCCAATCGCCTGCTCCTAGATATGCCGGCAGACCCCCGCCACCCGCCACGACGGACACGGCCTTCCAAACTTGGGCGGTTGCGGTTAGGGCGTCAGAGGGACGGTCGAAATGGTGATGTCGTCTGCGTACCAAGCGTACGTACGATTGGTCGAATCGTCTCCCACCTGCACGTTGCTCATCGGAACGCTTCCCAGATTCTGGCCGCCGAGCACCGCGGTCCAAGTACCTGAAGAGCTGAACTGCACCAGGATGCCGTCCAGCCACACCTGCAGCGTCCCAGCCGACTCATTCACCGCGAACGTCACCACGTGCCAGCCTCCCGTAGTGATCGCGGCATTTCCGAGGTAGCTCGCCTTGGATACGTTGTTCAGCACCTTGATGGTCCCGGCTGCGTTGAGATACACCTGAGCCACCTGATTCGCGCCGCTCGTCGGGGTCGCCTGTGTTCGCAAGCCCAACAGAGTGACGCTGGTCGACTGGCTGGCGAGGCTGACCCAGGCGCGCGCGTAAATCGTCGTCGACGATGCCGGCAAATTCTGCAGCGCAAAGGTCTGACCGCCACTGCTCGTCAGCCCGGCGGCGTAGACGCCGCCATGCGTGACGGCCCCCTGGACGGTCATCTGTCCGATGACCGGACTCCATCCGAGGAGAGTGCCGCCCTCAAAGCCCGTCGTCATGAGCGGCGTCGTGACCAAGTTAGAGATGCCAGGGTCAGAAGTGACACCGCTCTGGTCGATCGCCGCCACCGCGAATGAGTAGGCGGTTCCGGGTTGGAGTGCCGAGTCGACATAGGACGTGATAGATCCCGGCACGGTCGTCACGGGCGTCTGATTGCGAGTGATCTGGTATCCGGCAATGCTCCCGCCAGGCTCGCTCGATGCGGCCCAGCTCAAGCTTCCCGACGTCGCACCAGTTGCCATGGCTACGACGTTCGAGGGCGCCGATGGAACCGGCATCGCGAATGTGTAGGTCTGTTCATCGAACACCTGGCCCGCGGCGTTGACCGGATCCACAACGATGGTGTTGCCTCGAATCGTGATCTTCAAGAAGTGGTAGACCATCGAATCGGATGTCGGGGCGGATGCTGCACCGCATCTCTGGCCGGTACCGCTGCTGTAGGTCCAGCCGATGGCGTAAGCGTCCCAGGATGAGCAACCCTTGCCGGCGACAGTGCTTATCACGCCACCCCCGCCCCCGGTGACGTAGCTGATGATCGTGTTTGGACCGGCGGTCAGGTTTCGCTCGTAATCGTGAGCGTGGCCCGAGAACGCGATCTGTACTCCGTACGTCGCGAGAAGGGGCTCCAGGGTTTGCTGCAGGTAGACATCGCTGTCCTGGGTCGCGTTGTCCGACCGCAACGGGTAGTGAAAGAAGGCGAGCTTGATTCCTCCTTGATGTGTCTGCAGGTCATTCCTAAGCCATTGATACTCCGCTGAGGTGGGTTGGAAGTGCGCGTCGGCGTCGACCTGATATGCCTTGCATGTCGAAGTGCCCGGCGTGTATGGGCAAGCAGTGCCGCCCGCGGTCCCGACGTTCGCCTCGGTCCATGACCCGTCAAGCATGTAGAAGCGAGCGTTGCCGGACGAGAACGCGTACCAATCAGACGGGTAGTTGGCGGGATTGGTCCCATCGACTGACGCGTACGCCTGCATCGCATAGGTGCCGTTCGAGCTGGAGGCGGTGGCCGGCTCTGGCCATGTATTCAGGAGGTTTGCGTTCTGGCCATGGTTCCCGCCCGCTGTGAACAGCGGCACGCCGCCCGTGAGGGGCCAGTAGCTGGGACCGAATATGTCGCTGATCTCGGTCAGATTCGGGCTTCCGACGCTGGTGCCCGTCTGTTGAAGATCACCGTAGTTGTAGTTCCCGCCGTCGTTGTATGCGATGTCACCGACGCTGATGACGAATCGGGCGCCCGACGAGCCGATCAGAGATTGGATCGCGGCCTGATTTGTGTTCACCGAGGTCGGATTGTTGGCCGTCGGATCGTTCGCGGTGCCCCGATTCGCCGTCTCGCCGAAGTCACCGACGACAGCGAACGTGAGAGGTGACTTCGACCAGACTTCCGCTGGATCCAACGTCGTGAAGGTCTGGAACGGCTGCGACGCCGGCATCAGATCGACAGGGTTGGTACCTGAGCCGAACACCTCGTAGCAGTAGGCCGTACCGGCGCTGAGCCCGGTGAGTGGAACCGACGATTGATAGTCCAATCGGGCCGCGTACGTCGTGGTCGGATTGGGAGAAACTCGAACTTGGGTGACCATTCCCGCCAACACGGGGACGACGTTTGCCGTGCAGCTGCCGGTCGGACCATACGAAACCGAACCATGGATGTTGGGATTCGTCGCCCAGTTGATGATCGCCGATGTCTGAGTCAGATCGGTCACGTACGGCGCGCGAGCCAAGACCGAGTTGAATCCGCTGTATGGCGTGACCGGAACGGGGCCTGGCCCGATTCCGTATCCCCCGGAAGCCAAGGCGGTGCCGGCGCCGCTCGGGAGCACCAGGCCAACACACGCCAGGCAGGTCAAAAGCCACGGGGCAAGGCGCCGTGAAATGCGGGACCCCAGCTCGGCCGGGCCCCCGAAACGACCCTGATGGCGATTGATGGCCTACTCCCTTGGGCGTGTCTCGAGACCGAAGGACCTGCGGACATTGGACTCGTGGTGCCTGATGGGCGCAATGGGATGATTGCCCACACTGACTGGGAGACGGGGCGGATTGCCGGTCGCTAGTCTCGAGCCCGTGAACAAGCATCGGCCGTTCCGGTTCGGCGTCCAGGAGCATCGAGCCAATAGCGCCAAGCAATGGCGCGAACGGGCCCAAACGCTCGAGTCCATGGGCTTCGCCACGCTGTACCTTCCTGATCACTTCAGCGATCAGGCTGGGCCCATCGCGGCGCTCATGGCCGCCGCGGATGCGACCACCGGGCTGCGGGTCGGTTCCCTCGTCTTCGACAACGACTACAGGCACCCGGTCGTGCTGGCGAAGGAAGCTGCAACGATCGATCTCCTTTCGGACGGCAGGTTCGAGCTGGGCATCGGGGCGGGTTGGCTGGCGTCGGACTACGAGCAGTCGGGTATCCAGTACGACGCAGCCGGCACCCGGATCGAGCGCCTCGAGGAAGCCGTCCAGATCATCAAGAGGTTCTTCGGTGGCCGCGAATTCTCGTTCAGCGGCAAGCACTACGCGATCAAGGGCCTCGAGGGCGCTCCGTTGCCGGTCCAGAAGCCACACCCGCCGCTGCTCCTGGGTGGCGGGGGAAGGCGAATGCTGCGCCTGGCCGCGCGCGAGGCAGATATCGTCCATGTGAACTACAACCTGAACGAGGGCCGAATCAACCCCAGGCTCGTGCGCACCGGGATGGCCGAGGCCACCGACGAGAAGCTCGGCTGGATCAAGGAAGCCGCGGGCGATCGGCTGGATGCGATCGACCTCGGTTTCACGGTCTTCTTCGCCAGCATCACGGACGACCGGGAGTCGCTGGCCTCGGCGCTTGCGCCTTCGATGGGATTCGAGTCCCAAGACGTGTTGGAGATGCCGCATTTTCTGATCGGCACCGCCGGTCAGATCGAAGAAGACCTTCGGGCCCGACGCGAGCGCTACGGCTTCTCGCATGTGATCCTGCCTGGTGAGAGCGCGGACGAGCTGTCGCCAATCGTGGAGCGACTAACCGGTCAATAACGGCCTACGGTAGATTGATTCGCATGGCCGCCACCGATCAGGTCCAGCTCAAAGGCAAGGTGGAGGGCCGCGCGAGCGAGGTCCTGACCCCGAAGGCGCTCGAATTCGTCGCCAAGCTGCAGCGCGAGTTTGCCAGCCGGCGTCAGGAGCTGCTGCGACTGCGCGATGAGCGCCAGGCGCGACTCGACGCAGGCGAGTCGCCGCAATTCCTGGTCACGACAAGCTCGGTGCGGGACTCCGAGTGGAAAGTGGGTAAAGCGCCGGACGACCTCCAGGACCGGCGCGTCGAGATCACCGGGCCGACGGATCGCAAGATGCTCATCAACGCGCTCAATTCAGGGGCACGCGTCTTCATGGCGGACTTCGAAGACGCGAACTCTCCGACCTGGTCGAACCTGGTCGAGGGACAGGTGAACCTGATCGATGCGATCGAGCGCAGGATCGATTTCACGAGTCCGGAGGGCAAGGAATACCGGCTGAACGACAAGGTCGCGACGCTGCTGGTGCGGCCTCGCGGTTGGCACCTCGACGAGCGACATCTCGAGGTCGACGGCAAGCCGATCTCAGGCGGCCTCTTCGACTTCGGCCTCTATTTCTTTCACAACGTCGAGCGTCTGCTGAAAAAGGGAAGCGGTCCGTACTTCTACATCCCGAAGCTCGAAAGCCATCTCGAGGCGCGGCTCTGGAACGATGTTTTCAATCTCGCGCAGGACGAGCTCGGAATCCCGAGAGGGACGATTCGCGCCACGGTCCTGATCGAGACGATCCTTGCGGCCTTCGAGATGGAAGAGATCCTGTACGAGCTGCGCGACCATTCGAGCGGTCTGAACGCGGGCCGGTGGGACTACATCTTCAGCGTCATCAAGAAGTTCAACAGCCGTCCTGGGTTCGTTCTGCCCGATCGTGCCCAGGTCACGATGACCGTGCCGTTCATGCGCGCGTACACCGAGCTGCTCGTCAAGACATGTCACCGGCGAGGAGCACATGCGATGGGTGGGATGGCTGCCTTCATCCCGTCGCGGCGCGATCCCGAGGTGAATCGCGTGGCGCTGGCAAAGGTCAAAGAAGACAAGGACCGCGAGGCCGGCGACGGATTCGACGGGACGTGGGTTGCCCATCCCGACCTGGTGCCGACGGCGACCGAGGCTTTCGACAGAGTCCTTGGGGATCGCCACAACCAGCTCGAGCGCCAGCGCCCGGAGGTGTCGGTCAAGGCGGCGCAGCTCATCGCCGTCAAAGTGCCGGACGGAACGATCACCGAGAATGGGTACGCACCAACGTCAGCGTCGGGATTCAGTACATCGAGTCCTGGATGCGGGGAACGGGGGCCGCGGCGATCAACAACCTGATGGAAGATGTGGCCACGGCCGAGATCTCGCGGTCGCAGGTGTGGCAGTGGGTTAAGCACGCTTCGCGTCTCGACGACGGTGCGATCGTCACCGCGGACCTGGTGCGCGAGATTGCCGACGACGAGATGTCGAAGTTGAGGGAGCGGTTCGGCGAGGAGGGCTGGAAGAAGAGCCGGTTCACCGAAGCCCGCAAGGTCTTTGAAGAAGTCGCGCTATCGAAGGACTTCCAGCCATTCCTGACCCTGGTGGCGCTGAAGCACATCAACTGAGACGCAGCCTTAACAGGCTGGGTGGTCAGGGGTTGACCCGATTTTCTAGGCTGACCCCAGGTTTGGTTTGGCTCGGGGGAGGGGGCCAGGGAGGAAGGGAGGGCCCGCCTGAGGAGCGACCAGAGAGTTGGCGCGGCGCCAGGTAGAGCTAGGGCTGTTTCGCCGGCGCGGGTGGCTTACCCGGGAGGCGTCGCCATTGTCGCGGGCCAACCCCGTTGTTGGGATTGCCGAGCACGAAAGCGACCGCCGAAGGCTTGACCATGCAGTTGTCCTTACGCACGACGCTGCGCTCGCCGCCCTCGTGGTGCTCGATGATCACCGTCCGCTCCAGCACCGCACGTACTCGCACTTGCTTGCCATCGACGATTGCGTTGAAGCCGCCGCTGACTTCGTGGTTGGGGGGCGGAACGATGCTGGCCAGCGAGACGAGTTCGACGATCTTGTTCATAGAGTGGCTTCCCTCGGGATAGGCGGCAAAAAGCGCGCCGCGGAAATCAACATGCGCCGAGCGTTCGGCAGCAGCGAATGTTACCAGAGGGGGATCGACCGACTTACGAAGGGTAAGCGGCCTACGCGGCCGAGCTCTGCTGTTCCTGAAGCCTCAGCTGGCGCGCTGCCTCGCGGCCGCGCCGCGCTGCTTCCTTGCTCGCCAAGTGCCGGACTCGAAGGTGTCGCGGATTGACGAACAGCCTGCGCCGGTTGACGAGCACCTTGGGCTCGCCGGGGGCGGGTTCGATCACCGCTGTACGCTCGAGGACCGCCGTCACCCAGACGCGGCGCCCGTCGTCCACCTCGGCCTCGAAGTCGGGGAGGATCTCGTCGTCTTCATCCATGGACACGTTGTCCAGTCGGACAAGCTCGACCTTTGTCTTTTCAGCGCTCTTGCGGCTAGTTGGCATGTTCATATCCCACTTACCCGATAACGATCCGGGCCAAACCGAGTACCCCTTCCATCCTCATTGGTATCCACGCTATCAATACCGAGCAGGTAACGGGGCGTATTCCGTTAAGTGCGTACGGGCGTTCCCCGGTTCAGGATCGTCGCCGGCGGCACCCATTCCAGGGCCGCATCGAATACCTGTGCGAAGTGCCTGGCGTAGCCTTCCGCGGCCGCCTTGGTGGCCACCGAGCGCCCGCTGACTGCTTCGACCGAGGTCGGCCGGAGCTCCGCATGGCCGCAGGGGACGATGCCATCGAAGTAGCCGAGATCGCTGGTCAGGTTGACGGCGAAGCCATGGCTGACGACCGAGCGGTTGAGCTTGATCCCGATCGCAGCCAGCTTCTCACCGCGCCGCCAAACCCCCGTCAGGCCAGGCTCGCCAGGCTCGGCGTCGATCCCCAGCTCGCCCAGATAGGCGATCAGCGACAGCTCCAGCTTCTCGAGGTATTGGGGGATGGTCAGGCCCAGGTGCTTGAGGTCGATGACCGGATAGCCGACCAGCTGGCCCGGGCCGTGGTAGGTCGCCTCACCGCCGCGGTCCGACCACACCACCTCGACATCGCGCCGCGAGCGCTCTTCTTGATCCCAGAGCAGGTCCGAGGGCGATGCCGCCTTGCCCAAGGTAAATACGTGCGGGTGCTCCAGAAGCAAGAGAGTGTCCGCTCCCTCGCCCTCTCCGGCGCGCAGCTCCCTGACCAGCTCGGCCTGGAGCTCCCAGGCCTCGCGGTAGGGAACGCTACCCAGCCAGGAGGCTCTTACGGGCGGCAGGGATCTGCTCATCAGCGTGATAGGAGGACCGCACCAGCGGGCCGGCTTCCACGTGCCCGAAGCCCATGGCCAGCGCCTGCTCTTTCAGACGTGCGAATTCTTCGGGTCGGTAGTAGCGGACGACCTCGGCGTGCTTTTTCGACGGGCGCAGGTACTGGCCAACTGTGAGCACGTCGATGTCGTGAGCTCGCATGTTGCGAAACACATCGAGTAGCTCATCCTCGCTCTCGCCCAGGCCAACCATCAGGCCGGACTTGGTGACCATGTCCGGCGCGAGTGACTTGACGTGGCGTAGCAGCGCCAGGCTATTCGCGTAAACAGCCTTGGGCCGGATCCTCGCGTAGAGCCGAGGGACTGTCTCGGTGTTGTGATTGAAGATGTCGGGGCGCGCCTCCACGACGGTTCGCACGGCGCTGAAGTCGCCTTGGAAGTCCGGGGTCAAGACCTCGATCGTCGTTCCCGGGCTGCGACGCCGAATGGCCCGGATGGTGCGGGCGAAGATCCCGGCGCCGCCGTCCTTCAAGTCATCGCGATCGACCGACGTGATGACAGCGTGCTTGAGGCCGAGCTCCGCGACTGATTCCGCCACGCGCAGCGGCTCGCCGAGGTCAAGCTCCGACGGCCGGCCCGACGTCACCGCGCAAAAGCGACAGGCTCGTGTGCAGACGTCGCCCAGGATCATGAAGGTCGCCGTGCGCCGGTTCCAGCAGTCAAAGATGTTGGGGCACCGCGCTTCCTCGCAGACCGTGTGCAGCTTGCGCCCCTGCACGATCTGCTTGAGCTCCTTGAAATTGCCGCCCTCGGAGACCCTGACCCGGATCCATTCCGGGATCGGAGCCGGCCGAAGTTCCGCAGTGTTCACAGCCGAATGCTACCGGGCGTCCATTCTTCGAGCCGCTTCTTGACCGCGTTCAGAAACTGGCCCGCCATCATGCCGTCGATGATCCGGTGATCGAAGCTCAAGCACATATTCATGATGTGGCGGATCGCGATGGCGTCGTCGATGACGACCGGACGCTTGATGATCGATTCGGTGGTCAGGATCGCTGCCTGAGGCTGGTTGATGATGGGCTGGCTGGCCACCGAGCCCGTCGCGCCGGTGTTATTGAGGGTGAAGGTGCCGCCCTGGACGTCGTCCGGTTTCAGCTGTTTGCTACGCGCCCTCTCGACCAGATCGTTGAGCACACGCACGAGGTCGGTGAAACCCAGCTTGTCGGCATCCTTTGCCACCGGGACGATCAATCCGTCGGGGATCGCCACCGCGATGCCGAGGTTGACGTAGTGCTTCAGGACGACACCATCCTCGGTCCACGACGAGTTGAGCCAGGGGAACTCTCTGAGCGCCTCGCACACGATCTGCGCGACAAAAGGAAGGTAGGTCAGAGCCGCGCCATGGCGGGACTTAAAGCTGCCCTTCTCGGCTTCGCGGTAACGCACGAGCGCGGTGACATCGACTTCCTGCAGCGTCCATGCGTGCGGTGAGGTGGCCAGGCTCCGGACCATGTGCTCGGCGATGGATTTCCGCATCACGCTCAGCTTCACCAGCTCCTCTCGCTTGCCATCGCCCAGAGCCGGTGTAGGAGGGGTCGGCTTGGCGGGAGCTTGAGGCGCGGCTGCCGCTTGCCCGCCGCCGACCGCGGCAAGGATGTCATCCCGCGTCACGCGTCCGCCCATGCCGGACCCCTGCAACGTCGACGGATCGATGCCGTGTTCCGCGGCGAGCTTGCGTACGGCAGGTGAGAGGCGCGTCCGCTCGCCATCCGAGGTCGCTGCGGGAGATGCGACGCTCGTCGGCTGGGGGGCGGGGGCCTTACCACTGGCCGGCTCCGGAGGCACTTCCGTGTGAGAGGCGGCGGCTTCCTTTTCTTTGGCCGGCGAACGGGGAGGGGATCTCGGCGTTCACCTTGTCCGTCACGACCTCGACCAATGGCTCATCACGCTTGACGAAGTCACCTTCCTGCTTGAGCCACTTGTCGACGGTGCCCTCGGTCACGGACTCGCCGAGCTGGGGCATCTTGATCTGCGACACACCCATGACCGCGAGTGTACCCGAGGGTCATCCAAGGGCTGAACGGTCGGCCCGAGGCTCGGGCAGGGTCGCCGCCCTAGACGGTAACCACGATCTTGCCACCGCCACCCTTGGCGATGGCCTCGAACGCTTCGCCAGCCTGCTCCAGGGTGAAGGTGCGAATTCGAGGACGCTTGATCTTGCCCGCGAGTCGCAGTTTTGCGAGCTCTACCAGGCGGTCGGTGGTGACCTGGGTGCCGATGTTGACCCCCTTGATGCCGCGCCCGGCAAGCTCGTCGACTGCGGCAGAGCCGCGCATCGAGGTCACGATGCCACCCTTGCGTACAACCTGGCTCAGGTGCGCGAGGCTGGGCTGGTCGCTGGCTGTGTCGAGGAGAGCGGCAACCCCTTGAGGAAATCGCGATCGCAAGGCTTCAAGCAGGTCGCCTGCGTTGCGATCGACCACTTCCGCAGCTCCCAGGCTCTTCACATATTCGAGGTTGGGGGTGCTCGTCACACCTATGACGTGAGCACCACGCGTTCTCGCGAGCTGCACCGCGTAGCCGCCGATTCCGCCTGAGGCGCCGATAACGATCATGACGTCGTTTTCCTTCGGATCCACCGCTTGCACGGACATCAGTGCCGAAACGCCGGCGAGAGGCATGGCAGCGGCCTCGACGTCGTCGATGCCATCCGGGCGCCTCGCGATTGTCGACGCTGTCGCTGTGGCCAGCTCGGCGAGGGTGCCTAGGCCGAGCACCATCTTGCCGGTTACGCCGAAGACCTCATCACCGGTGGCAAAACCGCTCACACCCGTGCCGACCGCGTCCACCGTGCCCGACAGGTCCCCGCAGGGGATGAGTGGAAAGCGGTGCTCCATCCGATCCTTCACATAACCCATGACGACAAAATTGTCGAAAGGGTTGATCGAGGCGGCGCGCACCCTGACCCGCACCTCCCCTTCCGCTGGTTTGGGGTCGGGGAGCTCATGGACCGAGCCAGGCGCACCGAACGTTTCTAACGCGAACGCTCGCATTACCCAGACCCAACTCCGCTCCAGGCACCTGTATTTCAATGGAACGGATCGGGGTGGAGGCGACGCCCAGAATCGAACTGGGGATGGAGGTTTTGCAGACCTCTGCCTTACCACTTGGCTACGTCGCCGCCAGGTCTGAACCGATTCTAGCGTTGGGGTGCTCGCGGCCAGGCTGACCGCTAGGCTGTGCCGATCACGTGTCCAGCGACCAATTTCGCGACGCCCTGGCGCGCCTTCCCGCGGGTGTTGTCGTCGTCAGCGCCCGAGTGGGAGACGAGTTCCGCGGCCTGACCGCCAGCAGTCTGGTCTCCATCTCCCTCGAGCCGCCCATGGTGCTGGTCGGCCTCGAGCGCGAGTCGGCGACGCGGGTCGCGGTCTTGGAGACCAGGGCGTTCAACGTCAGCTTGCTCACGCGATCCCAGGAGTTCATTGCCGACCGTTTTGCGGGCCGCGCGCCGACCTTCGATCCGCTCTGGCGGACGCTGCCCCACCGGATGGGCGCCAACGGCATCCCCCTCATCGACGGCTGCGCAGCGTGGCTCGAGTGCCGGCTGGTGCAGAACCACCCCGCCGGGGACCACGAGATCTTGGTCGGCGAGGTGCAGGCGGCGTCGGTCGGTCGGGGCGATCCGCTCATCCTGTGGGACCGGACCTTCTGGACGTTGCACTAATAAGGAAGGACGGAAGGATCAAATACGGGAGGTCGTCAACTCTTCTCCGCTCGCGGACGCGCCCGATGGCACTAATAAGGAAGATCGCCTTCATCCATCCCGAAGTGGTGTCCGACCTCATGCAGGATCGTCTCCCGGACCTCCTCGGCCAGCTCCTCCATGGTCGTCGTCGCGCGCTCGTGCGAACGCTTGTACAGGGTGATCTGGTCGGGAAAACCATACCCGGCGTGCAGTGCCCCCGACCCGTGATAGAGACCCATCAGTCCGTCGGGCGACGACTCCTCGACGACGAAGATGATGTTCTCGAGGTAAGGCTGGAACTCGTCGGGGATCGATTCGATCACTCCCTGCACCAGCTGCTCGAATTCCTGCATGCTCACTCGCATGCATGAATTGAAGCGCGTGGTGGTCGTGGGCGCGGGCACGATGGGTTCCCAGATCGCACTCCAGACCGCGCTCAGCGGTCAGTACGACGTCACGCTGGTCGACACGGTCGCGGGGCAGCTCGACCGCGCGAGCGCGAACAACCGAAAGCTACTCGACCGTTCGGTCGAGAAGGGGCGGCTGACCCAGGAGGCGGCTGACGCGGCCTTCAAGCGCATCGCGACCTCGGGCGACCTGCATGGCACGGTCGGCGAAGGCGACCTCGTCATCGAAGCCGTGATCGAGAACTTCGACGCCAAAAAGAGCGTGTTCGAGGCCCTTGGAAAGCACGCGAAAGCCGACGCGATCCTCGCCAGCAACTCGAGCACGATCGCGATCAGTCGCATCGCCGACTTCACCGGGCGGCCGGAACGGTGTTGCAACATGCACTTTTTCCACCCGGTCACGGTCATGCAGCTCTGCGAGGTCGTGCGAGGCCCGAAAACGTCAGACGAAACCGTCGCCGTCGCCATGGAGTTCGTGCGCAGCATCGACCGCACGCCGGTCTTGCTGACCAAAGAGATCTGGGGTTTCATCGTCAACCGAATCCTGTTCGCCGCCTCCGAAGAGGCGATGCGCTTGCTCGAGGGCGGTTACGCCAGCGCCGAGGACATCGACATCGCCGTCCAGAAGGGCCTGAACTGGCCGATGGGCCCGTTCCACCTGCTCGACTTCAGCGGCCTCGACATCTTCTACGGCGCGATGCAGGATCGTCAGCGGCTGGGCGAGGGTTCCGCGCCACCTGCGCTGCTGCGCCGCCTCGTGGAGGAGGGCCGCCTGGGCCGCAAGACCGGAAAGGGCTTTTTCGACTACGAGTAGGCTCTCGGCGAATCGGCCGCGCGGCGGGGCAGAATTGAGCTGCCCCCGTAGCCCAATGGCAGAGGCAGCCGGCTTAAACCCGGTCCAGCGCGGGTTCGACCCCCGCCGGGGGTATTCGGACTGCGGGGCCGCCTACAATCTGACGACAATGGATCATCGATTCGAAGAAGACCCCGACGAAGAGCCGGACGAGCCTGGACAGCCTGCGCAGCCCGACGGCGCGCGTGGTACAGCGACGGGTCTCGTGCCGACCGTCGGCCTTCCGAGTCGCGAGTGGGAGTACACGACCAAGGTCTTGAGCGTGGCTCAAGTGGCGGACGGTGTCACGGTGGTGAGGATCCTGCAGGAGGCCGGCGCCGAGGGCTGGGACCTGGCCAGCGTGATGGACGGGGGGGACAAGCGCGTAATCC
>WNFW01007173.1_pt1 | contig 14786 bp, 17 predicted proteins | sample 5400131 | NCBI WGS metagenome assembly WNFW01 (sample SAMN13153362, study PRJNA577476) | soil metagenome | isolation source: 20 cm soil or saprolite under grassland replicate 1 | place: USA:California | collected 2016-06-15 | reverse complement strand
GGCGATAAATTGTGTCTTTGGGTCCATCGGTGTAGTTTGGCTCCAAGGCATCGGGCACCTCCTTTGGTGCCCGCACTCTTCGCACGACTGTTACCGATGTCCCTGGACTAAACTGTTACCTATGTGTCCGGACCGTACCTGGGAAGCACCTAACCCGCCGCTGGAGCCGATGATCGAATATGGGCTTTCACCGCAATCCTACTGATGACGGCTCAGCGGCATAACGTTAGAACTCACAAGACATGAAGCGGCTACTAATTCCCGCGATCATATTTCTGTACGCTCTTACCGCGGCGTTTGGAATTCCGGCGGTAACAACAAGCTACGTTGAGAAAGCGGCCTCGGAACATACCAAAATTGTAAAAGCCTCACGTGGCGACGAGCGATCGAAACTAACAGTTGAAGCTAGTTTTACGCTTCCATTGTTGCCTTTTATCGTTCTTTCTTGGCAGCACTACCAAGTAGCGCCGTTGAACGGCGAAGGTGGGCTGTATGCGAGTGCCTGGTACATCGTCGGCGTTAGGTCGGTTCAACTCTGGGGCTGGGTAAGTTAGTGGCACTTCATCCAAGTTCTAACTTTGTGTTGGAGGCGGACGCGGTAAGACAGCGGCGTGTTTCCTGTAGTGGTCGTGCCCTGCGTCGCTCAACACGGCGTTAGACGGCATATCCAGAGATCGTAAAGATGTTTCTGCAAATCGCTCTTGCTGTCGCAATCTACTTGATGATGATGCTCGCTGCACAGCGAGTTCTTGAACCAGGTAGGCGCGCGCTTTCGATGGAGCAAAAGGCGAGAGTAATGGACGTGTCTGCCGGCCTCCGCTCGGCCTCGATGTTTCCTCCGCTCGTCTTGGTCCTTGTCTATGGCTTTGCGGCAAACCAGTGGCCGCAGCACTTTGGAGCTGTGACGCTTGTTGTTTATGCCCTCCTTATCAGCGTAGCGACGCTCTTCTCGGTCGTCTCATACCGCCGCATCCGGGCGCTTGATATGCCGGGCTCCTATCTTCAACCTCTCCTCGTTTCGCAGGTTCTATACATCGCGGCACTTGTCTTCCTTTGCGGTTGTCTGAGCTTCTACTACGGGAGTTCGGGGTAGTGCTGCAAATGCCGGCTAACCAGCGGTTGCAGCGGACAGCCCGGCGGACATCTCATCATGGCCGGGCTGCATGCGCGGGCCGCCGCTGAACCGCCGGTCGTTTAGGCGTTGTGGTGCACTCTGAGTAAAAGCAAATGACTCCAAGGTTCATCATCTTCTGTTGTATTTTTGCAGGTGTGTTTGGCTTCTCGCTGTACCTTCTCGCCTGTACCGCCTCGATCTACCCTGATTACCAGACTGACATCGGAAGGATCCGCTGGTTCCATCCAGCGCTCGTGCTGGTGGTGTTTTTCATCGCGGCTTGGTTTGTCGCGGAGCGTCACACAGATCTGCGCGTCTTTCTACTTCTCGCACTCGCCGAGTGTGCCCTGCTTTTCCTGGCTATTGTTCTTAGCGACATCTCTGACGTGACAGTTTCTTCCTCGGCACCGGCTGAGCGCACGTTTTGGACTACTATCAGTTTCTCTCTTGCTCATCCCCAGTTTTCAAATCGCTCGTATGGGCGCCATTTTACAGTGCTATTCTCGCGGGTATCCTGTGGCTCATTTATCGGAGCTGCTCACGAGAAAATGAACGAAACACCTAACCCGCCGCTTGAGCTGACGCCGAGCTTGTTGATAATGAATGAAACTTCGTACCTAAGCAGCTCGGCGGCATAACGTTATGCCGCTTACGGACGCAGGTGATGGATAGCAGATCAAAGACCCTTGACCACTGTGCCGACCTGGCTCTTCTGTGGGGTGTTGCCATCGCGCCGCTCTTGCTCGCCTCAACCTTCAGTCTCGCCGGAACAGATCTCTCCATCGGCGCACAGGCCGCCTCGCTGCGCGTTTGTTATCAACTCTTCCAAGAATTCGTCGGACTTGGTGTTCTCGCATACCTGCTGTGGAGACAAGGCCGACACGTGGCCGACATCGGCCTTACGTTTCGAATCTCGGACGTTCCGAAATCGCTCGTGATAGCCTTAGTCGCGTACGTGGGCTTCGCGATGGTGTATTTTGCGCTGCCGCAAGGGGCTACCGACAGCACGGCCGGAGGTCCGGCCGTGCTTAGCGGTTTGGTCTCGGCCCAGCTCATCTTCTTGATAGGTTTGACAGCGGTCAACCCGTTCTTCGAAGAACTCATCGTGCGCGCGTACGCGATGATCGAGCTCGAACAGCTTACTGGGAGTCGGGTGCTAGCCGTGGCTGTCAGCGCGGGGGTACAAGGGTACTATCACCTCTACCAAGGGTGGCGATGGGGGATCGCATCAACCGCTATGTTTCTCGCATTCTCGATCTACTTTGTCTACACCAAACGGGCGGTTCCAATAATTCTAGCGCACCTGTACATCGATGCACTGGGAATCTACTTTCTTTTTCGTCAGACTTTGGCAGGGCCAGGCGCGTCCTAACATTGTGATGCAGCCCCGCGCGGGCAGCACAGTTCGAGCGATTACTTTTAGGGCCGCTCCCGCGCCGGCTGATCTTCACCGTTCCACGCGCTACTCGTAAACGAGCTGTCACCGCAATACCTCTCGCTCAGTCAATGCCTTGATCTGTTCTGTCGAAAGTCCCAATAGCTGCCCAAAGACCGCCTCATTATCTTCACCTGCGGAGTGAACAATCTCTTCACCGGAATTCCGGGTTTCGGTCAGCCGTACCGATGGTCCAACCCGCATCACCCAGCCTACCTGCTTGTGATACACGTCGCGCGCGAAACCGCGCTCGCGCAGGTGGGGATCGCGATAGAGATCTTCCGCTGTTTGTACGACGCCCGCTGCGATCCCTTCCCGCTGCAATATCAGCATGACCTGATGGGGTGTGTGCTGCGTGGTCCAAGACTCAACTAGGGCATCGAGCTCTTTGTGGTTCTCGACTCGCGAAGAGAGATCGGCGAATCGCGGATCTGAAGCCAATTCCGGGCGCCCAACCACTTCACATAAGCGAATCCATTCTTCTTGCGTCTCGACAGAAATGACGCACCATCGATCGTCACCTTTACACTGGTAGCAGCCATGCGGTGCGGCGAAGGGACTGAAATTCCCCTGCGGCTGCGGCTCGCGGCCATTGATGAGCCACTCCAAATAAGCCGGCCCGAGCATGGATGTGGCCGTCTCCGCCTGTGAGATGTCGATGTACTGGCCTTTGCCCGTGCGCGCGCGATAGTGCAGAGCGGCTAAAATGGCCAGCGCGCCATAGGACGGTGCGACGTAATCGGGGAAAGCCGTCTGGCAAGCGGCGCCGGGCCGCTCGATCTTCGGATCGCGCCATAGATAAGTCATTCCGGAGAAAGCCATAAGGATCGGGCCGAAGCTCACGAAATCACGGCGCGGCCCGGTCTGACCGAAGGCCTGCAGGCTCGCCATGATGATATCCTCGCGAACTTCCTTCATCCGCGGGTAATCCAATCCCCAGCTCGCCATGACTCTGGCGCTGAAATTTTCCGCCACTACGTCCGATAAGGCGATGAGACGCTTGGCGAGGGCGAGCCCTTCCGGATGTTTCATATTGATGGCCACCCGCTTCTTGCCGCGATGGCTTTCGAGATCAGAAGCGATTTGAAATCGCTGGCCGCGTTGCGGGCTGCGCATGGTGCGGCCGGCTTCGACGGAAATCACCTCCGCTCCGTGTTCTGCCAGCAGGCTGCCGAGCGCAGGGCCGACGATACCGGTGGGAAAACTCACCACGCGTACACCGTCAAACGGCAAAACGCTGGTCGCGCGCGATAGCGGACGACCGACGACCTTCGCCAGCCATTGCGACGGATGTGTGAATTCTCCGGCAATCTCCTGCTGGTGTTCGCCCAAAAGCGGCGCGCCGCGTTCCACACGCCAAGGGCTTTCGGAAAATTTATAGGGGTCGCCCGGAAAGCGGTGCCGGCCGAGATATGCGTGATTTACCTTAACGACAAATTCCCGATGCCTGGTCTGCTCGTCATTTAGAAATGCGCTGGGCGAATTGATCGGAGCAGCGGCCAACCGTTTGGACTGAAATTCTTCGAAAAAGCTCTTGGTGTCATAGTTCATCGTGCGCGCTTCGATCATCCGGTCGAGGACAGGCCGCAACGGAAAGCGGTTTTGCACGTTTTCGAGCTTTGGGTCCGTGAGCTCCGGAGGATTGCCCAGCCACTCGACCAGACGCTTCCAGTGGTCCGGCTGATTGCAGAAGATACGCGCATAACCATCTTTGCATTCGTACGTCTCGGCAACAGTTGTCGATTGGCTGTGGCCGCTACGCTGCTGAATTTCGCCCGAGACGCTGTAACGCGTGATGAGACGCAAGAAAGGATCCGCGACTAACACATCCTGCAATGAGACTTCCGCATGCTCGCCGCGCCCCGTGCTGCGTCTATTGTAGAGGGCGACAAGAGTTCCGAAAGCGGCGTGGACCGACCCCAAATGGTAGGCGATGTCACAGGGGCCCACCAGTGGCGCGCGTCCGGGATGACCGCAAAGATTCATCAAGCCGCCCATGGCAAAAGCGACGATGTTCGGCGCTTTAAATTCACGATAGGGACCGAAAAGACCGAAGCCGCTAATCGACGTGAGTACGAGAGCGGGATTGATCGCTCTGAGAGAATCGAAGCCGAGACCGATTTCGTCAAGATATCCGGCCGGTTTGTCTTGGATCATTACGTCGGCGTTGGCCAAAAGATCGCGAAGCGTTTGTCGATCACCTTCCGATTCAAGATCGAGAACGATGCCCCGTTTGTTCGTGTGATAGGCGGCAAACGAAAGGCTTCCTTCGAGATGCGATACGTCGTTCTTGAACGGCCCTTGGCTACGCATCGGGTCGCCACCCGGCGCTTCAATCAGAATCACCGCCGCGCCAAGATTGGCGAGCAGCAGGCCGCAATAACCGCCTTTTCGCCCGGTAAGATCGAGGACGCGCAATCCGGTTAGAGCACCGCGCGATTCAGAGTCATTAGCTGCGCCAGCCATCATCATTCTCCTGACGAATTTCTCCAGGTCTTTCGCACTACGAGTATATTTGCATCGGGCCACACTCGGCAAATCAAAACCATTTAAGCCGTTGACAGCCATAGGCCAAGAGCCATAAATGAAGACAAACAACAATCGTGCATATCCGATAGGAGGGGAATCATGAACACTTCTTGGGAAACAATCACCGTCGATAATAGCCCGATGAACCTCTACGTGATTCAGCCCGACGGGCGGGGTCCGTTTCCGGCGGTCGTCGTCATTCAGAATCAGGATGGTGTTGCCGACTTTACGCAGGAGATGACGAGGAGGATCGCTGAGGCGGGTTACATCGGTGTGGCTCCTGATCTTTATCATAGAAACACGCCGGAAATTAACGCCGACCACCACAAACGCGCTGCCAATCGTCGAGATGCCGAAGTCCTCAACGATGTAAACGCTACGGTGAACTTTCTCCGTGGATGCGCCGGCGCTGATACCGGAAGATTGGGAATCGTCGGCTTCTGCATGGGGGGACGCGTTGCGTTCCTGATGGCGGCGGCCAATTCGGTGTTTCGCGCTGCCGTGGATTTCTACGGCGGCGGGGTCTACAAAGGTTGGGGTAATGGTCGCTCTCCCGCGGAGCACGCGGCGGAAATCTCCTGCCCGATACAGGGTCATTTTGGCGAGCTGGACAAGAACCCTCCTCCCGACGAGATGCGCACGCTCGATGCTGAGCTGACCCGCTTAGGAAAGTCCCATGAGTTTTATTTCTATCCGGGAGCCGGCCACGCCTTCAATCGCAAGGGTTGGGACGGTTACCGCCCCGACGCCGATGCCGCATCCTGGCCGCGCACCCTGGATTTTTTCCGAAAATATCTTGGCGAGATAGCGCCGAAGAAAGCTGCGGCCGCGCGCTGAAAGGGCCGGCGATGAATCGAAAGCCGCTCGAATTCTTCACGGCTTGCGTGCTTGTTGCGCTGTCAGTTGCGTTAGCGTCGGCCGCTGATCCCAAAGTCCTGAATCTCGGCTGGACGGGCGGTTCCAACTGGACCGCGCTGCCGTTTCGTGTCGCCGCTGAACGTGGCTTTTTTGATAAGGAAGGTTTGAAAGTCAGGTACATTACCTTCCAGGGAACAAACCTGATGCTCACCGCGTTGCTCGCCGGCGAGCTCGATTATGTGAACATATTGCCTTTCATCGCCGGAGGCGCGGCGCGCGGTCTGCCGGTGAAAATCGTCGCGGCGGTGGCCAAGTCCAGCGGGTATGCCATCGTCTCAAAGCCGGAGATCGACAGCCTCAAAGCTCTAAAAGGCAAACGGATAGCAATCAATTCATTCGGCAGCTCGGCCGACTTCGCGGTCTACACGGCGCTTAGTAGGAGCGGGTTGGATCCCAACAAGGACGTCACGCTTGCTGCCATCAGTGGAAGCCCCGACGCTCGCTTTGCCGCGCTCGTCAGCGGTTCCGTCGACGCGACGGTCGTGAACAGCCCGCTTGAATACAAGGCCGAACAGAAGGGTTTCAGGACCCTCATGACGGTGCGGCAATTATCTGAGCTGGTCAGAATCCCCATCACGGGACTCAGCCTGGCGCAGAGAAAAATCGACAAAGATCCAGACGAGATCGTCCATATTCTAAGAGGACTCCGAGCGGCGATTTTGTTTCTTCAAAGCGAGCGCGAGATGGGTGTCGGGTTATTGCAAAAACTTCTGAACATCGACCGCGCCGCCGCCGAAAGATTTTACGCTTTGTACCGCGAACAGTTTTTTAGGGCCAAGGAGAAACCGTCGGTCAAACCTCAGGCGGTGGTTGACTGGACTTTTGCCGAGAGAGCGAGACACTGATGGCGGCAACTAACGGGTTGCTGAAAAAGCCTCATCCTTCGACTGTGCTCAGGACACGCGCAGGCAGTTTCTCAAAAGCGCCGGAGCCTTGGTGGTTGCTTTCGGCTTGCCGGTCGAGCTGAGGGCACAAACGGTGGCGCGTGACGGCAGCTTTGGCGGGCCGCTTCCGCCCAATCAACTCGATTCTTGGCTCATGGTTCAGAAAGACGGAAGCATTACCGTCATGACCGGGAAAGTCGAGCTGGGCACCGGCGTTTCGACTTCGCTCCGACAGATCGTAGCCGACGAACTCGATTATCCGTTTGAACGGATCACCTGGATCCAGGGCGACACCGCAAATACGGTCGACCAGCTCCCCACTTTCGGCAGTCAAACCATCAAGCGCGGCGGCAGCCAGCTGCGCCAGGCCGCGGCTGAAGCGAAAGCGACGCTTGTTTCCATGGCATCTGCCCGTTTGAGTGTGCCTGTCGAACGGCTCACAGTGGGCCAGGGAATAATCAGTGCAATAGACAACCCAAAGAAGAAAGTGTCTTATGCGAGCTGATTGGCGGACAACGGTTCAGTCGTGACGTCACCGGCAAGATTAAACCAAAAACTCCGAGCGCCTACGCCGTTGTCGGCAAATCGATGCCCCGCGTCGATATTCCCCTTAAAACCACCGGAGCTCATATCTACATGCAGAATTTCCGTCTCCCGGGGATGCTTCACGGCCGCGCCGTCCGGCCGTCTGCGGTTGGGGCCAAGTTGGCGAGCGTCGATGAATCTTCGGTAAAGGACATTCCCGGACTGGTTAAAGTGGTCGTGAAAGGAAACTTTGTCGGTGTCGTTTGCCAGCGTGAAGAACAGGCGATCCGCGCCGCGCGCGATCTCAAACTCACTTGGCAGGACCCAAAAGCCCTGCCGCCGATGAGTGAGCTTTATGACACGCTCCGGAAGATTCCGAGCAACGACAAGTCACCGGCTAATAACGGCGACGTGGAGGCCGCTCTCGCAAGCGCCGCCAAAACTTTCGAGGCGACGTATCAATGGCCGTTCCAGTTGCATGCCTCGATCGGGCCATCGTGCGGACTCGCCGACGTGAGAGACGGCGCCGCGACGATCTGGTCGGGCACGCAGGGAGCGCATCAACTGCGCCCGACCATCGCCCAGCTCCTGGGAATCGCGCCCGCGAACGTTCGCGTGATTTTTGTCGAGGCATCCGGCTGTTATGGTCACAACGGCGCGGATGACGCCGCCGCCGATGCAGCGATTCTCTCGCAAGCCGTCGGACAGCCGGTTCGGGTCCAGTGGATGCGCGACGACGAGCACGGCTGGGAACCGCTGGGTCCGGCAATGGTGATGGACGTGCGGGGCGGTCTGGATGCGCAAGGAAACGTGGCCGCGTGGGACTACCAGGTTTGGACTCCCACGCACTCGAGCCGTCCGAACGGCAGCGCGGGAAGTCTTCTCGGTGGCTCCCTCGCCGGAATGTCCGCTGGCACGCCCAACCAGTCGGGCGCCGAGCGCAACGCAAACCATACCTACAACTTCAAAAACAATCGCGTGACGGTCCACTGGCTGAACTCAAGCCCGATCAGAGCATCCGCGCTGAGAGGACTCGGTTCACCTCAAAACACCTTCGCCAACGAGTCATTCATGGATCAGCTTGCCGCTGCCAGTGGCGCTGATCCCATCGAGTTTCGCTTGCGTCATCTAAGCGATCCGCGCGCGAAGGCCGTTCTAGAAGCCGTCGCCAAGCGAGCCGGCTGGACGCAGCGTTCATCTCCGCAAAAAGCACCGCAAGCAGCAGGCGTAAAGAGCGGTCGCGGCGTGGCGTTTGTGCAGTACGACCGGACGGAAGCGTATGTGGCTGCGGTCACCGAGGTCGATGTCAGCCCGGCAGACGGCCAAGTCCTGGTCAAACGGGTCGTGGTGGCTCACGATTGCGGACTTATCATCAATCCGGACGGTCTGCGAAACCAAATTGAGGGGAATGTAATTCAGGCGACGAGCCGTACGCTCAAAGAAGAGGTCAAGTTCGATCGCTCGATGGTGACGAGTCTCGACTGGAGCTTGTATCCTATTCTCAAATTCTCAGAGGTGCCGGATGTAATCATCGAGCCGATCAATCGCCCCGACCAGCCGTCGGTCGGCGCAGGAGAAGCAACGACCAGCCCAATTCCCGCAGCTATAGGCAATGCTATTTTTGACGCGATTGGCATTCGGCTACGCACGGTTCCCTTCACGCCAGACCGAGTCAAGGCTGCTCTAAACGTTCAACCATTACGCGTGTCGTCGTCGTCAGAAGCGGAGCGGCGGGAAAAATCCGGCGAAAAGGATTAAACACTTAGATCCTTGGCGCGGTCGTTTTGCCTATCCGATCCAACGTATCGGCTCCACTACCAATTGGGTAACAGCCAAAGCAGTGATAAAAAAAGTTGTTACAATGATAATAAATAGTATCAATCCGATTCTATCCCACATACGTAAACCTCCCGGTTGCATTTTACAACTCATGTGTTTTTTATTGCCTTTAATAGCTCCGGGAAATCATTGTTATCATCGGCATAAAGGTTTAGTCATGTCAGGCGGCCGGCGGGATAATTACCAAGTCCATCAAAACCCGCCTCTGGAGTTGGTATCTACCCTTGTGAGAAGCGCAAGCCAATTAGATTCAATGCAAAATGTCGTAAACCGCACCCGTCGCCGCTCCCGCGCCACCGCCGATAAGCGCGCCTTTCTTGGCGCTGTGACCGGTACCGGCTGCAATGCCAGCGCCGGCGCCCGCTCCAACTGCTCCGCCGACAAGCGTGCCACAACCTGAGACTGTCAGGCCGAGCATTAAAACTCCAAGCACCACGCCAGTAATTCGTGTTTTTTTCATCATTCTTCCTCCCTTTTGCTCGACGATTAGAAAAAAAAGCTCGACCGGAGCAGGCCGGTCGAGCCAGACTGTCGATGTGTTATCTCCTCAGATCACGCCGCAATTCTCGACGATCCTGTTTCAACTCTTCCTGGTCTCTACGGAGCTGGTTTCGATCATTGCGGAGCTCCTGTAGGTCATCGCGGAACTCGTCGCGGCTTGCCCCGTTACGGAGATCCCGCCGGAGCTCGCGTCTATCTTCGAACAGCTCTTTTCGATCCTGGCGAAGTTTGTCTTTGTCGCCTTCGATCTCTCGGCGATCGCTTTTTATCTCATTTCTGTGGTCGTACCTGCCCCACCAGCGATTCCACCAGCTATCCTCGTCGGCGTCGGCAGGGACAACTGAGACAATCAACGATCCCGCTAAGAGCCCTCCCAAAACTACAGGTTTCAATTGCCTACGATTCATAAAACCTCCTTTAACTTTTGGGCCTGGCGGGCCACTATTGACAGCCAGGCCTTTGCCATCTCAAAGCGAGGTTAGCTTTAGCGCTGGCTTAAATATCTTCGATCGAGACGAATGTCACGCTCGATGTCCCGGATCCGCGCCTCATCCTCAGCGATCCTGCGTCGGCTCGCTCCATGACGACGGTCATATTCCAGTTGCCGTCTCGCTTCTTGTAAGTCTCTATAATCGCTTCGCAGATTAGCCCGTCGGGCCCACCTGTGTTCATGCTCTGACCAGTGCCAATAGTCATGCGCCATCACGGGTCCGGCTGAGGCCATCAAGGATCCCGCGATCAAACTTCCAAAAACAATCGCTTTCAATTTCGTATTCATAAACAATCCTTTCAACTTTCTTGGCTTCTTTGATTCGTTAGACGCTATGTCAACCCGCAAGGTCTACCGGGCAAACTAGCGCCGTCCGCTTCTCGTTTGCTCTTGTTGCATGGCGACGGCAGCAGCCTCCGTATCACCATTCAAATCTTTCGTTGGTTCTACTTCCGCCTGGCGCGCTGCGAGGACCCGCACCGCTCCAACCTGCTTCGCATATGTTTTGATCAGCCAAACCTTGCCGGTGAAACGATTGATCTTGTACGCAGTATCCACCGGTCCATTGGCTGGTGTAACGGTGTAAATACCGCCGATCAGCAGCGCAACTATGAGCAGCAACGCCGCTCCACCGGCCGACCATGCAATTTTTTCTTTCATCGCTGGATTCATGTCGATTCCCCCTGTCGGTTGTTCCAAACGGTTAATATTCGCCGCTTCGTCTTAAGCGCTCGGTCTCATATCGCTGGCGATCGATCTCGCGTTGTTGTCTGCGAATCTGCTCATCCTGGCGGTAGTTATCGTTTTGTTGACCTTGCATCTGATCGCCGACCAGAGCGCCGGCACCGAGGCCGAGGCCGCCACCGATGGCCGCGCCCGCTCCAGGATGACCGACCGCCGAACCAATAAGACCACCCGCAGCAGCGCCACCAAGCGCGCCAATACCGGCGCCTTTTTCTCTGGTTGTTAGAGGCCCACCAGCACAACCTGACGTAAAAAGGGCCCCTGCCAACAACAAGATTGGAGCCTTACTTACACATGTTCGATTTTTCATCATTGCACCTCCTTGATTTTGCTGACCCGTTCTCGTTGCGGTTCGTGCAACTCGTTAGCTAAAGAGGCAAGGCCCGTGCCGACCCGCATAAAGCTCCGTAACTTCCATCGGTTAGAAACCGTTTCTGCGATTTTTGTGATTTTGAAGATCGGTGAAAAAGTGACGATCTGGTAGAAATTACGCATTACGATTTGTGTGCCATTTTGCAGACTATGTTGGGAGATGCGCTATTCCGCTCGTACGAAGACCGCGTAGTTTTCCCGACACCAATATTTTGTGATTTTCGGTTTGGCTATTTAATCTTAGAAGGTTCGGCTCGCTGCCGACCAAGATTTCACCCGCTCATTCAGTAAATTTGCCGGGGGGGGGTTCAGTGAGATGAAAATCATCGCACCCGACCGCCAATCTCTGACGGCCGGGCCGACGACTTTAAGTGATTTAGATGCTGTCTATTGCGCGTGTATCTTACCGCAGATCTCGACGGTCTTGTTGAAACTCTTTACGATCCTGCTTCAACTCGTTCTGATCTCGACGAAGTTCATTCCGGTCGTTGCGCAATTCTTGTCGGTCGTTTTCAATCTCCGCCGGACTCGCGCCCTGTCGAAGATCCTTCTTGAGTTCCTTTCTATCCTGCCGCAGTTCTTTCTTATCATCGCGAATCTCTCCGCGATCATTTTTCAGTTCGCGCCTATCTTGACGCAGTTCCTGGGCAGGCGCCGCCACCCCTGAAATAATTAACGACCCTCCGACGAAAGTTCCCAAAAACAGTGTTTTTAACCGATTCATTATTTCCCCCTTTTCGATATATTTAACGGCCCATACATTAATCAAACAGCTACCCACACGATCGCGATCGGCGTGGCGCCACTTGCTAAGAGTTAGGCAAGCTGCGTGCCGGTTTGAAAAACACGCCATATCTCAAAACTTTAGCAAGAAAGGGCAAAGATCAGTTGTAGGTGAAAACGTGACAGTATAGACAGTAATTACCTGCCGTATTTAAACATTGGGGTGGTTTCGTTACACCCATGTCGATATGCGAAGGCATCGACAATATCAGTGCAAGATACAAGTGGCCGCGTTTAAGGCTTTCCGCTAAGGAGGATTGAAATGGCTAAAGCAAATTGGCGAGGAACCGTCGGAGTTGTAAAACCCACGTATGAGTCGGGCTCACTGGTTGAGTTCATTCGCTTGCTTCCCGAAGGCGTCGGAGTGATTCCAGTTTACGCCGGAATCAAGCAGCACACCGAGCGAGGTTATCTTGACGCGCTGGACACTTACAACGAGCGTGTGGCCGAGCTTGCTAGAATAGGCGTCGACCTCATGCATCCCGAGGGCGGACCGCCGTTCATGGTGCGGGGTTACAGGAGCGAGCAGGAGATCGTGCAACAGTGGGAAGCGAAGTATAAGGTCCCAATTTTCACCTCCGGCATGACCCAGGCGGAAGCACTGCGAGCGTTAGACATCAAGAGATTTGTCGGCTGCACGTATTTTCGAGATAACAAGCTCAATGATCTCTTTAAGAGCTATTTTACCGATGCAGGATTCGAGGTGCTCGCAATGGAAGGGATGGATACTTCACCGGGTGAGGCGAGCAGTCTCTCGACGGAAGAGATCTACCACCATCTCAAGCGATCGTTTCTCAAGCATCCCAGCGCTCAAGGGATTTATCTTCTCGGCTCCGGCGCCTGGCGCGTCATCGATGTGATCCCAGTGGAGGAAGATCTCGGAGTACCGGTGATCCATCCCGTCGCCGCCCGCGTCTGGTACGTGCAGAAGCGGCTCCACGTCCGCCAACCGGTTCAGGGCGCAGGGCGCCTTCTAGTGGAGCTACCTCAGTTAAGTGAGTGAGTCACGCGATTTTTAATGCTGCCGCCCCACCAAGACTTTACGAGGACGCTTCGGCCCCGAGCGCCGGCATGACTTCGCGCGTGAATAGGTCGAGGGACGTTTCGCAGGCCTCACGCAGAATACCCGGGACCGAGAACCGGCAGACCAGATGCTTCACATTTAATTCGCTTCGAAACCGGTTGATTTCATCAACACATGTTTTCGCATCGCCTAAAATAATCCGGTCGTGGGCGAGCCGCTCGATTGTGAGTTGCCCCGGAGGTCGCTTGACGACCGGGTGCGGCCAGCGGAAGTACATACTTTCAAACGCCTGGATAAAAGGGCCGCCCGCCGCGATCACCGCCTCGTTCTTGCTCCGCGCCACGAAAACGTAGCGAAACAGAGCGACCTCACCTTCGCCTTTGCCATTCTCCGCGCAGGCTTTTCGATACATCCGCGCGCACGGTGCAATCTCGTCGAGATTGGCCGACGGCCCGACAAACCAGGCGTCGCCCAGACGCGCGGCTCGGCGAATCGCCGGCTCGGCCCACGCGCCAAACCAGATGGGTGGTCTTGGCCGCTGCACCGGACGGGGCGCAACCGTGGCATTATCCACGCGGTAATGTCTTCCATGATGGGTGACATTCTCTTCCGTCCACAGCCGGTGCAGAAGCGCAGCGCTCTCGTCCAATTTGCTGCCGCGCTCCTTGAGCGAATAACCGAAGGCGGCGAATTCCTCCGGCGCGTAGCCTGCGCCTATTCCCAAAATCAACCGACCGCCAGAGATCGTGTCGACCATCGCTCCTTCTTCGGCAACCATCACGGGATGGTAAAGCGGAAGCAAAAGAACGCCCGTGCCCAAATGAATGCGGCGTGTCCGGCTTGCGATGGCGGCAAGTCCGATCAGCGGCGCGGGATGTAGAATGGGATTGTTGTGGTGCTCGCCGAGCCAGATCGAGTCGAATCCCGCTGCCTCGGCTCGCTCGCATTCTCGCAGGGTCTCCTCAAAGCTCGCCTGTCCTTGGAGAGGGCTTAGCCCGATTTTCATAGTGCACCTCGCGCTCGCTTGATGTTGCTCCTCGACCGCTCGCAAGAAATTATTCGACGCTCTGTTTCCTGTCAACGTGACGCGAACTTTAAAGTGACCCCGGTCAATCATTCACGTAGTGCGGAATGGCGCGAGATCGGAGCCTGGGGAGTATCCGGGGAGGTCGACTTGAATCGGATCTCCCGCGCCTTACGAAGCGTATATCGATCTTAGGTGGATCCAGTCTACTGCCGATAATTTCGGGTGCTTTGTTCGTAGACACGTCAACCTAGACATATGGCTTATTGAAATTCGATCCTGAAATCAGTTACCACTCCAGAGTACTATTCATTTCTGACTAATAAGGAAAGGAAGGATGAACCCATGAATCTATCCGACGTTACCAGGTTTCTTGAGTCTTTCATGAACTTCAAGCTCTTTGAAATCAACAAAACCGCGGTTACGCCTTCCTCGATCGTCATGTTTCTCCTATTCATAGCAGTCTTCGGTATGGCTTCGCACCTGCTACAGCGGCTGCTGAAGGCGCATGTTTTTTCCCGCCTGAGGATCGACGAGGGCATCCAATACACTCTGACCCGCATCACCCACTATCTCATCATGATCATCGGCGCCGTGATAGCCT
>WNFW01002103.1_pt1 | contig 14792 bp, 8 predicted proteins | sample 5400131 | NCBI WGS metagenome assembly WNFW01 (sample SAMN13153362, study PRJNA577476) | soil metagenome | isolation source: 20 cm soil or saprolite under grassland replicate 1 | place: USA:California | collected 2016-06-15 | reverse complement strand
GCTGCCGACGGCACCGGCTACATCCTCGCGGTGCACTCCGACGACTACGGGCAGACCTTCAGTAGTCCGGTGCTGGTGAGTACCACCAGTTCGCTGTGTTCGAACACCTTCGGTCTGCCGACGCCCCGGGGGACCTGCAACGAGAACCAGTTCTCTGACCCGTTCACCGCCCCCGATGGCACGCTGTACGTCGCCTACGCCAACTTCAACAACTCCACCTCCGGCAGCAACGACAACCACAATCAGATGCTGCTGACCAAGTCCACCGACGGCGGCCAGACCTTCAGCGCCCCGACCCTGGTGGGCAACTACAACGACCTGCCGGACTGCGCCACCTACCTGGGCGGGCAGGACGCCGGCCGGGCCTGCGTTCCGGAGAAGGGCACCGGGCAGAACTCGGTGTTCCGGGCGACCAACTACCCGGCAGGAGGGGTGAACCCGCGTCGGCCCAGCCAGGTCGTGGTCACCTACGGTTCCTACATCAACCGTGACTCCAATGAGTCCAACGGCTGCACGCCCGCCGGCTTCAGTGCCTTCGGCACCAACCTGTTCACCGGTGTCAAGACGCCTGGTGCTTGCAACAACAAGATCATCTTTAGTGTCTCCGGCAACGGCGGGGCCACGTTCACCGGCACCACCGTCGATCAGCGGCTGATGCCTGTGGTCAACACGGCGCCGCGGCAGAAGCGCACCGACCAGTGGTTCCAGTGGGCCGCCTTCACGCCCGGCGGCACCCTGGTGACTTCCAACTACGACCGGCAGTACGGCTCGGCCGAGTTCACCGGGGACATGGACTTCAGCGTGTCCACCTCGAAGAACCTGTCCAGCTTCACGGTGAGCCGGGCCACCTCCGCGTCCATGCCGCCGCCGACCCAGTTCCCGACCACCCAGGGCGGCGGCGTGTTCATCGGCGACTACACCGGCGTCACAGCGGTGTCCGGCGTCCACCCGCTGTGGTCGGACACCAGGAACCCGGACGCGTTCCTGTGCCCGGGCACGGCCGCGCCAGGTGTGCCGCCCGCAGTGTGCACGGCGGCAGAGCCGAACGGCCTGATCGCCAACGACCAGCAGATCTACACCAGAACAATGCCGGCGTCCTAGCCACGCCCGCAGATATCCGGCGGCCGGGCCCTTGCGGCCCGGCCGCCGGCCGTTTGCTGGCGCGGGCTGGGCGTGGCGTCAGAGGAGACGGCCTGCGCGGTCGCAGCCTGCGGCACCGAACGGCAGGCATCTGCCAGTCATCCAGCCACAAGCGCTGCGAGCACGGCGGCGCCCCAGCCGAACACGCCGACGCCCCAGCCATCCACGCCGGTGTCCCTGACGGCTGCCAGTAACGGCACGACTGTGCGGCTGTTCCGCGGCCAGTCGGTCTCGGTGGTGCTCCGTGGCAGCGCCCTGTCCTGGCACGTTCCGGCTGCCACCGGCAAAGCCGTCCGGCGAACAAGTGCCGGCGGCGGCTACCCGGGCCACCTGCCAGCGCGCGCGACGTTTGTTGCCGCCTGGCCGGGCCGCGCGGTCCTCAGCAGCTTCAACGACATCGCCTGCCTGCACGCCCAGCCGTCCTGCGCGGTCGCGCAACGGTCATGGCGCGTCGTCGTATTCGTCACGGGGCCACATTCATCAGTGGCTCCCGGCAACCAGCCGGTACAACCGTGACGCCCCGAAGGTCGTGCTGCCCACAACCTCCGGGGCGTCCGAGAACCAGTTTTCGTCATTCCGCCCTGTAGAGATAGCCGGACGAACTGGTTTGCCAGGTGCAACAAAGCCTGACGGCCGGGGCGATCGGCCCCGGCCGTCAGGCTTCTATTTGGTTATCCGATAGGTCAGCCGAGCCGCCACAGGCCCTGACCGTGCGTGGCGACCAGCAGGTAGCCCTGGTCCGGAGACACGTTGAGGTCGACCGACGGAGCGGCCGGCTGCCCGCCGCCGAGCCTGACCCAGTTGCCCGGCCCGGTGTACGACGTGGCGAAGATGCCCACGTCCGTGCTGACGACCAGCTTGTTGCCCCAGATGACGGAGCCGGTGGCCGGTGCGTCCGGCAGGTTGCCGCTGACGTTGGTCCACGTCTTGCCGCCGTTCAGGGTGACGAACACGTGGCCTACGCCGGCGTTGGGAATCCAGTGCCGCGAGAAGCCACCGAAGGTGACCACCACGTGCGCCGAGTTCGCCGGGTCGATGGTGAACCTGGTCGGCACCCGGTTCGGCAGCACCTTGCCCGTGATGGCATGCCAGGTCCCGCCGAAGTTGGTGTCGAGGCCCGAGGTGAACGGCGCCGACCCGCCCGGGTTGCAGCCGTTGCCGCACCAGCCCGCGTAGGTCACGGGGCCGCTGTCGGCGATGGTGTTGATGGAGTTGCCAGCGCCGGTGTCGTAGACCTGCTTCCAGTCACAGGCCGTCGCCGAGCAGTTGGTGTTCCAGCCCTTGCCCTGGTTGTCCCAGACGAACTCGCCGCCGGCCACCCAGTGGTTGATGTTGTGGATGTCGGCGCTGAACGGCGCGACGAAGCGCGGGTTCGGGTCGCACGGGTTCGAGGTGTAGATCGGGTTGAGGCAGGACGGCGAGATCGTGTTGTAGACCTCGACGTGACCGTTGGACCGGCCGCCGTTGGTGGTGGAGGCCATCGAGAGGTCGACGTAGGAGTTGACCGCCCGGTTCCCGTTGTTGGGGTCCACGATGTTGTCGGTGCCGTCGCCGCCGAACGGCGAGACCATCTGCTTGGCGCCCGGCTTGAGCAGGCTGACGCCGTTGTCCTGCAGCCCGCCCCAGATGTAGTCGCCGCGGCCGCCCGGGGCCTTGCCGATGGCCGAGTAGTAGTACTGGAGCGTGTGCAGGGTGGCGTTCAGGTCACGCCACTGCACCACGCCCACGTTGGCCAGCCGGTGCGCGTACACGCCGCCGTCATTCGCGGTGTACAGGGTGCCGCCGGAGACGGCCAGCGCGTGCTGGTCGGGGTGGACCGTGCCCGGGCAGGTGTTCTGGCCCGGGTCCACGTCCCAGCACGAGAAGGGGAAGTTCCAGTACGGGCCGGTGGTGGTCCAGGTCTGGCCCGCGTTGTTGGTTTCGAAGACCTCTTCCAGGTCCACGAACACGTGGTTGGCGTTGTTCGGGTCGACGATGATCGCCTGGTTGTACCAGGCCTGCTGACCGGGCGTGCCGCCCGACATGCCCAGCGCGGAGCCGGCGTCGATGTACGTCTGCGCGGTCGCGAGGAGCTTCCACGGCCCCGCCAGGCTGCCGCTCGGCGACTCGTACACGCCCTTCAGCGCGACCGTGGCGGTGGACTCGACCACGGCGTAGAGCCGCTTGCCGTTGGCGGAGTAGGCGAACGTGGTCCGGCCAAGGTCGGTGGCGCCCTTCAGCGCGCCGGTCGGCGTGACCTTGCTGAACGTCTTGCCGCCGTTGACCGACTCGTAGAAGCCGTTGAACAGGAGGTCGGTTGGCAGCGTGCCGCCGCGCCAGCCCAGCGCCGCGATCACGACGTTCCCGCCGGTGCCCGGCTGCACCCTCACGTCGGTGACGAAGGAGGTGCGATACGGAGAGTTCGTGGGGTTGGGATCCGGCTTGAGCACCGTCTTCCACGATGACGTCCGGTCAAGCGCGGACCGTTTGAGCAGGCCGTAGCTCGTGGCCGCGTAGACGTTCCCAGCCCCGTCGAAGGTGATCTGGTAGACGGTGCGGTTCGGCAGCGAATTGCCGACCAGTTGCCAGGACCGGCCGCCGTCGCCGGAGCGGTAGATGCCGTTGCCCGCGTAGGAGTCCTGGTTGGTGTTCGGCTCGCCGGTGCCGGCCCAGACGGAGTGGTCGGCCGGGTCCACCGCCACTGCCCCGATGGACAGGTTGTTCTGCTGGGCGAAGACCGGCTTCCAGTGCCTGCCGCGGTCGGTGGACTTCCACACGCCACCCGCGGCCGCCCCGGCGTACAGGGCGCTGCCGTCCACGGCGAGCGCGGTCATCCTGCCCCCTACCAGCCGCGCGCCGCCGCTGGAGTTGGACCAGATCGGGTCCCGGTAGCCCAGGGCGTCGGAGTTGTAGGGCTGGTTGGTGACCTCCTGCCAGCGGCCACCGGTCTGCGCGAGCTTGCCCGCAGCTGTGGTCGCCGCGGCGAACGCGGCCGGGCTGACCTTGGTGCCCGGCGCGGTACGGACCGCGGCGAACTGCTGGGCGGAGTCAAGGATGTCGTCGCCCTCGCTACCGGGGTCGTCGCCGTTGGCGAGCGAGGAATGCCCGCGCAATGCGGGCAGCAGCCCGGCCGGCCCAGGATGGCCGCCCGGCGAGGCGGAGACCGGCACCGAGCCGATCATGGTAATCAGGGTGATCGCCGAGCCCGCAGCAGCAAGATGCAGACCCGCCCTCCACGTGAGGCGCATTAGCTATCCGCTCTCCTCAAGATCGCGGCGGCAGCCCTCTGCGCGGTCGCACGGAGGGCTCGTGCGTGCTCGCGCGGCAGCGATCGGCGGGTGGTCACGCGGTCGCTGGTCCCCGCACGGGCGCGCGATGCCGCCGGTAACGGTGTGGGCAGGACTTTACGGCAGCTTGACTGCGATTGACCAGATCTAGCCCCGGTGTTGCTGCGCCGCGGGTTCGCCCTGGGCACTGTGACGCTGGGCTGACGTAACCGATGTCGCGCCCGTCCAGCAGCAGGCGGGCGCCCTCGGCAGGCCCTGGTGCGGGTGAGGCTCTCTGGGCCTGCGGTGCCCCGCGCAGCGGGGCTCCGCGCGGGGCACCGCAGGCCGTCTCGCCAGCCCGGGCGTCAGCCGGCGAAGGTGCGCTTAGCCCCCCGGGGGCCGCCGGTCAGCGTGAGATGCCGTCCGTCTGGCAACTCGATGAACGCGGTGGTCCGGGGTGGTGCCGCAACCGTCAGCGAGAGCCGGTGACCGTCCCTGGCCCACCAGACGAATATCCGTCCATACGGTGTCGGGACCGCACCTGCCGCCCACCGGAGGCTGCCGGGATGCGGCGTGACGGTGAAGGTCTGGTAGCCAGGGTTCACCGGCTGCACGCCGAGCACGTAGCTGGTCAGGATCGGCGTCGGGCCGGATGCCCAGCCATGGGCCAGGCTGGTCCGCGGCTCAGTCGCTGTCCCGTCGGGACCGATGTTCTCCCACATGGTCCCGGTGAAGAACGGGTTTTGCGGGTCGATCATCTGATCCCAGGTGAGGTGCATCAGTTGCTCGGCGTCGGTCGTATCCCCGGCCACGTAATCCGCCTCGATCTCGTACGCGGTGATGTACGGGCTGATGAGGTCGCTGTACGCGGTGCCGGAAAAGGGCGCCGAACCATGCGGGCCCCAGAGCGCCTTGAGCGCGCTCAGGATACCGGGGACCTTCCCGGCCGGGGCGATGCCGAACAGGACCGCCAGTGCGTTGGTGTCCTGTGCGAGCGTCGTGTGGTCAGATTCGCTCAGGTAGTAGGTTCCCGTCGCGGGATCGAGAAGGTTCGCGTTGATCTCATCCCGGACATGATCGGCGGTCTGGTTGTCCGCGGCGGCCTTCGCGGCGTCGCCGAGGTTCCCCTCGATGTAGGCGACGTCCCGCAGGCTGCGGTAGTACAGCTCGTTGAACTCCGTCACCACGCCGGTCTTGGCACCGTCGTAGAAGTCCCAGTCGTAACCGCCGTCCGGCGTTCCGATCTGCGAGCTTGTCACGATCAGCCCGTCGCTGTCGGTCAGGCTCGCGTCGTAGGACAGCTGGTCCTCCAGCCAGGGCAGGATCTGCTGGGCGAAAGCGGTGTCGCCGGTGTTCTGGTAGTAGGTCGTCGCGGCGTCAAGCGTCCAGGACGAATAGGAATTGCTGTACCAGCCCGGCGGGAAAAGGGTCTCGGAGTGCAGGCCGCTGCCCTGTGGAGTGCTTGTGATGAGGGTCAGCAGCGACTGCTTCATGTAGTCGTCGCCGTTGGTGCCCAGCGTGTCGGCGATGCCCTGGCCCTCGATCTTGAGGTCGCCCGACCAGATCGCCCGGTCGCGCTTCGCGCCGTCCAGTACCGAGGGCTGTGTGGCACCGTTCGTGCCCGCGGGCTGCATGTTGGTCTGTTCGGTGTATGCGCCGTCGTAGTACATCGTGTTGAAGGCGGCCGAACTCGACAGGAAGAACCCTTGGTAGTCGGATGGCCTGGCAAGGTAGCCGCCGCCGAACTGTACTCCGGCCGCGCGGAGCACCAGGGTTCCTGGCGTGGTCAGCGTGATCGCCTCGAACCGGAATCCGCCCATGAACCCGCTGCTCAGCGTCCCGGTAGCGGTCACCGGCAAAGAGACATCGCGAGGCTGGAAGGCGGAGTCGCCGGTGATGGCGCCCGGTGTGCTCGTGACACTCGCCCCGGCTGGATGGGCTTGGGCGAGCGGCGCTTTCAGGGTAAGCGTCGCGCCGGATACCGACACGATCTGGCCGGTTTCGGCCGGCGACGCCACGGTCACCGTGTCTCCGGGGGAGAACGTGAGCGGGTTGCGGCGGGTTCCCGGCTGCACCGTGAGTGTCGTCGCACCGGCCGCGGCCGCGGCGGCGAGCGTGCTCCATCCTGGGGTGCGCAGGTAGGTCCTGGCTTCGGTGAACGCCAGCGACACGGTGGGGGCGGCGCCACCGAATGACGCTACGTCCAGGTAAGGCGTACCTTCGACCTCGATGCCGTAGTCGAGGAGAACGGTGGCCGGGGAATCGCTCGACGTCACGGTCAACGTCGTGGTCCCACGGCCGCCCTGCGCAAGCCCGCCGGGATTGGCGACGCTTCCCGACAACACGGTGGCCGACACCGGCCTGACGTTGCTGTTCGCGGGCTGCTCCAGATACTGCTGCCGGGCCGGTGCGTGCGGAAGATCCGGTGCGTGCGGAAGATACTGCTGCCGGGCTGGTGCGCGCGGCCCGGCGTGCGCCGGGGTGACCGCCAGCCCGGCCAGGAACACGGCCGCGGCGGCAGGCGCCAGCGCCCGGGCCATCCAGCCATTTCGGGACGTCATGGTGACCTCTCCTTCATGGGGTTGTGAAACGTTTCAAAACGACCCAGTCTCGTCTGCACGTGCCTGGACCTTCGCCTGGTCGCGTCGGCGCTTGGCCGCGCCGGTGCGCGTTCGCCCTAACCGGAGCATTCGGCTCACGAGCTTCTCCCTCACGATGAGGATCCGGAATCGCTCGGCAACGGGCCAGCGAACTTGTGACCGCCCGATCCGACGTTGAAGATCGCTTCCTGCCAGCCCTCTGCCCCGGGGAAGCTCCCGGCTGAGGCGGGCGGATTACCGGCGCCGTCGCGTACCTCGGCGGCGCTGGCGCTGGGAATGCGCACGCTGGCTGTGGCGTTGGGCGGAATCTCCACACGGAAGGTGAAGACCTCGCCGGCCCGTTCCCAGCCGGTCCGGATCGTGCCACGGACAGACCGGTAGGAACCGCGGGCCCAGTGCAGCCCGCCACCGGGATGTGGCCGGAGCAGCAGTTGCCCAAAGCCGGCGGTGCCTGGTTCCTGATCGATGCCTAGCACGTACCGGTAGAGCCATTCACCGACGGAGCCCAGCGCGTAATGGTTGAACGAATTCATCCAGGGGGATTGGAAGCCGTGTTCTTCGGTCCAGCCGTCCCACCGCTCCCAGACGGTGGTGGCGCCATGATCGACCATGTATCGCCAGGACGGCAGCGAGCGCTGGGCGAGCAACCGGTAGGCAACATCGGTGTAACCCGTGGAGCTCAACACGGGCAGGAGATATCCCGCACCGACAAAACCGGTGGTCAGGTGCCAGTCCGCGGCCCGGATCGCCGCTACCAGGTGGCCTGCCGCGGCATGGCGCAGTTCGTCGGGCATCAGCCGCATATGCAGGCCGAGGGCATATGCGGTCTGGGTTCCGGAGGTGACCTGCCCGTCATCGGCTACGAACGCATCCGCGAACGCTGCGCAGACCTTCGACCGCAGCGCCCGGTATCCGGCGGCGTCGTCCGGCCTGCCGACGGCATCCGCGATTTCGGCCATCAGGGCCGCGTCGTGGGCCCAGTAAGCGGTCGCGAGCAACTCGCGCGGGGTGTCGTCGGCGCCGGGCGCAAGCCAGTCGTTGTAGCTGTTTCCCAAGCCCCTGGTGCGCAAGTAATCGGGATTGGCGCGTTCGATGAAGTCCATCCACGCGGTCATGGCGCCGAAATGCCGCTGGAGGAGCCCGGCGTCCCCGTACATCTTCCATACCGTCCAGGGGATGATCACCCCGGCGTCGCCCCAGGCCGCTGCCCCAGCCCCGGGAAAGCTGAGCAGCGGCGCCACGTCGGTGAAAGCCCCCGAGGGCAACTGGGCGTCGGCCACATCGTCCAGCCACTTGCCGAAGAACGCGGCGACGTCCCGGTTGTAGCACGCGGTGCGGGCGAAGATCTGGGCGTCGCCGAGCCAGCCAAGCCTTTCGTCCCGCTGCGGGCAGTCGGTGGGCACGCTGATGAAATTGCCTCGCTGGCCCCAGTCGATGTTGCGGACCAGCTGGTCGAGCCAGTTCTCCGAGCAACTGAAGGAGCCCGTCGGCCCGATATCGGAGTGGACGACGCGTGCGGTCACATCGGCCGCATCCAAGTCACCCGGATAACCGGTGACTTCCGCGTAACGGAATCCGTGGATGGTGAAGTGGGGCTCGAGAATCTCCGGTCCGCCGCTGGTAATGAACTCGTCGGTCTGGCGGGCGGTGCGAAGGTTCTCGGTATAGAGAGTGCCGTCACCGGCCAGCACCTCGGCGTGCCGGACGCGGATGCAGGTGCCCGGAGATCCGTCGATCTTGATCCTGACCCAGCCGGTCAGGTTCTGGCCGAAGTCGATGATCTGGGGTCCCGAGGCGTAGCGGGTCATGACAACCGGCCTGATCTCCTGGGTGACCCGGATGGGCGGCCCGGGATCGGCGACGAGCGGCCGGGAATCCCGGCCCCGGCTGCGCACGGCGCGCCAGCTCGTGGCGTCGTAGCCCGGGGCGTCCCAGCCGCGCGGTTCCTGCCGCAGGTCCTGGCACTCGCCCATCATCAGGTCGGCGTGGCGGATCGCAGCCGCCCGCCCATGCCATTGCTCGTCGGTGACCACGTATTGGCTGGTGCCGTCGTGGAACGTGATCACTAGCTGGGCCAGCAGTTCCGGCGCGGTGCCGTAGTGCGCGCCAGCCCGCTTGGCATCGAAGCCGAGGAAGCCTGCATACCATCCGTCGGCGAGGATCGCGCCGACCACGTTCTCCCCTTCGCTGAGCAGGCTGGTGACGTCATGGGCCTGGTATGGGATGCGCTGGGCGTAGTCGGTCCAGCCGGGGGTGAGGACGGTATCGCCGACCCGGCGGCCGTTCAGCCGGACCTCGTAAAGACCGAGAGCAGTTATATACAGCCGGGCCGACGCCACAGCTTTACTGACCGTGAACGCCCGCCGGAGGTAGGGCGCCGGGGCCAGCGCCCTGGCCACCATGTCAGGCGGCCCGGCCTGGGCGGGCGGGGTGACGTTCTCCCGGACCTGGCCCAGGCCGATCCAGGAGGCGCGCCACCCAGTGGCCTGATCCAGCTCCGTTTCGAACCTGGCCGGGGCGCTCCAGGCCGACGCGGTACCACTCTCGTCCCAGACCCGCACCTGCCAGGCGTAGCCGCTGCCGCGGGCCAGCGGGCGCCCACCGTAGGCAACGTCCGCTGAACTGGGGGACTCGATCCTGCCGCTGTCCCATGCCAGGTCCCTACCGGAGGCGAGCCGATCCTCGTCCGGTGCGACCAGCACCTGGTAGGCGTGCTGTGCCCGGCCGGTTCCCGCACCTTCCAGCCGCCAGCTCAGCCGTACCCTTTCCGGGGCCACGCCGAGCGGGTCCACCAGGTGCGCGCAGCGCAGCTCGGTGGGGGTCAGCGGTGGTTGCGTGGTCACAGCTTTGTTGCTCCTTCGGTGAGGCCGGAGACGAAGTAGCGCATGGTGATGCCGATGAGGAGGAATTCCGGCAAGGTCGCGATGACGAACGCGGCGAAGACGGCACCGCCGCCGCTCAGGTTGAGGCCGAAGCTGCCGACGAACTGCTGCACGCCGGCGGAGATCGTGGTCCGGTGCGGGTCCTGGATGACGATCGTCGGCCACAGATAGTCGCCCCAGACGTTGATCGAGATCAGGATCGCGCCGGTCAGCAGCACGGGCCTGGTCAGTGGGACGACAATTCGGGCGAGCACCTGAGACTCGTTGCACCCGTCGATCCGCGCGCTTTCCATCAGTTCCCGGGGGATCTGGTCGAAGAACCCGCGGAAAATCAGGACCAGCAGCGGCTGGGCGGTGGCCGCGTACGGCAGGATCAGCGCCCACCAGGTGTTGAACAGGTGCAGCTTCTGAATGGTCAGGAAGAGCGGGATCAGGGTCAGCGTCGATGGGATGAGCAGCAGGCCGACGTAGGCCAGGAACAGCACGTCCTTGCCGCGGAACCGGAGCTGGGAGAACGCGTACGCGCCGGCCGCAGCGGCGGTGACGCCGAGGACAATGGAGGCGGCGGCGACGATGGCCGTATTGATCAACGGCCGGGACACGCCGGACCACGCGGTCACGTAATTCTGGTAGTCAAACTGTGTGAACAGCGAAAATACGCCGCTGCTGAAGATGTTCTTCCCGCTTTTCAGCGAGTTGGAGAGCACGAAGATGAGCGGGAAGTAGGTCATCGCCACGATCACTGCGCCGGCCAGGGCGACGATCCAGCCGTAGTGGCGCCGCAGGCGGCCGGCCCGGGCTGGGTATTGCGCGGCAGGTGCCGCGAGGTCGCCAGCCCGGGACTCGGTATGCAGGACAGTACGCACGGCCGTGGCTGGCTCAGTACTTGCCGAGGTCGACGTGGTTCTGGGTTGCCCAGGCCTGCGCGGAGCTGGTCAGCAGTGACTGCCATTGGCTGGCGAATGAGGAGTAAGGCAGTGACCCGCCGACGTACTCCTGGATCAGGCGCATGCCGGAGTTGGTGGCCGCGGTGGATAGCACGTCGTCGAGGACCACGTCGATCACCGTGGGTACCTTGCCCTTGGGAACCAGGCTCGGCAGGCCGGGCAGGCTGACCGTCGGCGCCGCCGACTCGGTCGGGATGTAAGCCCCGTTTCCGCTGATCTTGAGCCAGTAGCCCAGGTGCTCCGGGGTGAACAGCCATGCCATGAAGTTCATGACTACCGCGGTCTTGGCCGGGGTCATCGTGTTGTCCGCGCGCTGGGAGGTGATGCCCCATTCGCCGTTGCCGTTCGGGCCGCCGATGACGCCGACGGTGGAGGTGCCCCGGGCAAGCGGCGATGTGGCCGTGGTGATGGGCGGCTCGGGGAACACCCCGTATCTGCCGGTGAAGCCGGCCGAGTTCAGCTGCGGAATCCACCAGCTGCCGCCCCACAAGATGCCGACCTTGCCGTGGATGAGCATGGACTGCGGGCTCAGCGGGGGTGAGGTGGCGTTCGGGTTCGAGCAGGCGTCATAGGTGCTCTGCCCGTTTGCGGAGTAACCGGCGAGCTGGCCCAGCAGCTTCCACACTTCGGTGTATCGGGGGTTACGCATGCAGATGATGCCCTTTTTGATGCCAACCGCGATGTCCAGGCCGTTGGTCACCTGGGAATGATTGACGTTGAACTGGCCGACCTGGCCGGCGAGCAGGGAAGAGGTGGCCAGCCGCTCGAACCACGACGGATTGCAGGGCGCCCCGGTGGTGAACAGGAACGGCGTGATACCCGCCGACTTCAGCTTGCCAAGGTCGGTCATGAACTCCGCCCAGGTGGCTGGCGTGGAGGTAATCCCGGCCCGGGCGAAGGCGGCCCTGCTGTAAAACATGCCGGTCTCGACATTCGACCCGAGAATGATGTCGATGTCGCCGTTCGGTGAGGTCATGTAGGGGACTGTCGAGGGCGTGAACAACGACAGCCAGCGGGAGTTACCGGGCACATAGGGGTTGGGCTTCTCCAGGTAGGGCTTGATGTTCTGGAGCAGGCCAGCCGGGAGGGCGCCGGAGGTCACCGGGCCATACTGCTCCCAGACCACGTCCGGTGCGGCACCGCCAGAAGCCTGGCTTTCCATGGCCGCGTTCGCCTGGGTGATATCACCCGAGTTGTTCGGCAGCCACTGGACGGTCACATTCTTGTGGGCGGCTTGGTATTGCTGGGTCAGCCGCTGCAACCCAAGGTTGTCAGCCGCGCTGATCGGCCCGGTGTTCGGCGGCAGGACGGCCTTGATCGTGACCGGGGCACTGCTGCCCGAGCCGGAGTTCGAGCCGCCCGAGCCCGAGCCGCCCGAGCCCGAGCCGCCCGATGAGCACCCCGCGGCCAGGACACAAGCGGCAAGCAAGGCCGCCCCGGTCCGCAGCGCCGAGCGAGTGTGAGTTCTTCGGGACATGAAACCCCACCTCCTGGTGAGAGTTCGATCAATGCGTACGAGGGCGGAGAGCCCGCATCACGGCGAGCGTGAAAATGAGCATCGCGACGAACAGCACGGTGCCGATCGCCATGCCATAGCCGTACTGGTCGTTCTGGAAAGCGGACTGGTACATGTCCAGGCCCGGCACCAAGGTCGCCGTGCCTGGGCCGCCGTTGGTGAGCAGCAGGATCGGCACGAAGTTCTGCACCGCGAAAATGCCAGACAGGATCACGACAATGCGGAACTGCGGCAGCAGCAACGGGATGTCGATCGTAAATACGCGCCGGACTGCGCCCAGGCCGTCCAGCTTGGCGGCGTCGAGCACATCCTTCGGCAGATTCTGCAGCCCGCCGAGGAAGATCAGGAAGCCCAGGTTGGAAATCCACGGGAACCCGATCAGCAGGATGGACACAAGGGCCAGGTTGGGGTCGCTCAGCCAGGACGGCTGGGGAACGCCGAGCACGGCCAGGATGTGGTCGATCAGTCCCGATCCGGGCTGAAGCAGGTAGGCCCAGACCTCGATCAGCACCAGTGGCGGAAGCACTATCGGCAGGACCAGGACGTACTTCGCGATGCCGGCGGGCCGCCCCGGCATATGGGCGACGATCTCCGCCGCGGTGAACTGGGAGACAAGGGTGATGAGGATACTGCCGCCGACGAGGACGGCGATGTTCTTCACCTCTGTCCCGAACGTTGGTGACTGGAAGTACTGCCTAAACTGCGACACTCCGGCGTAGGAAGGCGGGGAGAAGCCGTTCCACTGGTAGAAGCCACCGATCAGGCTGCGCACGGCCGGGTAGTAGCTGAAGACGCCGATCAGCAGCAGGCTGGGCAGCAGCAGCACCGCCAGCGCTGACTGGTACCGATAGTGCGGCAAGCGCCTGAGCATGAGATGATTTTTGGCCATATTCGCTGGTCAGCGCTAGCCTGCGATGGGCCATTAGTAGCACAAAACTAGCTTTACCGAGGTGGCGGCGTATCGTGCCAAGGATGGATGATGACATCCAGGTGGACGCCAGCCGCGAGCCGGTCCACTTCACCCAGGCAACGCTGGTTTACGCCGGTCCCTATCTTCACGAGCACGACAGCCCCGTGCACACGCACAGCTTCGTGGAGATCGCCTTCGTCGCCAGCGGTGCCGGCATCCATCATTCCCTCGCCGGGCGGCATGACCTGCACACAGGTGACGTTGTCCTGCTCCGGCCCGGCGTCTGGCACGGGTATGAGAACTGCGGCCCGTTGGAGGTCTACAACTGCTGTTTCAGCAGTGAATTGCTGCGCAGAGAGCTGGCCTGGGCCCGCGAGGACCCGCTGCTCGGGTATCTGCTCTGGACTGCCCTCTACTCGGCTCCCGGCCGGGGAGTGCTGACGGCCAGCCTGGATCCCTCGGCGCTCGATGAATGCATGACTCATCTCCGCGCGCTGGCCGTATTGGGGCACCAGCCGATCTCCCAGCACCGGGCCGACATCGCTGGGCGCCTATCACTGCTGCTCGGCCATCTCGGACGCGCCGTGGCGAGCACCCATGGGGTACTGCCCCATGAGGGGGCGGCGACGCATCCCGCCGTCGGGCGCGTGCTGCGCATGCTGGAGTCCGACGTCGCCCGCCGGTGGACGCTGGCTGAGCTGGCCGCCGAAACGCACCTCACCCCCGGCCATCTGGTGCGGGTGTTCAAGGCCACCACCGGACTGCCCCCCATGGCCTATCTCGCCCAGCTTCGCGCCGAGCATGCCGCCGTCCTGCTGCTCCACTCTGATGAGCCCGTCGCCGCCATCGGGCGAGCCGTGGGCTGGCCCGACCAGAACTACTTCGCGCGCCGCTTCCGGGCCTATTACGGGCTCAGCGCGACGACCTACCGAAAGCGGTTCGCCACTGGAGCCGCGCACCTGCACCCCACGGTGGCGACAAGCGGTCCGCTAGGCGACGCGGCCCCCTGACGGGTCGCGGCCTGCCGGAACTACGGTCCCGATCCGGGGCCATAGCCGCCACGGCGTAGGTTGAGCCGGTGGCACACTTCAGTCGGCTGATCAAGGTTGTCATCGACGTTCCCGCCGGCGACCACGACCGGGAACTGTCGTTCTGGGAGGCTGCTCTCGGCCAGCCACTCCCGCAGTTCGCCTTCCCCGAGTACCACGGCTCGGCGCTGCACGGCCAGGAGTTCTGGCTGCTCATGCAGTGCATTGGTGAGGGGCCCGCACGGGTGCACCTGGACATCCACACCGACGACCTGGAGGCCGAGGTGGCCAGGCTGGAGCAACTAGGCGCCGAGCGCGTGCAGCGGGTCCAGTCGTGGCAGCTCATGCGGGATCCGGCCGGGCTGGTGTTCTGCGTCGTCCCTGACCCGCCGGGAACGCTCAACGAGGCCAACGCCCGCCGCTGGGAGTGACGTCCCCGAGGGCCGCGGTGAAGTACATCTCCGCTGCTCCGGGGACCTGGGCGCGCACGGTCTGCCAAGCTGGCAGTCGTCCAGGCGGCACAC
>WNFW01001714.1_pt1 | contig 14797 bp, 12 predicted proteins | sample 5400131 | NCBI WGS metagenome assembly WNFW01 (sample SAMN13153362, study PRJNA577476) | soil metagenome | isolation source: 20 cm soil or saprolite under grassland replicate 1 | place: USA:California | collected 2016-06-15 | reverse complement strand
GATTTCAAAGCAAATCTGCGAGGCAGACTAATAGCCCCGGGCGACAAAGACTACGATGACGCCCGCAAAGTGTATAACGGGATGATCCACAAAAAGCCGCGTCTGATTGTCCGCTGCGCAGATGTGGCCGACATAATTCGCTCGGTAAATTTTGCCAGAGAAAATCACATGCTTCTCGCGATCCGCAGCGGCGGACACAACGCGGGAGGCTTGGGAATCTGTGATGACGGCTTGGTTATCGACCTCGCACCAATAAAATACACCCGTGTTGATCCCGCAGCCCGCACCGTCACGGTCGGGGGCGGCTGCACGTGGGGCGATGTTGATCATGCCACGTATGCATTCGGGCTAGCCACTCCCAGCGGAATTATTTCTACCACTGGCGTTGGCGGATTAACTCTGGGTGGAGGAGTGGGTCATCTCACGCGCAAGTGCGGCCTCACTATTGATAACTTACTCTCCGCTGATCTTGTGCTGGCTGATGGAAAATTTGTGAAAGCGAACGCCGATGAAAATCCCGATTTATTCTGGGCCATCCGCGGCGGTGGCGGAAACTTCGGCGTTGTGACTTCGTTTACGTTCGAGCTGCATCCCCTTGATACGGTATATGGTGGTCCAATGCTCTATGAATTGAGCGAGACAGCGGACGTGATGAAATGGTACCGCGACCTGATCCCCGCAGCCCCCGACGACCTGAACGGCTTTTTTGCCTTTCTCACTGTGCCGCCTGTTCCGCCTTTCCCTGAACATCTTCACATGAAAAAAATGTGCGGCGTGGTTTGGGCATACGCCGGGCCACAAACAAAAGCAGAAGAAATATTTAAACCTATCCGAGCTTTTAAAAAGCCTGCTCTCGATTTTGTCGGTCCGCTGCCGCAGCCTGCGTTGCAAAGCATGTTCGACGCTCTGTATCCGCCAGGTTTGCAGTGGTACTGGCGCGCCGATTTTGTAAACGAGATAAGCGATGAGGCGATCGTGCAACACGTGCGTTTTGGTGAGGCGCTTCCTTCAATGCACTCCACCATGCATATGTATCCGATTAACGGAGCCGCATCACGCGTCGGCAAAAATGATACTGCGTGGAATTATCGCGATGCTAACTGGGCGCAGGTGATGGTCGGCGTTGATCCCGATCCGGCAAACAACGAAAAAATCATCTCCTGGACGAAGGGTTATTACGACGCGCTGCATCCCTACTCAGCCGGTGGAGCATATGTAAATTTCTTGATGGGAGATGAAGGAGAAGATCGCGTGAAGAAAACTTACGGAGATAATTATGAACGGCTGTTAACCATCAAAAACAAGTATGACCCTGGTAATCTCTTCCGCGTGAATCAAAACATTAAGCCAAGCTTGTAGCGGCGCCTGCGCCAAGCGCCGAATCCAAAGCGCAGGCGTTTGGCACAAACGCCTCTACACCACAATTGAATCAATTGAATGCTGACGAGCTGAGGTCACTGCAAGCGGCACTGAAGGCGCAATATAGAGAGCATCCTGAGAGTGCGTTGGTCACTCTCCACGCCGAGGGGCGAATCGGTACAGGTGTCACCTGTAAAGTCGAAACGGGAAAAGCGCGTGTCGAAGCTGGGCTTCATCCCGGGACCGGTGGCGATGGGCAGAGCGCGTGTTCCGCCGACATGTTGCTCGAAGCGCTGGTCGGGTGCGCAGGCGTCACATTGCGCGCAGTCGCTACCGCTCTCGGCATTTCGTTACGTGACGCGATAATTCGCGCTGAAGGCGATCTCGATTTTCGTGGTACGCTCGGCGTTTCAAAGGATGTACCCGTTGGCTTTAAGAAAATTCGATTACATTTCGATCTGGACACCGACGCGAGCGAAGAACAGCTCGCCACGTTGATTCGACTGACTGAGCGCTACTGCGTCGTTTATCAAACGCTGAGTCACGCTCCCGAGATCAGCGTTTTGCACCGCGTTATATCTCGCTAAAATCTGCGCCTATGCCGCTGTACATGGACATCCACAACCTTCCGGAAGGAACCACTCCGGAAGACGTCGCGAAGGCCCACGCGAAAGACATGGAAACCCAGAAAAAATATGGCGTCGAGTACACCAAATACTGGGTCAACGAGAGCGGTAAAAAAGTTTTTTGCCTCGCTCACGCGCCGAGTGCCGAGGCAGCAGAGCAAGTCCATCGTGAAGCCCACGGTTTGATGCCCGATAAAATTATCGAGGTTCAGCCTGAGCTTGCCGAAGGCTTTTTAGGCGGCGTCGAAACCAATTCGGCGGGAGCGGTCATTTTTCCCGGCGGCGGTCCGGATGCGCGCGATCCCGGGATCCGAAACCGTACTGTTCACCGACATTGTAAATTCAACAACGTTGACGCAATCGCTGGGTGATGAAGCGGCGCTTGCAATCCTCGGCGTGCACGACACGATCGTGCGAGATGCGTTGTCGGCTCTCGGCGGACGCGAAGTAAAGCATACCGGGGACGGAATTATGGCATCGTTCGTTTCGGTAGCGAGCGCGGTGCGATGCGCAATTCAGATTCAGCGCGAATTGGAAAAGCACGCGCAGGCAAATCCCGGGCGTGCGCTCAAAGTTCGAGTCGGCGCCGCAGCCGGCGAACCCGTCGAGCAACACAACGATCTGTTTGGATCGACAGTTCAACTCGCTGCCCGTCTCTGCGCCCACGCGCAGCCGGAACAAATCCTTGTCTCGAATGCAATCGCCGAACTGTGCCTCGGCAAAGGACTCTTGTTCGAGGACGTCGGCGAAGTAAGCCTCAAAGGCTTCAATTCCCCAGTGCGCGCACATGCTGCCACATGGAAGCAGTGATTATACAGATTTTATCTGCAACGAATTGCAGATTGTTGGGGCCCAATTCTCGTTAGGTCCATGTTTCCACGAGCGGCAATTGCAGTCCTCGTAGTGTTGCTGGTTACCATCCCGACGATCGTGGTGATTGCCTCGGTGCGGATCAATCGTGCTGAGGATGTCGCGAAGTGTGAAAGAGTTGCAAGCGATAGTCTGTTCTTTCGGACCCAGCTGCCGAAAACGGGGATTTCGTTCTTGCGTTCCCGCGCTTCGCCGCATATGACGAGGGAGCTTTAACTATTCTTCCGTTTGGCGAACAAACGACGATGAAACGGCAGGACCGTCCATGGCGATTCGACCTTCTGGAGGCGCGCGACCGCATTGGTGGCTGGCTGTGTGAAGCGCCATTGCGGCATGCGCCCAAACTTGAATTAGGCGGCGTGGCCGGTCGGCTTTCAGTGGCGGGCGAGGCTGAATTTCACTACGGGGAAATCGCTGGATATTGGCTGAGTTGGGCTCTACGCCCCAAATTCGAATCTGATGACCGCAGTCGTCAACTGGCTGGATCGTCAGTGGTCGGGTCCGCATCCGGCCGCAACGCGCATCGGAGTGCGCGGCGACTGGCGCAATCAAGGCGTCTCCTCTTTCGATCTGGCCATGATCGTGCGGGGCCTTGCGGATGCTGCGCCCCTTGTTGGCGACGCGGCGTGTGGGAGGGTTGCTGCCCGGATTGCTGGCTGGCTGGACCGCATGAACATCCGCTATGACTCGGCACTGAGCGAATAGTGCAGTCTAACAGACCAACGGCACAGAGGATAAATCTGGCGATAGATTATCAGCATCAGCCGAGAGCCAGAAAACCTCTGGTTGCGGGCCTATGACGCTTTGTACCTTCTTGATCCCCTGAAAACGCGGTGACCGGAGATATCGAAGAGTAGTTCTACGGACTCAATATCCGTTGTTAACCGAGATCCCCGCTTCTCCGCGAGTGAGTCGCGCGTCGCAACTCGAAAACAGATTGGCTAGAAAATGATCCCCAAATTGACCGCGGCTGTTACAAGCGAAGTTCGCATCTTGCGGTAAGCTTGTTCTTAATTCCCATGAATGTTACCCAGCTCACGCCCATGTCCTGCACGCTGGCCTGCTTCGAGGCTTTTTCTGCGCAAAACGGCGGCAGTTTACACAGAGGGATATTATTTTGCGATACTCTCATTATTGCCAGGGCAATGAACCGATACACATGACTATTAGGCTTCGGCCCGATTTCGGGAAATGACAGCCGACGACAAACTGAAAGACGGCGGAACAGAAACGATCTCCCCGTCATTGCTAACGGGTTCCCGTCGATCTTCACTTCCTGTAGCAACAGGTATTTTCTGCTTTGTTCTCGCGCTTCTTTTTTACTGGGGTGCCGTTCTTCGAATTGATTTTAAACGGACGGACTTTCTTGATCTTAATCCTTATCCGGATGCGGTGGAATATTTCGCACAGGCTAACTCGATCTTGAAAGAAGGCGCGCCGACGATTCAGATTGGCTATGAGAAATTACCCTCCCGCTACCCGCCGGGCTACCCCATTTTGATGATCCCCTGGCTCAGATTTCTGCCTCATAACGGGATTCTGGCCCCGTTTAGAACAAATCAGACGATCGGCGCATTGCTATTGACAGGCAGCTTCATGTTTTATTTTGTGATTGGAAGGCCGCTCGGCGGGGGATTAGCGGCATTGTTGATCGCGACTCAACCTGCCTTCATTACCTTTAGCCGATCATCCATGAGCGATCTCAGCGGTGGAGCTTTTATAGTGCTCGCCTTTGCGCTGGTCTACTTAGGTCTCACTTGGCGCCGCCGTTTGCTGATTTATTGTGCCGCCATTGTTCTTGGATTGTCTTTGTGTATACGGCCACAGTTAGTGTTCATGGCGCCATTATTAGTAGCTATGGCTCTCTTTCCGGCTAACGTATCTTGGACGAGGTGGTTCATTCATTGCTGCCTTGCCGTTGCTGTATTCGCGCTGGCCGCGAGCCCGTACTTTATCCTAAACACTTTGGAGTTCGGCCATCCGTTAAAGACTGGTTACGAATTCTGGGTACCCATCTTGGCGGACAAGCAAGCTGCTTTTTCCTTGCACAACGTCCCTCCCCAAGCTGCCCTGATCTGGTCTGAGATTACCGCCAGCCGGGATCAATTTACGGCAGCGAACTTATTTGGCACGGGCACTTACGTAGTGCCAGCTTTCATTTTTCTCTCTGCCCTTGGTCTGGCCTTCGTGCGAATGCGGCGGTTCGAGATCAGCGCATTCCTCGCGGGAATTGTGTACGTTATGGCGACCGTAGCGTTTAGCTATATTGAGGCACGGTTCTACATCCCTGTTTTTTTTCTTTTGGTTGCGCTCGCTGTTCTGCCTGCCGAATGGGCACTGAATGAAGCTCTCAAGATGCGCTTTTCGATCTTGGCCGTTGGAGTGCTGGCGGTATTCCTCCTTAGCTGTATCGGTTATCCATCGCAATCAGGCTTTAAGCCCAAGGGCGGTCGATGCCAAGCCTGGGACGCTCTTCATTACGCAAACCGCAACGGGAAATCACTCTGGTACGAGGCGCAGAAGGAGTTCATTCGCATCTTCCGAGACGCACCTGGCATTGTTTTATCCGACATCGACCCCGCGTATTTGAATGTCCTCCTGCCCAAGCCATTTGTAGCTGCCCCCATCGACGATAGCCATCAGTACGGCTATAGTCGGCTGTGGCATTATGGGAAGGCCGAGGCTATTCAACTAGTCGCAAATGGCGTCAGCCGCGCGACTCCTGTCTACGCTCTTCTATTATCCTCAAAAGATGTCCCGATCAGCGGTCGAATCGTCCATCAAGACATCAAACGCTTGCCCGTGATCCAAGGTTATAGTTGGAAACGAAGCAACAGGACCGGTACAGCAGCTGTAATCATGACATTGATAAAGGATGCCCCTGCTCCGAATTTGGAACCCACTTTTTACTCAATGGAGTAGTGACGATGAAGCTATCCGTGTTATCGCTTGTTACAATGAGCGAACGAAGATCGAAACTGTGGTAGAATTTTTTCAGGAGCAACTTTCGTGTTGGACTAGCCGGGCAAGCGTAGTTTTTGAAATCCACGTTCCCGTAGAAAGTGCAATCAATTGCCATGAGCGGTTTTCTTGCTTGCCCAAAACAGATGGACGCGAGTGCGAGCGACATCATTACTGCGATTGTTTTGGTTTTGGTGAATTAATTCGGTGATTGCGGCCGTTCGTATCATTTCGTCATTGCTATGTGGGCGAAAAACAGGCAGAATCCGCCCGTGTGAAGTACTGGGAAATAATCGTCAACCGTCTGATGAAAGCTGGATGGAGCTTGGGGACGGTTTCAGCCGTTGATTGTGGGGGACGAACGATCTGGATTGTTGACGCACATCGCGACGACGGAAAGCGCTTTATTGTGCATGCCGACAACAAGCCCAGCGGGTTTGTTGAACTTGAACCTCAGGTCCTAATCGTAACGTTTTATCTCGAATCTATTCATGCTGCTACACCGCAGTTGAGTTCCTTCCATAGTTGCGCGCAGAGGCTGAGCAGTTCTGGCAGACACATGAACCCACAATGCAACGAAACGCCTAACGAGGCGATGCAACAAACGCCTGCATTACAGAAGGCGTTCAGCGTGCTATGACGATGAAACGGCACGACCGTGCATGTCGATTCGACCTTCTAAAGGCGCGCGACCGCATTGGTGGCTGGCTGTGTGAGGCGCCATTGCGGCGCGCCCCCAACCTTGAACTGGGCGGCGTGGCCGGTCGGCTTTTAGTGTCGGGCGAGGCTGAATTCCACTACGGGGAAATCGCTGGATATTGGCTGAGCTGGGCAGCGCTCTACGCGCCAAATTCGAATCTAATGACCGCAGTCGTCAAGTGGCTGGACCGTCAGTGGTCGGGTCCGTATCCGGCCGCAACGCGCATTGGAGCGCGCGCCGACTGGCGCAATCAAGGCGCCCCCTCTTTCGATCTGGCCATGATCGTGCGGGGCCTTGCGGATGCTGCGCCCCTCGTTGGCGAAGCGGCGTGTAGCAAGGCCGCTGCCCGGATTGCTGGCTGGCTGGACCGCATGGTCGGTACGGACGGCCGACTTGATCCCTGGCTTGTGCTCGACTCAGTAGGATTTCCAGATCGCTGGTCGACTCGCCGCGGCCCTTATCAGATCAAGACTTCAGCGACGCTCCTTGGTGCGCCCACCGGCTGGGTTCCCAACCGCATCCTTCGAGCGGCTGAAGAAACAATTGTTGACTGGTCTACGCGAGGGGACGAGCAACTGGACTGGCACGCACGGCTCTACGCCATGGAAGGCCTCGCACGGGTGTTTCCCGAGCAGCGCGCGAAAATCGGTTTTGATCACGCCGCGGGATTTCTCCCTGAACAGGTTGGATCGTCCTGGGGCCGACCGCGTGCCGACATCCAGGCCCAGGCGTTGCGACTGCTTTGCCTTGACCCATTGGCATCGGATACTATCCGCTTGCAGTTAGCTGAGGTTGTTCTTGCACACGTCTCAGTTCAGGGCGCCGTCAGGTTCTGGCCCGATGATGGAACGGCAAATGTGTGGTGTGCTATTTTTGCCCATCAAGCGCTGGACTGGTGCATCTATCGGCAAGGCATCGGTGGCATTCGGAAACCGGATTCGCGCGAATTAATCTAACTTGGTCTGATGAAGAGCACTCGGAACGTACCCCTCCTTTGGCGTCGGCCCCCGCACAGCGCGATCCCGCACGCCCCGACCCCGCGCGTGCTGTGGATCGAGTTGACCTCCAAGTGTCCGTTCGACTGCGTCTTCTGCTCACGAAGATTGCGCCACGGCAATGGCGTGCACATGGAGATGCGCCTCTTTGAGCGGATCATCGGCGAGCTCACAGACCCAGAGATAATCCGCCTAAACTACTCGGGCGAATCCACACACCATCCAGGCATCATCAAAGCGATCCGCCTTGCGTCGGCGACCGGAGCCACCGTCGAGATTGTGACGGCCCTGAGCTCGCTGCCGGACCAAATGGTCGAACGGATACCCGACAGCGGCCTCGACCGCCTGACGCTGTCGCTGCACACGCTGGATCCGGATCAGTACCGTGAAATCTACGGCTTCGGATCGGTCGATGCGTTGCGTCGGAAGCTTGATGTGCTGCTTTCCGCCCGGGAGCGGTCCTGTCTGGCGACGCCCATGCTCGACATCGCCTTTGTCGCGATGAACCGCAACCTTGCCCAACTGCATCAGGTCGCGGCCTATGCCTCTAAACTCGGCGCCACCGGCATCTCTATACATCCAGTCATCCGCCGGGACCCGATCACGGAGACCTTTGACAGCGAACTCGAGGATGGCGTCCTGCGTCCGGAATTTCTCGACCGTCTCCGCCAGGTCGTCGATCGCGTTCGAAGCGCCCAGCCCGAGCTCCCCGTGGCGGTCTCAACGCCGGAATTGGGTGATGCGACTCCAGTCAGCCACCAGCCGACTGCTTTTCCAGGCAAACTACCGCACGGCGCCTGCATCCATTCGTGCGAACAGAATCCCTGGGAGACAATCCACATCCTCGCCGACGGAACGGTGGTCACGTGCGAAGTGCGCGATCGTATCCCGTTTGGCCGTATCTCGGCCGACGACCAGGGAACCAGCCTAAAAGACGTCTGGGCGGGGCCCGCCTACGCCGGTTTTCGGGAGTCCTTCCAAGCTGGCGCGGCGATCGAGTGTAAGACGTGCCCTTACAAGACAGCCTACCTCCCGGCGCGGCCAACGAATTCGATCGATGCATCCATGGGTGCCCACCCCCAGCTGCTGCTCGGCTGGAATGTGCCGGACGGCTCCGGGCTGCTCTGGAGCAAGCGCTCCGCCGTGCTCGAGCTTGCGAAAGCCGGCGGTGAGGAGATGCTTCACGTAGAAGGCTTTGTCCCGAGGGAGGTCGGTCGGGTTGAGGTTCGAGCCAACGGTGTCTTGCTCGGCCAATTAGGCCGCGATACCCAAGAGAGCGGCTGGATTAACATCGCATTCAAGGCAGCGAACATTGGAGCCCGGATTCTCGTCGAGTTGAAGGCCGATCGTTCCTTCGTCCCCGCCAAAGCTGGCGTCGGCCAGGACGTGCGCGAGCTGGGCTTCGGCCTCAAACGCATCATGCTGCGATAGGGGATGCAGCTCCGGGATAAGCTGAGTTTCCGCCGGATCCTTCCCCGAAGGATCAGGCGTAGGCTCTTTTTCCGCCGGATCCTTCGGGCCATCCAGCTGAGTGCGCCCACCGACAGTCCAGCTTCAAGGCCCTTGAGGGCAGATTGGACCGGCGGCGTGAGTGTCGTCATTCCCGAACGCGCAACGCCCAATCTGCTCGCCCGGGCGCTGGCGTGTCTGATGGCGGCTCTGGATAGAACCCGCGAACCCAGCGAGATCATCGTTGTCGTAAATGGCGCGCCGATGGAGGAATATGTCCATCTTGCCGCTGAGTATCCATGCGTGCGCTGGGAGCACAGTGAAGAACCGTTGGGCTTTATAGGCGCCATTTCGCGCGGCATCGCGGTCGCTCAGTATGGCGGCATTTACCTCCACAACAGCGATATGGCGATCGAACCCGACGCGATCGCGACGCTGCTTCCCTGGCGGTCGCCAAACGTCTTCGCTATCGCCTCGCAGATCTTCTTTGACGACCCCGCGAACCGACGCGAAGAAACCGGCTGGGGCGATCTTCGGGTGAAGAATGGCCAGTTCGACATTTTCGACCGCACGCCTGAACCGCATAGCGAGGTTTGTAGCGGGCTTTATGCAAGCGGCGGATCCTCACTCTTCGACGCAAAGCTGTTGAGGCTATTTGCCGCCGACTCCCACGCATACGCGCCCTTCTACTGGGAAGACGTTGAGTGGGGCTTACGCGCATGGCGCAATGGACTACAGACTTTGTTCCACCCGGGGTCCATCGCTTGGCACCGCCATCGAGCGACAGTGTCGAAGTTCTACACTCCGAAAGCGATCGGCCGGATTGTGGCAAGAAATGCCCTTCTCTTTGAACTGCGGAACAGGCCCGAAGTGCCCGGCGTTCGTACACGTCTGGAAGCGCTCGACTGGACGTCGCTGAACGAACTCGCGACGCGTCCCGTCTGCCGCGAACTGTCCCGTATTCGCAGTTCAAACCACCAAGCCGTCTTAACCAATCTACAGCCTGACGGCCGAACAGACGCCATCTACACCCGCCCTCCAGCGGCGGACGGTCGGCCGTTGGTTTTGGTGATTAGCCCCTTTCACGTGCTGCCGCCGCGCCACGGCGCGGCATGGCGCATTTGGCACATGTGCGAGGCGCTGTCAGCCGGCTGGCGATTTGCTTTGTTGAGTGACGAGATCACGGAATACAACACGTCCTCCTGGAAGCAACCGGATCCCTTCGAGTCCGTGCGTCTTGTGGGTGGGCGTCCAGACGGTCCGACAGACAGGATTGGTCGGATTCGGTCGCACTCCCATCCGAACATCCAGAGGGAACTTGACGTCGCGGTGCACACGCTGCATCCCGATCTCGTCCAGTTCGAGCATATCGAAGTGTCCGGGCTGAAGACGCCTCCAGGCCCGCGATCACTCCTCGTGGCGCACGACGTTCTCATCTCAGGAGAGAACATCGAGGCCGATCAAGACGAACTGAAGCGCCTAGACGCATTCGACGCCGTTGTCGTCTGTTGTGAGGAAGATGCGCAGCTTGTTCCGTCCCGACAGGTCGACATCGTGAGAAATGGGGCAATGTTCGGCGTTCCGTGCCAACCGTCCCGCGGCCGCCGTACGCTGCTGTTTGCCGGCCCGTTCCGCTATCAGCCAAATCTTGAAGGAATCCGCAGGTTTCTCGCGCACGTCTTTCCGCGCCTGCGAGAATGCTTGCCTGATCTGGAACTAGCTGTGCTTGGGGGAGACGATGCGATCGCGATCGCTTCCGGCGATCCTGTGTTTCGTCAAGCGGGCGTTCGGGTAGCGAATTCGGTCGGGAATGTTTCCACATGGCTCGAGCAATGCGCCCTAACCATCAATCCACTGGCAGGGATCCGAGGGTCTAGTGTGAAGTTGATCGAGTCGCTTGCCGCCGGTCGTGTATGCGTGAGCACTAGCGACGGCGCACGCGGCTTTCGCGAAGGGATCCTATCGCAGTTGATCATTGTTGACAGCGTCGAGAACATGTTCGAGCCGATTCTGGAACTCATTCGGGACGAACCACTGCGCCTTGACCTCGAAACTATTCGGCAACATGAACTGGAACCCTATTCGTGGACACAGTCTGCTGTGGCTCAGGAACGGGTCTATCGTCGGCTGCTTGGACGCGACGTATGATGTGGCCTTACGATCTGACAGCCGAGTTCTACGATGAGGACATGGGGCACAACACAAGCGGTCTGGATATACCCTGGTATGTGTCGCTCGCCGCAAAAGCGCATGCGACGCTAGGCGGATCGGTGCTTGAGCTGGGCGCAGGCACGGGTCGCATCACGCTGCCTCTTGCTGCAAGCGGGCTGACTGTCTGGGCGGTCGACCGCTCCCGACCCATGCTTGCAGAACTTTTGAAAAAGGCACGCGCTGCCGAGCTAGAGCCGCGCGTTCGTCTCATGAGGGTCGACATGGGCCTGCTCAAAGTAAACCAAGATTTCGCTGCGGTCCTGTGCCCGTTCTCAACCTTCTGCTACCTCACTGAGGATCACGAACGGACGCACCTGTTTTCCCTTGTGCGACAGCAACTGATGCGAGGCGGCGTGTTCGCGCTCGACGTTTTCATTCCTAATCCGCTGGCGGAAGCGGCCGCGGCGTTCCCCAAACTAGACTATCGGCGGCCTCTAGGCGCTCAGGAGTGGGCGCCAGCCGTGATGCTCGAACGCGTCAAGACCATCACCCGAGAGTCGGCCTCAATCAACCGCATAGATCGCATCTATCGATTCCTGGATGCGGCCGGCCACCTGCTTCGGGAGGTCAGAACGACAAGTCGGCAACGATGCTGGTTGCCAAACGACCTTGTTGGGATTCTTGAGGCCGCCGGATTCGACATCATCGAAAGCTGCGGCGATTTCAATCCAGCGGTTCCTGCCGTTCTCCCGGCGACGATGGCAAGTATTGTCGCCACGTCCCGTTACCCATGAAGCGGCAAACCCGCATCGCGATCGTATTCGGCACTCGGCCCGAAGTCATCAAGCTCACGCCGGTGGTGCGCGAACTGCGGCGGCATGGGTGGTGCAACGTCCTCCTCGTTGCGAGCGGCCAGCATCGTGAACTGCTCGCCGAATCGATGGCGGAGTGCGGACTTACGTCCGATGCCTTGCCTGCCATGCCTATTTCGGCGACGAACCTCGCGGAAATGTTCTCGAAACTGACGTCCCGCTTGGCGCTCGAATTCTCCCGTTGCCAGCCAGATCTCGTTCTCGTGCACGGCGATACGATGACGGCGCTGGCCGGCGCGCGGGCCGCCAGCCGGCTTGGACTCTCGCTGGGTCAAGTGGAGGCCGGCCTGCGCACCTTCGATCTCAAGCATCCGTTTCCAGAGGAGTTCATCCGCCAAGCGATCACGCCGCTTGCTCAACTGCACTTCGCTCCAACACCAACCGCAGTCGCGAACCTCGTCCAGGCCGGGGTGGCCCCCGGGTCCGTTTTCCTGACGGGAAACACAATCGTTGACCACTTGAAGCACACTTTGAATGACGAACCTGCTGGCATGGCGCCAAACCCGTTCATTCTGGTGACGCTTCACCGGCGCGAGCTTGCCCCTCACATCGACTGTGTCGTCTCAGGACTGCTCGCCGCGCTCGAAGCGAACGCGGTGCTACGCGCCATTGTGGTACTCCACCCCAATCCATTGATTTCGACGCCGCTCCGCGAACGGCTACGCCGACGCCCGAACATCGAACTGATCAGTCCCCTGCCAAATAGACAGTTCCTCGAAGTCGTTCGCGCAACCTCAGCTGTGGTGACCGACTCCGGCGGCGTGCAGGAAGAAGCCGCAATACTTGGCACGCCGCTTGTCGTTGTCCGCAAAGTGACCGAGCGACCCGAGATCATCCTGGGAAACCGGGCCATCCTCGCCGGCTTCGATCCAGTCGCCATCAAGGAAGCAATCGACTGGGCGATCACCCTTCCAGCAGTACGCGGCCTGCAGAAATGGTTCGGCGACGGTCACGCGGCGGAGCGAATTGTCGACGCCGCTCGCCAGTTTCTTTCCGCACGACAACGCAAGCACAATGATTAAAAGGGCGATCACGGCAAGAATCCTTCCAGACATATTAATTTCCTTGGTTCTTAGTTCCAGTGCGGCACTTGGGGCCGCGGTACCACCGTAAGCGCTATTCCGCCTAGACTGCGAAGATTGTCTTTTCTACGGTCGGGCAAAATTTTGCTGCAAAGTGCGCAATTCTGCGTGACGCGCTGTAAATATGGGATTGCCAAAATGTTTAGCGTCCGCAACGTTTTGTGCGACGCCGTGAAAGCGAGTGGAAACAAACTTTCTCTAATTACAAATCAACTGCTTTACCAGTTGAGCGACTGATTTTTGAGCAGGTGCGTGGCGAACGAATGCCGAAACATATGACAACCCGCTGGCTTGTTTATACCAGCCTCTCGAATCGCCTGTTTTACTGCACGTTGCAAGATGCGATGTTCGGCTGGTTACAGGATCGTTAGCGATCGTTCGTCGAGATGGCACCCTGCTGTGGCTTATCTCTTTCTCGTTAGGCCTCACGCTCAGGGTAAATGACACATCCGATGCAACTTGTTTCGCCATCGCTTGATCGTTTGCCGAGCTACGTCGCGGCATTGAAGCGAGGATGGTCGCCCGACAACATCAAAGCCGCAGCCGCTTCTATCGAGGAACTTGCGCACATCGAGAAGGATCCCCGCTCATTCGTCGAAAGCCTGACTGATCGTGAGGCGAAGGGCCCACCGATCGTGCTGCCGGACGGTACGACCGCAGCGCGTCTTCCGGGATTTAGACTTTGGCTTTGGGATAGTGAGTTCTGCGGCTCGATCGGTTTGAGGTGGCAGCCCGGCACATCAAAGTTGCCCGCTCACGTTCTTGGACACATTGGCTATGCGGTTGTGCCGTGGAAGGAAGGCCGCGGCTATGCCAAGTTGGCGTTGAAATTCATGTTGAGGCATGCTCGTACTGAAGGGCTGGAATACGTCGAGATCACGACGGACCCAAACAACGCTGCTTCTCGCAGAGTCATTAAAGCCAACGGCGGCGCGCTAATCGAGAGCTTCCAGAGGCCTGCGCAATATGGCGGCACTGATGCTGTTCGCTACCGAATCACAGTCTAGACCGGTAATCGATGAAGCCAACGGCCCCACCTCGAAATGAGTTCAGCGTGATTGCCATGACACCCTGCTGTGGCTCATCTCCATCTCGTTAGGTCTTATGAATGTCTCTTCGATATTTTGAGTACGCCAGCAACAATGATCATTGGCAAAATGACGTTTAAGTTTCCCATACGCGCCGGCGCGAGCTTGCTGGTCGGTGTTGCTTTCCTGATCGCAGGGTGCTCGCGGCCTGGTTCCACGGCCGGCTCGTCCGCGCTCAAGCCAATCGACTAGGCTGCGCTGCAGACCATGGTGGACAGGACCGCCAAGGAGCTCCTGATCCCCGGCGCCGTGGTTCTCTTGCGCACACCCCAAGGCGAGTTCACGGTCACCTACGGCACCACGTTAATAGGCGCTGTAAGCCCACCCCGCGCCGACACGCACTTCAGGATCGCCTCCAATACCAAGACGATGACGGCCGCGGTGATCGTGCTGCTCGCCCAGGAAGGCAAGCTCAGTCTCGACGATCCAGTTTCGAAGTACTTCCCGGGCGTGCCCGACGGCGACAAGATCACCATCACCGAACTGCTGAAGATGCGCAGCGGCCTTTATAGCTACGACGACGACCCCGAGTTCTGGGCGATCCTCGACCGTGACCCGACCAAGGTCTGGTCCCCAGCCGAAGTGCTGGCGATCGCGTTCAAGCACCCGCCCTACTTCCCACCCGGTACGGCCTTCCACTACTC
>WNFW01001710.1_pt1 | contig 14819 bp, 17 predicted proteins | sample 5400131 | NCBI WGS metagenome assembly WNFW01 (sample SAMN13153362, study PRJNA577476) | soil metagenome | isolation source: 20 cm soil or saprolite under grassland replicate 1 | place: USA:California | collected 2016-06-15 | reverse complement strand
ACCCCTCGGATCGGTTACCAGCACGTCGCACGGTTCAGGAAGTTCGACTTGAAATGACATGGCGTGATGGAAAGTGACCTGCTGCGAAAACCCGTTCGCGTGCACAATTTCCCTAGCTACCTGGATGATGGCGTTCGGTTCGATCGCGTGGACCAGACGCGCCCCGAGACGGCACGCGTGAAGCGCAAAGATGCCGGCACCGGCGCCAAGGTCGATCACGACATCGCCGGGCCGAACCGCACGTGCCAAGGCTTGGCAATAAGCGCCTGTCCGGACGCGGTCCATCATCATCTTTCCGTAACCGGAAAGGCCGTAAAGGTGCATTAGATCAAGCGAAAGCTTTGCCGGCCGATTCGAGCTGCGGCTGCTTTGAAGTTCCGGAGCGCAAATCTTGTTCGAGGAAGGGACCCAGATCGGCTATCCATTCCAATGAGTTGCCTAAAGTCAGGCGCTTGATGACGACCCTTGCAACTAGTTGTCCCAATTCGTGAAATTCCCTGGCTCGCATCTTTGTGGTTAAGCCATAGTTTACACAAGTGTTCGCTGCCAGTCGGGCAAAAGCGTCAACCGGTGTTATCTCATCAATGCGTGCGAGTTCAATCTCAGGCGAGTAAGGTTCGAGCAAAAAGATGCACTGGATTGGCGCAGGTTCCGTTTGAAAGCAAAAAGCAGGCTGATCCAGATCCAGGAAACATTTGTTCCATTCGCTCGACGGGACCAGTTGTGGAAGTGCGTCTTTTGCGCCGAAGAGAATAGAGCCCGAGTCGGGCCAGAGACGCACGTGGGGATAAGCGGGCCTGAGGTAATACTCGTCGGAAATCTCTTCCAGAACGGCGACGTCATCGCCCAGGATTGGGTAGCCTTCGCGCGCGAGCGCTCCAGCAATTGTAGATTTTCCAGCGCCCCCTGTGCCTACAAAAGCCACCGCATTTCCTCTTATCACGACAGCGCTAGCGTGGAGGGGAGTGAACCCGCGAAGCCGAAGCACAAAGGCGAAAACCGGACCTAACAGGTAAACCATCGAATCCTCCAAAGACATTTGTGAAGGCCATGTTCCCCACATGTTTGTTCCATCGCGATCCAAAGCGAACGCGATTCCATCTTCATACAGAAAGCGGTAGCATCGCGCGGCGTGAAAGTACTCAATCCGAACAGTGTATAGCGCGGATTCATTTTGCCCTGAGTCGTAAATAAGGGTGCTCTTGCCTGCGCAAGTTTCGATCGGCCAATGTGTGAGGGCGTCGCGCAAGAACAGGTTGACCGAGGATGCGTGATTTCGGGGAGGGATGCGGGATCGCAGCCCCGGCAGAGCCAGGTCGCTTTCTACGTTCAAGCCGAAGAGATGATAATAAAAAGACAAGCTAGAACTCCTGGTTGGCGGTTGCATTGCGCTGTACCCAATAGTTTAAGGTTACTACGCGCAACGACTCCCATAATGGCCATGCTTCAAAAGATGTTTCACGAAGCGCTCTACGCCATCGGTCTGCGCAAATCATTTCTTCCAGAGGCGGAACCAATGGCAACTGCGCCAGCTTCAAAACGAGTTCCTTATTGCGCTGCAGGCTTCGCGCAAGAGGATTAGCGCGCAATGGAGTTTTTGGCCGAGAGGTTATCTCCTTAGGTAGAGTTGCTCCGAGTCTTCTCAGCAGGTGTTTATGGCAACTCCACGGCATCCTTGGTAAGCCTAGACCGAAGGCAACTACTCGCAAATCCAGATAAGGTAGCCTGGTTTCAACGAGTACGCCGTGCTGTCCGATGTCGGCACTGTATAGATAACGGTCCCAGAGAGGGGCGATAAACCTGCGTTCCGGGGGTGTCGCCAAAGCATCCAACGGGTCTATCGTCTGACTCTCGTTGTTTCGCCCGAGTGCCCAGCGATCTAATAACGACAGCCTCCGCGCGAATTCAGGTCTCAACCAGTCCGGGAAGGTTGCGGCGGCTGGACTGATCCCGGGCCGCACGAATTTTCTGAAGCCGACCAGGATCCCAGTGCCTAAGCGAGGAAAAACGTGGTACCGAAAAATGCTGCGACAAAAATCGGTTATCGCTTGAGACAAACCCAGGTAGCGCAATTGCGTCGAAAGCCACGTCGTGGGAAAAATTTCATCGCCCCCCTGCCCATCCAATAGAACGGCTCCGTGAGCAGAGCAGATGTTATAAAAATTGACGCTGCCAATCCACCGCGGATCGTGCAGTGGCTCGGGCTGATAACACAAAAGTTCACTCCACCCAGCATAGGGTTGGTCAGAATCTGCGCACAAATAATCGACCGGAATATTCAGAGACCGTGCTGCCACTCCGGAATAATGCCTCTCGTTATCGGGGATCAACGTATCGTAAACTACTGTAAACGCCTTTAGATCAGTTTGCTGGCCACGGCGGTGAGCTACGTTTATGGCTGCCAATGCCATGTTTGTAGAATCCAGCCCGCCACTGAAGGAGATGGAAACCTTCTCAGTTCTGAGCCGGTCGGCGACCGCTTGATCGAGCCGTTCGCGGAAACCTTCGACACACTCCTGCTCCCGGCGAAAAGAGACCCTCCCTGGTGCCGCCAATTGCCAGTATTTGCGCCGCTTTAAGCCGCTGCTGGCCACAATCAGCTGGTGAGCCGCTGGCAGTTTTTGGATGTCCGCGAAAAAAGTGGTATCGAGAGTCCAGTTACAGTCGAAGAGAAGAAAATCGCCAAGTGCGCGTTCGTTGAGGCGATTTGTTATCTGGGGATGCAAGCGGAGAGCTGCGATCGTATTGCTAAAGATAAAGGTCGTTCCAATCCAGGCGTAATAGAAAAGTTTTACGCCGAAATGGTCACGTGCGCAGAAAAGCCTTCGCGAACGACCATCCCACAGCGCAAACGAAAAGTCACCGATCATATGGTCCAGACACGCTTCGCCCCACTTAAGATAAGCTCGTAGAATTAATTCCACGTCCGGCGTCTGATTCAGCGCGATGTCGTGCCCGCACCCAAGATCGCGGACAAGGTCTTCGCGCGCATCCACACGAGCGTCGGCGACAATCCAGACTTGCTGGTCCAGCGTTAGTGGCTGTCGTTCATGGACAGACTCCCAGGTAGTGCGAAACAATGTGTGACCGAGACCGACGGCCCCCTCGCAAAAGACTGATTGGGCGTCCGGCCCGCGGAATGCCAGAGATTGCGTCAGCCGCTGCATGAGGTCCCTGTCGACCGGCGCCCCGTCCACATTCAGTATTCCAATAAAGCCGCTCATAAGGCAAAGGTTTCCGAGGAACCACGCAGTTTTAGCGATTGCCGAATACTACAGAATCTGCCACAACGATCTCGGGGCTGAAGGTCAATCAAAGCTTAGGCCAGTCGAGATCGCGCCGCTGAAAGGAACATAATGTGTCGCGACATCTGCACAATCATTTAGCACTTCGCCATTCCACTCAATCCAAGCATGAGCTTCCACTTCTCCGGACGTTCCCCGCCGGACGCCAATGCGGACGTCCGAATCAATGCCTTGCCGTCGCAACAACCTCCAAAGAACCAGGCTGTACGAAAGGCAAGTGCTGCGCACAATGTGCCAGTTTCGAGCTGCACGCACGAGGTCCGCTGTACGCCAGACTTCAGCCCGCGTCAGTTCGGCCGACGCCGCAAACGCGCCATAGGTTTTTAGGGCGAGCCACGCTTGCGTGCGGCGAAAGCCAACGGTTTTGAGACTGGTCGTCACAAGCAACGGGAGAATAAGCGCTCTTAGAAAAATGCCGCGTTCCCGGGCACTTAGGCTGCTCCATCGACGCGCTTTATGCCGAAATGACTTGTAAAAGCCCCTCTTGCTCACACTGGTTGACGAGCTGCGTAATATCTTCCGTCAGTTTTGCCTCTCCCACTTCATAGATTTCCAATAGCTTTCGGACGGCGGCCTCCACAGAATCACTCTCATCGAGGGTGGTTACAATCGAGGTGCCAACCTCATCAAGAGCGAAGTAATTCTCTGTAGCTAAATTAAGCAGGATGGATTCACCTTCGATCTTCTGAATCAGGACGTCCTTTCGCATCCGCACGCGAGCGTTGAGGTCAATATTCATACTGTTGGATAGCTTGATCCCATCTTCGAAAGGCTAATTCACCGCGAAAAGAATAAAATTGCTAATCATTGATTGCGATGACTGGAGCAATTGTTCGCTTTTTGATTTGCGAATTCCGATTGCCGCCGGTTAGGGGTTTCTGTGGAGTTGCTAGATTTTTCACGCGCCCGAGAGCTTACCAAATTTGTGCGCAAAGCGAACCCGGAATCTATTCGCGAGTTCTCAAGGAGATACGAAACTGGAAAAGGGTCCCGAACAGTTGCGGAAGATGACCCGCGGCGCGTGACTTTGTTGGATACGAATGTCATTGATGCGCAGTATCGTGTCGGGAACGACCAAGTTCGTGCCAGGAATCTGATTTTGTCCCACGTCACCGATGCGGCGTAGCAGTAAGCTGTATCAGATTAGCTGAATTGGATGCTGGCCCGAGCCGTGGGCGAAGAAACCGGGGAGGATATGCGCCAAGCCGGTAAGAACTAATCAGATCTCAGACTTCGCTGCGCTCCGCTCAGAATCACAAACAGAACCGCATAATCTCGGCTCATTTTCTTGCGTTGGCCAATGTCCGAATGGCGATTGCAGCCGCGGCGGTGCGATTTTCGACTTTTAGCTTGTTTAGAATACGCTGGACATGCTTGCAGATTGTCCTGGTACCTGCACCGAGGATCACGCCGATCTCATAGTTAGTTTTACCTTGTGTGATCCAACTCAGAACTTCTGTTTCACGCCGGGTGAGACCCAGTGAACGAAGCGGACCAGCGTTGCCCTGTCCGTTAAAAATCCGCGCTCGATCCAAGTACGACGTGGCATGCGTCTTTGAACCGCTTCGCCGGTTGCGCCAGAGCAGCGGCAGTTTTCTTTTTCCTGGCTTCCAATTGAAGTGAAGGGTTTTGCGCCCCTCTGGTGGACCTTCTGTTGGTGGACACCGCCTTTGGCGTCTCTTTTTGGTTTCGGGTCTTGGACTTTGATGTTTTCTCTCTTTGCTTTTCGTTGTCTTGTGTTCCACCAGATCAGCTCATCTTTTTACATTGAGCAATGTTGCAAGGGCGATTGCAGCCGCAGCGGTACGATTTTCGACGCTTAACTTGAATAAAATACGCTCGACATGCTTGCAGATCGTCCTGGTCGCTGCGCAGAGGATCACGCCGATCTCATAGTTAGTTTTACCTTGTGCGACCCACGTCAGGACCTCTGTTTCGCGCGGAGTCAGAGCCGGGATTGCACCACGCGGGCCAGCCTTGCCCTCCCCATCAAGAACGCGCGATCGATGTCCGCGCGGCCTTTGCGCGATCTGCCCGTTGGTCTCTTTGGAAGAAAGGCGAAATGATGTGAGTTCTGGAGTTGGGGCAAACGAACGCTGCCTCGGCAGCCGTGTTTGGCATGTCGTTTCCATTGTCACTTATTACTCCGGGAATGGCGGGCCGAAGTTTCGGAAAAAGATTCGGTTTCTATTAGAAATTCGAATCAATTGGTTGTAGCTCGAGCACGCCCGTTTTCAGGTCGTAGTCACGCAGCGGAATGGAATCTCGTCGATGCTGGCACGTTATCTGCGAGAGGTGGCTCAAAAAGTGAAACACGGCTGGTCTAAAAATGAGTCCAGTCGGACTTAAAATCAGCTCGACGATCCTCTCTATGTCCTCGAGCCTCTCCGATTCGCGCTCAAGATATTCAGTACAAGTGCCTCTTGTTTAGTGCCGAATGAGGCGACCCGTTTTATTTTACCGGGTCTTGCGTGGACTTGGCACAGATGCTGATAAGAGGGGCATCGGATACAGTTGTCTGTGTCACCGAAGACAAAGAAAACGAAAGAAGAAATCCAAAGTCCAAGACCTCAAGAAATATCATGACGTACACGTATCCATCGCCCATTTTTTACGGAGCGGGCAACGCTAGCGCACTTGATTCACTCGGTCTCACCCGACGCGAAACGGAGGTTTTGACTTGGATCGCACAAGGTAAAACCAACTATGAGATCGGTGTGATTCTGAGCGCCTGCACGGGAACGATCTGCAAGCATGTCCAGCGCATTTTGGTGAAGCTAAGCGTCGAAAATCGTACCGCCGCCGCTGCAATCGCCCTTGCGAAATTGGCCGACGTAAGAAAATGAGCGATCCGGTACGATGATGAGACTTTTCGTACGCAATTAACGGGCAACCGAAATCCGGTTTGCCTTGTCCGCCTGGAATCGAGAATTACGTCTGCTGCGGAACGCGTCCAGCCGTCCGCATGGACGATATCCATTGTCTCTGCACCAGTCCCCCCAGTGCATTGAATCAAATCCCTCTTTTCTGAAAAATTCTTAAAGTTTTCCGGAACTTCGTCACGCAGTTCCCGGAGAAGGTAGTACGAGAAGAGTTGGGCAACTTCCAAGGAAAGGCTTCTCGTACGCTCTTATGCGTATTGCGGAAAAAGTGAAATACCCGAGACTCCGCGTCTCCCTATCACTTTGAGTGAAATAAAAATGAAAACCAGAATACGAATTAGTCTGATAATTGTAATGTTCCTCGCGGCCGGAGGACTCCTTTACGCCGCCAATCGAATGTTCTTTGCCAATGAGAGCTTTCCCACCGGCATCACCGTTTCGCCCACCCAACTGCTCGTGAGTCAATACTGCAGGCCACAGGTCGATCAGATCAGCCCCCTTGGGGTGGTCACTCCGTTCGCAACGGTTCCGGGCAATGTTGGTGAGTGCAAAGAAAGATACATGGCTATCTCTCCAGGCTTGGGGACATGGGCTCCGACGGACATTTACCTGACAGACGGCACCCTGGTCTATAAGATCCCGACTCTCGGGGGTGCCGGCACGCTGTTTGCGACGGTCCCAGACTGTGGATATGACCACAGCGGGATTACGTTCGACAAGGTGGGCACATTTGGCTTCGACATGATCGTAACCTGTGATAACGGCATTGCAGCGCGTATTAACCCGGTTGGCGCTGTCAACGAGTTCGCGTACCAACCAAACACTGCGCTTGAAGGGCCACTTGTAGCGCCGCTAAGCTTCGGGCCGTTCGGCGGCCAGATTCTGGCGACCAGCGACGACGCGGGTAAGGTCTGGGCCATCAGCAACGCTGGTACCTTTACACCTGCCTTCTCTTGGGGCGGTGCGGAAAGCGTTCACCTCATCCCGGCTGTTCCATGCGCCTTCGCCACCACGGGCAAAGCCTTCTTCTCGGCGTTGCAACAGCAGAACGAGGTCCACGCATTTCCGCTGACTGACTTCCTGGGGTTTGGTGGCGACATCATCATTCCCAGCGAGTCGGGCCTTGGAATTACCAAAATACACTGGAATGGCTCTAGCTATGATCAGATGACATTCGACACCGCCGGCGGCGGATACGAGGGCTCATCCTTCGTTGACTGCTCCATTCCTTCGCCGACACCGACACCGACGCCGACAGCAACGTCTACTCCAACGGCAACCGCTACGGCCACATTCACACCTACGCCAACGGCTACAGCGACGGCAACCGCAACAGCTACAGCTACAGCTACGGCTACGGCCACATTCACACCTACGCCCACGGCTACAGCGACGGCAACCGCCACGGCCACATCAACGCCAACTCCAACACCCACACCAACACCAACACCAACGGGAAATGTGAGCAAGATCACGCCGACAGGCACGACTTGTAGCCAGTTCGCGAACGGCAGCGCCCAGACGCTCGCCACCCTGAACTACAGCGTTAGTGGTGGGAAAATCAAAAATAATGTCACGCCCGGTGTGTTCTTCTACTGGGTGTCGGTTACGGCGCCAGCCGGCAACAACACCTTCACCATCACGCAAACGATCACGACCGGCAACTTCAGCACGTTTTTCGACATGGCCAGTGGGAGCCAGGTGTTTAGCTCCAACTGTGGTAGTGTGCCGGATACGATCACCCAAAACGGCAACACGACGACCGTGACGTTCAACGCGCCGACTGCTGGCACTTACATCATCGGGGTCAAGTACGACTCGAAGAGCGTGGTGGGCGCCACGGCTCCCAACCCGACAACCGTTCACTATGACTACGCGACGACAGGGGTGCCTGGTTCGACCAGCGGGCTCAATCTCGTCAAGAATTAATAAGCAACGCGGAACGTTAACAGCACACCAAAAGTAACGAAGGGCCGGCGATGAGCCGGCCCTTCTTTTTTAACCAGGTTGCGTCGATTCGACTTCACGTACCTTTCGGGTGTTTGAGGCGTGATCCTGGGAACAGCACTTCAATATGGCCTCGGGCGTGATCGCGCGGTTTGGTGGCTAACGAGCGGACAGCAGCGTCGCGATGCGACCGAGCATCCGTTGGCTGTTAGTCGAGGTGAGGAGTAACAAAATGAAAGGCTCGCACAAGATCGGAGTGGACAAGTCCTTGGGGTCGTAACGAGGAGCGAAGTCACCTCTCTCCGCAAACGATCCACAGATTGCGCAGATTCACACAGATTTTTTTTGATGGGCAATTACCAATCTCTCGAAATTTGTAGATCCTAGAGGTTGAGTGATTCGTATTTGCTCTGGAGAAACGCGCTGATTAATGCGAATGCAACCGCGTCACCACAAGTTAATATGACCGTGCAAATTCTCGGTATTCGCTTCTTCAATGGCGACGTGGATGAGGCGATTGCGGCGATGTGTCACCGCGGAGGATTTCTTGTGGCTCCGTCGGGAACTTGCTTCGCGCGACTGCGCGAAGATGAGACGTACCGGCGCGCCATACTTTCGGCGGATCTGGCGATTGCTGACAGCGGGTTGATGGTGAGTATGTGGCACTTATTGCAACACGAAAACGTCCAGCGCATTTCCGGTTTCAAATATCTGAAACACCTGGTCGAGAAGCTGAAGGGTGAGGGGACCGAAGAAGTTTTGTGGGTTCTTCCCAGCGAACGCGCGCAGCAAAGACTGTTCGGTTGGTCGCGCCGCGAAGCGTTTCCAATCACGAGAGAGAATTGTTATGTCGCGCCGCGGTACGGTTCGGAAGTCGAAGATGGAGATCTTCTTACGCTGATTCAACAGCATCGCCCCGCGCACGTCATCATCGCGATCGGCAGCGGTGCACAGGAAAAGCTCGGGCATTACTTGCGCGAGAATTTATCGTATCGGCCGGCGATTCATTGCATCGGCGCGGCGCTGGGATTCATCACCGGCGAGCAGACTGCAATTCCGGATTGGGCGGACCGGCTTTATGTCGGCTGGCTCTGGCGATTGGTTGCGCAGCCGCACATTTTTATCCCGCGACTGTCCCGCGCAGTGGAACTCCCATGGTTGATTTGGAAATATCGCCAGAAGTTGCCACCGATGCGACGAAGAAGTCAGGGATCAGTGACCGCCGATCAGTAATCAGTTGTCAGTTGTTAGGAATCTGGCGTGCATCACAGAGGCAACACATCGTCCGGTCTTACCCATAGTGCATCGGTCCATACCGCCCGGCCGGTCGCGTCCTTGCCGCAGGGGTAGATGTTGAAGAGCACAAAGCCGGCCTGCCGCATCGCGTCGTCCACCTGGTCAAACGTGGCCTGACCTTCGTATTGCGGGATCAGGCAAACTTCGGAGTAAAAGGCGATGATACGGCCGGCCGCCAAAAGGTTGCGCGCTCCCGCGATGACCAATCGTTCAGCGCCCTGGACATCCAGCTTCATCACGAGTTTCCCTTCCGGAACAAACTTGGCTGCCCAATCATCGAGTTTCACAGCCTCCACCTCGATCTGGCCAACGTGCGCCTGCGCTTCTTCAAACGGCCGGTAGTCGCAGGAAGCATTTTCCAACAGAGAATTGGTCACGGCTGCGGCGTTCAAATGAAACGTGAGAGTGCCGGTCTTGTCGGCCAGGGCGCATTGGTGAACCGTCACATTGCTAAAGGGCTTCATGCGCCGCTGTAGCACGGCAGCCGGCGCAGGCGTCGGCTCGAAGGCGTGGATCGGCATGCCGGGTAGCTCATCAACAAACTTCAAAACGGTCTCTCCTTGAAAGGCTCCGATGTCGAGGACTGCGGCCGGCCGGGCCTTGCGGCAGACGTTCACGAGGTCCCCGTAGGCGTCGGGGCAACCGAGGAGTTGCTTAAGCCGCCGTGCAAGCCGGCGCTGGGGACCGCGTGTTAGCGGGAATTTGACGAGTTGTCCGTGGATCCACCTGAGCATGGTGCGTGTAGAGGTGACATGTTCGGGATTGCCGGGTGCGGGTTTTGGAACCTACACCCGACAATATGAATAGTATCAATGAAAAAGTAAGCCACGATTTGAGTGGCTTAATGCTCTCGATAGTGTTGGCGCTGACAACTCTGGAAATGCAGCACGAAGATGTCTTTCAACTCTAAACTCAAGGGGCGACAGACTGAACCGATGCGACGAAGAAGGGACTGATCGGTGATCAGTTGTCAGATGCCAGAGATCTAGCGAGTTCCCGAAGTTTCTGCTAGGTCTTGCGCATGGAAGTCCGCAGCGTGGAAGTGATCTGTTCAACTCTTCTTATTCCTCCACCTTTGGCACATATTAGGCCTCACACCTCATTCATTGGTTTTTTCCTGGCGCTCCTTGCTGCGACTGCTTTCGCCGGTGCGAGTCCGGAAAGAACAGAACCACAGCAGGATGAAACCTCGCCGCCAACGGTGCTTCAATCGCCCACGACACAACAAGGCTTGAATTTCGTCGTGGGCGCTCACGGCCTCGATTCACTCTCGTTCAATGGACAATCGCTCCTTCGTTCGGCCCAAGGAGGTGAGGTGCAGCCGTGGAAATCCATTTTTCGCACGGTGCTTGATGTACTTTTCCCTCTTGCGTCACCCATTCCGGCACCGGGCAAACGGACGGATACAGTCGATCTGAGTTATCCCTGGGGAAGCGTCTCATGCACTTACGGGAAACACGGCGAGAAAATCACAATGCGAATTGAGGTTTCGAACGCCAGCGCGAAAAAGATCGATGAGTTGTCGCTGCGTTTAATGGAACTGACTTTTCCGCGCGTGCCGGATGGCGGCACGCTTGAGGCGGGCATGTTCGGATTCGGCTTTAAGGGCCCGGAGTGGCCCCTATTCCAATATCCAGCTTCGATTCCTACGGCTGCCGATCCACAGTTTGTTGTCCCGATTGTCCGAATGGATTACGGAACCGGTGCGCTCAATTTTTGCAGCGATGATCTTGAATCTTCTGTAGATGTGCCGTGTTGGACGGATTCCCCGGCCAGAACCAGCTATCCGCTGGTAGTCACCTGCCGCGACATTAAGCCGCGCGCATCGAAAACGTTCAATGTTTCGCTGCGCTTCGGCCCGGGAGGTGCACCGATACACGATCTCTCGGGCGACGTTCTGGAAGGATACGCGAGAAAATATCCGTTCCAGGTGAACTGGAAAGATCGTCGCCCCATCGGCGCGATTTTTCTGGCTGGCCCGCAAATCAACGTGGCCAGCAACCCGCGCCGCTGGATCATGAATTCCGGCGAGATCGACGTTTCCAATGACAAAGGCAAAGCAGCTTTTCGAGCCGCGCTTCTTAAGCTGGCCGATAACAGCATTCAAGTTCTAAAGGATACTGGTGCCCAGGGAATGATCACCTGGGATCCGGAAGGCGAGGAGTTTCTCGGAGCGTGCTATTACGGCGATCCGCGCCTTGTTCCGACTCTTGCTCCGGAAATGGAGTTTAAGAATAACGGCGCGGAAAGCGTGATTGACGAATATTTCGGAAAATTCCGGGCTGCCGGACTAAAAGTCGGTGTCTGCATTCGGCCGCAGCAAATTGCCATGCTAGGTGGGAAGCCCGTTCAGCAACTTGTCGACGACGACCACGCGCTCCAGATTCTCCGGGACAGGATCGCCTATGCCAAGCAGCGATGGGGTTGCACACTTTTCTATGTGGATTCAACCTACTATGTGGATTTAACCGCGCCCGCAGGTCGCTCGCTTTATCCGGACGTTTTTAAAGCGGTCGCGCAAGCGTATCCCGATGTTTTGTTGATTCCAGAAAATGAATCGATGCGTTACTTCGCGTACTCTGCACCGCTTAATTCATATATGCATCACAGGATAACCTCGACGCCGGCTGGCGCACGAATGGTTTATCCGAAAGCATTTAGTGTGATGATGGCGCCTGATGGCGATCAGGCCGACGATCATGCCGCGCTGCTAAATGCCGTCCGGCACGGTGACATATTGCTTTTCAACTGCTGGTATCCCAGCCCCGGAGCGGAGAAAATCAAAAAACTCTACGAAGAAGCAAGCCGGTGAGCAAGACTAGCGCTTCCGCAAGTTAGCTATGATTAGTCTTCGACAGATTGTCGTGTCAATCTTACCTGGTCCGGTGCATTCCATACTGCAGCCGTGGTGGCGCCGGTTCTTCCGCTTTAGGCTCCGCGTCCGTGACTGGTGGATACCTTTTATGGTTTGGGCCGCGTGGCTGGTTTTCCAATGCGCTCGCCGTCGCAAGAGAGCTGTTATCATTTGCCGCATGGTAGGGATTGGCGACGTGATTTGCACTTTGCCAATGTGCGATGAGGTCCGTCGGCGCCATCCCGGAAAGCTCCTTGTTTTTGTCACAGCCGAGCCGTGGCGCGATATCGTCATACTTTCCCGGTCCGCGGATTTGGTCTATGGGAACAAATCGTGGGCCTACCCGTTTTTTAAGATGCCCGCCAAGATCAAACTGTTTGGCCTGGTGGACACAATTTACAACCCCCAAACGAGCGGCGAGCGGGTGCACAAAGGCGGGATGACCCGTCATCTCATAGAGGATCTTGCCGAATCATGTGGGTTTACAGTTACCGCACGCCAACCCAGGCTTTATCCATCAGCGGACCTGATCGAAAAGACCCGGATTGCGTACGGATTGGACCGTAAAGTGACTGCGGAGCGTTTGCTTATCGGCATCAATCCGGGTCCCAATTGGCCTGTGAAAGAATGGCAAGCCTACAAATGGCAGAAGCTGATAAACAACATTCACTCAGAATACGATGCTGTAATCATACAGTTCGGGACTAACAAAGGCGACGGATCTTCTGAATACGACCACCTGACGGGAGTGAAATCCGTGGCTAGTCGGCTTGGCGGGGCTGAGATCGTGGCGCTGATTGCCGATTGTGATTTGATGATTTCCATTGATTCAGGCCCGGTGCATGTGGCGGGAGCAGTGGGCACACCCGTTGTCGGATTATTTGGACCACTCAACCCCACTTTAATATTGCCACCGGACTCGCCGGCGCTTGGCTTGTACGGTGATGTGCCCTGCTTGTTTTGTTTTAACAGAACGCCGGTCATAAATTGGCTTACCGGCTGTCCCCACGACATTGCTTGTATGAAGAAACTTGAAGATCAGACCGTCTTTGAGGCTGTGAAATCCATGCTGGCGCATAACAAAAAACGCGAAGTTAAAGAGTCGTTGACGGTACTCAATTGATGTCTGCAAACCGTTGGTGCTTTGACTGTGCTAGAAAGTCATCGGCACGAATTATCCGGCGACTCCACTAGGTTACTCCTCCGCTTAGCAATGCCACAATGAAACGTGACGCCTTTTTCAAAGCATTCACAGCGGAGGTATGTAGCAACCTCTTCAACGATTGGTCCGATAACTATGATGAGTCATGCTACGGACCGGAACCGAAGGAGCGTGTCCTCTCAAATGAAGGTTCGTTGAAGCGTCGGCTCAGGAGCTGGCTCGACCAGCCCGGGCATCAGAATGGCGCGGAAGTCGTAGCCATATTTCGAACTGCTTTCGACTTTATTGCTTCCTACTTGGAACGCCTCGAGCACCTTTATGCTCAACTAGCGGACAAGGAATCACAGTCGCTTCTCGTCAAGCTAATGGCCTTTAGAGCTTTGGGACATCGAAAGGTAAAGCTTCCTTTCAATACGCCAGAAAATCGACAGGGCGTTGTTCGTTACGAAGCAGTCTCTTCCACCTCAGATTGCATTGAGGCTGGTTTCTCAGGTTGGAAACTCAGGCGCATCGATTTGACCACATTGGGCGTTCCTATTTCTCTTTACTCCCTGCCGTGGACAACGTTTCTTCAGTTTGGCGTGCAACAATATCGCTGCGACTGCGCTCCTCACGCGATCGAGCCTGTGGCCGGAGATTACGTGCTTGATGGAGGAGCAGGGTGGGGAGACACCGCGCTGCATTTTGCCAGTAAGGTTGGGCAAGGTGGGCACGTAATCAGTGTCGAGTTTACGCCGACGAATCTGGCGATCATGCGAAAAAACTTCGAGTTGAATCCTTCTTTAAAACCGAGGATTGAAATTGTTGAGAATGCCCTTTGGGACAAATCGGGCAATACCATGTCCTATAGTGAAAATGGCCCTGCGACGAGGCTGGGAGGCAGCAATCCGGGCGCAACCGACACAAGCGTGGCCTCTATTTCCGTCGATGACTTGGTAAAGACAAAGAAGCTCCCCAGGATAGACTTCATCAAGATGGATGTAGAGGGAGCGGAATTGGTGGCTTTGAAGGGCGCCGAACATACTTTGCGGCGCTTTAAACCCAAGCTGGCAATTTGCGTCTACCATCGTCTGGAAGACTTCTTCGATATCCCTGACTACCTGGCTTCTTTGCAATTGGGCTATCGTTTCTTTTTGCGACACTTCACGATCCATATTGACGAGACCGTGCTGTTTGCGACCGTAAATTGACTGCACGACCGCCATCGTTAAACGATGGACTCATGATTACCAAGTAACGATCCGCGTTTTCTGAAAGCGAACCGAGGAGGACAAAACGAGACACAACAAACTGATTATCTGGGGTGCCGGAGGACACGCAAAAGTGGTCGCGGACATCATTCGTTTGGAAGATGCATTCGAGGTCGCAGGGTT
>WNFW01003177.1_pt1 | contig 14820 bp, 12 predicted proteins | sample 5400131 | NCBI WGS metagenome assembly WNFW01 (sample SAMN13153362, study PRJNA577476) | soil metagenome | isolation source: 20 cm soil or saprolite under grassland replicate 1 | place: USA:California | collected 2016-06-15 | reverse complement strand
TAATAGATCAGCAACAACGTGCCGGAAAGAACGGCGATACTCGATGGCTGGTTGCCCGCACTTAGCGCACCAGTGCCCCTGCAGCTCTGCACCGCAATTCTCGCAGTGCGTCAGCGGTGGACCTGTGCCTTTCGTTCGATGGGATCGGCGCCGGCGCGGAGTCCCCTCGAATGCACTAATCGCAGTGTCACCGAGAATAATTTTTGCCGGTTCATCGGACATACTCCAGCGATGCTACAAAACTATTTTGTCCCCGTCGACTCAGCATAAGCAAGGCCTGCTCGGCTCACCCTAAGCTTTGGATTGACCACGCGAACCGCTTGATGAGACGATCTCCTGCCGTGGCACTTCAACTGTTCAGAACTAAAAGTCCGGATCACCTGATCGCCGAAGCAGAGGCGCCGGACCGACAAATGAAGCGCACGCTTGGACCGCTCGCGCTGACCTGCATCGGCATCGGCGCAGTCATCGGCGCTGGAATTTTCTCACTGACGGGAACTGCCGCGGCCGGCCAGACATTTACGTCGGGACTTGAAACGCCAGTCATCAATTTCATTCAATCCTGGTTCTCTGGAACAGGCGTTGTGCTTGGACGCGCGGGTGCAGGCCCAGCCATTGCCGCTTCGTTCATCGTCGCCGGCATCGCTTGCGCGTTTGCTGCGCTTTGTTATGCCGAACTTGCGTCCATGATTCCGGTCTCGGGATCGGCGTACACTTATTCCTACGCCACGATGGGCGAGTTGATAGCGTGGATCATCGGCTGGGACCTGATTTTGGAATATGCCGTTGGCAACATGGCCGTCGCGGTGAGTTGGTCAGGTTATTTCGTCCAACTTTGCGACAGTCTATTTCACTTGAAGTTTCCGCTCTGGCTGGTGAACGATCATCAAACCGCCACGGATCTGCTCGCCAAAGGAGGCGCGGCATTGGGAGCGTATTCGTCGGCGAGTTTGCCGCTGATTGCCGGCCACTCCATCGCCTTCAATCTGCCGGCCTTGCTCATCGTTGCGGCGGTTACTGTTATTCTGGTTTACGGGATTCGAGAAAGCGCGCACACCAACACCACGATAGTCATGATAAAGGTCGCCGTGGTCGTGTTCGTCATCGCCTTTGGCGCATTCATGGTGAACCCGACCAACTGGCACCCGTTTATGCCGCATGGCTTTCCCGGTCTGATGAGCGGCGCAGCGATTGTGTTCTTCGCCTTTATCGGCTTCGATGCGGTGTCGACTACAGCTGAAGAAACCCGCAATCCGCAGCGCGACATGCCGATCGGGATTATTACCAGTCTTATCATCTGCACGGTTCTCTACGTGCTGATGTCGACCGTGCTTACCGGAATTAAAAAATATACCATCTATGCCGGCGACGCTGCCGCTGTTGCCACCGCTTTCGCGAGCAAACCGTGGGCGCAAGCGCTGGTGAGCGCGGGCGCACTCGCAGGCACAACTTCAGTGTTGCTCGTGTTTCAGCTGGGGCAGCCGCGTATTTTCATGGCAATGGCACGCGACGGTTTATTGCCGCAATACTTCGCCAGAATCCATCCGCGCTTTCGGACGCCGCATGTCACCACGATCTGGACTGGAGTTGTCGTCGCGGGCGTTGCGATGGTTACAAACATCGGCGAACTCGCAGACCTCACGAATATCGGCACGCTCTTCGCCTTTATTTTGGTTTGCCTCGGCGTGAACGTGCTGCGCCGCGTCAACCCGGAACGACCGCGCCCGTTTCGCGTGCCGTTCGTTCCCATTTTCCCAATTGTCGGCGTGTTCATGTGCCTGGCTCTGATGCTAAGCCTGCCTTTGATGACCTGGATTCGTTTTGTGGTCTGGCTCGGAATCGGGCTCGTGATTTATTTCCTGTACAGCGTGCGGCACAGCAAACTTCGGCATGGGATCGACGTCGGCGAGACGGAAGACATTCCTCCGCCGATCATCAAAACGTAGTCATACGCATCTTAATCGTCAGTCATCCCACCAAGAGCGTTGTTTCACGACGATAGTATAGCGATGACCGCCGAGTCAGTAATCGAAAATCGACAGATTCCCCCGAGCAAGCTGAAGGCAGGCTGGGAACTGCTCAAGCTTACCTTCGCAGAGTGGATGAACGACAACACTTTCGAGCTATCCGCTGCGCTTGCGTTTTACACGATCTTCTCTATTGCGCCCGTGCTGCTCATCGCGGTAGGCGTGGCCAGTTTCTTTCTCGCGCCCGACACGGCCGCCGATCAGATCGTCGGTGAAATGGAAAAAATGATCGGCGCGGAGGGGGCGAATGCTGTGCGGCAGGTGATCGAATCGTCCCGGGGATTTGGCAAGGGCCTCTGGGCAGTGAGCGTCGGAATCGTCACGCTCATTATGGGCGCGACCGCGGTTTTCGGAGAACTGCAGTCTGCGCTGAATCAGATGTGGGACGTCAAAGCAAAACCGGACCGTGGAGTGTTCATGTCGTTTGCGGTCGATCGATTGCGTTCATTTTCGATCGCGATTTGCGTCGGATTTCTCCTACTGGTTTCACTCGTGATCAGCGCAGTTATCAGCGGGCTTCAGGGCTACATGAACAACTGGTTGCCCGGCATTCCGTGGGTTTGGCAAACGGCAAACACGGTTAGCTCGTTCTTCGTGGTCGCAGTTCTTTTTGCCGTGATCTACAAATTTTTGCCGGACGTCGTGATCTCGTGGAAGGACGTGTGGATCGGAGCGGCGGTGACGGCGCTGCTCTTCACCGCAGGAAAATACTTGATTGGTATTTATCTTGGACAAACTGCGACTGCCAGCGCGTTTGGCGCGGCGGGTTCTCTGGTAGTCCTACTGTTCTGGGTCTATTACTCTGCGGTGATCAGTTTTTTGGGAGCGGAGTTCACGCAGGTTTACGCGCGTCGATATGGCCCGGGCATTCAGCCGAAAAAACATGCGGTTCGCGTTGGTCGTAAAAGCGATTCGATCTGATGTGACAAAACCTGAGAGCAGTCGCATAATTTTCCATGGTCCAAGTCTCAGTTAAGTACACTGGGGACTTGCATTGCGACGCGACGCACGGTCCCTCGCAAGCAAAAATTCCCACAGACGCGCCGACCGATAATAAGGGCAAAGGCGAAGCCTTTTCGCCGACCGATCTGGTCGCCACGGCTCTCGCCACATGTATCAGCACGACCATGGGAATTAAAGCGGAGGACCTCGGAGTTGATCTGCGCGGCATGACGGTGTCCGTGCAAAAGGAAATGTCGAACGATCCGCCGCGCCGGATCGTTGCTTTGCCTTCAGAAGTTCATATCCCGCTCGCGCCCGATAATCCGCACCGGGAAGTCCTTGAGCAAACCGCGCTCAATTGTCCCGTGCACAAAAGCCTACCACCGGAAATTCATCGCCCGACGAAATTTTTCTGGGAAGGGTAGCGCACGCGTCTCGCATGTTGGTTTCGGCGTCGCGCCGAAACAATTTTTCAAGACGATTACCCAAAGAGCCACTGCATGTAATCGCGCACGCCGTCTTCGAGCGAAAAACGCGGCTCGTAGCTAAGCGCTTTACGCGTGCTGGTGAGATCGGCTTGCGTGAAATTTTGATAATGCGCGTGGGGATTATCGAAGTAGTCGGGCTGAAAATCGGTGCCCAAACATTTGTTGAGAATCTCGACGAGTTCGTTAAACGAGCGCGCCTGGCCCGAGCCGACATTGTAAATTCCGCTCCGCTTTGCGCCGAGCGCTCGAATGGTGCCTTCAACAGCGTCCTTCACGTAAACGAAATCGCGTTTCTGCTCACCGTGCTTAAAAATGCGCGGTCGCTTGCCGGCCTTTATCTGCTGCGCAAGATGATAAATCATGCTTGCGGGCACGCCCTTGTGCGCTTCGCGCGGTCCGTAAACGTTGAAGTAACGCAGCCCAACGATAATCCAGTCGCGCGACTCGGCAGCAGCGTGTCGCGCGATATTATCCATAATGACCTTGGAGAAGGCGTAAACGTTCGCCGGTGCGGCGCCGTTTGATTCCACGCTCGATTCACTCGCCGGACCGTAAGTCGCCGCAGAGGAAGCGTAGATGATTCGTGTGTTTGTGGGCCGTGCAAAATTCAAAAGTCGACGGAAACTTTCCACGTTGTCGTGCACCTGAATGAACTGATCGTGCAAAGTCGTGTCGGTGATCGATGCCAGGTGAAAAATCGCGTCGAATCCGGCAGCTGCCGGATCACCGAACTTTTCGCGCCAATCGAATGTCGCCAGATTTTCGGCGACGAAATCTCCGCGATAGCCGGCCAGATTTTTGAAATCACCGGACCGGAAATCGTCAATCACAGTAAGGTTCGCGTCCGGAAATTTTTCCTGTAACGCCAGCGTCAGATTCGAGGCGATAAATCCGGCGCCGCCGGTGATGATGAACTTAGGTTTAGATGTGGTCATCGTATTTTCGTCATTTCGAGCGAAGTCGAGAAAATCCCGTGCCTCAACTGACTGGTAATTCCGCGGGATGTCTCGACTACGCTCGACATGACAGCTGTCGGTGCCAGCTGATTAAATAACCTTGACTGCGTAAGCGCAAGCCGCTAGTCCTCGTCCCAGTTCTTTGCGAGCTTGGAAAAGTGGATCGGTGCAAGAAATCCCGTGAGAATCGGGAGCAGTTGCGCTGCTGTAACTGGATACGATTTCCCATTGGGCCAATCCCCGAAAACTCTGGGGGTGAAGGCGGGAACGAGGCAAGCCAGGAGCCAGAACATTTGTCCGGTCCACCTCATTCTGTAGCCGTCGCGCTGTGCGCGACGCCTGCGCGTCTCACAGAGACGCGGCTACAGCAAAAACTTCTTCGCAAAAAGAAGAATGAGAGCTGGGCGATGCGACGCTTCGAAAACATTCGAGGCCTAACAAGTCCGACTCTCGGAGTTGGAGGAAAACTTGTTATGCAAAATCGTTTAGATTGGTTTTTTCCGGTCGCGATACTCGTCTTCACGACCGTCGTTTGTCACGCGCAGGAAACCACGCCGACACCTTCGCCAGGTGAAGCGGAGGTGGAATCAGTCGTCGTCTCAGCTACGCGTTTTGATATTCCGCTGGATCAATCGCCCGCAAGCGCAAGCGTGATCAGCTCCGAGGAGTTGGAGCAAAAACAGATCCAACGCGTGAGCGATGCTTTGCGTGAAGTGCCTGGGTTGTCCGTCGTGCAGACCGGGTCCCCCGGCCAGTTGACGTCGGTGTTTACGCGTGGACTGCGCAGCGAACACACGCAGGTTTTGCTCGACGGCATTCCGATCAATCAGGGTTTGCAGGGCGCATTCAATTTTGCCGACTTCACTACGGAAGATATCGACAGGATCGAGATTGTGCGCGGGCCGCAAAGCACAATTTACGGACCACGTGCGCTTGCAGGTGTGATTCAAATTTTCACCAAACAAGGCACTGGAACGCCGGGCGTGATGCTGGCGGCAGAAGGCGGTTCATACGACACCTTTCGCGAATGGTCTCAGAGCGACGGCAAAATCGATGGCTTCGATTACTCAGTCGGTGCGAGTCGTCTCGATACCGAGAACGCACGGCCGAACAACAACTACCGCAACACGGCCGCGATCGCCGACGTCGGGTGGTCGCCTAACCCGGCTTTGTCCGGGACGCGCTCCGCCGCGGCGAGCGAGCAATTTCGGATCGGCAGCTTATTCATGTATTCGGTCAGCGATATAGGACTGCCGAATACAATCTTTGATCCGCGGCCGATCGATCATTTTCTTACCGAGCGTTGGTTGATCGGTCCGCATATCGATTGGAAACCGGCGGAATGGTGGGACCACAAACTCATTGTGGCTTACGATCACGAGCGCCAAATCAACAATCCGAATGAGGACGGGTTTGTCGGGGCGACACGCGCGGTATTCGAACGGACGCAGGTTGATTATCAGAACGATCTGCGACCAGTTACGTGGTTGATCCTAACCTCAGGATTTTACTACAGCCGCATTAATGCGGGTCAGGAACGCCCGTTTGTTCTGTTTGGACCAACATTTATCAGCGATCACACAGACGAAACCGCGGGATTTGTGGAGGCGACGTTAACGCCCGTCGAAAATTTGATCTTCGTCGCTGGCGGACGTTTCGATCACTTCAATCAATTCGGCGGCATCTGGACCTATCGCTTTGCTGGCAGTTACAAAATCGACAAAACGAATACCATTCTGCATTCCAGCGTCGGTACTGGCTTCAGTCCGCCGAGCAGTCAGGACAAAATTTTTGGAAACAACTTCGGCCTGAAACCTGAAGAGGACCTCGGTTGGGACATCGGAATCAGACAGCAACTCTGGCAGCATCGCGTGGATGTGGGCCTCACCTACTTCCACAACGACCTGTCGAACGTAATTGGGTTTAACGGGCTGTTTGACACGCTCAATCTTGGCTCTGCCGAAACTCAGGGGCTGGAAGCGGAACTGCACGCCCAACCGATTCCCAATTTCGTTTTGACGGCGGCTTACACGTACCTCGAGGCGGAAAAGACTTCCTCAAAAGACGTTTCGCAGTTGCAAGGCGCCCGTTTACCCCGTCGGCCGCGTAATGAGGTTTACGTTTCAGCGTCGTATCTCTGGTGGACAAGGCTGCGAACCGTAGTCGAAGCAAAGTTCGTAAACGCGCGCGAGGAATTGAATTTCGGTGAACCAAATTTCGACATCGAAGACTACTCGTTTGCAAACATCGCGGCCGAATACGAAGTCAACCCGCACTTCTCAATCTTCGGTCGCATCAACAACCTAACCAATGAACATTACTCGGAAGTCTTCGGTTTCCCGGCGCTCGGTCGCGCTGCCTACGCTGGCGTGAAGTTGCGATTTTAGAGTAGCGCGAGCCGCCCGGCTTGCGAGTTTCTCGAGTCACAAGCGAGACGCATGTGCTACTCTTTTTCCATGTCGCCGAAACTTTCCGACAAAAAACTGACGGTACTCGGTGCAGGCAAATTGGGCGGCATCTTGCTGCGGGCGTATCTGAAGCAGGGACTGTTTGTGTCCAATCGGGTCATCGCGACCGTAAAGCATGGGGAGAGAGCGGCCGCGCTCGCAAAGGAGCTAGGCATTGCAGTGACCACCGACAATCGCGAAGCGGTTAAAGGCGCTGATATCGTTTTGCTGACAATTAAACCGCAAACTGTTGCGGAAGTGCTGCAAGAGATCGCTCTCGAAATTGGCGCTGACACGCTGGTTGTCTGCGTCGCGGCTTCTGTGCCGGCAGGCTTCGTCGAGCAGCAACTCGCCGCGGCCACAAGCGGCAGGCGCGACGAAATGCCAGTCGTGCGAGCAATGCCAAATACTCCGGCCGCTGTTCACTGTGGCATGACGGCAATCTGTGGTGGGACTCATGCCAGCGCTCATCATCTCGACATTGCTCGCACGATGTTCGATGCGGTGGGCCGGACGATTGTCCTTGATGAGAAGCACATGGACGCGGTCACGGGTCTTTCTGCAAGCGGTCCTGCGTTCGCATACATAATTCTGGAATCGCTGGCCGAAGGTGGCGTGAAAGTCGGTTTGCCGCGCGACGTAGCGACCCTTCTCGCAGCTCAGACGATGAAAGGCGCAGCAAGCGTTGTGTTGGAAACCGGCGATCACCCAGCGCTTCTCAAGGACGCCGTGACTACTCCGGCGGGCTGCACCATCGACGGCATTCTCGAACTCGAAGAAGGCAAACTTCGCGTAACGCTCATCAAGGCGGTCGTGAAAGCCACGAGCCGCGCTGGCGAGCTGCTGTTTGAAAAATAGTTGTGCGCGTCGTCGCCTTGTCATTCCGAACGAAGTCGCGGAATTTCTAAATGATTAATATGAGTCCGCTGCTTTACCTCGTGATCGGATTGATCGGCGGCGGGTTGATCGTCGCCGTGATCATTTTGTTAACACGGCGCGGAAATCAGGAGCCAGCAACGGAGCTGGCGAAGCGATTGGAAACGATCGATCGCAGCTTGCGCGACGAATTTTCGCGCAATCGCGAGGAAGCAGGCGCGGCGGCGAAGAATCAGCGCGAGGAATTGACCAGATCGTTGGAGGGCGTCAGATCGATTGTTGACGTTCGACTGCGGCAATTGCAGGACGACAACGCAAAGCAGATTGATAAGATGCGCGCGACCGTCGACGAAAAGTTGCAGGGCACGCTCGAGAAGCGACTGGGCGAATCCTTCAAGCTGGTTAGCGAGCGACTGGAGCAAGTGCATCAGGGTCTTGGTGCGATGCGGCAATTGGCGAGTGACGTTGGTGGACTGCAACGTGTGCTCACAAACGTGAAAACACGAGGTGGCTGGAGCGAATGGCAGCTCGGCGTTCTGCTGGACGAAATGCTTACACCTGAGCAGTTCGCGAAAAACATAAAAATGCGCGATGACACTGACGAGCGCGTCGAATTTGCGATCAAATTGCCAGGGGACGAAAACGGCGCGCCGGTCTGGTTGCCGATCGATGCGAAATTTCCGATGGAACATTACGACCGGCTGGCTGCCGCGCAGGAGAAAGGCGATCCCGCGGCAGTCGAAACCGCGACCAAAACTTTGGAGACCCAATTGAAGCGCTGCTCCAAAGACATTTGCGAGAAGTACATTAATCCACCGAACACGACCGATTTTGCGCTGCTGTTTCTGCCGAGCGAAGGACTTTACGCGGAAGCAATCCGGCGCGTCGGTTTGGTTCAGAACGTGCAGCGCGATTGTCGCGTCACGTTTGTTGGGCCGACGACGCTCGCAGCGTTGCTCAATAGTTTGCAGATGGGTTTTCGCACGCTGGCTATCCAGAAGCGATCCAGCGAAGTCTGGAACCTGCTCGCGGCAGTGAAGACTGAGTTCGGCAAATTCGGTGACTCGTTGTCGGCGGTAAAGGAGAAAATCGACCAGGCATCGCGCAAGATGGAAGACGTCGATGTTCGCTCCCGCGCGATAACAAAAAAATTGCGCGACGTCGAAGAATTGCCGTCGAATCCGCAGCCGTTACTAAAAGATTTTCTGCAAACCGAGAACGATAACTGAGGCGAATCAGGGTCGTACATGAAAACGGCGTTGATTACCGGAGCGAATAAAGGCATCGGGCGCGAAGTGGCACGACAGCTTGCAGCCAAAGGATTTCACGTGTTCGTAGGTGCGCGGAATGCGAAGGCTGGTCGCAAAGCGGCGGACGAGATCGCAAAGACATGGGGCAAATCGACATTTTTGGAAATAGACGTTGCCGACAGTGGTAGCGTCGCAAAGGCGGCCCATGAATTCTCGAACATCGAGGATCATCTCGATGTGCTCGTGAACAACGCAGGTGTGGTTGTCGACGGGGACACTGCAATTTTGGAAATCAGCGACGACCTGTTTCGAAATACACTGGAGACAAATACGCTCGGCGCGCTGCGCGTAACTCGCGCCTTCGTGCAATTGCTCCGGAGAAGCAAAGCGCCGCGCGTGATCAATGTTTCGAGCGGCGGCGGTCAACTAACTGGTGGCGCGGATGGTTGGTCGCCGGCTTACTGCATTTCAAAGACTGCGCTTAATGGCGTGACAGTGCAGCTCGCGGCGGCGTTGCCGAAATTCGCTGTTAATTCGGTCTGCCCTGGTTGGGTGCGGACGGAAATGGGCGGCGAAAATGCGAGCCGCTCAGTGGAGGAAGGCGCGGACACGATTGTGTGGCTCGCCAGCGAATCGGCGCAGGATCTCACCGGTAAGTTCCTGCGTGATCGCAAAGAGATTCCGTGGTGATCCGCCTTCGCCAAGGCTATGGCGGGCAGGGCCCGCCTTTTATTGTAGCTGTAGTGTGCGCTGTCCTCAGCGCATGTCGTGAACGCCGTTTGGTCCTCTTAAGTCTGGTCGTTTTATCGTAGAAATGGATTTGTCTGGCGTTCCCGGCCGATCGTTGTCTGCGGGCCGTGGCCGGAGAGTACAGTCACATCATCGCCCAGCGGAAATAATTTTTTCCTGATCCCATCGATTAGCAGATCGATATCTCCCCCGGGCAAATCACCGCGACCAATGCTGCCGGCGAAAAGAACGTCGCCACCAATGAGCAACCGGTCCTTGCGCGAAAAGAAGCAAAGACTGCCTGGGCAATGGCCAGGCACTTCGAGCACCTCGAAATCGGCACCGAGAAAATTTCGGTTTGGCGTCTCTTGGATGAGAAAATCTGGTTCGACTGGTTCGATTTCGAGCGCGAATCCGAAGTTCCGAAAGAAATCGCGATCAGAAATCATAGGCGCGGTGAGCGGGTGACATCCGATCTGGCAGTGAAACTCGCGTTTAATTTTGGCAACGTCCTGGACGTGGTCGACGTGCCCATGTGTCAACAGCAACAGTTTGGGATGGATATCGAGCGAGCGGACCCACTCGCACGCACCCTCAGGTGCGTCGAACAGGACCCATCCCTCGGGCGCTTCAAACAGATAGCAATTGGTTTCGAAAATGCCGCCGCAAAACTCTTTGTAAGTCGCAGATCTCATCGTCACGAAGTTTTTGAATGTTCGGCGCTGTCGGTTGTCTACTTCTACCCAACAATGCCGATTTTGTCTCGTCGTCTTGCGCTGCGCGGCGAATTCTGCGAATGTCTTAAACCTCTTTTTTACCAATGAGATCATCTTTGCGACGGTCACTCGCCCTTTGCACCATCTTTTTTACGGCTGCACTTGCGGCTCCGCCGGCACCGGCAAGTTCGAGAGAAACGGTGGCCATGTCCGTTGGGCGACTACTGGAGGAAGGCCATTACACCCGACACAAGCTTAATGAAGAGGTTTCGAAAAAATTCCTGCAGACGTATCTGGAGATGCTCGATTTCAGCCATCTCTTTTTCACGCAGGAAGACGTTGACTCCGTTACTGCAAAGTATGGTAACGCCGTGGCCGGGGACATCCTCATGGGAACGCTCAAGCCCGGTTACGAAATTTACGCGCTATACACAAAGCGCGTTGATGAACGCGTAGCCAAGATAAAAGAGTTGTTGAAACAACCGATCGACTTCAAAAGCAATGCGACAGTCGAATTGAGCCGGCAAAAATCGCCGTGGCCAAAAAATGAGGGTGAAGCCGACCAGCTCTGGCGCGGCCGAATCGCAAACGAGCTGCTTCAGGAGCATTTAAGCGAGCACCCGATCGAACCTGCGCCGCAACTCGTCTCTCGTCGCTATGAGCGTCTGGCCAAGAATGTTCACGAGCAGGATAAGGACGAGCAGATGAAACTTTATCTCGATGCGCTCGCCCAGGCTTACGACCCGCACTCGGAATACCTGAGCAAGGCGGACATGAAAAATTTTAGCATCAACATGGGCCTATCGCTTGTGGGCATCGGCGCCATGCTTCGCTCCGAAGACGGCTACGCCAAAATTGAAAGCCTCGTCCCTGGCGGACCAGCGCAAACGGACGGAAGGCTCAAGGTCGGCGACCGCATTAGTGCCGTGGCACAGGGCCAGGCGGAATACGTCGATGTTCGCGAGATGCGACTCGACAAAGTCGTCGAAATGATTCGCGGAAAGAAAGGCACACGCGTTCGCTTGCTTGTGATTCCCTCCGCTGCCACGGATCCGTCGCGCCGGAAAAATGTCGATCTGGTGCGTGATGAAATTAAGCTAAAAGATCAGGAAGCGCGCGCCGACATCATCATCAAGAAAGACGAGAACGGCGAGCCGATAAAGCTCGGCTGGTTGACCCTGCCTTCTTTCTATGCCGACATGGACAGGCACCAGAAAAGCACGACGCGCGATGTGCTCGCATTGCTGAAGCGGCTGAAGAAAGAGAACATCGCCGGGCTCGTTGTCGATCTGCGTAAAAATGGCGGCGGTTCCCTGGAAGAAGCGCTCTCGTTGACGGGTCTGTTTTTAAAATCAGGTCCGATCGTTGAGACGAAAGATTATAACGGGACGATCAGGATTTCATCCGATCCGGATTCGGGCATAGCTTACTCTGGGCCAATGGTTGTCCTTACCAGCCGGCAAAGTGCGTCGGCGAGCGAGATTTTTGCCGCTGCGCTTCAGGATTATGGCCGCGCGGTCATCGTCGGCGATAAGAACACATTCGGCAAAGGGACTGTGCAGACGATCCTTCCGATTGGCCGGTTCGCTTCGCTGCTGGGTAGTCATTCCGATGAAGACGGCGCTTTAAAGTTGACGATCCAAAAATTCTATCGTGTCGCGGGCGGCTCCACGCAGCTCCACGGCGTGGCCTCCGATGTTGTTCTGCCGAGCTTGAGCGATCTTCCTGAGTTCGGTGAAGGCGCGCTCAAAAACGCCCTGGCTTATGACGAAGTCGCCAAGGCGAAATATACCAAATGGTCGGACAACCATTCCCTTTTTATTGACCAACTACGCCGACGTTCAGAGGAGCGCGTGAAGGGCGATCTCGAATTTCACTATGTCATGGAGGACATGAATCGTTTGCGCCACAAGATCGACGAAAACCGGATCTCGCTCAACGAAGACGTGCGAAAAAAAGAGCTTGCCGAAGATAAACTTCGCAAGGAAACGCGCTCGAAAGAGCGCCTGGCACGGAACCAGGAAGAGCCCAGCATTTATCGGGTGACCCTCGATACCGTTGATAAGCCGAATCTGCAGCTGATCATGTATCCTGGGAAACTGGCCGAGGCGAAAAAGAACGGCACTGTCCCGAAAGTGGATTCCGACGCCGCTCCGGACGCGGATTCCGATCTGACTGACGGCGCGACGGGTGATGGCGACAGTAAAGATCCTCTCATCGATGCCGAGCGCGATGAGGCGGTTAACATCCTGGCTGATCTTGTCCAGCTTTCGAACGGGCCCAAGACCGCCAGCGCCAGCACCAATCACTAATTCTGTAGCCCGGCCTGTGGCTGGTCGGTCATTTGATTCGACGCTGTTTTCTTGTCTCGTCACAGAAAACCGCCCGCAGGGCGTTGGTTGCAGCGCTGCGAAGTTTGACTTACCGCCACCACATTCCGGGAGGCGGAGGCGGAAAGCGCGGATCCATGAATGGGGCGAAACGTGGACGGCGCTGAAAACCGGGTTGCGGTTGGCCTGAGTAGTAGCGATTGACTGGCGTCCTGCCGAACACAGTGACAGGAGTTCCTACCTGAACGGCATTAAAAAATGCAATAGCGTATTGCTCTGGCATGCGTACGCAGCCGTGCGAGGCAGGATAACCCGGTAAATATCCGGCGTGCATTCCGTCTCCGCCGTTGAATCGCATGAAGTAATGCATTGGCGCCGGGATAAACTTTCCGCCGCTCGGGACCTGCATGTCGGCGTCCGCGTCCGCTACGACTGTGTTCCCGTTCGCATCAACAATCTTCCCATACATGCTCGAGTAATGACTGCGCTCCTTCTCCAGGACCGTGAACGAGCCCGTCCTGGTCAGGTGGCCATGGCGCCCACTCGAAATGGGTGAGGCGAGAACAGGACGACCATTTTGCAGGAGATACGCCCTTTGTTCCTGCAAATCGATCTCGACGGAACTTTCCGCGCGCGACAACACGGCTGCGCAAAATAATAGCGTTAGCCCTAAAACCACCCTCACATTGGTTTTAAACCCGAGCGCCGCGCCAAAGTCGCAAGACTACACCGCGATTGGCGCTTTAATCGATGGATGTGGATCGTACCCGACGAGTTCGAAATCTTCGAACTTAAAGTCGTAAATGCCTTTGACCGCAGGATTCAATTTCATCCGAGGCAGTGGCCGGCACTCTCGGGAGAGTTGCTCGCGCGCCTGGTCAAGATGGTTTTTGTAAAGATGGAGATCGCCGAACGTGTGAACGAAATCGCCGGGTGTGAGGCCGACGGCTTGCGCCATCATCATCGTGAGCAGCGAATATGACGCGATGTTGAATGGCACCCCCAGGAAAAGATCGCAACTGCGTTGGTACAACTGGCAACTTAGTTCGCCGTCCTGCACATAAAACTGAAACAGCACGTGACACGGCGGTAGCGCCATCTGATCGATCTCAGCCGGGTTCCACGCGCTTACGATAAGCCGTCGGCTCTGCGGGTTGGATTTGATCTGTGCAATCAGGTTATCGATTTGATCAACGTGCACGCCGTTTCCGCCGCGCCAATCCCGCCATTGTGCTCCATAAACGCGGCCAAGCTCGCCATTTTCGTCAGCCCATTCATCCCAGATCGTGACGCCGTGCTCGTTCAAGTAGCGAACATTGGTGTCACCGCGCAAAAACCAAAGCAGCTCGTAGATGATCGACTTGATGTGCAACTTTTTCGTCGTCAGCAGCGGGAATCCCGGCCCATCGTCGCGCAAATCGAATCGCGTCTGTGCACCAAACACCGATAACGTTCCTGTGCCTGTGCGATCGGTGCGGTCACGGCCGTTCTCAAGCACGAGCCGGAGCAGATCGTGATACTGTCGCATGCCGAAATTTTATCGCGGCGTATCGCATTCGCGAATCAGATTTTCTTGTTGCGATGAATTGTGATCGCGAGGGGCGTGATGGTTGAAGCGTTTCCGAAATAGACATGTGAGTGCGAACGCACTTCGCGAAATGTGATTTTTATTTTGAAATGAGTTTACCATGAATCTGATTTTTCAATGGATGGTCACGGGATTGGCTGCGCTGTTCGCTTCAGTTTTGATCACAGCTTGTGGTGCGCATTCGAGCAACCAATCGAGCGAAAATTTTACTGTCTATGAAGACACGCCAAAGATGAGCCTGCTTGATCTCGGCGCGCCGGGAAACAGTCTGGGCGACGTCTATCATTTTTCTGCTCCGCTACATTCAGAGCGCGCACGTCCGGTGACGGGTGAGGTAATCGGCTCAAAGACTCTGGTGAAGGTGGCGACTGATACCGATCCCAACTTGGAGAGGCGCGCAACGCTCTTATTTTTTACATTTGCTGATCGCAAGGATCAGATTATCGCGTTCGGAGTTGCCGATTATACGCC
>WNFW01002107.1_pt1 | contig 14822 bp, 16 predicted proteins | sample 5400131 | NCBI WGS metagenome assembly WNFW01 (sample SAMN13153362, study PRJNA577476) | soil metagenome | isolation source: 20 cm soil or saprolite under grassland replicate 1 | place: USA:California | collected 2016-06-15 | reverse complement strand
CCTCACCCCAGACGAGCGCGACCGGGGATAACGACCTGGCGGCAGGTCCTGGCATCAGGCCTCGGCTTCGCCGCCGTTTTCGTTGATGCGTTCGAGCACTTCCGACATGTCTTCCACCTGCTCGAACAGCGAGGAGGAAACGTAGATGGGCTTCTTCAGAGCGGTCGCCAAAGCGATGCAGTCACTGGGACGGGCGTCGATCTCGACGATTTTGCGACCCAGCTCGTTCTGCTGCTGCAAAATCAGACGCGCAAAGTAAGTCGAGTTTTTCAACTCGGTGATGACAACGCGTTCGGCGATGATGTTGAACCCGCCAAAAATGCTGGCGATCAGGTCGTGCGTCAACGGCCGTTCCTTGGGAGTGTCACGCAGGAACATGCCGATGACCGCGCCCATGTTGTGCTCGACCTGGATGACGAAGACCTTCTCGTCATTGCCGACAAAAATCGCGCAACCGCTGTTGGCGGGCAGGATCCCCCGGATCTCGACAGGCACAACATCTTTTTTCATACCGTCAGTTTAGGCGAGGAACGCCAAAAGACAAGCCCAGTCTGTAAACTGTGGATGGTGATGCGTGATGCGTGATGCGCGAAAACGCTCCGGCGTCACACGCCACGGTTCACGTTTCACGCATCACGCTTTAGCGCCATTTGTGCGTTGCCCATCCAGGACAACCCCGCCACTATTCGGCGCATGAGTTTTCGGGACAAAATCCTCTCGCTCGACGCCCTCCCCGTCTGGCGAAGCGCACTGCGCGCGCAAGGAAAGAAGCTGATCGTAACCAACGGCTGTTTCGACATCCTGCACGTCGGCCACGTGACTTACCTCGAAGCGGCGCGGCAACAGGCAGACGTGTTGCTGGTGGGATTGAACAGCGACGCCTCGGTGCGCCAGCTCAAGGGCGAAGGACGTCCGCTGAATCCCGAAAACGACCGGGCCGCGGTGCTGGCGGCGCTGGAGGCGGTCGGTGGCGTTTGCATCTTTGCCGAGCTGCGCGCGACGCATTTCCTCTCGCTCGTACAACCGGACATCTATGTCAAAGGCGGCGATTTCAGCGTGGAGCAGTTGCCGAAAGAAGAGCGCGACGTCGTGGCAGGCTTGGGGGGAAAAATTGTCACGATCGGATTTGTGCCGGGCAAATCGACTACGGCGCTGTTGGAGAAAATCGCACGAATCTGAATGTCCTCCATCGGCAGGATAATTACGACGATTCGAGCTATTCGGCAGTGTCCTAACTTATTCTTTTTCACGGCGCATCGCAGCCTGGCCCTCACTTACGATGACATCACATTGGCCACGCTTTATTCCGAGATTCTCCCGCGCGACACCCAGCTCGATATTCAGCTGGCCGAAGGACTGAACCTCAACATTCCGGTCATCGCAGCGGACATGGACACAGTGACCGAGGCGCGCATGGCCATCGCGATGGCGCTCAACGGCGGACTGGGCCTCATCCACTACAACATGCCGGAGAAACAGCAACTCTCCGAGTTGAGCCGGGTGAAGAACCACGTGCACGGATTGATCCAGGACCCGATCAAAGTCGCGCCAGAACAACTCGTCGGCGATGTGCTGGAAATGATCGAAAAACGGAAGTTCGCTTTCGGCACGTTTCCGGTCGTGGACGCCGATGGTAGATTGGTCGGTCTGCTTTCGGGCCACGTCGTGAAGCCGCGTTACGCGAAACGCAAGGTGGCAGAGGCGCTCACGCCGCGGAACCAGGTTCACACGATCAAACAAAACGAACTGGGCACGAACCCCATCGCCCGCGCGGACAAATTCTTCACCGACCATCCCGGCATCCACAAGTTGCTGGTGGTGGACGAAGAAGACCGGTTGCGCGGCCTGTTCACAATGAGCGACGTGGAGCGCATCACGCAGGAACGCAGCGCGCAGTTTAAACCAGCGCGTGACTCGCGTTTCCGACTCCTCTGCGGCGCCGCCGTGTCGGCCACGCGCAATGCGTTCGGCGACCTCGATCGCGAGCGGATCCTGGCACACGTGCAAGCTCTGGTGGAACGCGGTGTGGACGTTGTCGCCGTCTCCACCGCCCACGGATACAGCAAGGGCGTGGGCGAAACCGTCAAAATGCTGCGCGACGCGCTTCCACGTCTGCCCCTCATCGCCGGCAACGTGACCAGCGCAGCGGGCGTTGAATATCTGGCTGACTGTGGCGCCAACGCCGTCAAGGTTGGCCAGGGACCGGGTTCCATCTGCACCACACGCATCGTCGCCGGGGTCGGTATTCCACAACTCACCGCGCTTCACGTCTGTTCGCGCGCGGCGGAACAGAAAGGTGTGACCATCATCGCCGACGGCGGCATCACCAAGTCCGGCGACATCGTCAAGGCACTCACGCTGGCGCACGCGGTCATTTGCGGCGGCTTGTTCGCGGGTTGTCCTGAAGCGCCCGGACAGATGATGGAGATTGGCGGCAAATTGTACAAACAATATCGCGGCATGGGGAGCGTTGCCGCCATGAAGGCCGGTTCGGCGGCGCGCTACGGTCACTTGACCGACAACACGCAAAAGCTCGCGCCTGAAGGCGTCGAAGCACTCAAGGAGGTATCCCCGTCGCTTGATCTGGTCCTGACCCAGTTGATCGGCGGGATCCAGTCCGGCCTGGGCTACCTCGGCGCGGCAAATCTGGCCCAACTCCGCGAGAAGGCCCGTTACATCCGCGTCAGCCCCGCCGGCATGCGCGAGGCCGCGCCGCACGACGTGGTCGAAGTCAAGACGGGAAGCTGAACACAGTGGAGTGTGCCGGCACGGGAGTATTGGAGTATTGCCCGGTTTGTGAGATTCCGTTGCTCCAGCACGCCACTCCTCCCTCATTCCATCAGAACTTGAATACCTTGTTTATGGTTCCGCATTGCGGACAGCGCGAGCGATCCACATCCGCGTCGTCGGTGTAAACGAACGCGCATTTCTCGCAGCGGAAAATGTTGTCCTCACTGGGGGTTGGTTCGAACCGTTTGCGGCGAAGCTCGTAGTAAACAGCCACGCCACCCAGCGCCGCCAGGAGGATGAACACGTAGAGGAAAAACAATTTGTCAGGGGTCATGGCGGAGGTCTGGCGGCCGGGCTGTTGCTTGCGGGCATTTCGAGCGTGATCCATCGGAAAATGATTGTGCCCCACGTCAGCTCCAACGGATTGCGCGGCAAAGCCGGGTTGGTACCCGCGACGGGTTTGAAGCGCATCGATTTTGCCAGGTCGAGCGCGCGCTCATCCGCCGTTTTGGAACCGCTGCCGGAAAGCTGGACCGGCGAAAACACAAAACCCAGCCGGTCAACGCAAACCTGCACCACCGTGTTGGTCAGAATGTTCGTGTGCGGAATCGACAAGACTTCCAGCGGCGTGAGCAATTCGCGTTTGGCCAGATCGCCCTCGATCCGGAACGTTGATGTTGCCGGCATGGGCACCGGCGAAAATCCCACTTCGCTCAGCCGCGGCGCCGGTTTATCTGCGAGCAAACCGGGACCGACGACGTTGGTGCGAACGAATTGCGCGAAGGTTGCGCCCAGTTCGGCCACCGGCAGAGCCAGCGAGCGCGCCGGCTCAGTCCAGTCTCGCCGTTGGTGTTCCAGCGGCGGCGCGGTGATCCAGGCCGGACCGGAAAAGCCGCGCGGGTCGGGCAACGCCACGAGCGTCGGGTCATCGATGTTCAGCAATTCGGCGATGGCCCTGCCGGGTGGCGCTTCGGCGACGAGTTGAACCGTGGTGGTTGAATCAGGCCGGCGCGGGACGATCGGTTCGCGCTCGGAAAGCCAGAAAATCAATCCCGCTTGCGCAACTGTCACCAGGAAGACCGCGCCCCACCAGCGGCCTCGCGACCAGGGCAGCGGCGCTGACGGGGGGGCATTCATCGGTCCGCGTTCGTCCGGGCAGGGGCCATGATTGGGCGGGAAGCCAGCCAGGCCTTCTTCACTCCCGCTTCGCGCGCCAGTCCGGCGAGCAGGTTCATGACGGTCCCATACGGCACGCCTTTGTCGAACATCAGCACCAGGGGCGGCGGTTCTTCGCTTTCGCGCACGGCTTTGTGCAGCTCGATCTGCAGTTCGTTGCGATTGATGACCTGATTGCGGAAGTAAAACCGGCCGTTGCGATCCACCGCCACCGCGATCGGCCGGCCGGTGACACCGGATAAATCGGCCGCTTCCGGCAAGTCGATGGGCACGCCCGGCAAGAAGACCAGCGAAGAATTCAGCAACAGAAAGATCGCGACCAGAAACAAGACACCGACAAAGGGCGAGGCGTCGAGTTGTCCGCAAAAAATCCTGGCATGGCGCGGAAATTTCATTGGCCGATTTGAGGCGTCGTGTCCGCGATAATGTGCACGATTTCGGTCGAGGCCTTCTCCATGTCAAGCACGATGCTATTGACGCGATTGACAAGATAATTGTAGCCGGCGTAAGTGGGAATCGCCACGGCCAGGCCCGCCGCCATGCAAATCAGCGATTCCCAGATGCCCCCGGCGAGCAGATTGGGCGTGGCGAACGGCCCCTCCTGCTGCAGCTTAAGGAAGATTTTCAGAAAACCCATCACCGTGCCGAGCAACCCCATCAGCGGCGCAATCTGCGCGATGGTGGCCAACAGATTCAACTTGTCCTCCAGCCGCGGCACTTCGAGCAGGCCGGCTTCCTCCAGCGAATCACGAATTCCTTCCCTGCCCCGGTCGCGGTTCAGGATGGCGGTCCGCACGAGCCGAGCCACCGGTCCCGGAGTCGCGTCGCAAATCGAAAGCGCCTCCACGACGTTTTCCCGCTTGAGCACATTGCGCACGCCGTTGAGGAACTCGGCGGAATTGATTTGCGCCTGGTGATAATGCAGCAGGCGCTCGACGAATACCACGATGACCACCGCGCTCATGATCAGCAACAGCCAGGTCATCAGCCCGCCGCGCTCCAGCAGAATCGGTAACATGTCGTTGTTATAGAGTTCAAAGTTTAAAGTTCAAAGTTCAAAGTTGGTTGGTTGCCACGGACGCCGATCGGCTGCCTGCTTTAACTCAACCAACAATCGAGAGCGGACTGCACTCCGACTTTCCGGCTTGCTTCCGCGTCCAACTCTCGAAATCGTTAACGCATGGAAAAGCCTGATCAACTACGCGAACCGTTCCCGAGGCAGAAGGTCCTCAACGAACACTGAAATGAGGAAACTGTCCAAGTGGCGGCAGGAGGTCGAGCGCAAGCTCATCACTAAAGCGCAGCTGGCCAGGCGGGTGCGGGACCTGGCCCGCCAGATTGAGCGCGATTTCGTCGGGCGCGACCTGGTGGTCGTTTCACTGCTCAACGGCACGGTGATGTTTCTGGCGGACCTGCTCCGACATCTCCCGCTGCCCATGCGCCTGGATTTCATCGGCGTGTCCACTTATCGCGAAGGCGCCGAATCGCGTGAGTTGATTTTCACCAAGGAACTCCGCCTCGACGTGCGCGGACGTGATGTGCTGCTGGTGGACGACATCCTCGACACCGGCACAACGCTCAAACGCGTGCTGGCCAAACTGCGCGAGCTGAAGCCCCGCCGCGTCAAAGTCTGCGTGTTGCTGGAAAAGAAAGCCCGGCGCGTGGAAAGGGTCCGCGCAGACTACGTCGGTTTCAGCATTCCCGACCTGTTTGTGGTCGGCTACGGGCTTGATTTTGCCGAGCGCCATCGGAACCTGCCATTTGTCGGCGTGTTGCGTCCGCAGTATTACCGAATCGGCTGATATGAAAATTGCCGTCCATTTTTATTCGTATTACAAAGACCTGACCGGTTCCGCGGAAACGACCGAAACGTTGCCGCCGGGCAGCACGATCGCTGATTTGCTGAAGCAATTAATGGCACGCTTTCCTGAACTGGGTGTGATGCAGAACTCGACGCTCGTCGCGGTCGGCGTGGATTATCAAGGGCGCGGCTACCTGCTGAAAGAAGGCGATGAGGTATCGCTCTTCCCGCCGGTGCAAGGCGGCTGATCAAAACGCGGAACGCGGAGCGCGGAATGAAACGGCAATTGACCATCACCCTTGAGCCGATTGACGAAGCGGCGTTGGCGTCGAAACGTAAAATGTCCGACGACATGGGCGCCGTCGTCCACTTCCTCGGCGTTGTTCGCCGGACGGAGGAAGAGAGGGCCATCAAGGCCATCGAATACGAAGCATTCCACCGCATGGTCGAGCATCAATTCAAGCTGTTGTTCGACGAGATGGAAAAGCGTTGGCCGGTTGAATCGGTGCGCCTGGTGCATCGCCTCGGCGTGGTGCACGTGAACGAACCGTCGCTTTGGGTCGAAGTGGTCGCGCCGCATCGCAGCGAGGCTTTCGCCGCCTGCCAATGGCTGATCGACGAACTCAAACGCGTCGCGCCGATTTGGAAAAAGCCTGTCGCCTGAGCCGAAGGCTACACTTGCTTTACGATTCCCCAATAGACGTCGAGCCGCTCGGTCAGGTAAAGCTTCACGGCCTTGATCAGCACGCGGGCTTCGAGTTTCTGCCCGGCGGCGATGATGTCCCTCAAAGTCCAGCCCGGCCGGACGTTAAAGCTTCCTTGGGCAATGATCGGACCTTCGTCCAGGCGCATCGTCACGAAATGCGAAGTGACGCCGATGATTTTCACCCCTTGCTCGTAGGCCTGACGGTAGGCCTGCGGCCCCGGAAAACTGGGCAGCAGCGACGGGTGTATGTTGATGATTTTATTTTTGTAGCGCCAGACGAAGTTCGGCGACAGGATTTTCATGAACCTCGCCAGGACAATAAAGTCAATTGCGCGGTCGTCCAGCAGCTTGAGCGCGCGTTCCTCCGCTTTCGCGCGGTCCTCCCAGGGAACGAAAAGAAACGGCACGCCGCCGGTTCGCGCAATCGGCTCCAGATCGCGACGATTGGACAGAATGATCGGCGGCTCGGTTTTGAGCCGGCCTGATTTCGCGGCCGCCAACAGTCCCTCCAGACAATGCGATTCGCGCGTCACCAGAATGGCCATGCGTTGCCGGCGGCGTGGCTCGGTGAAGCGAATTTTGATTTCCATGCCGAGCGCTTTGGCGATCCGGTCGAGCCCGGCGCGCAGGGCGTCGGCGTTCAGTTGATGCGGCCTCCACGAGGCCTGGAGGGTCATGCTGAACTGGCCGCGCGTCACCTGTTCTTCCAACGCTTCGATGTTGGCTTTTCGCTCGAAGAGGTAACTGGTGACGCGGGCAACCACTCCGGTTTTATCCTTCCCGATGACCGTGATTGTGGCGAATGGTGTCATGCGCGCTGAAAATGAAGCGCATTCGCCTCCGGTGCGGAAGCAGAAAATGGGCGGCGGATTGAAATTGCGACGTGCTGACAGCTCGATTGGCGCCGGCGAATGGCCAGGCAGTTTACGTCCACGCGCAGGAAACGAACCCCGGTAGTCGCGTCTAAATCTTTGACCCTGACAGCAACTTTCTTTAGTTTCGCTTGTATAACAGGCTGTTGTTAGAGTGAACTACGGATGCCGTTTACGTCCATTAAAGCTGTTTTCGCCCAAGCTGCTCTGGCCTCGCCCGACGAGTTCAGTCGATGGCTCAAGGCGTGGCGCATCGCCGCGGAAAGCGGGTCGCAAGAGCCCCTGCTGGCCTTCTTCAGCCGCGAACGCGGCATGTCTGAGGAGCAGTTCCTTCAGCAACTGGGCCAGACGCTCGACTGGCCTTATTTGGAACTCCCCAAACTAACGGTCCCGCCCGAGACACGCCAGAAAATTTCCACGAAAGTGGCGTTTCAATACTTCGTCCTCCCGACGCAATTTGAAAACGGCGAACTCCAGGTGGCCGTTAGCAACCCGTTCGACGCCGCGATGCTGAACGCGGTGCAATTCGACGCCCAGTGTCCAGTCCAGTTCGCGCTCACGCCGCGTAATGAAATCGAGAAGGCGCTGAAAAAATATTACGGAGTCGGCGCCGAAACACTCGATGAAATGGCCGAGGACGAGCCGATCGAACTGCTCGTCGCCGAAGACAAGGAAATCACCGAAGGCGACCAGGAAGCGAGCGTCATCAAGTTCGTCAACCAGATCATCTGGGAAGCCTACAAAGACCGCTCGACCGACATCCACTTCGAGCCGGCCGAAGACGAGTTGCGCATTCGTTACCGCATTGACGGCATTTTGCACCAGACACCGATGCCGCCGCAGCTCAAGCGCTTTCAAGCGGCGATTATTTCCCGCATCAAAGTCATGTCGGGAATGAACATCGCCGAAAAGCGCCTGCCGCAGGACGGCCGCATCAATGTCCGCATCAAAGGCGAGGAAATTGACATCCGCGTTTCGACGGTGCCGACGGTTTACGGCGAGAGCGTGTCGCTCCGCTTGCTGACGCGCGGCAAGATTTTTCTCACGCTGGACAAGCTCGGATTCGCGCCGGCGGACGAGGGCGCGTTGCGCGAACTTATTGTCAAACCGCATGGCATCATGCTGGTCACCGGCCCGACCGGGGCCGGCAAATCCACGACGCTTTACGCCTGCCTCAGCACCATTAACTCGGTGCACAAGCGCATCATCACGATCGAGGAGCCGGTCGAGTATGAACTGAAGGGCATCAATCAGATCGCGGTGCGGTCGGACATCGGCCTGACGTTCGCCGTCGGTCTGCGCCACATTTTGCGCCAGGACCCCAATGTCATCATGGTCGGCGAAATTCGCGATCTGGAGACCGCCGAGATTGCGATTCGCGCCGCGCTGACCGGCCATCTGGTGTTCAGCACCCTCCACACGAACGACGCGCCGAGCGCTTTCACTCGCCTGATTGACATGGGCATCGAGCCGTTCCTCGTTGCGTCGTCGGTTGAAGCCGTGTTGGCCCAGCGCCTGGTGCGAACGATTTGTCCGCATTGCAAGACCGAACAGAAAGTCGAGCGGGATTACCTGATCAAGATCGGTTTTCCAGAGGACGAAATCGCCACGGCGAAATTCTGGCGCGGCGCCGGTTGCGATGAGTGTCGCCAGCTCGGGTATCAGGGACGTTTGGGCATTTACGAACTTTTGCTGTTGAACGAGGCAGTTCGCCCGTTGATTTTGAACCGCGCGCCGGCCTCGACCATCGCGCAGAAGGCTATCGAACAAGGAATGCGCACGCTGCGTCACGACGGTTGGAACAAGGTAAGGGCCGGCCTGACCACCATCGAAGAAGTGCTCCGCGTCACACAAACCGAGGAGCATATGAAAGGACTGGTGGAAGTCTGACGTGAAGACGACCCGCTGGCATTCCTGTAACGTTCTCCAGGCCAGCGCCGACGCCCGCCGGCTCTGGCAATTCGCGACCGGCAACAGCCAAGTCGCTTTAAGCGCCGAACAACGGCTCGTTTCACCCGCTCCCCTGCCTGCCAAGCTGATCACGAAGGACTGGCGCACACTTTGGCAGAAGAAGCTGAACATCGCCTGGCTGCCGGCTGAACAGGTTTTCCTCCGCATAATTCACCTGCCGAAATGCGAGCTGGAAGAATTGCGTTCCATGGTGGAGCTGCAACTGGAAAAGCTTTCGCCGCTGCCGGTCAACCAGATCGTCTGGAGCTTCGAGGTGGTCCCGCAGTCCTCCGGCGAACTGCGAACGGTGATTGTGATCATTGCCGAACGGAGTCTCGTGGAGGATTTCCTCGGCAAACTGGAAAGCGCCGGTTACCTGGCTGACCGGCTCGAACTGCCGTTTCTGCACCAGTTGTTAACGACGCCGATTAACGGCGACGGCGTCTGGATTTATCTCCAGCCCGCCGAAGCCAGAACTCTTTGCCTGACGGCCTGGTGGTACGGCGGAACGCTGCAGCAGGTGAACCTGTTGAATCTTCCCGCCAGCGAAGCGGGCGCGGCGGCACTGGGCGCTCAACTCAATCAGATTGCGTGGGCGGGAGAAATCGAAGGCTGGCTGGCGTCGCCGCCACGCTGGCATCTCGTCGCGGACCACGCCGGTGCCGCCGGTTGGGAGTCGGCTCTGCGCCAGTGGGCCAGCGAACCGATTGATCTGGTTCCGCCCCTGGCGACACAAGCGCTGGCGGCGTTGACCGCACAACGCGCTGCTCGATCCGAGAGCAAAGCGAATTTGTTGCCGCCGGAATTCTCGGCGCGTTATCAGCAGCAGTTCATTGACCGGCTCTGGATGCGCGGCCTGGGCGCGTTGACGCTCGTTTACCTGGCCGGTGTTTTGATTTACTTCGGCGCGCTGTACGTCCTGAAATATAACGCGGGCAAAGTGCAGGACCAGGTGACCGCGTTGAGCGCCAATTACACCAACGCGCTCCAATTGAAGGAACGCGTGCGCATCCTGCAGGAGCAAGTCAACCTTAAATTCGCCGCGCTCGACTGCTGGAAGGTCGCGTCCGAACTGCTGCCGCCGGAAGTGACGCTCACGTCGTTTTCCTTTTCCAAGGGTGCCCGGCTCTCGCTGAGTGGCAACACGTCCAAAGACGACCAGTCCAAGATTGCCGAATACAACGAGGCGATGAGCAAAGCGACTCTGAACGGCGCGACGTTGTTCACGCAAGTCAATCCGTACAACATCACCATCAACGGAAACACGGCGTCCTGGAGGTTCGATTGCACGCTGCAACCAGGCCAGAACGAATGACCACGTTGCTCGACAGATTGAACCTGAGGCCGCAGGAGCGGCGCCTGGTGGTCATGGCCGCGGCGGCGCTTTTTCTGGTGCTCCAATTCTGGCTCGTCTGGCCGCACTTCAAGGAATGGGGCCAGACCAAAGGGGCGATGGACAAGGCCAAAAAAACGCTCCTCACCTACCGGACCGTCCTCGCGCAAACCAACGAGTATCGGGCGAAACTGGAGAAGCTCGAGAGCCAGGGCAATACCGGTTTGCTGACGCCGGAACAGGTCGGTCGTCAGTTGATGGACCGCATCGGCGCGCAGGCACGCGACAGCCAGGTAAGTTACAGCCGCCTCAATCCTCTGCCCCGAAGCAGTGTTGCCAAACCCAACGAATTTTTCGAGGAACAGACCGTCGATCTCGGTGTTAACCCCACCGGCGCCAGAGAGCTGGTCGATTTTCTGGTCGCCATCGGGAACAGCGATTTGATGGTCCGCGTCAAGGAACTGAGCCTCAATCCGGACCCTGGCGGATTCAAGCTGATGGGATCTATGAAACTCGTTGCCAGCTTTCAGAAGAAGAGCTCGCTCGCCCCGGCCACGGTCAAACCGCCCGCCGCCAGGCCCGCGGCCTTAAGCTCAACCAAACCGTGAAGCGAAATAACCCCAACTCATCCAATCCCGTGAAGACAGTTCATGTTCTGCTGCTCGTTTCGCTCCTGGCCGCCCAAACGCTGGCGCAGGTCCCGCCTCCCTCACCCAACGCGGCCACGAACAAAGCGACCGCTGCTGCCATCAACGCGGCGCCAACCAACCTCGCCATCACCTCCACCAATCTGGATGCCCGACGAAAGGCGTTGCTGCGAAGCATTACCAATCGTGCCCCGCGCTTGAACACCAACGCCACCGTTTTGCCGGCGCTGCCGGCGCTGCCGTCGCCGGCCGTCGCCACGAACATCGTAGCCGCGCCCGGGACAAACGTGAACCCGGCCGCCAACGTCGCCGCTCAGGTCGCGCCTGCGGCGCCGGGCAATCCCCCGGCTTCGCCCACGCCTTTGCCGACACTGTCCAATCCGGCAGGTCTGCGGCAGGCTGAAAGCGCGGAATTCTCGTTCAAGTTCTATAATACGCCCGTGGATCAAATCTTTGAAGAATACTCCGAAATCACGGGACGAACGGTACTGCGCTCGGCCTCCCTGGCGGCCACACCCGTCACCATCATCACCGCCTCCCCGTTGACGCGCAAGGAGGCAATCCAGGCGCTCGACGGCGCGCTCGCGCTAAACAATATCAGTATGATCAAGCAGGGAGAAAAATTCGTGAAAGCCGTTCTGGCAACGGAGGCGCCCCTGCACGGGGCCGCTATTTCCAAGCTCCAAGACGGCGAGTACCCCGATGCGGAACAGTTCGTCACACACATCGTGCAATTGAAGGTCGCCAAACCGTCCGAACTGGCGCCGCTCCTGGCAACCTTTACCAGAATTCAGGGCGGCATCGTCCCCATTGAATCCAACCAGATTCTTGTGATCCGGGACTATGCATCGAACATCAAGCGGATGTTGGAGTTGATCGAACAAATCGACGTGACACCCGAGTCTGACTACAAACTGGAAGTTATCCCGATCAAGTATGGCAAGGTGACGGACCTGTACGACACGATGAGCGCGCTGGTCTCCGGGGGCGGCGGCGGTTATGCCGGTGGCACGCGCACCAGCGCAGCCCAGCAACGTCGAGCCGGGCAGCTCCCCGGCGCTGGAGGAGCCTTCGGCACGAGCGGCCGATTCGGCGCTTACGGCAGCCGCGGCGGGGCGGGTTTTGGCCAACCACAGGCCAGCACCCTCCAACCAGGGGCCACGCAGCCGGGCGCCACGCCTGGCGGCTCGACGTTCCAGGACCGCTTGCGACAGATCGTGAACCGGGCCGCCGGCGCTTCCGAGGTCCAATTGCTGGCAGATGCGCGAATTGTTCCCGACGAACGCTCCAATTCCCTGATTGTTTACGCCAGCAAACAGGACATGCAAATGCTCACCAACATCGTCTCAAAGGTGGACGTGCTGCTCGCCCAGGTGCTCATTGAGGGTGTCGTGTTGTCCGTCTCCTTGACCGACGAGACCAGCCTCGGCATCAGTTGGCTGCAGAAGCCGGTCAGCTTCGGCAATAATTCAGTCGGGACCGGTGGAATTAACAACGGTCCCGGATTTCTCACCAATATCGCGAGCATCGCCAGTTCGTTGCCGAAAGGTTTCAGTTATTTTGGAGCGCTGGGCAAGAACTTCGACGTCTCCCTCAATGCCTTGGCCACGTCCGGCCGGGTCAGAGTTCTGCAACGGCCGCGCATCCAGACCTCGCACGCGACCAGAGCAGATTTTTTTACCGGCTCGAGTGTCCCGTTCGTCAGCGGCGTCAACTACTACGCCTATGTCGGCTCCGGAACTCAATCATCCCAGATTCAAACAGTCGAGGTCGGCGTCACCTTGGGCGTCACACCGTATATCACGCCGGACGGTCTGGTGGTGATGGAGGTTGACCAGGAAATCAGTTCCATCGACAAGACCCTGACCATCGACGGTAATCCGGTACCCCAGACCGCCACCCGCCATGCCGGCGCCACGCTTTCGGTCCACGACAACGAAACGATCATGCTCGGCGGTTACATTGAGGACAACCGGATCAGCGGCAAATCCGGCGTGCCGATCCTCAAGGACATTCCCCTGCTCGGCGCTTTGTTCCGCACCAGGAACAACAACAAAACGCGTTCGGAGTTGCTCTTGCTGATGCACGTGAGCATCCTGAGAAATCCGATGGATTCGGGCGCTCAACTCGAAGCAGAAAAAGCCAGGATGCCTGGCATCTTCGAAGCCGACAAGGAATTCAAAGAAACCGAGGAACAGAGCTTGAAAAAGGCGGGCCTGCCGCCACCGCAGCGCTGAATCAAACCCAACCGCACGAAATCGCCGCTGCCGACGGCGGCTGGCGCCAGATCCGTTCCACCGCGCGCCTCGATGCGTCTCTTTTGCAGGACGTTCTATCTTCCAGCGTTACCGGGCAGCGGCGGCAGCGGAGGAAATGGTCTGCCTCCGGCTTCGACCTGTTGCTTCTGCGCTTCCATCATGATGCGCTGAACCACCGGATCGACCGGGGCTTGAACCGGCTGCTCGATTGGCTCCGTTCGGAGGATCCGCTTCGGGATGGTTCGCGGACCATATGCACCGACGTTCGGCGTTGCGCCCGCAGTCTTGAAGGCCGACGGCAAGGTGCCGGGCGGGGGGACCAAACCGGGTGTTGGCAACGCGCTAGGCGCACCGTACGAATTCAGGGGAACTCCCGGAACCGGCAGCGCCGCCGGGGTCGGGAGGCCATTGTCCTTGACGGTGAGTTCCACGAGTGAGCCCGCGTTGAGGATTTTGACTTTGCTCTCCTTCACGTTGATCTCGAGGACCTCGATTTCTCCCTGCTTTTCGTGCTCGGCGAGGCCATTGAGATACTCCGGGTTCGTGTTTTTCCCGGGTTGGGCGGGAATCATCAACCACGCCTTTTTGCCTCTCGAATTGGAGGTAATGCCGGTGAATTTCACGTTGACCGGCACGACCGGATTAGTGGGAGTTGGATTGACAACCTGCGGTGGAGGCTTCAACCCAAACGCATTTCGGTCAATGATCGCTTGATAAGGGTGATCCGCAGGACCGTTCACGTCCGCCCGAAGCGCGACCGCCAGCAAAACTCCGCCCAGCCCCAAAGCCAAACGTTTCTCAACCCGATTCATGCGTCTAACATATTCCATGCTTGGATCAAACACCAACCCCTAATTTTCGTTGTGGTTGGCAGGCCAAGGGGAGTGCTGGAGAAATGGAGTTTCGGAGCATTGTCAAGCGTCACTCCACCTCTCCATCAATCCCTTCTCTCAATACGCCGCCTGCACGCCTTTGACTGAATGTTTCTTCATCCAGGGCATCAAGGATCGCAGCCGCGCCCCGACCTTTTCGATGGAATGCCTTTCGCCCTTCTTCAGCAGCGCCTTGTAGCGTTTGTAGCCGGATTGGTATTCCTTGACCCAGCCTTTGGCGAACCTGCCGGATTGGATGTCCTTCAATGCCGCCTTCATCCGTTTCTTCACGCGGGCGTCAACGATTTTCGGCCCGACCGTCACGTCGCCCCACTTGGCCGTTTCGGAAACCGAGAAACGCATGCCGCTGATGCCCGCTTCATTCATCAAGTCAACAATCAGTTTCAACTCGTGCAAGCACTCGAAATAGGCCATCTCCGGTTGGTAACCGGCTTCGACCAGCGTTTCGTAGCCGGC
>WNFW01001708.1_pt1 | contig 14827 bp, 14 predicted proteins | sample 5400131 | NCBI WGS metagenome assembly WNFW01 (sample SAMN13153362, study PRJNA577476) | soil metagenome | isolation source: 20 cm soil or saprolite under grassland replicate 1 | place: USA:California | collected 2016-06-15 | reverse complement strand
TGACTTCGAATTCGCGCTTGATCATCGTCTGATAACGAATGAACGACCAGTAGAGGTCGTGTGAAAGCGACATGTCACGTCCGGCTTCCCAATAGCTGATCGCCTGCGCTTTCTTGAATTCGCGCCCGAAGGCCGTCTCCGGCCGCACGTTCAGCCAGAATGTCAGGTGCGGCCGCAAGGCCATCGCGTAGAGCCCGCTCATGTATTCGCGATTGATTCCGCGCACCACGCCGCGCGCAATCAGCGTGAAGATGAATCGATCCGCCAGCACGATGGTGCCGGAACGCAGCGCCGGCAGAATGCGGTGTTCCACTTGATCGAAAAAGTCCGTGGCGTACATCAGTGCCAGCGTCAGCCGCGTCGCGGCGTTCTTGGCCAGAAGTTCATCGATGTCGCGTCCCACCAGATTCGAACGCCGCAGCCCGCTCGTCTGCACTGCAAAACCCTCCGATTCCAGCCACTCCTGGAGCAAGGCAATCTGCGTCGACCGTCCCGACCCATCCATGCCTTCAATAACAACCAGGCTGCCGGTGATTTCGCTGGGATCGAATCCGACCAGTGGCTCGCCAAAAAAATATTGAGACGAAGCTTCTTCGGTTACCGCCGTGGTTTTCACCGCAGGAGCCGGTGTCGCGGGCGTCGCAGGCGCAGCCGCTGAAGTTTCCGTAGTGGCAACCACCGCTGCCGTTTTTTCTTTTTCCGGGTCCGGCATGGTCACTCCGATTCCTGGACGCGTGGAGCGAAGCGCTTGAGATCGATCTTGGAAGCCACGATTTCGCGCATCTGTTTTTGCAGCTTATTCACCGGAAGCGTGCCGTCCAGCACCACGAAATTGTCGGAATCCACCATCTTGTCGTACTCCTCCAGAATCCGCGCCTGGAACAACCGGAAACTCTCCGCGCGATCGTACGACATTCCCAGGTCCATTCCCGCTTCGTAATATTTCAGTTTCGGACGCCCGCTCAGGATGCGATGCACGGCCACGTCCAGCGGCGCGCGGAAATAAAATGTAATGTCCGGAATCGGCGCAAACCGGTACAGATTTCGCAGCCATCGCGCCGGGCAGCCCCGCGCCGCATCGCGCGCAAACGCCGTGTAAATGTAGCGATCGGCAAGGACCAGGTAGTCGCCCTGAAGCAAAGGCATGATCTGCCGCTCGCAGCGGTCCGCAAAATCCGCGGCGTGCAGGAGCGAAAAGGTCGTCGGCGTCAGCAACCGCCGCTGCTTCCCGCGCCGCGTCGCGGATTTCACCAGCGGCGACGAATTCCATTCCGTGAAATGCAACCGGTATCCGCCGAATTCCAGCCATCGCTTGAGCAAATAAAGCTGCGTGCTCTTGCCCGACCCGTCCGTTCCTTCCACCACAATCAATGCGCCCGGATACGCGCGGCTGGGAACCGGCCGGCCGGGTTGCGGAAGGGTGGATTTCGCCGGCTCGGACCGCGGCGCCTTTTGGATGACGTCTTGTGTTTCGGTCATCTTATTTGCGAAAAGCTCGTCTGCCTGGGACAGTAATCCTTCATTGTTACAGGGGCATTACAACACACGCGGCCAGTTCCGGCAAAGCGCCCCGCTCCTCATTTAGAAAAGAGTGATTTTGATGTGCAGGAATTTCTTTGGATTCTTCCGGAAATCTCCAATCAACAGCCGCATATCCCCGGTCAAATTCGTCAAATTGTCGTACAACTTCGGATCGGAGAAGAATTTACCCGCCGTCGTCGTGTTGTCATTCAGCTTCGCGGACGCGGTCGCCAAATTCGAACTCGTATCGCGCAACTTGTTGTAAAGAGTATCGTCCGTGGCCAGCTTCCCAAACGTGCCCTTTCCCGCGCGCACGTCCCCGATCATCGCATTGCCGTTCGTAATCGCCTGCTTGGCCTGATCGTAGAGCGTTGGGTCATACATTAACTTCCCGATCGTTCCCTTCTGGGCCCGCACGTCGGCCAGGATCACATTCACGTTATCCAAGCCTTGGTCCACCTTCGTGTACATCTCGTCCGATGCCACCAGTTTCCCCAGTGTGCCTTGGCCCGCCTGAATGTTCGCCAGCATCACCTCGCCCTTCGCGAGCAGGCTGTTCAAGTGGTTGTACGCCTGCTCGTCCGTCAACAATTTCCCCAGCGAGCCCTTGCCTTCCTGCACGCCCTCGATCAGTTGCCGCACGTCGTCCGAGAGCGCATTGAGGTTTCCCAGCACCTCGGCGCTCCTCTCCACCACTTCTTTCATGGCCTTCTCTTCCGTCCCGGGAATCACTCCGGCGTCTCCGATAGGAGTTCCCGTGAGGCCTCGAGTGATGTACACATATCGATTGCCCAAAAGCCCTTCTGTGACCAGGCTCGCGGTGGAATCCGTCAGGATGTCCTCCTGATATCGCCTTTCCACGCGCATCACCACCTCAATATTCTTGTTCTTTTCCAGCGGCTTGCCCGGCGTCCGCGGCAAGAGCCGGATCGATTCCACATTTCCAATTTCTACTCCGTCCAGGCGCACCGGCGCACCATTCGTCAAAAGTGATACCTCCGGCAGATAGGTCTTCAACCGGTACTTTGGCCCCAGAATTTTCACTCCCGTCACATAGAATATTCCCGCCGCCAGCACGAAGAGGCCAACGAGCACGAAGAGGCCAACGCGCAATTCCGTCCACGTGAGTTGTTTTCGATACGCCATCGCTGCTTCCCTCCCTCGGTACTGTCCATCAGACTACTCTATAATCAAACCAGAAATCGTCTGAGATAGGGGTCTTCGGAGCTTGCAATTTCTCCCGGTTCGCCTTCGAAATAAATTCCGCCGTCCCGGTAGACCAGGAACCGCGTTCGGGCCGCGTTCCCGGTCGCCGCGGCGTTCCCATTCTGTGCGTTGGGAACCACCCGTTTGGTTTCCGGATCGAAATGAAAATTCGCCAGCGCAAATCCGTCCTGCAACCGGTGCGTGGCCAGTAGCGCTGTCACTCCATAGACGTCGCGCAGGCGCAGGATCAGCGTAATGATGGTCTGTGCCGTTATCGGGTCGAGTCCCGCCGTCGGTGAATCGTACAGCACGATCGGCGGGTGGTTGATCAGCGCTCTGGCAATCGACACGCGGCGCTTCATGCCCCCGGACAATTCCGATGGCAACTGCTCGAACGCGTGCTCCAGCTCCACGAATTGCAACACTTCGCGGACGCGCGGCTCGATCTCTTCGTCCGCAACTCCGTCTTCGCGCAACCTGTAAGCCACGTTCTCCGCGACCGCCATCGAATCAAACAGCGCCCCTTCCTGAAACACAAATCCAATTTTCCGCCGAAAAGCCAGCAACTCGCTCTCTTTCATCTCGGAGACTTCATTCCCCAGTACGATGACGCTCCCGTTGTTTGGCGTCAGCAACCCCGCTGCCATCTTCAATGTTAGTGTTTTTCCCGTTCCCGTTTCACCCAGCAGGATCAGCGTCTCTCGCTCCTGCACCTGGAAGGTCACTCCGCGCAGGACTGGTCCCTCGTCGAATCCCATCCACACGTCTTCAAACGTGACGGCCGGTTCGAACCTCGCCCCCTCTTTTGTCGGTGTGCTCATGAAGCTAGTTCGTGATTATAGCGGCAAATCCGCTGCGCGTCGGAAAGGAAACGCCCCCGGCCAATCGAACGCCGGGCTCTTGCATCAGAAGATTTTGTCGGAGAGATACAGCGAAAGTTTCGTCAAAAACGCGTCCGCCACGATGATCAGCACCGATCCCACCACTGCCGCGGACGTCGTGGCGCGCCCCACGCCCTGCGTGCCCCCGCGCACCGTCAGTCCTTTGTAACACCCGATCGTCGCCAGGATGAAGCCGAACACCACCGGCTTCGTAAAACCTTGCATCAGGTCCGCGAAATCCAGCGCGTCAATCGCGCGCCGCCAAAACTCAATTGCACTTAAGCGCAAGGAAAAAACGGACGCGGCGCATCCTCCCAGCAAACCAATAAAATCCATCAGCGCCGTCAACAGCGGCATCATCAGCAACGCGGCCAGCAGGCGCGGCGCGACCAGCTTGCGGCTGGGATCCGTCCCCATCGCGCGCATGGCGTCCACTTGTTCCGTCACCAGCATCGACCCCAGCTCCGATGCGATCCCCGTTGCACACCGGCCCGTCACCAGCAAACCTGTAAATGCTGGCCCCAGCTCGCGCACCAGCGCAATCGCGACGACATCCCCGGTTAGCGATGTCTGTCCAAAGCGGATGAATTGCGACCCGGTCTGCAACACCATGACCGCGCCGATAAAGAACCCCGACAATAAAATAATCGGCAGTGAACCGGCGCCGATAAAATCCATCTGTTCCAGAGTGTCTTGAAAGTAGTGCGGACTGGTGAAGATGTTCGCCACGGCGTGCCCGGAGAGCAATGCGTAGTCCTGAACGGCGGCCACCGCTCGTTTGGCCGCATCCCCCAATACTTCAGCCACGGAGACGGCTTCTTCCTGTTTTGTCTGGCGGCCGGTGACCTGAAGAGGAGTGTCTGCCACGAGTACCTGTTCGTGTTGGCTTTCCGCGACGAACTTCTCGGTACAACTACAGCAACGAAAGCCTAACCGCGCGGCAAGGACACGTCAAGTCAGCGATTTGGCTTCTTCTCAGCGGAACAAAATCAGTTTCGGTCTGGTATTCAGATCGCTGCTCCCGAAGGCTGCGAGCCCGGTGGAGCGCACGACGGAGACTTCCACAGGCGCTTCGCGTGAGGCCATCCGACCCTCAGAGGTATGACTTCGACGAAATCTTGCCAACTCTGAACACTCCGCGCGACAGCGTCTATTTTTCTTCGAAGAACGAGTTCTACACGGCAGGTATGCGTCTGTTTATCAAATGTCCCTATTCGGATGGACTTGGTTCCATCAACCGCGAATCTCTCGGCAGAGCAGTCCGCATCGACGATCTCGGCCATGGCCGCCGCGGCATTGCCGTCGAAATTCTGATGCCCCTCTACCTCGGGGGCAAAGAAACCCTGAAGTAACAGTCTGGCGACAGATTGCGGAAAATGCGATCCGGTCCTGCTGACCTCTCAACCAGCGGCGGTTTCCGCGGATTTTTGTGCCTGCGCCTCCGTTGTCGTGCCCGCAGACATGGCCGTAATTTCGAGTCCATTCTTGTTCATATCGAATCGCTGTTTCCGGTCCAAGCCTTTGACAAACTCACGTGCCGCCTTAGCAACGGCTCCAGGAAGACTCGACGCATCCACTTTGACCGTCGATTCCACTGTTCCTTCATTTCTATCTCGATAGCGAAATTGCACCTCAAACGTTTTCATGCTCGTAGCCTCCCTTTTCTGACGATGAAAACAGAAACCAGTTCGCGCACTCCAAACCACGTGCGGGTCTTAAAACTGCCGGGACCTTTAGCTCCGACGACGCTTTCGACTCGCCGCTTTCGCACCGGAACGCTTCGTTTTCCGGGCCTTAATCTCTGCCTTAAGCGCCTCGTTCTCTTTCGTCAAGGCATCGCGGGCCGCTGTCATTGTTTCGAGATCGTTTCCCAATTGGCCGTTCTCTTTCTGAAGTTCCGCCACATGGGCCTTCAACTGCTCGTTCTCTTGCTGGGTTTTAGTGTCCTTGCAGGCCGTCAAGGGCAAACTGAGCACTACTGCCACAGCAAGTCGCGCCCAAGTGTTTTTGCCCGTCATACGTCATCCTTCCCTCACAAGTATTTGAATCGCAAGTAGAACAACCGATAGCGGCTGAGGGGGGAAGAGACCGCTGGCAACCGGGCCAGCGTAATGGAGTTTCTGAGATGGCGCAAGCCTGATAGACGCTATTCTCGGAGACTGGGCCGGTTGCAGTAACCCAGTTTGCGATAATCCGACTCCAGAAACTTGTTGATAAGTTCTTTCGAATCAACAAATCGGTCTCGACTAGTTTCTTGCATCAGTGACGCGTCAAAGACGCGGTTAGGGCTTACCGGGACCTAGTCTGCTCTTATACGCGATCAGGCTGCCCGCCCCCCGGAGCGAGAGTCTTTGGCTCTGCCCACCGTAACGACGGATTCTGGGTCCGTCTTCGGGCTACCGAACTGTCTACGGCAGCAAATCCGGCCAAAGGTCCGCCGGTCGCGCCCTGCATAATAATCTCCAGCAAGACAACCGCCGTTCGAGATTCTCAACATAGCCGTGCCATAGTGCATGTGCATCGTTTTCATCGCGTATGCCAGCGGCTGATTCTGATACTGGTAGACCAACACGGCGCCTTCAGGGTCGTCCACTTGAATCACCGCCGTGCAACTGCTTGACATGGATGTGGGAGTGGTGAGGTACACGACGATTTGCGTCCAACTCTGGAAGACATGGATGATCAAATCGTGTCGCGTCGCATGGCCGTCAAACGACGTCACGAGATAACCGCGCCAGCGTCCCGTGAGGTTCGGGATGCGTACCAGTCCCAATTTGTGCACCAGGCTGTTCCGCCAGAGGTACCTGTCGAAAAGGGCGTAGAGCGCGCCGTAGAAAGCCATGCTGGAAGGAGCATCCACCCACCACGGTACCGAGAGGTGGGCGGTAGCGAGAAATTTCGACGAAGCCCACGCCAGCGCAATCGCCAACAACGCCAGCAGCAGAGGAACGATCCTCCTTTCACTAGAGTCTGTGCTGTAGCCGTGCATACTTCACCTGCTCGGCTCTGCAAAGCCGAACAGGCCTTTTGGCCTGCTTGAATGCGCCTTTCACCCCAATTGCTATGGCCCTAGCGGTAGAGTGACTTCCTGCAGAATGGCCCGACGGTATTCCTAGTATAGAGCAACTGTGGACGGTAGCGCCTCTATAACTTTTAGAATACCGACCCTCAAAGAAGGTTGTATGGGTCATTCACAACTAATCGGAGCTAGGCGAGTAACGGAGACACTTTTGGCCCATCGACAACGATTTTCAAAACGGTTTCATGGCAGTCCAGATAGGCTGTCGCCGGATGGTTGATGCAACGTAGAGCACCTAGGTTCCCAGCCCTACAGGCATCGCCAGTACAAGCCAGTAGGTCGATTGCACCGGAAACTGACCCGTTACCGGCCTTGCCTTCGTTGAAACTGGACGCGCCGCGACGGTGCCGCTACACTAATGGTTTTTACCACTTTGAGTATGGGCTTCCGAGAGGGTGCAGAGAGTAATGCTCCGTTTTTACACCGCCGGTGAATCGCATGGACAGGCGCTGCTGGCGTTCATTTCCGGGCTGCCCGCGCAACTGCCCATTGACGTGAAGTCTATCAATCACGAACTGCGCCGCCGGCAGCTTGGCTATGGACGCGGCGGCCGGCAGAAGATCGAAAAGGACACTGCGGAGATTTTCGCCGGAGTGCGCCACGGGAAGACGATCGGGGCGCCGATTGCCTTGCGGATCGAGAATCGCGATTGGGCCAATTGGGAAAAAATCCTGCCGGTGGAAGCCGCGGCAGAAGATCCGGGGGCGCGAAAGCTTGTCGCCCCGCGGCCGGGTCATGCGGATCTTGCGGGGTCGCAGAAATTCAACTACCACGATGCGCGTTATATTCTGGAGCGAGCTTCGGCGCGCGAAACCGCGGCACGGGTGGCGGCGGGCGCTTTTGCAAAACTGCTTTTGCGGAAATTCGACACAGAAATCGCAAGTCATACGATTCAGGTGGGGCACGTGCGCCTGGAGAAACCTGCCACGTGGAAGAAAATTCAGACGGTAAGCGCGGACCTGGATTCTCCTTTGCGGTGTATCGACGCTGCCGTACAGGAAAAAATGAAAGCGGAGGTTGACGCGGTACTGAAAGCGGGCGACACCGTGGGCGGGATCTTTGAAATTGTGGCGCACAATGTTCCCGTGGGGCTGGGCAGCCATGCGCAGTGGGACGAGAAGCTGGATGGACGGCTGGCGCAGGCACTGATGAGCGTGCAGGCCGTGAAGGCGGTGGAGATCGGCGGAGGCGTGGCGGGGGCCGGCTCCTTTGGAAGCGAAGTGCAGGACGAGATTTTCTACGAAAAATCGGTGCGACGGTTCCGGCGCTCGACGAACCGCGCCGGAGGACTGGAAGGCGGGATCACGAACGGCGAAGACGTGATCGTGCGAGGATACTTGAAGCCCATTTCGACTTTGCGCCAGCCGCTACATACTGCGGACATGGTGACGAAAGAGCCGGTGAAGGCCGCCTACGAGCGGTCCGACTGGTGCGTGGTGCCCGCAGGCGCGGTGGCCGGTGAAGCCATGGTTGCTCTTGTGCTGGCGGATGCTTTTCTGCAAAAATTTGGAGGAGACTCGCTCGCTGAGATGCGACGGAATTTCGACAACTATGCGCGACAAATCGACGAGTTCTGACGCACTTGCCCCGGCGGGCACCGCGACGCCGCAAGCGCCGTCTGCGGCGCGCAAGATCTATCCGATCGTCAAGTACGGCGACGCCGTCCTGGAGAAGCCGGGCGCGCCCATTAAGAAATTCGACGCGGAGCTGGAGCAACTAACGGAGGCGATGTTCGCCTCGATGTACGCCGCGCAGGGCGTGGGACTGGCTGCGCCACAAATCGGATTGAGCCTGCGGATCGCGGTGGTGGACGTGACCGGCGGAAAGAATCCCGAAGCCAGGATCGTGCTGGCGAATCCCGAGGTCGTTCACGCGGAAGGCGAAGTTCGGGAGGAAGAAGGCTGCCTCTCAATACCGGGTTTTCGAGGGTACGTGCTACGGCCGCAGTTTGTGACCATCAAGGCGCAGAACGCGAAGGGCGAGACGTTTGAAATTCGCGGGGAAAACCTGCTTGCGCGGGCGTTCTGCCATGAGATCGATCACCTCAACGGAATCCTTTTTTTGCAGCACCTCAGCATGCTGAAGCGCGACCTGATCAGACGGAAAATCAAGAAGCTCAGGAAACAGGGCGAGTGGTAAGTGTCGGAGCGGATGCGAATCGTTTTCTGCGGGACACCCTCCTTCGCAGTTCCCACGCTCAAAAATCTCCTCGCACAAACTGACTTTGAAATCGTTGGCGTAATTACGCAGCCGGACCGGCCGCGGGGGCGCGGGCAGGAAGTTTCCTTTTCGCCGATGAAGGAAGCGGCGCTGGCTGCAAATCTTCCGGTGCATCAGCCGGAAAAAATTCGGGCGCCCGAAAACGAGACGCTGCTACAGAAGCTGGCTCCCGACTGCGCGGTGATCATCGCGTACGGCCAAATTATCCCGGCAAGATTGCTGCCGATTCCGAAACTGGGCTGGATCAATCTGCATGCTTCCCTGCTCCCGAAGTACAGAGGCGCGGCGCCGATCAATTGGGCCATCGTGAATGGCGAGACGCGAACCGGCGTGACGACGATGCGGATCGACGCGGGGATGGACACTGGGGAGATGCTCTTGCAGCGCGAGATCGAAATCGGCGCAAGAGAAACTGCACCCGAACTCGCCGCGCGCGTGGCGGAGTCCGGCACACCGCTCATGGCGGAGACCTTGCGCCGTCTGGCCGCTGGAACTATTGCTCCGAAAGCTCAGAACCATGAGGAAGCCAGCTACGCGCCGATGCTGAAAAAAGAAGACGGGCGTATCGATTGGAGGCGGCCGGCGATGGAGACTTACAACCGCATGCGCGGCTTCGCGCCGTGGCCGGGGGCTTACACTACGTTTCGCGGGCAGACTTGCCACGTCTGGGGCGAGCCGGTGTCTAAAGCAGGGGGCGCTGGCTTGCCGAGCGGCGCGGGCGGCGGCGCGCCCGGAACTCTGTTCGGCGAAAAGAATGAATTATACGTCCGGTGCGGCGACGCAACCGTTTTGTGCGTTGGACTCGTCAAACTCGAGGGGCGCAAACCGGTCAAGGCAAGCGATTTTGCGAGCGGCGCGCGATTGAAGAGCGGTGAACGCTTTGGCGACAGCTGATTGCGTGGCGCAGACCACTAGGGCATACTCGAAATTTGCCACTAGCATATGAAATTAAACACTCATTGACTGACCGTGATAACGGGAGCTCACCTTACATGAAGATCTTTGAAACCTCTGCAAAACGCGGAAATGTTCATTTCCGCGGAAAGGAAGTCCTGCAGGCTGCGGCCTGCTGGATGCTCATCGCGCAGCTTGCCGGAGTGCCCCCTGCGCGGGGGGCGGGCGACAAGTCCGTCCCGACGCCAGCGCCAGTTAGCACGGCAAACGATCCCGTCCTGAAAGCGATGCAAGATGAGATCAAGCGAGCGACGGCGGAGCTTGGCAAAGCTGAACAGCCGCCTTACTACCTGAGTTATACGGTTTACGACCAGGATTTTGTCGTTCTGGTGGGGGCCTACGGCAGTCTGCTGACCGACACCGTTGCACAAAGGCGCTTCGCGGATGTGAATATGCGCGTGGGCGTACCGGAGCTGGACAACACGCACGGACAGAGCCGACCCAGCGGAGTGAATTCCGGGAGCCTACCGCTCGGAAACGACGCGGACGCGATCGCGCGGGTGTTGTGGGAACTGACGGATCGCGAGTACAAGCGCGCCGTGCCTTCACTGCTGAACGTGCGCACGAACACGGCGGTTCGCGCCGAAGAAGAAGACAAGTCGCCGGATTTCTCGAAGGAGAAGCCGCAGACGCACATCGGGGAAGCGGACCCGGCTGTGTCGTTCGACCGCGCGGCCTGGGAAGGTGAGATCAAGAGACTCTCGGGCGCGTTCCGGAAATACCCGGAGGTGTACTTCGCAACGGTCATGATTCAAGTGCAGCGCTCGAATTCCAGGATGGTTTCGAGCGAGGGCAGCGCGATCGTGTCGCCCAGCACTTCTACTCGCCTGATCATGGAAGCGCAGACGCGCGCCGGGGACGGCATGGACTTGTTGCGAGTAGAAACATTTCAGGCCCCCGCGGCGAGCGGTTTGCCGAGCGAGACGGAACTGACGGGCAAGATCGAGAAAATGGCCGCGGACTTGAGCGCGCTGCGCAAGGCGCCCGTGGCGGAGCCATATGATGGACCGGCGGTATTGAGCGGGCGCGCGGCTGCGGTTTTTTTTCATGAAGTGCTGGGTCACAGACTGGAAGGCCACCGACAGCGCGATGAAGAGGAAGGACAGACGTTCACGAAGAAGATCGGGCAGGAAGTGCTGCCGAAATTCCTGAGCGTGATGGACGACCCGACAACGCACGAGGTAGCGGGAGTGAAGCTGGCCGGCACGTATGACTTTGACAATGAGGGCGAACCGTCGCAACGGGTGGAAGTGATCAAAGACGGAGTGCTGAAGAATTTTCTGATGTCGCGAATGCCCATCAAAGATTTTGGCCAATCGAATGGACACGGGCGAAACCAGCCCGGGCGGATGCCCACGGGGCGCCAAGGAAACTTGATCGTCACGTCGACACAGACGGTGCCGGAAGCGGAAATGCGGCAGAAGCTGATTGACGAAGTGAAGAAGCAGGGTAAGCCCTACGGCTTGTACTTCGACGACATTCAGGGAGGGTTTACGCTGACGACGCGGGCGTTGCCGCAGGCGTTCCAGGTGCTGCCGGTGCTGGTGTACAAAGTATACGCCGACGGGCGTCCCGACGAATTGGTCCGCGGGGTGGACATCGTGGGTACGCCACTTGCAGCGTTGACGCGGATTCTAACAACCGGAGATCAGCCGCGCGTATTCAACGGGGTGTGCGGGGCGGAGAGCGGGCAGGTGCCCGTGGCGGCGGTGGCTCCGTCGATGCTCTTTTCCGAAATGGAGGTGCAGAAGCGCGCGCACGAGCACGAACGTCCGCCACTGCTGCCGCCACCGGGATTTGAAGATGCTGGCGCTGCCAAAGAAGCGCAAGCGAAAGCGGAGGTGAAGCCATGAAAATTTTACAGCGGTCGAGGGCTTTGCTTTCATACACACAATTGTTGGGAATGGTGATGGCGGCTTTGCTGGGGCTGAACGCCACGTCAAGCAGGGCAGCAACCGAGGGATCAAAACCCGCGCCAGACGCCGCCATGGTCGCTGCACACGCGGCGGCCAAGGGCGACGGGTTGCTCGAGGCGCTGTTGACAGAATTGGACCGCTCCAAGTCGCAGCTCAAAATGGATCAGGTGCAGGCGCCGTATTACATCGAGTACCGCGTGAACGAAGTCGAGGACATCGGTGCTGAGGCCGCTTACGGGGCATTGCGCGAAAACCCGCACATTCACGTTCGCGTCCTGCGAGTGGTGGTACGAATCGGCGATTACATGCAAGACAGCTATTTCGGCAGGGGCCAGGGCGAATCCAGTATTTTGCCGCTGGACAACGATCCGATTGCGCTGCGCCACCAGATCTGGCTGGCAACCGACGACGCCTATAAGGCCGCGGGGCAGGCACTGGCCGAGAAACAGGCAGCGATGAAGCAGTTCAGCGCAGACCCGAATCCCGTGGATGATTTTGCCAAGTCGCCGAAAATGATTGCCGTCGAGCCGACAGCGTCGCTGAAAATCGACGAAGCGGCATGGAAGAAAACGCTTGAAGATGTGACGAGTTTGTACAAGCAGTATCCGGACGTGCAATCGGTGACGGCGTCGGCGAGGTTTTCGGCGATCAACGAGTACCTGGTGAATTCCGAAGGCACGGTCACGCGGTGCGGAAAGACAACGTACAGCGTGCAATTGAGCGGCTCGGCACAGGCGGCCGACGGGATGCGGCTGAGCCGGAGCCCGGCGTTCATGGTGGCGCGGCCGGAAGAATTGCCGACACGCGCCGCGCTGATGGGCGAAGCAAAGAAGATGCTGGAAACGGTTGTGGCGTTGCGGCAAGCGCCGATCGTCGAGGAGGAATACCGCGGGCCGGTGTTGTTCGCGGCGGATGCCGCGGACGACATCGTGTCTTCGTTGATCGGGCAGAACTTGCTGGGGCAAAAGCCGCAGCTTGGGAAACCAAACCGGACGACGGGAGCATTCGCGACGAGCTACAAGACGCGCGTGCTGCCGAACTTTCTTACGGTGGTGGACGATCCGACAATGAAGGATTTTCAAGGAAAGAGCCTGGTGGGAAGTTACGCGGTGGACAGCGAAGGCGTGAAAGCTCAGGCTGTCAATACGATCGAGAACGGGATGCTGGCGAATTATCTGGTGGGCCGACAGCCTATTCGCGACTTTCCCGCCTCCAATGGCCACGGACGCGCCGCGCCGGGATCTTTTCCCGGGCCTAGCATCGGCGTGCTGTTGGTGAAAAGCTCCGACGCGCAAGCTCCTGATGAGTTGAAGAAAAAAGTCATCCAGATGGTGAAGGAGCAGGGCAAGGAATATGGCTATCGAGTGGAGACGCTCGGGCCTGGCAATGCGCCGCGGTTGCTCTATCGCGTGTACGCGAAGGATGGGCATGAAGAGTTGGTGCGAGGCGCGGTGTTCAACGAACTGGACATTCGCGCGATCCGCAATGATTTGATCGCAGTGGGCGACGATCCGTTGGTGAGCAATCGGGCTGGCGCTGCGCCAACGACGATTATCAGCCCGTCGTTGCTGTTCGGTGAACTGGAAGTGAAGCGAGCGGACACGAGCAAGGACAAGCTGCCGGATTATCCGGCGCCGTCTTTGAAGAAGTGAATGGGTATCCGTCTCATGTCCGGACGTCCAGAAAAGTCATTTCAGAACTCTTGCAGCAACGAAAGGACCGCACAACGAAAGAGCCAGAAGTAATACTAGGGCGTGACCCAAGCCGGGTGTGCAGCTGCCTTAGCGGAACACCCTAGAACCGTTAGACACCGGTCTGCTTCCGAAGTTTCAACAACAGAGTGGCCGTCCTGGCGCAAAAACGGTTGACGAATTGAGGCAGAGATTCGAGACTTTAGGGTTATGACTCTTAGAGCGAGATTGGAATGGCTGGGACGGATGACGCTGCTGGTGTTTATTCTGGCGTCGGCGGCGTTTTTGAGCGCGATCACGGCGATGCGGATTGCGATTCACGGGCGCGAAGTGACGATGCCGAACCTTGTGGGCAAAAATGTTTCCGAGGCGAGCCAGATGCTGCAATCGCGCGGACTGGTACTGCGCGTGGCGGACCGGATCTACAGCGACCAGCCCATTAACGTGGTGGTGCGCCAGACACCGACGTCTGGGCTGCTGATGAAAGTATCGCAGCAGGCGCATGTGGTGCTCAGCCTGGGGCAGCGACAATTGCAGATTCCGCTGCTGGAAGGCAATTCGCTGCGCGCTTCACGAATCGAACTTCTGCGGACAGGATTGCAGGTGGGCGAAGTTTCCGGCGTGACGATGGCGGAGCAGCCCGTGGATACGGTGGTGATTCAGAATCCCAAACCCGGCGCGGGAGCCGCGACGCCGCGAGTGGACGTGCTGGTTTCGCAAGGTCCGCATGACACGGCCTACGTCATGCCGCACCTGACCGGGCTGAACGAGACGGACGCGCAGCACCGGCTGGACGTCGCGCAGATGCGCCGCAAGGTCAATTATGTGACAGCGCCGCAATGGCCGCGCGGCGCGGTGATAGACCAGTCGCCGATGAGCGGCATGCGAATTGCGGCGTCCTCGACGATCGAGCTTACCGTCGCGAACTGAAGAATCCGCGTCGAACCGGCCGCCAGCGATGATCGTGGTTTCCGCTCATTCATTTGATCGGGTCGCCCGGGCAGCACGATCACCTTGCGAATTACTTGGCGGATTCCTTTTTGTGCAGGGTGGTGCACATCGTCAGAGCCGTGTTGGGATCGACGGCGCTGTCGCCCTCTTCGACAAATTGGACGATGCCCTGCTTGTCGATAATAATGTTGGCGCGTAGAGCCCACTCATAGGTCTCGTCCTGAACGTTGTAACCTTTCAGGATGCCGTAGGTCTTGAGCATCTTGCGGTTCATATCGCTGAGGAGCGGGAAGGTAAGGCCAATCTGCTTGGCGAACGCGGCGTTGGCGGCGGGACTATCCAAACTAACTCCGAAAACTTCCGTATCCGAGGTGTCTATCTTACCGGAGGCGATTCCAGCCTGGACCG